>Ga0180215_1002372_pt1 | contig 19146 bp, 19 predicted proteins | sample eDN3rd37CBELigBY_FD_128871 | JGI IMG/M metagenome (GOLD analysis project Ga0180215, IMG submission 128871) | Enriched backyard soil microbial communities from Emeryville, California, USA - eDNA 3rd pass 37_C BE-Lig BY (version 2) (version 2) | ecosystem: Environmental > Terrestrial > Soil >... | reverse complement strand
TCAATCTGGTAATCTATCATTTTCAATTAAAAAAGAGGATATGGAAGATACCATCAAGGTACTCGAAAGCTGCAAGGAACAATTGAAATATGAACGCATTGAATCAGAAACAGGGCTGGCAAAAGTTTCCATCGTTGGCTCGGGTATGATCTCAAATCCAGGGGTAGCTGCAGAAATGTTTGAGGTTCTGGCGGCAAATGGAATTGGAATTAAAATGGTTAGTACATCTGAAATTAAGGTGTCAACAGTTATTGAACAGGTGAAAATGATCAAAGCAGTAGAAGTGCTGCACGATGCGTTCCAGCTCTCAGGAATTTCTGTACAATCCTAAAATCCGTAAGAACATAAATTCCATGTAAAAGGCATTACACAAAAATGCTTTTTACATGGAATTGGTTTGCTATGATGTGGTCATAGCCAAGCGGTATCTTTGGGATCCCACTTAACAGTAAAGGTTGCTGTTAAGCTTCTTTTGCGGGGATGCTCGAACGCCTCGCAGACAAAGCCTTTTTGGCTTTCTATTTGCTGTGCAATAAAACCTGCTTCAAGTTTGCAGTGGAAATGTGCATGATCTTTCATGCGTTTTTCAATGATTGAGCCGGAAAGCTCGAAGGTCAATTCGTCTTTTGTTTCTTTTACAATGGATAGTCTTCCCCATGAGGCTTTTTGAAAGAAGGAAATGATGTCAGAAACAGATTCTAAGGGATACTTCCGGGCCAGTCTTTTTCCAGCCCAATATAAAATCTCCGGGCCATCTGGTCCAAGAAGGTCATGAAGGAGAACTTCACGAATTAAATCGTATCCAAAAATAGAAACGCCTTCAGTCAGCTCTGGCTCTATTTGCTTTGCTGTTAGTTCGCTCATTTGTCCTCTCCTCTTTTTCGGTCTTTTTATATTATAAACAAAATGCCGAAAAAGGAGGTAGATAAACTTGCAAAAAAAAGGTGTTTATTAGTAAAGGGAAGTTTCTATATTAGGATAATTTTAGAAAAGGCAAACTCTAGAAAAATTAAACATATTTTCTTTTTTTTCATGATATCAATATATTTTAAAGATTTTCTCTTTTATGTAGGTTTTTATCGAAACGTTGCCTTGACGCTCTAAAGGGTTGGGAGTAAAATGGACATGTCACATAATTGTAAGAATATGAACAGAAAGTTCATGAAGATGTCAAGGTTGAACATTCTATTACATAAAAAGGGAAGCCTTTTCATCTTGAAAAATTTAGGGGGGTAAATTATGGCGGGTAATCGTGAATTTTTGAGTCGCAGACTGCATTCATTGCTGGGTGTTATCCCTATTGGAATCTTTTTGATCCAACACCTTGTCGTGAATCACTTTGCAACAGGAGGAGAGGAGTCGTTTAACAAGGCATCAGAATTTATGGGCAATCTTCCATTCAAAATAGTTTTGGAAACCTTTATTATCTTCTTGCCTATACTATTCCATGCTATTTACGGTCTTTATATTGCTTTTACCGCAAAGAACAATGTTAGCAAGTTTGGTCTATTCCGTAACTGGATGTTTGTACTGCAGCGTGTATCTGGTGTAATTACGTTTATTTTCATCGTATGGCATGTTTGGCAGACACGTGTACAGGCAGCGTTTGGTACTGAAGTTAATTTCCAAATGATGGAGAATATTTTATCCAATCCAGCAATGCTTGTTTTCTATCTTGTTGGTATTATTTCAACAATTTTCCACTTCTCAAACGGTTTATGGTCATTCTGTGTGTCTTGGGGTATTACAGTTTCACCTCGCTCACAGGTCATTGCAACATATGTTACAGCATTAGTATTTGTCGCTTTATCAATCGTAGGTGTTCGTGCGATTTTTGCATTTATTTAATATAAAAATTTCAAACTACTTTTTTGTTCGGCAATTGTTGAACTTATAGATGTACAAATGATTACGGGAGTGAGTCACAATGAGTAAAGGGAAGGTCATAATTGTCGGCGGCGGTTTAGCCGGATTAATGGCAACGATTAAAGTCAGTGAATCAGGAACCCCGGTTGAATTATTTTCATTAGTGCCGGTTAAGCGTTCTCACTCTGTTTGTGCCCAAGGCGGGATTAACGGAGCAGTTAATACAAAGGGTGAAGGAGATTCTCCTTGGATCCATTTTGATGATACTATCTACGGCGGAGACTTCCTGGCTAACCAGCCGCCTGTAAAAGCAATGTGTGAAGCTGCACCAGGAATTATCCATTTATTCGACCGTATGGGTGTTATGTTTAACCGTACGCCTGAAGGTCTATTAGACTTCCGACGCTTTGGTGGAACACAGCATCACCGTACTGCTTTTGCCGGTGCAACTACTGGACAGCAGCTGTTATATGCACTTGATGAGCAAGTACGCCGCCAAGAGGTTGCGGGTCTTGTAACGAAATACGAAGGCTGGGAATTCCTAGGAATTATTAAGGATGATGATGGTGTTTGCCGCGGTATTGTTGCGCAAAACCTAACATCAATGGAAATTAAATCCTTCTCTGCTGATGCAGTAATCATGGCATCAGGCGGCCCTGGTATTATCTTTGGTAAGTCAACAAACTCCATTATTAACACTGGTTCTGCTGCATCTATCGTTTATCAGCAAGGTGCTACTTATGCAAACGGTGAGTTCATTCAAATTCACCCAACAGCAATCCCTGGGGACGACAAACTGCGCCTGATGAGTGAGTCTGCCCGCGGTGAAGGCGGACGTATTTGGACTTATAAAGATGGTAAGCCTTGGTACTTCTTGGAAGAAAAATATCCAGCATACGGAAACTTAGTACCACGTGATATTGCAACACGTGAAATTTTCCATGTCTGTGTAGATGAGAAATTAGGAGTTAACGGTGAAAACGTTGTCTACCTTGACCTTTCTCATAAAGATCCGCATGAACTAGACGTTAAGCTAGGCGGAATCATTGAGATTTATGAGAAGTTCACTGGTGATGATCCACATAAAGTGCCAATGAAAATCTTCCCTGCTGTTCACTATTCAATGGGCGGTCTGTGGGTTGACTATGAACAGCAGACAAGCATTCCAGGTTTATTTGCTGCTGGTGAATGTGATTATTCACAGCACGGTGCAAACCGTTTAGGTGCGAATTCCCTGCTCTCAGCTATTTATGGCGGAATGGTTGCTGGTCCAAATGCGGTTAAATATGTTGAAGGACTTGAGAAAACAACTGATGCATTATCTTCATCATTATTTGACCAGCATACAAAAGATCAAGAAGCTAAATGGAATGATATCATGTCAATGGATGGAAATGAAAATGCATACGTTCTTCACAGAGAGCTTGGAGAATGGATGACAAACAATGTGACCGTTGTTCGTGAAAACAAAAAGCTTCTTCAAACGGATGAAAAAATTCAAGAGCTTATCGAGCGTTATCAAAATATTAATATCAACGACACTGCAAAATGGAGCAACCAAGGTGCTGCATTCACTCGTCAGTTGAAAAACATGCTTCAATTAGCGCGTGTAATTACAATCGGAGCGTATAATCGTAACGAAAGCCGCGGTGCTCACTACAAGCCAGAATTTCCTCAGCGTAATGACAAGGAATGGCTAAAAACAACAATGGCTTCGTTTACAGGGGAAACAACAGCTCCTTCATTTAATTATGCGGAGGTCGATATTTCTTTAATTAAACCGCGTGAGCGTGACTATACAAAAAAACATTAAATATGAAAGGGAGAGTAAATGATGAGTGACAAAAAAACAATTCGCTTCATAATAACTCGTCAAGACAATCCAGAATCTGCGCCCTATGATGAGGAGTTCGAAGTACCATATCGTCCGAACTTAAATGTCATTTCGGCTCTTATGGAAATTCGCCGTAATCCAGTTAATGTAAAGGGCGAAAAAACAACTCCTGTTTCGTGGGATATGAACTGTCTGGAAGAAGTGTGCGGTGCATGTTCAATGGTCGTCAATGGCAAGCCTCGCCAATCTTGTACTGCCTTAGTTGACCAATTAGAGCAGCCAATTCGCTTAGCACCAATGCGTACGTTCCCAGTGGTGCGTGACCTGCAGGTTGACAGAAGCAAAATGTTTGATTCCTTGAAAAAGGTTAAGGCTTGGATTCCAATTGACGGAACTTACGACCTAGGCCCTGGACCACGTATGCCTGAGCCGAAACGCCAATGGGCATATGAACTATCAAAATGTATGACTTGCGGTGTTTGTTTGGAAGCATGTCCAAACGTAAACAGCAAATCTAACTTCATGGGACCATTCGTATTTAACCAAGTGCGCCTATTTAATGCACATCCGACTGGTTCAATGAATAAAGCTGAACGTCTAAATGCCTTTATGGATGATGGCGGTATGCAGGGATGCGGTAACTCCCAAAACTGTGTGCAATCCTGTCCAAAAGGGATTCCTATTACGACATCTATTGCTGCAGTTAACCGTGATGCAACCATTCAAGCGTTTAAAAACTTCTTCGGAAGCGATAATGTCTAATAGAAAAAAAGCCCTCTCCTTTGCGAAAGGGCTTTTTTTCTATTCAAACAGCTGAAAGTGACATATAATAAAACAGAATATGAATGGTTATTCATTATTGAACTTAGGAGGAAGAGAGAATTGCCGAAAATAAATTATATTTCAGACATTGCCCAGTGGGAAAAGGAATTTCAATTTTCTTCCCCTGTAAAAGTGCGCTTTTCAGAGACAGATATGTTCGGACATTTAAATAATACGGTCCCTTTTACTTATTTTGAGCTGGCAAGGATTGAATTTTTTAAACATATAGGATTCATGCAAGACTGGCTAAAAACAGATAATGAAACGATACCGGTTGTTGCCGATTTGCAATGCGACTTTTTGCAGCAGGTCTTTTTTGATGAAACCATCCATGTTTATGTAAAGGCAAATTCTGTTGGCACATCTTCCGTCGATTTGCATTATATGGGGAAGAGGCAAAATGGGAATATTTGCTTTACGGGAAGAGGGACCATGGTGCAAATTTCTAAAAAAACCGGAAAAGGCGTTCCGTGGTCAGATGATATGAAGAAATTAATGGAAAGCAGTGTAGAGGTACGGCTTTAAAAGTAAAATTTTTTAAATATTTTCCTGCCTCCTTTAAGGATATGCAGTCACTTAAGGACATTGGTATACATATGATATGGTGACTAAATATATACCCATCCCACAGTTCATAGCTGGCGAAAGGCAAGGAGGGTTACAATACTTGAAGGAGAACGAATTTACTCACAAGCCATTACTCACCAAACGAGAAAGAGAAGTATTCGAACTGTTAGTCCAAGACAAGACAACAAGAGAAATCGCTGGTGAATTATTTATAAGCGAAAAAACGGTTCGAAATCATATTTCAAATGCCATGCAAAAATTAGGGGTCAAAGGTCGCTCCCAAGCTGTTGTTGAATTACTGCGCATGGGTGAACTAAAGCTGTAAAAACAAAACCGGCTTCCAAATTGGAGAGCCGGTTTTGTTTTTGTTTAAATGTTAATTTTAACACCTTTGTTGATTGGAGCGGAATCAACATTCTGTAAATCCATATCGCAATTGAATCTTGAAATTAAGTCGAAAAAAGGCGAAAATAAATGGAACAGGAATTTTCGAATGTCTTTTCATAATATGAATAGGGATCGAATATGTAAAAGTGGGAGTTGTTTTGATGGGGCTTGCAGATGAAAATACAAACAAAGAAAATTTTGTTCCAATTATTGAAAAAGAACTTAGATATATATCTGGAATCATTAAGCAAAAGGGCCGTGAAATATTAAGTGATTACAAGATTACTCCGCCCCAATTTGTGGCACTGCAATGGCTTCATGAAGAAGGAGATATGACTATTGGGGAGCTTTCAACGAAAATGTATCTTGCATTCAGCACAACTACAGATTTGGTTGATCGCATGGAAAAGACAGCGCTTGTTAAGCGGATTAAGGACCCCAAAGATCGCAGAGTGGTCCGTATTCACCTGTTAGAAGAAGGTGAGAGAATTATAGCAGAATGCATTATCAAACGCCAATTATACTTAAAGGAAGTTCTTGAGAATTTTTCTGAGGGTGAAGTGGAACTTCTAAATAAAAGTTTAATTAAATTACATCAAGAAATGCGCGGAGAATGAGGCGGTTTATTTGAACAAACCAATTGGGATTATTGACTCTGGAGTTGGCGGATTGACTGTAGTTAAAGAAGTCATTCGCCAGCTGCCTAATGAAAATATTGTTTACCTTGGAGACACAGCCCGCTGTCCCTACGGACCAAGGCCAGGCGAAGAAGTAAAAGCCTTTACCTGGGAATTGACGAAATTTCTGCTGACAAAAGAAATTAAAATGCTGATTATTGCATGCAATACAGCCACAGCTGTTGTATTAGATGAAATTCGCCAGCAGCTTCCTATACCTGTTCTTGGAGTTATCAGTCCGGGAGCCCGAGCAGCAATAAAAAGAACAGAAAATAATATTATTGGTGTGATCGGGACAGAGGGGACAGTAAGAAGCGCAGCATATGAGAGGGCATTAAAGCAAATTAATAAGCGATCTGTTGTCTACAGCCTTGCGTGTCCAAAATTTGTGCCGCTTGTTGAATCAGGAGAATATAGTGGACTTCTGGCGGAGAAAATGGTGGAAGAATCGTTGCTGCCGTTAAAAGATAAGGATTTAGACACACTTATTCTAGGGTGTACGCATTATCCTCTATTAGAGCCTCTTATTCAGAAGTCTATTGGCCCTGGAGTTAAGGTAATCAGTTCTGGTGACGAAACAGCAAGGGAAGCCAGCACAATCCTCTATCATCATCGAATGCTTAATCTAAGTGATCAGGAGCCTTCATATGACTTTTACACAACCGGTTCAACACAAATCTTTAAAAAGATAGCATCTAACTGGCTTAACATACCAATTAATCATGTTGAAAAAATAACTATTTAAAAGAGCTGCTTATAGAAGCGGCTCTTTTTTTTTATTATTTGCTCTGTTAAATTTGGCCGTTGATTTCCTCTCCAGGCGCTTCGCTTTCCGGGGGGGCGTTTTGCGAGCCTCCTCGGAGCGACCGCTCCTGCGGGGTCTCACTTCAACGCTGATCCCCCAGGAGTCTACGCGCCTTCCGATCCAATCAACTTAGCGGTTAAAATTAAAATTATGCTTTAACACAGCCTTATTATTTGAGGGGATATCAGCAAAAAAATAAATGAATTTGTCCATTTTTTTTCTCAGTGGCGGTCTAAATTACAAACAGGCTCGTATACATGATAGTACAAACTGTCTTTGGAGGGGATTATATGTCCATAAATAAAAAAACAACAGTGATTTCTGCGGTGCTTGTTTCGTCAGTTCTATTATCAGGGTGCGGACTATTTGGCGGGGGGGAAAAGGCAAAGATAGATCCGCCAAAAACAGTGTCTTATACCGATGAAGCCCAAACGGTGTCTGAGGAAACAGCAGGCACTGAAAAGGAGGCAGCTGATGAAAAGGCTGTTACCGAAACAATTCAGACAGAACTATATTTAATTAACAAAGACGGACTCGTAGTGCCTCAGACATTGGCGCTGCCAAAGACTGAATCGGTGGCAACTCAAGCACTTGAATACCTTGTCGCAGGCGGTCCAGTCTCTGAAATGCTGCCAAATGGCTTTAGAGCTGTTCTTCCGGCCGATACGAAGCTTTCAGTGAATATCAAGGATAAAGTGGCTACGGTTGATTTTTCAAAGGAATTTAAGGATTATCAGGCAGAGGACGAAATGAAAATTCTTGAAGCTGTAACCTGGACTTTGACGCAGTTTGATTCTGTAGAAAAAGTGAAGTTTACTTTGAATGGCCATGAACTCAATGAAATGCCGGTTAATGGGACACCAATTGGCAAAAATTTCAGCAGAGCAAATGGCATTAATATTGACACAACGGATACAGTTGATATTAGTAATACTAAGCCTGTAACTGTTTATTATGTAGGCGGTGAAGAGGGATCTTATTACTATGTGCCAGTGACCAAACGGGTTTCTAAAAAGACAGACAACCTGCAGGCCGTCGTCAATGAGCTTGTAAAAGGCCCTGGTATGGCGTCAAACCTTGCAAGCGAGTTTCTTCCAGAAGTTAAACTTATTGATGAACCTAAGATTGAAAATGGCAAAGTAACCTTAAACTTTAACGAGGCAGTTGTCAGCAGCTTCGAAGAAAAAATCATTTCTAAGCATTTATTGAATACCCTTGTTCTTTCAATGACAGAACAAAAAGGCATTGAAAGTGTGGCTGTGACTGTAAATGGAGAGTCTGAACTAGTTGATGAATCAGGCGAAAAACTGTCTGAGCCTGTTACCCGACCAGAAAAAGTAAACACAGGTAGTTTCTAAAAAAAGTTTTTTGATATACTATATAAAGACATTGTGGAGGTGGCAGCTAATGCCTCCTCTTTTTGTATGGTAAAGGAGGAATCTTTAAAAATGCGTTCAGATGGTCGTGAACTTCTTCAATTGAGACCAATACATATTGAAACCAATTATTTAAAACACCCTGAGGGCTCTGTTCTGATTGCCGTTGGTGATACAAAGGTGATTTGTACTGCCAGTATTGATGAACGGGTGCCTCCCTTTATGAGAGGACAAGGAAAAGGCTGGATTACTGCAGAATATTCCATGCTCCCAAGGGCGACAGAACAAAGAAATATAAGGGAAGCAGCCAAAGGGAAAATTTCTGGACGGACGATGGAAATACAGCGCCTAATTGGACGAGCTCTTCGCGCTGTCGTTGATCTGGAGGCAATAGGTGAAAGAACGATCTGGGTGGATTGTGATGTTATACAGGCTGACGGCGGAACAAGAACCGCCTCTATTACGGGTGCGTTTGTCGCAATGACAATGGCTCTTGATAAGCTGAGTTCAAGCAAAAAACTTACTGCCTATCCGGTTAAAGACTTTCTGGCAGCCACCAGTGTCGGAATTATAGATCAAAAGCAAGTCGCAGTTGATTTAAATTACATCGAGGATTCCAGTGCATTAGTTGATATGAATGTGGTTATGACAGGAAGCGGCGATTTTGTCGAATTGCAGGGAACAGGAGAAGAAGCGACCTTTTCCTACAGTGAACTGCAAGATTTATTGAATGCAGCACAAGATGGGTTAGGGAAAATAATTTCCATTCAAAAAGAGGCTCTTGGTGAAAGCATTACTAATAAAATTGCTGCAAGAGCTGAGAACAAAGTGGGGAACAAATAATGCGCGAAGTGATTATCGCAACGAAAAACAGCGGTAAGGCAAGGGAATTTGAAATGATGTTTAAACCGTATGGCTTTGTGGTAAAGACTTTATTAGACTTTCCCGAAATAGAAGAAATAGCTGAAACAGGGAGCACCTTTGAAGAAAATGCTGTGTTAAAAGCGGAAGCTGTTTCAGCACATTTAAATAAAATGGTGATATCGGACGATTCCGGATTAATAGTTGATGGGCTCGATGGAAGACCTGGTGTTTATTCAGCCAGGTATGCGGGAGAGGAAAAAAATGATGAGGCAAACATCCAAAAGGTGCTGGCTGAGCTTCACGATGTTCCTGACCGGCAAGCAAGGTTTTATTGTGCTTTGGCTATTGCTATCCCAGGCCAAAAAACTGTGACTGTTTCAGGCGCTTGTGAAGGGGTTATTTTGAGAGAGAAAAGAGGGTTGAATGGTTTTGGCTATGACCCTATTTTCTTTGTCCCAGAGAAAGGAAAAACAATGGCACAATTAGAGCCTGAGGAAAAAGCAAAAATCAGTCACAGAGGCAAGGCCCTTCGCCAATTGGATAATGTGCTCCCAGCTATTTTGCCTGAGGGTAAGAAAGAATGAAGATACTTATTTTAAGTGATAGCCATGGGTTAACAGAGGAATTATTGTCAATTAGAAATAAGCATGAGCATGAAGTCAGCCAGTTTATTCATTGCGGAGATTCCGAGCTTTCAGCAGATAATGAAAATCTATCAGGATTTACTGCTGTAAGAGGAAATTGTGATTTTGAGAGTAAATTCCCCGAGGATCTCCTGCTAGAGGCAGCGGGGAGAAAAATGCTGGTTACCCATGGACACAAATATGGGGTTAAATCATCCATAATGAGTCTTTCCTATCGTGCAAAAGAATTAGCAGCAGATATTGTTTGTTTTGGCCATTCTCATATACTGGGGGCTGAGATGATAGATGGGACTCTGTTTATAAATCCAGGAAGCGTCAGACTTCCTAGAGGCCGGAAGGAAAGAACTTATGTTATTTTAGAATTAAATGATCGCGAAGGCATTTTGCATGTCTATGATGTGGAGGAAGGAATAATAAATGACCTTTCACACAGCTTTTCTTTTGCAGTGTAGGGGGAGCAAATGCTCCCCTAAAATTTTTAAAAATTAGTGTTGACTTTTAAAAGGTCTCCTAATATAATAAATATTGTCCTTGATAAACACTTGTGACAAAAAAGCCCCCAAAGCTAAGCATGCATGAGTGGGCACAATAAAAATTTATTTACAATCATGTCCCAGTAGCTCAGCCGGATAGAGCATACGCCTTCTAAGCGTACGGTCGGGAGTTCGAATCTCTCCTGGGACGCCACTTACACATATTAGTTTTATACATATTCTGCCAACTAACTCACTATTTATAGTGAGTTTTTTTATTTCTTCCAACTGTTTATTTTCTCCTAATTTTATTTTTCGATCTAGAGCTATTTTCTTATCTCTCACGGACCATAAAAAAGATAAAAATTTTTAAAAAACATGCAAACATATGGATATCAGCATTGTAAGCGGATTCAATTTATTCCATTAATAGAAATTATCAAATAATTATGTAAAAGGGTGTTGACTCTTTTGGAAAATGGGCGTAAGATAAGTCTCAATATAAGAAACCTAAATATTAAAAAATATTTAAAACTTACTTCTTATAAAATTATAACTAGTATAAAAATTATTTTTTTATCTTAGAGTTTAACCATTGAAAGCATTAATTAATAACAAAAAGCGCTGAAGAGGACAAGTAGTTTTAAGGTAAGGAATTTTCAGAGAGCCGGGCTTGCTGTGAACCGGTATTTCCTCCATAAAATGAACTCACCTCGGAGCATCGGCTTGAACGTGAAATCAAGTAGAGCCGGTCGGGTGTCAGTCACCCGTTACCAAAACGAATGGTGTCTTACACTGTTCACTGAGTGCACGCTAAAAGGCGTGAATTTAGGGTGGTACCGTGGAATAGGTTAATCAAGCCTTTCCATCCCTTATACCTAGTTAAAGTGGGTTTAGGGATGGAAGGGCTTTTTATTTTGAATTAAAAGGGATCAAGAGGAGGTTTTTATCGAAATGTTGCAGGAAGCTGCCGTAACAGAATCAAAGGCTAAGGACAATTTAGTCACTGGTGCAGATCTGTTATTAGAAGCCTTGGAAAAGGAAAAGGTAGAAGTCATTTTTGGATATCCAGGAGGAGCGGTTCTTCCTATTTATGACAAGTTATATGATTCAAAGATTCTTCATGTGCTGCCAAGACATGAGCAAGGAGGAATTCATGCCGCTGAGGGTTATGCCAGAATTTCTGGAAAGCCTGGTGTTGTCATAGCAACATCCGGTCCTGGTGCAACAAATATTGTTACAGGATTGACAGACGCCATGATGGATTCACTGCCTCTAGTTGTCTTTACTGGGCAGGTAGCAACAGGTGTCATTGGATCAGATGCATTTCAGGAAGCTGATGTTCTAGGAATTACTACACCAATTACTAAATATAACTATCAAATTAGAAATATTGAAGATATTCCTCGGATTGTCAAAGAAGCATTCTATATTGCATCAAGCGGCAGACCTGGACCTGTTCTGATCGATATTCCAAAAGATATTGCATCATCAGTTTCAAAACCTCCTGTTGAACAAGAAATATATTTACCTGGTTATCAGCCAACACTTCAGCCGAATTACTTGCAAATCAGAAAGCTTACTGAAGCAGTAAGCGGAGCGAAAAAGCCGGTAATTCTAGCAGGCGCAGGTGTACTGCATGCAAAGGCTTCCCAGGAATTAAAGGAATACGCTGAACAGCAGCAGATTCCTGTCATTCATACACTTCTTGGTTTAGGAGGATTTCCGGCAAATCATGAATTATTTGTTGGCTTAGCTGGAATGCACGGCTGCTACGCAGCAAATATGGGATTAACTGAATGTGATTTGCTCATTAACTTTGGAGCAAGATTTGATGACAGACTTACTGGAAACTTAGAGCACTTTGCTCCTAATGCAACTGTTGCTCATGTTGATATTGATCCGGCAGAGATCGGAAAGAATGTTCCAACAGCAATTCCGATTGTTGCAGATGCCAAAGAAGCATTAAAAGAATTAATTGCACAAAATGGAAAGCGGCCAGCTTCTGAGAACTGGTTAGCTACTATAAAGAGCTGGAATGAAGAATACCCATACCATTATGAGACATCTGAAATGCTTAAACCGCAAAAAACTATGGAAATGATCTATGAAATAACTGAAGGAAAAGCAATTGTCGTTACAGATGTAGGCCAGCACCAGATGTGGGCAGCACAATACTATCGTTTTAACGATGCGGATAGATGGGTAACCTCAGGAGGACTTGGAACAATGGGATTTGGTCTTCCTGCAAGTATCGGGGCGCAGATCGCTGATCCAGATGCATGCGTTGTAGCAATTTTGGGTGACGGCGGCTTTCAAATGAACCCGCAGGAGCTTTCCGTAATAAGAGAACTAAATCTCCCAATCAAGATTGCTATTTTTAACAACAAAGCACTAGGAATGGTTCGGCAGTGGCAGGAGCTATTCTACAAGGAACGCTACGCACACAGCCTAATTCCAGCACAGCCAGACTTTGTAAAACTGGCTGAGGCCTATGACATTAAAGGATATTTGATTAATTCTGAGGACGAAGCTAAGGAATTATTGCCTGAAGTACTAACTAGCCGCGAACCAGTCCTGCTGGATTTCAGAATTGATCCTGGTGAACTGGTTTATCCAATGGTTGCAGCCGGAAAAGGATTGCATGAAATGGTAGGTGTTAAACCATGAAAAGAACAATTAGCCTGACGGTATTAAATCGTCCCGGTGTTTTGAATAGAATTACAAATTTATTTACCAAAAGAAATTACAATATTGAAAGCATTTCAGTTGGCTTGACAGAGCAAGAAGGAATTTCAAGAATCACATGTGTCATCCATGTTGAAAGTGACAGAGAAACCGAGCAGGTTACGAAACAGCTTAACAAACAAATTGATGTCATAAAGGTTATCGATATCAGTGAACAAGCAATTGTTGCTAGAGAATTGGCATTAATCAAGGTGCTCTCAACACCTTCGACAAGAAATGAAATTTATTCGCTCATAGAACCATTCAGAGCATCAGTAATTGACGTAGGCAAAGACAGTCTGGTTATCCAGATTACTGGGGAGTCAGATAAAATTGAAGCCTTTATTGAACTGATTAAGCCTTATGGCATAAAGGAACTTGCAAGAACAGGAACAACAGCTTTTCCGCGAGGAACCCAAAGAACCACTAAAGAAGCAAAGACATTTTCAATCGTTTAATAACTAAGCTGTCTTAAAGCTTAATATTAATTTTAACCACTTAGTTGATTGGAGCGGAAGGCGCGAAGACTCCTGGAGGCTCGCAAAACGCCCCCCCCGGAAAGCGAAGCGCCTGGAGCGGAAATCAACGGGTCATAACAAAAACACAATTAAAAAATACAATAAAAATCACAATAAAATTGGAACCAGGAAAGGGAGATTAAAATGGCAAAAATGTACTATAACGGAGACGCAGATCTATCATACTTAAACGGAAAAAAGGTAGCAGTAATCGGATACGGTTCACAGGGCCATGCACATGCACAAAACATGCGAGACAGCGGTGTTGATGTAGTTATCGGACTACGCAAAGGAAAGTCTTGGGAAAAAGCAGCGGAAGATGGTTTCCAAGTTTATTCAGTAGGGGAAGCAACTGCACAAGCAGACGTTGTAATGATCCTTCTTCCAGATGAGCAGCAGACAAAAGTATATAAGGAAGAAATTGAGCCAAATTTAACAAATCAAGCACTAATGTTTGCACACGGATTTAATGTTCATTTCAGCCAAATCGTGCCGCCGGCAAATAGTGATGTGTTGTTAGTTGCACCTAAAGGTCCAGGACATTTAGTACGAAGAACATATGAACAGGATGCTGGTGTACCTGCACTGTTTGCCATCCATCAGGATGTTACTGGAGAAGCTAGAACGCTTGCACTTGCCTATGCAAAAGCAATTGGCGCATTAAGAGCTGGAGCGCTTGAAACAACTTTTAAAGAAGAAACAGAAACAGATCTTTTCGGTGAGCAGGCTGTACTTTGCGGCGGATTAACTGCACTTGTAAAAGCAGGTTTTGAAACCTTAGTAGAAGCGGGTTACCAGCCAGAACTAGCTTATTTCGAAACACTGCACGAGCTAAAGCTGATTGTTGACCTTATGTATGAAGGCGGAATGGGTGGTATGCGCTACTCTATCTCTGATACAGCTCAATGGGGAGACTTTGTAACTGGTCCAAGAATTGTTGACAGCAGAGTAAAAGCGGAAATGAAAGAAGTTCTTAAAGATATCCAAGAAGGTAAATTTGCTCAAGGGTGGATCTTAGAAAACCAAACTAACCGTCCTGTATTCAATGCAATCAACGCTCGCGAAAATGAGCATTTGATCGAACAGGTTGGAAGAGAGCTAAGAAAGATGATGCCGTTTGTAAATAACAATAAGAAAAAGGAAGTGGTGGCAAGTGCAAAAAATTAAAATCTTTGATACGACTTTAAGAGATGGTGAACAATCTGCAGGTGTCAACCTTAACCATTCTGAAAAGATGGAGATAGCAAAACAGCTGGAAAGATTAAATGTCGATATTATTGAGGCAGGCTTTCCAGCTGCCTCAAAAGGCGACTTTGCTTCTGTTCAGTCTATTGCACAAACCATCAGAAATTGTTCTGTAACTGGACTTGCACGAAGCGTTATTTCTGATATTGATACAGCATGGGAAGCATTAAAAGGCGGAGCGGAACCAAGACTTCACGTCTTTTTAGCAACATCACCAATCCATCGTGATTATAAGCTAAGACTTACTAAGGAACAGGTAATTGAAACGGCAGTTGAGACGGTTAAATATGCTGCTAAAAGGTTTCCGATTATTCAGTGGTCAGCTGAAGATGCTTCAAGAACGGAGCTTCCTTACTTGGCAGAAATCGTAGAGAAGGTTATACAGGCAGGAGCACATGTAATTAACCTTCCAGATACAGTTGGCTATGGCACACCTGAAGAGTATGGAAAGCTTTTCAAATACCTAAGGGAAAATGTTCCTTCTATTGATAAGGTAGCATTATCAACGCACTGTCACGATGACCTTGGGATGTCTATTGCGAATTCACTAGCAGCGGTTGAAAATGGGGCAACACAGGTTGAAGGTACAATCAATGGTATTGGGGAAAGAGCTGGTAACGCAGCGCTTGAAGAAATTGCCCTAGCATTATATATAAGAAAAGACTTTTATAAGGCTGAAACACGCTTAAACCTTAAAGAGCTTAGCCGCACAAGCAGTCTTGTAAGCAAGCTTACTGGAATGGTTGTACCAGCTAATAAAGCAGTTGTCGGTAAAAACGCTTTTGCACATGAATCAGGCATTCATCAGGATGGTGTTCTTAAAGAAAAAACAACCTATGAAATTATTTCTCCGGAGTTGGTTGGAGTTCAGTCTAATTCATTGGTGCTTGGCAAGCATTCAGGCAGACACGCATTTAAAAACCGCCTAAACGAGCTTGGCTTAAGTGTTCCTGATGAAGAGATTAATAAGCTGTTTGTTAAATTTAAAGAATTAGCGGATCGCAAAAAAGAGTTAAATGATTATGATATCGTTGCATTAGTATTGGATGAACAAACATCAAAAGATGTTCGCTTCTATGAGCTTAAGCACATCCAAATTCAATATGGAACTAACCAAGTGCCTACTGCAACAGTAGTTTTAACAGACTCTGATAATCAAACGATTCAGGATGCAGCAACTGGAGCGGGAAGTATTGAAGCATTATACAATACCCTTAATAAGTGTGTTAAAGGTTCTATTGATCTATTAGATTACCGAATTCAATCAGTTGGAGCAGGCAAAGATGCCCTTGCTGAAGTTTTTGTAAAAATGAAATACCTCGATAAAGAAACAACAGGAAGAGGCTTGGCCCAGGACGTTTTGGAAGCTTCAGCAAATGCTTACCTGAACGCTATTAATAGAGTTATTTATATGAATAACTTTGGCAAAGAGCTTAGTTTGACACAATAATTAACAAAGTGAATTGACTGATAAATCTGTAAATTATTCAAATACATTCCAATTATTCACATTCAAATATAACAACAACGGAGGGATTTCAATGAAAAAGCGTATCGCAGTACTACCAGGAGATGGAATCGGCAAAGAAGTGGTTAATGGAGCGATTGAAGTATTACAAGCTGTTGGTGAACGTTTTGGTCATCAGTTTGACTTTCAATTTGGGAAAATTGGCGGAGAAGCAATTGATGCCATCGGTAATCCACTGCCTGATGAAACAGTAGAACTTTGCAAGCAAAGCGATGCGGTTTTACTTGGAGCTGTTGGCGGACCAAAGTGGGATAGTCAGCCGGCACACCTTCGTCCAGAGCGGGGACTTTTGAAAATCCGTAAAGAATTAAATCTTTTCGCCAACTTAAGACCAACAAACTTCTTTGAAAGTTTAGCAGATTCTTCTCCATTGAAGAAAGACCTTATCGAAGGTGTAGATATGTTAATGGTTCGGGAATTAACAGGCGGCCTATACTTCGGTAAGCCTAGCGAACGTACTGTAAGGGATGGAGAAGAAGCGGTAGTTGATACATTATTCTATCAAAAAGAAGAGATGAAACGGGTAATCAAATTAGCCTTTGATCTTGCTAAAGACCGCAAAGGCAAGGTGACTTCCGTTGATAAGGCGAATGTGCTGGAATCAAGCAGAATGTGGAGAGAAGTTGCAGAAGAAATCTCCAAGGAATACCCAGAGGTATCCCTAGAGCATATGCTTGTTGATAATGCAGCCATGCAGATGATCAAAAAGCCAAGCCAATTTGATGTTGTTGTAACAGAGAACATGTTTGGCGACATCTTAAGTGATGAAGCTTCAGTGTTAACTGGATCATTAGGAATGCTTCCTTCAGCAAGTTTATCTGAGAACGGACCATATCTATATGAACCAATCCATGGTTCTGCACCAGATATCGCCGGGAAAAACGCTGCAAATCCATTAGCAACAATCCTATCGGCTGCAATGATGCTTCGTATCTCCTTTGGTATGAGAGAAGAAGCTGACGCTGTTGAGCAGGCAGTTAACCAGGTTCTTGATTCAGGATTTAGAACAGGCGATATCATGTCCGACGGTAAAACAAAGGTTTCAACTACTGAAATGATCGAGGAAGTTAAAGCAACTTTACTTGATAATGAAGCAATCATGCACATCATGAGCGCATACGCATAAGAATTCAGCTCCTTGCCTTGGGGCTAAGAGCTAGGCAGTACATTTCATAAATACACGGCCTGGTTAGGCCGTGTGTTTCTTTTAAGGGAGGAATATAAATGGGGAAGTCTATTATTGATAAAATTTGGGAAAATCATTTAGTCCATCAAGAGGAAGGTAAGCCTGATTTATTGTATGTGGATCTTCATCTAGTGCATGAAGTCACATCACCGCAAGCGTTCTCCGGTTTAAGAATGAAAAATAGAAAGCTTAGAAGACCGGATAAAACATTTGCAACAGTGGACCATAATATTCCTACAGATAACCGCTATGTTATTGAAGATGAGATAGCCTTAAATCAAATGACAACATTAGAAAAAAACTGTTTAGAATTTGGCGTTCAATTAGCTGGTATTGACAGTCCGGATCAGGGAATTGTTCACGTTATCGGACCTGAGCTTGGCTTAACTCAGCCAGGAATGACAATTGTCTGCGGTGATAGCCATACATCCACACACGGTGCATTTGGATCCATTGCCTTCGGAATTGGGACAAGTGAAGTCGAACACGTAATGGCTACTCAAAGCATTTGGAGAGCAAAACCAAAAACGTTAAAGCTAGAAATTAACGGTGAATTGAATAAAGGCGTCTCAGCTAAAGACGTTATTCTATATGTACTAGCTAAATATGGCATAGATTTTGGTACAGGTCATGTCATTGAATACTGTGGAGATACGATTAGAAATATGTCCATGGAAGAAAGAATGACCATCTGCAACATGTCCATAGAGGGCGGAGCACGCGCTGGCCTTGTCAGCCCTGACGAGACAACTTTCTCTTATATTAAGGGCAGAAAATTTGCTCCAAAGGGAGAAGAATTTGAAGCAGCAGTGGAGAAATGGAAACAGCTTGCATCGGATGAGGATGCAGCATACGATACTGTGATTGAAATTGACGCAGCAGATGTTGCTCCAATGGTAAGCTGGGGAACAAATCCATCAATGACAGCGAAAATTAGTGATTCTATTCCAACCCTAAATGACTGTCAAACAGAGGTTGAAAGAAAATCACTTGATCGTGCACTATCCTACATGGGCCTTACAGAAGGCCAAAAAATAGAAGATATTCAGATTCAGCATGTATTCATTGGTTCATGTACGAACTCAAGAATAGAGGACCTTCGCCAGGCTGCAGAAGTGGCCAAGGGACGCAAGGTTCATTCAAATGTAAGGGCACTAGTTGTTCCAGGATCTCAAGCTGTTAAAACTCAGGCTGAATCAGAAGGCTTGGATGTGATCTTCAAAGAAGCCGGCTTCGAATGGCGAGACTCCGGATGCAGCATGTGCCTAAGTATGAACAATGACATTGTTCCGCCAGGAGAGCATTGTGCATCTACCTCCAACCGAAACTTTGAAGGCCGTCAAGGATCTGGTGCTAGAACGCACTTGGTCAGCCCGCTAATGGCAGCAGCAGCGGCAATCAATGGACGTTTTGTTGATGTCAGAGAAATGATGAATGCCGAAACGGTACAATAAGAGGAGGGGAAAACAATGAGCGAAATCAAAAGTATTAAAGGGAAAGCAGCAGCGCTTGATCGTGCGAATGTAGACACAGACCAAATTATTCCAAAGCAGTTTTTAAAGAGAATTGAAAAGACTGGATTTGGACAATTTCTATTTTATGACTGGCGTTTTAAAGAAGAGGGTGT
>Ga0180215_1002371_pt1 | contig 19146 bp, 24 predicted proteins | sample eDN3rd37CBELigBY_FD_128871 | JGI IMG/M metagenome (GOLD analysis project Ga0180215, IMG submission 128871) | Enriched backyard soil microbial communities from Emeryville, California, USA - eDNA 3rd pass 37_C BE-Lig BY (version 2) (version 2) | ecosystem: Environmental > Terrestrial > Soil >... | reverse complement strand
GTGTTTATTTCTGAATTCCTAGCCAAACTGCTTCTCTATATTTTTGTCCTGTTAGCAGGATTATCGATTCTTTTTAAGAAAAGTCAGGACTCTTCAATGATAAAAAAGGAATCGGGTCTGCTTGGCAATCGGTATATGCTTATTTCCCTTGGGGTGGTTACAGCAGCTGTTTGTTCACTGACGGGAGCTGGAGGTCCTATTTTGCTTGTTCCGCTGCTGGCAAGCCTAGGCGTGAATATTCGAGTGGCTGTCGGGGTAGGATTATTGAACTCGGTTATCATCGCTATTCCAGCCATTTTTGGCTACTTTGCTCATGCCAACATGACCAGTATGCCCACGCTGATTGCAGCCAGCCTTCTAGGAACAACAGCCGGCATTCTAACAGGTGCCCGTTTCGCTGCCAAAGTACCATTAAAACATCTCAAAATCATTATTGCTATCATTACCATATGTTCATCTGGATATATGCTCATTACTTTATAACATTAAAGCATCGGGGGACAGGCCCCCGATGCTTTAATGCGTTAACGAATGTTAAATACTTTTCTAAATAAGGGATAAAACAAGTAACCGAGGGTCACGCCTGATACGTTTAAGATGAGGTCATCTATGTCCATGCTTCCCCGGCGGGTGGCAAATTGGAGGATCTCGATGCTTATAATGGTTACAGTTGAATATAGCAATAGGTTAAGAAATGAGCTTTTTCTAATCCGAAAGTAAATCCCATAAGGAATGAATAATCCCACATTTGCTGTAAGATTGTAAAAAGAAATAAACCAATTCACTCTTCCTGAGAGAAAAAACTCGATGGTGTTAAAGGGCGTGAAATTAAGTGAAATATAGCTTGTGCTGCTTGGGCGAAAGAATAGTAAAACTAAAAGCGCGCCCGTATATACTATCAAGATGCACATGAATAGAGGAAAGGGGATCTTGACTGACTTCTTTTGAAAAAGAAGAATGAAAAAGGAGATTAGAAAGAATAAACAAAAAAACACTACTGCTAGTGCGATGGGATGCAGATAAAAAGTGACCTGATAGAAAATAGGGGAAAACACCAAAAAAATAGCAGAAGATAGAATGAATGATAGCAGCAGTGATTTCCCCATTTTGTGCACCTCAACAAGCCTTAATTTTTTCACAAATTCCATTATACATTAAAAAAGATGAAATCCTTTAGACTTCATCTTTTTTTAAAATTCCTATTATTGGTAGACTTTAATTTTGATTGTTTTATTTCCCCATTGTAAGGCTTTTTGTTTTGATGGGATAAATACATCAATTTTATTGCCCTTTACAGAGGATCCTTTATCTGCAGCAATCGCTTCGCCGTATCCAGGTACATACACCTTTGAACCCAGCGGGATCACCTTAGGATCAACGGAGATCACCTTTGCATTTGGATTTTTCTTCAAGTTAATACCTGTATAAGTGATGCCGCTGCAATTTTTACAGCTGGCAGTATAGGCAGTAGCTTTTACCGTGATTTCTTTGAAATTTGCTTTTTCTTCAGCTGCTGCTGGTGGAGCAGGCTCTGATTCAGAAGCTGCAGCAGTAATCTTTAATTTTTGATCAATTTTAATGAGATCGGATTTAAGGTTATTCCAATCCTTTAGCTGCTGAACAGTAACATGATTTTTTTTCGCAATGGACCAAAGTGTGTCCCCTTTATTTACTAGATATGTATTTTCTGCTGCAAAACTTGTGGTTGAATATCCGAATAATAGAAAGGTGATGGTGCTGGCACTCAATAGAAACTTTTTCATATTCTATCTCCTTTTTCTATTTTATAAAGGTATCGTACCAGACAAACATGACAGGCATATTTCAGCCGGATAGTATTTTTATTACAGAAAAGTTTCTATATGTAACGAGAAAGAAAATATTGATCGCGGCAACATCATGTGCAGATGGTGTATAATCTGATCAGCAAATTGTTTTTTGATAGTTAAGGAAAGTGAAATAGTTGCCAATATTGTTTCATTCGCGGTAAATTTAATATTAGTAAATCATGCGTTTTTTAATTTTACATCGTTAGAGGAGAAATTATGGGGGAGTTACAGGAAGCGATTGACCATATTCAATTGATTGAGCACTGCCGGCAGGCGGCTGCCGTCTTATTCTGGGAAGCGAAAACAGGCACAGGAATAGGAAGAAAAAGACAGTATGCCAAGGTTCAAGGAACCCTGACGAAAAAGGTTATTGAGCTGCAGACGGATCCAAGGTTTGGACGGCTCCTGCAAAACCTGCTGCAAAGGGATTTAGATGAGGTCCATAGAAAGCAATTTGAATTTCATTTAAAAAACTACCAATACTTATCTTCTTTGCCTGTTGAGGAGTTTCAGCAATTTTCGCAAAAAAAAGCAGCGGCCTATTCCCATTGGGCTTCAGCCAAAAGATTAAAGGATTTTAAACTTGTAGAAAAGGATTTAGCAGATTTAATAGAAACACAAAAGCGGTTTGCCTATTTGAATAATAAGCATGAAGCACCATACAATCAGCTGCTTGACAGGTATGAACCGGGTATACATACGGAAAAAATTGATTGTTTATTTAAAAATATCAAAGATACAACGATCAAACTGCTCGACCGCATTCAAAAGGCGCCTGTTCAGCCAGATTCATCTTTTTTTAGACGTCCCTTTCCATTAGAAAAACAAGAGCAGCTTGCGCATCAATTATTAACAGCCATAGGCTACCGAATGGATGCAGGGAAGCTTGCGCCGACTCTCCATCCATTTAGTTCCGGGATACACCCTGATGATGCAAGGCTGGCTGTTAAATATGCTGAAAATGATGTGAAATCAGCGGCACTGATGACTCTCCATGAGGGGGGCCATTCCTTATACAATCAAAATATCAGCAAAGAGCTAGTAGACACGGGCCTTGCTGTATATACATCAATGGGGCTTCATGAATCTCAAGCTATTTTTTGGGAAAAAATGATCGGCAAGCATAAGGGTTTCTGGAAGCAGCATTTTCACTTTTTTCAAAAGCTTATGCCTGAAGTTTACAGTCATATTTCACTGGATCAATTTTACTTCTCTTTGTGTGAGGTAAAACCATCTCTTATCAGATATGAGGCAGATGATATTACTTACCCGCTTCATGTGATTATTCGCTATGAGATCGAGAAGGATCTGTTTGCAGATAAATTGAAGGTGTCAGACTTGCCGGAGGTCTGGAATGTTAAATACAGAAATTATCTTGGGATTGTGCCGCAGAACGACTGTGAAGGGGTCCTTCAGGATGTACATTGGTATTTCGGATTGTTTGGCTATTTTCCAAGCTATTTGATTGGGTTTATTTATGCGGCTCAGTTAAGAGAGGCAATGATTAAAGATATGCCGAATTTTGACGTGCTTGCCCAAGAGGATCTATCTGCCATTCTTAAATGGAAAACCAAGCATATCTATCAATATGGCAAGCTTAAAACTTCAAAGGAAATTCTAAAGGACCTGTCAATTAATGAAATTAACGAAAAGCCTTTATTGACCTACTTAACACAAAAATATGAAGATATTTATCGGTTATAATTGTTTATGATGATAAATTGGAATATTTAAATTTCTTGGCAGAAAGAGGGTTTATTATTGTGGGTGAGATCATTCAGTTTAAGAATGTTACTTGGAAGCGCCAGGGACAGGAGATTTTAGGCAGTGTGGACTGGCAGGTGAATGAGGGGGAGCATTGGGGCATTCTCGGGTTAAATGGTTCCGGCAAAACCTCGCTGCTTAATATTGTATGCGGATATCAATTTCCGACATCTGGTGAAGTGTCAGTTCTAGGGCGTTTATTTGGAAAAACTAATTTGCCTGAGCTTCGCAGAGAAATTGGTTTTGTCAGCAGTTCATTGGACCGCTTTTCAAACGCATTAAATGTTGATACTGTTGAAAATATCATTTTGAGCGGGAAGTTTGCTTCCATTGGCATATATGAAGAAGTAACAAATGAGGATATAGAGAAAGCCAATCATCTGATTCAGCGATTACGGCTTGATTATCTAAAAGGCAAGCATTTTCGTCTTTTATCACAGGGAGAAAAAAGAAGGGTCCTGATCGGCCGAGCTTTAATGGCTAGTCCAAAAATTCTTATCTTAGATGAACCATGTACTGGCCTTGATGTTCTTTCTCGTGAAGAAGTCTTATCCATTATTAAGGAAGTCGTTAAGACAGAATGCCATCTGATTTATGTAACTCATCACATTGAAGAGCTTGTGGAAGAAATCACACATGTGCTGCTGATTCGTGATGGAAAGATTATTGGGGCGGGACCTAAGGAAAAGCTGGTGACAGATGCGTATTTATCAGATACTTTTCAAACGCCTGTCCGTGTGCGCTGGGAAGAAAATCGTCCGTGGCTGTCTGTCCAAGGCAAATCCTTAATAGGCAGCTAAGTGAATTACAATTCTTCATCAAAATTCCAACCATATTTGTGTCGTATCAATCATATGGATAATAAAAATAAACCCAGCCCAAACGGCTGGATTTATTTTTGCATAGATTAAAAGGAAAGGAGAGGTGCAAATGGTCAAAATCTTTATTGATCCAGGCCATGGCGGAACAGATCCAGGTGCTTCCGGGCATGGATTATTAGAAAAGAATGTAACCTTACAAATCTCCAAAATTATAAGAGATATGCTGTCAGCCTATGAGGGCGTCCAGGTAAAAATGAGCCGGGACACGGATAAAACTGTTTCCTTAACTACACGCACAAACATGGCAAATGACTGGGGAGCAGACTTCCTTTTATCTGTTCATATAAATTCGGACAAACAAACGGCAAACGGATATGAAGACTATATTTTCCCGGGAACAAACGTTCCTGAAACCACCTATCAAAATCTTATTCATCAAGAGGTTATCAAAGAGACGGACTTTAGAGATCGCGGAAAAAAGGAAGCCAATTTCCACATGCTTCGGGAAAGTAATATGCCAGCCATTCTAACTGAGAATGGTTTTATTGATAATCCCACAGATGCAGCCAATTTGAGCCGATTCGCGTATTTGGAAAGAATTGCATATGGCCATGTCCAGGGGCTTGTCCGTGCTTTTCGATTAGCTGAGAAGGAACCATCTGCCCCATATTGGGAGGGCATGGAGTTCAAAGAAGGACAGATTGGCCGGATTACAGTCTTAAAACCGATTAACCTGTGGAAACGTGATGAGAATGATGAGCTGCACTTTGCGAGAATTCTACAGCCAGGAGAGCGTTATCGGGTCTATGGATATGATAACTTATATGGCGGGCAATATGATGTTGGAGTAGATTATTGGGTAACCAATATTGAAGATTATATAGAATATGAAACACCTGCAAAGGATTTCTTAAATAAAGCTAGGGTATTTTACCAAAATAACAAATAGGATTTTTAATGGATAAAATCAGCGAGCTAAAATCTGATTTTATCTATTTTTTTTTGCACCTTTTGGTTATTTTTCCCATGGCCCTTGAACGACGATGAATCTTTGATAAAATGTAAGAGAGTTTATGCACGAGACGTCAGAAGTATAGAGGGAAGATATGAAGTTTAAAATATGTCTATCATGGGCAGCAGTGGCTGTTTGGATGCTAATCATTTTTGGCTTTTCGGCTCAGCCGGCTCACGAATCGAGCCAGATTAGCCATGGGGTAACAAAAGTCATCGTGGATACGGTTGAAAAAATAGCGCCGTCAGCTGAATTTGATATCAGCCAGTTAAATCATATTGTTCGAAAGAATGCGCATTTCTTTGTTTATTTTGCTCTTGCTCTGCTCGTATTTAATGCGGTCCGAATGCATGGAATGAAGGGATTCAAAGGTTTTGTCCTTGCATTATGTATTTGTGCAGTATATGCTGCAACAGATGAGTTTCATCAGAGTTTTGTGCCAGGAAGGGGCCCGCAGGCAAGAGATGTTTTGATTGACAGTTCCGGTGCATTTCTCGGTTTGTGCATTTACAGCCTTTTCGTCAAGATAAAGGATTGGAAAAAAGGGGAAGTTTCAGTGCCAGTGGGATTGTCCCAATCAAAGTCGAGGTGATTTCCGATGTGCGGCCGTTTTACGCTGACAGCATCATTTTCGCAAATTATTGACCGGTTTGATATTGAAAAATTTATGGAAGAAGACCTGTATGCCCCTAGCTACAATGTAGCCCCATCCCAATCTGTTCTTTCTGTGATTAATGATGGGAAAATAAATAGGCTCGGGCATTTAAAATGGGGGCTCATACCGTCATGGGCAAAGGATGAGAAAATTGGCTATAAAATGATAAATGCTAGAGCCGAAACCTTAAAAGAAAAGGCAAGTTTTCGCCAAGCTTATATGAAACGGCGCTGTTTAATTATTGCTGATAGCTTTTATGAATGGAAGCGGCATAATGACAAATCAAAAACACCAATGCGCATAAAGCTAAAGGGAGATCATCTTTTCGGGATGGCGGGAATTTGGGAGCGCTGGCTTTCTCCAAAAGGTGAACCTGTATTTTCTTGTTCGGTCATTACAACAACTCCAAATGAACTGGTTAAGGATATACATGATCGAATGCCTGTTATTTTAAAACCTGAAGATGAAAAAATATGGCTGGATCGCTCCATTACTGACACGGCTATTTTGGACAGCTTGTTAAAACCGCTTGATAAGGATTTAATGGAAACTTATCAGGTATCTTCATTAGTCAATTCACCGAAGAATAATTCAGTGGACCTTATTCGGGAAATCTGTTAATCACAGGTTCCAAGCAAAAAGGAAGCTCCTCCATACGGGAAGGTGCTTCCTTTTTAGGCTTTGACTAATTTCTTTTGGGATTTTCCAATATAATTTTCCTGGATTAATTCAATAAACGGTTCAACAAACTCCGGGTCGAATTGCTTGCCGGCGCAGGCTCTTAGCTCGATAATGGCTTCCTCAAAGGTCTTTGTTTTCTGGTAGGGCCTTTCCGTTGTCATGGCGTCAAACGAATCAACAATACATAGAATTCTCGCCAGTCTAGGGATATTGTCTCCTTCTAGCCCGTAAGGATAGCCTTTTCCATCGTATCGTTCATGATGAAGTTCGACAAGCGGTATGAGTTCTTCCATGTTTTTATTGGTTGAGATAATCTCTTTTCCCCAAATAACGTGCTTCTTCATCATTTCCCATTCGTGGGGCTCAAGTTTTCCGGTTTTATTGATAATGTCCCGCGGTATTTCTAGTTTCCCAATATCATGAATGAGGGCACCGAGCGTTAACACCTTACGATCATGGTTGTTTAAATTTAATTTTCTGGAAAATTCAGAGGCATATTGAAAAACCCGCTGACTGTGACGATATGTATACACGTCCTTGGAAAGGAATATTTTTAACTGCTGTTCTGCTTTTTCAAATTGTTTTTCAAACGATTTTGTTTTATCAGCTAAATATTGCGATTCGTCATTGTACAATTCAACAAGGTTTTTCCCTTGGGCCTTCGCATAATACATTGCGTCGTCGGCTTTCTTTAATAGCTCTGAAGCATTATAGGTTCCTTTCTCATATTCGGCAATCCCGGCTGAAAAGGATAGGCATCCATAAGGCAGTGCTTCGCTTCCTTTAAAATGAGTATCATTGACCAGCTTTCTTAGTTCATTCATAAAGGTCAATGCTTCCATGCTAGTTGTATTTGGCATTAAAACAGAAAATTCTTCGCCGCCATACCGGGCTACGATATAATCTTTTTCCATTGCTTTTGTTTCAAGCAGTCTGCCAAACTCCCTTAGAAGATAGTCACCTTCAATATGGCCGTAAAGGTCATTGTATTTTTTGAAATCATCGAGATCAATCAGCGCCAGGCAAAGCTTTTGTCCAGTCTTTTTTGATAAGGAAAATTCATGGTCAAATAATTCTTTGAAAAATCCATGATTATTCAGGCCAGTAAGGAAATCTTTATTTGCTTTTTCTGCGGTGTCTTTGAATAGCTTAAAGTTCTGCTCAAAAGCGGTTGATAGCAGCATCGCTATTAAAACAAATAGAAAAAGTCCAAAAATGCCTTCCTGCTTAATTAATATTCCTAGAACAATAGAAAGAAGGAGCGTACATGAATAACTGACCAGGAAGGTTTTATCCTTTATGATCCCGCTGAAGTTTTTAAACAAGCTGCCGCCTTCCTGAAATAGGAAGTAAAAACAAATGACAATTGAATTTACTAGAAAATATAATCCTAATGAAAGGACATATGGAAGCAAATGAGAAGTATCTAAGCTTCCGATCTTTCCTCCTAGTAATATGAACATGAAATAGCTTGATATCAGCATCATGCAATACATGGAAAAGTTGAACAGATGCTTCCACCAGGAAATTTTCCTTTGATAAGCAGCAAAAATGAGCGCATTGAAAAATAAGACGTTCAATGTAAAATCTAGTCCAAAAAGAAATAAACTTGCTAAATAAACAGCTGAATCCATAGATAAGGAATTTCCGTCGGGCGGGATAGGGATTGTATAATGATAAAGAAGTAAAATAGCACCAATTAACGCATAACTGATGACAGTGTTTGAAGACGCATCGAATTGAAAATCATGGAAATAGAAAAAAATAAAGATGCCAATGATTGAGGTAAAAGTTAGATAAGCTGTAAATGAATAATTGGTCGTTTTCATATTCCACACTCGCATTAGAAAATATAAAAGGAAGAAGTTAAGTAAAAAACCAAAACCTTCTTCCTCTATTATACTATTAAATTACACGCATACCAGATGTTAATGCAACAATTAATGAACCAAGAATGATAGCATTTATTAAAACATTGGTTACACGAATTCCATTAGGCTTTTTCTCTTTATTCATTGAGATTCACCTCCTTTAATGTCGAGCTCTGTGATTCATTTTTCTTTTTATCTTTAAGCATTAAATGCTGAATGAAAATGAAGATGCCAATGTTCATGATGACGTCGCCAATGCTTATAACCTGGGTGCGCGGATACGGATCCGTTAATGGGATAATATCCCCTAAAAATCCTAGCCTTGTTGATTCAGTCAGCATCGCATGCTTTGCATAAATTCCATTTTTCAAAACGTCCAGGTATCCCGGCTCCAGCACGGCCGCAGCTTCCATGGAAACCGGCATTCTTCCGCCGTTAACAGCCATAACAATGAAATTTAGTAACACGCCAATAAAGATAATGATAAATCCCGGATGAGTTCTGTTCATAAAAAGAAAAGTAAGACCAACAATATAAACACCAATAAATAAATAGCCGCTTGCCTCTAAAAGAAAATTAAATTTATTTTGCTGTGTGAAAATAATAATCTGAAAAACTAGCAAAAGCGGAAAAACCCAGCCCCATTTTAGTTTTAGGTTTGCTAATCCCTTTAAGTTACCTTTTCGGAAAAAGCCAACAATTAGCGATAGGATGATTCCATCAAATACCATAATATTCCCGCCTATAGTGAATGATTTTTATTTTGTGCTGGATGAATATTCATATATTTCAAATTATAGACAATTACTGGTTTTATTCAACAAAATCTTTCAAAATGAGCGTAATGTACCAATTTTATGGAAAATAGTTGGGTAAATATGGATATTTTGAACTAAAATTATAAATTATGGAAATGCTATTATCGTGTTTAATCATGTTTTTTTATGATAAAGTTATTAGCCTGATGATTGTAAGATGTGTTTTGTGACAGAAAAATTAAATTTTCGATACAATAGGAAATATATCCCTTTTTTAGTAGTCTTTTATGAAAAAGTTTGTTACAATCTGTCTTGTATTGTCAATATTGATCGTAATAGGTGAGTATATGAATCAATCGAAAAAAGCAAATCAGCTCAGCCTGATTATGCAATCCGTTTTCCAAAGGGTAGAGAAGGAAAAAGATATTACCTTAGGAGAAGTAATGGAGGAATTAACGCAGCAGCTCGAGCAGGTTGTTAAAGTACAGGAACACGCATATAAAATTAAATAATTTTTGGATAAGGGGGCGCCAATCTGGCGGCTCCTTTTTTTGGCTTAGGGAAGGAACCTGGGAGAATTAGAAAAGGCGCAGATGCGGTCTGCGCCTTTTGAGATTTTTCTTATTGTGTTAACTGGTTTTCAAGCAGTGCTAGCACAACTGCCTGTACTGCTGTGGAGAAGCTGCTTGGATCTAATGTGGCATTTAATACATCATTCACAGCCTTTTGTCCATTAGCAGAAAGCTGTTTGTAAGATTTATATTTCATAGCCGGGTCTAGCTTTATTCCTAACGCGCTGTTAATGCGGTCAGTTTCTGTTTTTGTAAGCTGGAAGCCGCCGTCAACCAGGGAAGTAAGACCGCGAAGAAAATCTTCAGTCTTTTCACCTTGAACAGTTGCTAGAATGGTTTGATTGTCTTCAACAGCTTGGATTACTCCGCCTAAGAATGCATCAACGGTCGTATTGCCTGCTTTCACTTTTTGTGTTGCGTCTTCAAGTGCTGTTCTTACTGCGGCACTTGCATTGATCACTTTTTGAACCTCGGCTTTGCTCTCGAAGCCTTCACCTCTATTGCTGATTACATCTGCTGCAATGGCTGCTTTACGAGAATCGACAGAAACCTTGTTATAGGCTGTTAGATCAAAACCGTAATTTTCTACGGCAAGCTTAACAGCACCAACACTGTTTGAGCTTGATAGAACAGCTTCTAATTGTTTGTTTAATTGAGCAGTCAGGTCAGCTTTTAGTGTGCTATTTTTCACCTGCTTTAAGAATGCAAGTGCGTTTGCTGTACGTTTTTCAACTTCTTTATCGCTGTCATTATGTAACCCTGTTTGCACGCGGTCTAATTCAATTTTTACGCTTACTGGGTATTTTGCATCTGCAACAACCGCTTCAGCTGATTTTTTGAACTCATCACGGACTAAATCACGAGTAGACTGTCCATATACACGATCAAGAAGGATTGCTTGCTTGCGGATCTCTTTTGAAAGATCATGGTATGCTTGTACAGCTTCTGCATCAACTTTTTTTGCAATGGCATTGCTTAATCTGACTTTCTGTTTTTCAATCTTTTTGCCTGCTGTGATCGCATCGATTAGATGGATGGATCTTTGGTAATATTTATTCACTTCGTCCAATTTTGCAGAAAGAACTGTTTTTTCTTTGCCTGAAAGCTTTGAAACAGCTGTTTGTGCGGTCTTAAGCGCAGCTTTTGTATCATTGAATAATTTCATATTTGGATAATCGATCACATTTTTCGGATAGGCGGTTTTACGGTACTCTACAGAAATTTCCCATTTTAAAGCACCTGCAAGGTTTTCTGCTTTTTTTACAAGATTATCTGCATTTGATGCGGCATTAGAAACAGCAGGACTTACTGTAACTGCTGCAGCACTTGCAAATGTTGTTGCAGCCAAAATAGAAGCAATTGTTTTTTTCTTTACTGACATTTTAATCCTCCTAATCTTCCTTTTTAGACCTGAAATAAGAAATCTATCAGACTTTTTTCATATAATAGGTTATCTAGTATTTGATTATACCATGAATTCTACTAATAACTACCATATTTTTAGATATTTAGCTGAGTTTTGACAGAAATTGTTGAAAAAGAATATGTTGGAATTTGTTTGTATGTGTTAAAATTTGTACCAATAGAAAAACAAGCGAGGTTATTTTTGCATGAAGAAAAAGTGGAAATGGGTATTAGGGCTTTTCCTTGTCATTATACTGGGAGGAGCAGGAACGGTTTATTATTTCTTGAATATGAAGGATTACGATGTTGCTGATGAGCAAATTGATGAATTAACGGAAACAGAATATAAAGTAGATATTCCAGCGCTGGAGGAAATCGAGACAGAGGAGCCTGTTTCCGAAAATCAGGATCAGGAAGAAGGTTCTGCCGTTCAAACAGAGGCTTCAGGTGATCAGGGTACAAGTAATACTAAGGATGAAGTCCAGTCATCTGCATCTAATCAAAACACAAACGGCTCTTCGGCTAAAGCGGCAGCGTCCAGCGGGTCTAAAGTAACGGTTGCTGTTATTAAGAAAAGATATCGGGCAGCTTTTGAGCAGCTGGAGTCTCAGGCAAATCAAAGAGTAGATTCGCTCATTGCCAGGGCTGTTAATGAATATAGCGAGAAAAAAAGCAATGGGGAAGAAATCTCATTCAGTTATTTTTATGTGAAGTATTCCAATGCAGGAAAATCACTAGAAGCTATGACCGACAGCACTTTCAATTCCGTCTATGGCCAGCTTGAGAAAGACCTTCAGGCTCATGGCTACAGCACTGCACATGCCAAGGAATACAGGGATGCCTATGATCAAATGAAAGAACAGCGGCGCTCTGCTATTATGAACAAAATAAAGGGTGCGATTTAATCGCAGAAAAAGAGTCTTCGTGCAAGGCTCTTTTTTTATTTACTATAATCCCAGAGAATTTTCCACTCATTCCTATTCCTTTGTCCGCAATTACATGCTTTCCAAGCTGGATTTTCCTTTGAAAAATAAGTTATTCGAAAATAATGACAATTGCGTTAAAGAAGGTTAAACTGAAAGGTATATGCTGAAGTGTTTTAAAATATTGAATGGAAACTCTATGTAAGAATAGTAATTGAGGAGCTGATTATATGCCAGAATGGAATGATGGAATCGCAAAGATCGTTATTCCTACACCTTTTCCTGTAGGGGATGTGAATGTGTACGCGGTAAAAGGTGAACGGCTTACCCTTGTTGATGCCGGCCCCAGAACAGAAGCAGCTTGGGAAGCCCTTAAGTCGCAGCTGAAAGAACTGGGATTGTCCCCGAGTGATATTGAACAGGTGGTGCTTACACATCACCATCCTGACCATGCCGGTCTGCTGGACTTTTTTCCAGATTCATTAGAGGTATACGGGCATCATCTTAATCAAAGATGGCTGGTTCGTACCGATGAATTTTTGAAGGAACATGACGATTTTTATTATGATTTGTTTCCTAAGTGCGGAATTCCGGAAAAGTATTTTCCCTTTATCGAACTGCAAAAAAAGTCGTTAAAATTTTCCTGCAGCCGTCCGTTGACTGGTATTTTAGCAGAGGGGGACCATCCGCAAGGGCTTGAACAATGGACTGTGTTTGAAACACCAGGGCATGCCCAAAGCCACATCGGTTTGCTGCGGGAATCCGATGGCGTTTATATTGGCGGTGATCATCTGCTTGCCCATATTTCTCCTAATCCCTTAATTGAACCGCCTCTGCCTGGCACAACGAAGCGGCCAAAGCCGCAGGTCCAATACAATGAATCGTTAAGAAAGCTGAAAAAGCTTCCAATACGGCTGGTTTATTCCGGGCATGGCGAGGACATATTTGATGCAGGTAAACTTATTGATAAGAGGCTGTCGCGCCAGCATGACCGTGCTATGCAAGTGAAGAACATGCTAAAAACAGAAGGAGCGCTTTCTGTGTTTGAGATTTGCAAACGGCTTTTCCCTGCCGTTTATGAACGCGAGCTGTCATTGACCATCTCTGAAACGATTGCTCAGCTTGATTATTTGAATGCGTTAGGGGAAATTAGTATAAATAAAGATGGAAGTGCCTTTCTTTTTTCAGCGTAGTTTTTTCAAATGAGGTGAATTATGGCGGATCGTTTAAAAGATAAAAACATTATTATTACTGGGGCATCAGGCGGCATTGGTGCGCAGATGGCTTCGTTATGTGCACAAAGAGGGGCCAATCTTGTGCTGCTTGCGAGAAATCTCGACAAGCTTCAGGAGCTAAAAAGCGAATTAGAAGGCCGTTATCATGTGAATATCGATGTGTTCCAGCTTGATGTTTCCAATACCGATGAAATACAGACCGTTTTCTCCAAGGTATTGGCTAAGCTTGACACTGTCGATGTTCTTGTCAATAATGCTGGCTATGGGGTATTCCGCGAAGCACACGAGGCTAAGATTGAGGATATTAAAGGCATGTTTTCTGTCAATGTTGTTGGATTGATGGCGTGTACTAGCCTGATCTTACCGAAAATGATCAAGCAGGGGAGCGGCCACGTTATTAATATAGCATCCCAGGCTGGAAAAATTGCTACCCCGAAATCGAGCGTATACTCAGCGACGAAGCACGCCGTCCTCGGATATACCAATAGCCTTCGGATGGAGCTTTCCAAGCATCACATCTATGTAACAGCCGTTAATCCTGGGCCAATAGAAACAAACTTTTTTAATATTGCTGATGAAAAGGGAACCTATGTAAAGAGTGTCAAGGGGTTTATGCTAAAGCCTGACTTTGTTGCAAAAAGAATTGTCGACTCCATGCTCACACCAATAAGAGAAATCAACCTGCCCCGCTGGATGAATGCAGGAAGCATCTTCTACGTCCTATTCCCGCGCATCTTCGAACGAATCGGCAGACGATTCTTTGACCGAAAATAACTGTACCGCTTTAAAGCGCCGGGGGTCAGGCCCCCGACGCTGTGCCGTATTAACGCGATGGGGGCCTGACCCCCATCGCGTTAATGTGTGAAAGCGGTTTTAGCCGCAAGTTAAAAATAAGGCGAATTTGTAATGTAGCCATAAACGACGTCATTGACGATGTCGTGGAGTTCGCTTTCTTCTTCCTCGCCATTTTTTAGCATATGGATCTTCTCATACATTTCTTCAAACTCCGCACTGTTATATGTAATCGTTTCATTATATTGCTTAAGACAGTTTTCAATCATTTTAAAAATAAGCTTTCGATCCATTAGTTAACCACCCCTCGAGTTGATTATACGTATATTTATGCTAGTGCACCTGCTGGAAAATTTAAAGAAATATGTCGTTTAATTTCCATTGAAATCGAACGTATATTCGTTTAATATATGGGTATAAATAAGAACAAACGTTCTTTTTGAGAGTTTAACCTCAGGGCCTGAAGATTTCTAGGGGGAAGATCTATGATTGATTACAGCACGATGCCAAATAATCAGGTCATGTGCGTGGATATGAAAAGTTTCTATGCCAGCTGTTCGGCCGTTATGCTTGGGCATGATCCTCTTGAATGCTATCTCGTCGTAGCTGGCAATCAGGAAAGGAAGGGGAGTGTAGTTCTTGCGGCATCACCGAAAATGAAGAAGGAATTTGGCATTAAGACAGGAAGCCGGCTTTATGAGGTACCGAATGATCCGCGAATTATCATTGCCGAGCCAAAAATGGCTACCTATCTAAGAATTTCAACCGAGCTTACCCGTGTCTTCAATCGCTATGTCCCGAAGGAAGCCATTCATATGTACAGTGTCGATGAAAGTTTTATTAAGGTGGACGGAACCATGCAGCTTTGGGGGGATGTCTTTACCATTGCCAAGAAAATTAAGGACGATATCGAGCGGGAATTTCAGCTCCCCAGTGCGATCGGCATTGGGCCCAATATGCTGCTGGCAAAGCTTTGTCTTGATTTGGAAGCAAAAAAGCACGGAATTGCTGAATGGACCTATGAAGATGTGCCAGCGAAATTGTGGCCGGTTTCCCCTTTGCGGGAAATGTGGGGGATTGGGCGCCGCGTGGAAAAAACACTGAACGGAATGGGGATCTTTTCCGTTGGCCAGCTTGCCCACTATGACTTGGAGAAGCTGGAAAAGAAATTTGGCATTATGGGAAATCAGCTTTATTACCATGCATGGGGAGTTGATCTTTCCGAGATTGGCGCACCGATTATGGAAGGCCAGGTTAGTTTCGGAAAAAGTCAAATACTGCTCCGGGACTATAAGGAGGAGCATGAAATTAAGTATGTCATCCTTGAAATGTGTGAGGAGGTGGCAAGAAGGGCAAGGAGCCACCGGAAGTCCGGAAGAACTATTAGCTTCGGGCTTGGCTATAGCCAGGATGAGTTTGGCGGCGGTTTTTACCGCTCGAAGACCATTGATGAGCCGACGAACGTGACCATGGATATTTATCGTGTCTGCATACAGCTGTTTCATAAATTTTATGAAGGAAAAACGGTTCGGCAAATTTCTATTTCACTTGGCAATCTTGCTGATGACAACGAAATGCAGTTGAGCCTCTTTGAACCGAATGTCTGGAAGAAGCGTGAGCTCGGCTACACGGTTGATCATATCAGATCGAAATTCGGGGCGGGTGCCCTTTTGCGAGCCGTCTCCTATACAAATGCAGGAACAGCAAGGCTCAGGTCCAAGCTTGTTGGAGGACATAAAAGGTAGACTGTATTTTAGGAAAAGAGGGTTGGGTCATGATTCGAGATCGAGGCAGAATAAAATGGACATCCATGATGCTCCCGGAACACGTGAAATTATTAAGAGATTGGGCGAAGGAAGATACATTTGACCAAAAGCGCGAAATTGATGAACAAACACTTGAAAACATGAATGAAGTCATTTCCGAGGCAATCGAATACGGTAGGCCAGTTGCGATCACTCACTATAGTTATAAAAATTATGAGCTTCTCGTGGGAAACATTCATTCTTGGGATGAAATCAATCATCAGCTTCATATTGCCGACTATTTTAAAGAAATCCATCGTATCAGCATTTCGGACATAGCTGATGTCCGTATAGCAGAATAAAACAGGAAAATGAAAATAATGGCAGCCTCCAAAATGGCTAGCCTTTTCTTGGCGGAAGCACCCTAGTAAAAGGGAGGTGTTATTTCATGCCAAGAGGAAAGGAACTAGAACAGCTTCCGATGTCACATATTGCCCCTGGAAGCCCAGGTGAAGATCCAAGCAAAATGAATCGGGAGAGCTTGCAGGGGATTACGGAAGAAGAACCTGCAGCACCTGCAAAAGCTGGATTAGAAAGGAAAAAACGGGGATGATTTTTCCCCGTTCAACTGTTAAAAACCTAACCTTACTCTTCCTCAGACTTTGGCGCACGCGGAGCAGATTCGAAATGTCCTTTATGGCTGCCATCACAAAACGGAGAATTAGACGTTCTGCCGCAGCGGCAAAGAGAGAATGTTGGTTTGACAGGAAACTTATTCCCCTCGGCATCAACAAGCTCGACATCCCCAGTAATGCGGTAAGAACCATTATCATTGACTTTAATTGTTACCTTTGACATACATAACCACCTCTTCATAAGATTTCCATACTTAAAATGATGGTAATAACAATAAAGGAAAAAAGCAAGCGATCACTCTGCAATAAAATTGATAAAACAAAAAACCAATAAAAAATATCCCCAAAATAGGCATGTTTCCATTGACTTTTACATGTAATGGTAAAGTACCTAAAAAAGCAATGGAGGGGAAAAAGGTGAAGGTAAAAGGGGTCATTTTCTTTATTGCAGTGATCCTTCTATTGCCGGCATGCTCGGTTAAAACAATGGATGAGGCGATAGAGGGGGAGATCCCGTTTAATGTAAAGGAGGTTATCCATCAGGAGAAAGTAAAAGGCGGTATGGTTTTATTATATTTAACTCATCAAAAAAATCAGCGTGAAGCATTTGACGCCGTAACTGTTGCCTTTTTAAAAGGAAGTGATGGGGAAGGCTGGGAAAATGCGGGCCATAACCATTGGGATTATAAAAAAGGAGAGAGGCTGACCACCTATACGGATGCCTTTTATATTTATGACCATAAGGGGAAACTCGAGTACTATATCCCCGTTATCTTCGGAGAAATCAAGGATAAGGACATACAGACGGTCGAAGTGCTTGGGAAAAATAATCAGCTTGTCAGTGCACAAATTATTGAAAAAGATAGCGGGCGCTATTTCTACAAGACGGGCGAATATAAAGCAGCGAGAGGGATTTCAAGGATTGACAAAGGAGCAGGACCAAGGCTGAACTAGAAAAGAAAAGGCCCAGAAGCTCTGAGCCTTTAGTGAGAAATATACTCCATTCGATTAGGAAATACATATTCGTTCAAAAACTCATCAATCACATTCTCGTAATCTTCCCGATTTTCATTAAACGATTGTGCATGAACACCGTTGGATGCTATATAAAGCTTTTTTGGCCCTTTTTTACGTTCAAACAGCTCCTGTGACATGCTTGGTAAAATAAAGTCATCTTTTTGGCTGTGAATAAATAAAATGGGCTTTTTAATATTATCAATCACAGAAATCGGAGAAACATTTTTGATCGAATATTTCTGGCGCAAACGCAAAAATAAATCGCCCAAAGGGAGAATCAGGCTTGCGGGCAGTTTCATACCGGATTTGATTTGGTAGGCAAGCAGTTCCTTGAAATCCGAAAATGGACAATCTGCGATATAAAAATCTGCCCCATCCTCAAGCATGCCAGCATACAAAAGCAAAGTTGCAGCTCCCATAGATTCGCCGTGAATGCCAATCTGAATGTCGGGGCCTTTTGTCTTCTTAAGCCAATCAACGACTGCTTTTAAATCGAATTTTTCGTAATGACCGAAGCTAGTGGTTTTTCCGCCTGACTCTCCGTGGCGGCGATGGTCGTAAATTACTGCATTAAACCCCCGCTCCAGAAAAAGATTCATATATTTGACGGAATTTACCTTATTTTCGGTAACCCCATGTGCAATGATCATATACCGGTTTGATGGATAAGGCTCGACAATTACCGTTTTAAGGTCATAGCCAAATGGAGAAGGGATTAGAACCTCCTTTTTTGGAAGGTTTTCAAATTTCCCTGGATGAAACCGTCCAGCTTTTGTTTCGCGTTCAACAATAAAATCGTCCTTTTTTTTCCTCATGTACATAAGCCGATTGGAAAAATAAATCCCGATAGTAGAAAGAAAAACGATGAAGGAAAGGAGATAGCGAGTAAAGCGAAGAAGTCTTTTCATATTCATCCCTCCGGCAGCTGTTTATTCTATTTTACCATTTTTATGGAATTTAAAACATGAATTACCTCTGGGTTAACTTTCCATATGAAAATAAAAACCGCTCAAAAGGAGCGGCTTTGGTCGTAGTCTTATTGCTCAGAATTCTGACGCTTTGTCGGGTGAATGGCTTTTTCTAATTCTTCAGCTGCAATCGTTTGGCTGACAGTATCACTATTCGGCTTTCCTTTTTGACTGTAGCCTTTTTCCTGCTTTTTAGACATATTTGCATATCCCCCTTCTTGGTTTATCACTTAATAACATGGATAAAGAAGGGGGTGCTTATTCATGAAAACTTTCTGTTAATTAGACAGATTGTGTCTGCAAGCGGTAATAGGTGCTTTCGATTGGGCGGGTTATATGCGGTACAACAATTTTAACTGCTTCGACTAATCGATCAAGATTGACATTTGTTTCGATGCCCATTCGCTCAAGCATATAGACAACATCTTCAGTTGCCGCATTGCCGGCTGCACCCGGAGCAAAAG
>Ga0180215_1002366_pt1 | contig 19155 bp, 16 predicted proteins | sample eDN3rd37CBELigBY_FD_128871 | JGI IMG/M metagenome (GOLD analysis project Ga0180215, IMG submission 128871) | Enriched backyard soil microbial communities from Emeryville, California, USA - eDNA 3rd pass 37_C BE-Lig BY (version 2) (version 2) | ecosystem: Environmental > Terrestrial > Soil >... | reverse complement strand
CGCGGCGACCTTCGACGACAGGCCGTGGATCTGCACGAAGCCCTTGGCGTTGGACTGGTCGAAGCTGTCGCCCTCGTCGTAGGTGGCGAGGTTGAAGTCGTACAGCGACTCGGGGCTGCGGCGGCCGTTGACGGTGATGTGTCCGCCGTGCATCACCATGCGGATGTCGCCGGTGACGCGTTCCTGCGTGTGCCTGATGAAGGCGTCGAGAGCGGTCTTGAGCGGCGAGTACCACAGGCCGTCGTACACCAGCTCGCTCCAGCGCTCCTCGACGCGCCGCTTGTAGCGGCCGAGTTCACGCTCGAGGGTGACGTGCTCGAGTTCCTGGTGCGCGGTGATCAGGGCGATGGCGCCGGGCGCCTCGTAGATCTCGCGGCTCTTGATGCCGACGAGGCGGTCCTCGACCATGTCGAGGCGGCCCACGCCCTGCGCGCCGGCGCGCTTGTTGAGCTGCTGGATGGCCTCGAGGACGGTGACGTGCTTGCCGTCGATCGCGACTGGGCGGCCGGCCTCGAAGGTGACGATCAGCTCGTCGGGGGCCTGCCAGTTGAGGGTGGGATCCTCGGTGTAGTCGTAGACGTCCTTGGTGGGGGCGTTCCACAGGTCCTCGAGGAAGCCGGTCTCGACGGCGCGGCCCCACACGTTCTGGTCGATGGAGAACGGCGACTTCTTGGTCACGTTGATCGGCAGGTTGTGCTCGCCGGCGAACGCGATGGCCTTCTCGCGGGTCCACGCGTAGTCGCGGACGGGTGCGATGACCTGCAGGTCGGGGGCGAGGGCGCCGAAGCCGACCTCGAAGCGCACCTGGTCGTTGCCCTTGCCGGTGCAGCCGTGCGAGACGATGGTGCCGCCGTGCTCGCGCGCGGCCTGCACGATGTGCTTGACGATCAGCGGGCGGCTGATCGCGGACACCAGCGGGTAGCGGTCCATGTAGAGCGCGTTGGCCTGGATGGTGGGCAGGCAGTACTCGTTGGCGAATTCGTCCTTGGCGTCGACGACGATGGATTCGACGGCACCGCAGTCGAGGGCGCGCTGACGCACGACCTCCATGTCCTCGCCGCCCTGGCCGAGATCGATGGCGACGGCGACGACCTCCTTGCCGGTCTCCTTGCCGATCCAGCTGATGGCAACGGAGGTGTCCAGCCCGCCCGAGTAGGCGAGTACGACGCGATCGGCCATTGTTCTTGCGCTCCTTCTTGATTCGACTGACGTCTATGGGTGGTAGTTCACGCGAGTGATTCGATTTTGGCGGCCAGTTCGGCCCCCGTCATCGGCTCCCGGGCGATCACCGCGATGGTGTCGTCCCCGGCGATCGTGCCGACGACCTCAGGTAATGATGCCCGATCGAGTGCACTGGCCAGATAGTGCGCTGCCCCGGGTGGTGTGCGCAGCACCGCGATGTTGCCGCTGTGGTCGGTGGAGACGAGCAATTCGCCCAGGAGACGGGACAACCGGTCGGTGCCTCCGGACACCCCGCGGACGGGGCTGCCGTCCTCGGGCACGACGTACACCCCGGCTCCCCCGTCGGCGGCGCGGAGCTTGACCGCGCCGAGTTCCTCGAGGTCGCGTGACAGGGTCGCGGTGGACACCTCGATGCCTTCGGCGGCGAGCAGCGCGGCCAGTTCGGTGTGGCTGCGCACCTCGCGGGTCGAGACGAGCGCGGTGATCCGCGCCTGCCGCGCCGCGCGCGTCGGCGCCGAGGATGCGGCGGGGCGTTCCGTCGTTCCCTCGGGTCGGCTCGCGGCGGTGCTCACGGTCAGTTCTCCCGCTGCTCGAGCAACCACACGAGCAGCGCCTTCTGGGCGTGCAGCCGGTTCTCGGCTTCGTCCCACACGACCGCGCGGGGTCCGTCGAGGACGTCGGCGGTGATCTCGCGCCCGCGGTAGGCGGGCAGGCAGTGCAGCACGATGGAGTCGGGCTTCGACAGGGCCAGCAGTTCGGCGTCGACCTGGAACGGCCGGAACACCGAGTCGCGGTCGAGGCCGTCGTCCTCCTGTCCCATCGACACCCACGTGTCGGTGACGAGCACGTCGGCGTCGGTTGCGGCGGCCTGCGGGTCGTCGGTGAGGGTGACGCTGCCGCCGGTCTCCTCGGCGCGGGCACGGCTGGCGGCCACGATGTCCGGGTCGGGGACGAACCCGGCCGGGGACGCGATCGTGACGTGCAAGCCGGCGGTGACGCCGCCGAGCATCAGCGAGTGCGCCATGTTGTTGGCGCCGTCGCCGAAGTAGGCCAGGGACAGGCCCGCGGTGCTGCCCTTGTGTTCGCGGATGGTCTGCAGGTCGGCGAGCACCTGGCACGGGTGGAACGTGTCGGTGAGCGCGTTGACCACCGGGACGCTGGAGTGTGCGGCGAGGGCCTCGATGCGGTCCTGGCCGTAGGTGCGCCACACGACGGCCTCGGTGTACCGGGAGAAGACACGCGCGGTGTCCTCGAGGGTTTCGCCCTTGCCCAGCTGGGTCGTGCCGGCGTCGACGACGATCGCGTGCCCGCCGAGCTGGGCGATGCCGGCGTCGAACGAGAAGCGGGTGCGGGTGGACGTCTTGTCGAACAGCACCGCGACGCTGTACGGCCCCTCGAGGGGGCGGCGCGACAGGGGCGCCTTCTTGAGCTCGGCGGCGAGGTCGAGGATCTGCGCCTGTTCGGCGGGGGTGACGTCGTCGTCGCGCAGGAAGTGCCTGACCATGGGTTAGCTCGCCCCTTCCTGCTGGGCCGTGTCGAGGATCGCGGGCAGTGCGGCGACGAATCCGTCGGCCTGGTCCTCGGTGAGGATCAGCGGCGGGGCGAGCCGGATGACGTCGGGCGCTGCGGCGTTGACGAGGTAGCCGGCCTCGCGCGCGGCCGCCTCGACCGCGGCCGACTTCGGGTCGGTGAGGACGACGCCGAGCAGCAGCCCGGAGCCGCGGACGTGGTTCACGAGCGGGTGTCCGAGTTCCTCGATGCCGGTGGCGAGGTGCTTGCCGACGGAGTTGACGTGGTCGAGGAGGTTCTGTTCGTCGATGGTGCGCAGCACGGCGAGCGCGGCGGCCGCGCACACCGGGTTGCCGCCGAATGTGGTGCCGTGCTTGCCGGGCTGGAACAGCTCGGCGGCCGGGCCGGTCGCGACGACGGCGCCGATGGGCAGGCCGCCGCCGAGGCCCTTGGCGAGGGTCATCACGTCCGGGACGATCCCGGCTGCCTGGTGCGCGAAGAACGTGCCGGTGCGGGCGATGCCGGTCTGTACCTCGTCGAGGACGAGCAGCGCGCCCTTCTCGGTGGTGATGCGCCGGGCCGCGGCGAGGTAGCCCTCGGGCGGGACCACGACGCCGGACTCGCCCATGATCGGTTCGAGGAACACGGCGGCGGTGTTCTCGTCGACGGCGGCTTCGAGGGCGGCGATGTCGCCGTAGGGGACGAATTCGACGCCGGGGGGCATGGGTTCGAAGGGTGCGCGCTTGTCGGGCTGGCCGGTGAGGGCGAGCGCGCCCATGGTGCGGCCGTGGAAGGCCTTCTCGGCGGCGAGGATCTTGGGACGGCCGGTGAGCCGGGCGATCTTGAAGGCCGCCTCGTTGGCTTCGGTGCCGGAGTTGCAGAAGAACGCCCGGCCCTCGTGCCCGAAGTGCGCGAGCAGCCGTTCGGCGAGCTCGAGCACGGGCGGCGAGGCGTACAGGTTCGACACGTGCCCGAGCTGGTTCAGCTGCGCGGTGACGGCCTCGATGATCGCCGGGTGGCGGTGGCCGAGGCTGTTGACGGCGATGCCGCCGAGCAGGTCGAGGTACTGCTTGCCGTCGGCGTCGGTGACGATCGCGCCGTCACCGGCGACGAGCGCGACCTTCGGCACGCCGTAGTTGTGCATGAGCGAATGCGCCCAGCGTTCCTGCAGATGGGACGTGCCGGTCATGCTGTGCCTTCCTGGGTGGGGGTGACCGTCGGGGGGTGGGTGGGCGTCACCATCGTGCCGATGCCCTCTTCGGTGAACAGTTCGAGCAGAACGGAGTGCGGCTGGCGGCCGTCGATGACGTGTGCGGTGGGGACGCCGCCCTGCACGGCGCGCAGGCAGGCCTCCATCTTGGGGACCATGCCCGCGTCGAGGGACGGCAGCAGGTCGGTGAGCGCAGCGGCGTCGATCTGCGACGCCAGCGAGCTGCGGTCGGGCCAGTTGGTGTAGAGCCCTTCGACGTCGGTGAGGACGACCAGTTTCTCGGCGCCGAGCGCCTCGGCGAGGGCGGCCGCGGCGGTGTCGGCGTTGATGTTGTGCACGACCCCGTCGGCGTCCGGCGCGATCGTGGACACGACGGGGATGCGGCCGGCGGCGATGAGGTCGAGGACGGCGGTCGGGTCGACGGTGGTGACGTCGCCGACGAGCCCGATGTCGGTGTCCTCGCCGTCGACGACGACGGTGCGGCGGGTGGCGGTGAACAGCCGGGCGTCCTCGCCGGAGATGCCGACGGCGTACGGGCCGTGGCTGTTGATCAACCCGACCAGTTCGCGGCCGACCTGGCCGAAGAGCACCATCCGCACGACGTCCATGACTTCGGGTGTGGTGACCCGGAAGCCGCCGCGGAACTCCCCTTCCATGCCGAGGCGCTTCAGCATGGCGTTGATCTGGGGACCGCCGCCGTGCACGACCACGGGGTGGATGCCGACGGTGCGCAGGAAGGCCATGTCGGCGGCGAACGCCGACTTGAGGTCGTCGTCGATCATGGCGTTGCCGCCGTACTTGACGACGACGATCTTGTCGCGGAACTTCTGCAGCCAGGGCAGTGCCTCGGCGAGCACGAATGCCTTCTGGTGCGAGGTGAGGCTCGCGATGAGGTCGTCGAGCATGTCGTCTCCCGTCACGTTCTGTGCCGTCACGACGAGTACGCCGAGTTCTCTTCGACGTACGCGTGCGAGAGGTCGGTGGTGCGGATGGACACTTCGGCGTCGCCGATGCCGAGGTCGATGTCGAGGGCGATGTCGATGCCGGACAGGTCGACCTCGCGGGCGCCGGGTGCCCCGACCCCGTCGATGCACACGGGGCTGCCGTTGAAGGTCACCGAGATCTTGTCCGGGTCGAGTTCGATGGGGGCGATGCCGATGGCGGCGAGGACGCGGCCCCAGTTGGGGTCGGAGCCGAACAGGGCGGTCTTGACCAGGCTGTCGCGGGCGACGGTGCGGGCGCCGATGAGGGCGTCGGATTCGCTGGCGGCGCCGCGGACGGTGACGGTGACCCGCTTGGTGACGCCCTCGGCGTCGGCCATCATCTGGTCGGCGAGGCTGTCGCACACGGCGAGGACCGCGGCGTCGAGGTCCTCCTGGGCGGGGGCGACGCCGCTGGCACCGGACGCGAGGAGCAGCACGGTGTCGTTGGTGGAGGTGGCGCCGTCGATGTCGAGCCGGTCGAAGGTCTGCCGGGTGGCGTTGCGCAGTGCCTTGTCGAGCTGGGCGGCGGTGGCGACCGCGTCGGTGGTGAGCACGACCAGCATGGTGGCGAGTGCGGGGGCGAGCATGCCGGCACCCTTACCCATGCCGCCGACGTTCCACTTGTCGGCGTGGTGCAGCGCGGCCTGCTTGGGGACGGTGTCGGTGGTCATGATCGCGTAGGCGGCGTCGGTGCCGCCGGAGATGCCGCCGGCGAGTTCGTGGACGATCTCCTGCACGCCGGCGAGGACCTTGTCCATGGGCAGCCGGTCGCCGATCAGGCCGGTGGAGCACACCGCGATCTCGCCGGCGCCGGTCTCGGTGCCCCAGTTGCTCAGCGCGTCGGCGAGGGCCTCGGCGGTGGCGTGGGTGTCCTGGAAGCCGCCGGGTCCGGTGCAGGCGTTGGCGCCGCCGGAGTTGAGGACGACCGCGCGCAGCGCGCCGGATGTGAGGACCTGCTTGGACCACAGCACCGGGGCGGCCTTGACCTTGTTGGTGGTGAAGACGCCGGCGGCGGCGAGGTCGGGGCCCTCGTTGAAGACGAGCGCGAGGTCGGGGTTGCCGCTGGCCTTGATGCCGGCGCGGATCCCGGCGGCCCGGAAACCGGCGGGGCTGGTCACGCCCTGGGTACGGATGAGCCGCCCTCCGGCGATGTCGACCGCGTCGGCGTAGACGTGGTCCGCGTGCGTGTCGTCGGCGGGCGAGGTCCGGTCGGTCACGGGGCCACTCCTACGGTGGACAGGCCGGCGGTCTCGGGCAGGCCGAGCGCCAGGTTCATGGACTGCACCGCGGCTCCGGCGGTGCCCTTGGTCAGGTTGTCGAGTGCGGCGACGACGATCAGCAGGCCGGCGTCGGCGTCGACGGTGACGGCGATCTGCACGGCATTGGAACCGACCACCGAGCCGGTGGCCGGCAGGACGCCCTCGGGCAGCAGCTGCACGAACGGCTCGTCGCCGTAGGCCTTCTCGTACACGGCGCGGGCCTCCGCGGCGGTCGCGGTGGTCGGTGCGGTGCAGGTGGCGAGGATGCCGCGCGGCATGGGCGCCAGGACGGGGGTGAAGGAGACGGAGACCTCGGTGCCGGCGAGGGCGGAGAGGTTCTGCTTGATCTCCGGGGTGTGCCGGTGGACGCCGCCGATGCCGTAGGCGCGGACCGAGCCCATCACCTCGGAGCCGAGCAGGTCGACCTTGGGGGACTTGCCGGCGCCGGAGGTTCCGGAGACCGCGACGATCTGCACCTTCGGTTCGACGATGCCGGCGGCGACCGCCGGGGCCAGCGCGAGCGAGGCGGACGTCGGGTAGCAGCCGGGCACCGCGATGCGGGTGGCGCCGACGAGCTGTTCGCGTTTGCCGGGGAGTTCGGGCATGCCGTAGGGCCAGGTGCCGGCGTGCTCGCCGCCGTACCAGCGTTCCCAGTCGTCGCTGGATTCGAGCCGGAAGTCGGCGCCGCAGTCGATGACGACGGTGGTGTCCGGGAGCTGTTCGGCGATGACCGCCGAGTGCCCGTGGGGCAGACCCAGGAAGACGACGTCGTGACCGGTGAGGGTGTCGAGGTCGGTGGCTCCGAGCACGCGGTCGGCGAGGGGCAGCAGGTGCGGGTGGAACTCGCGGAGGGTCGCGCCGGCGTTGCCACCGGCGGTCAGTGCGCCGATGACGAGGGAGCCGTCCTGGTAGGCGGGGTGCCCGAGGAGCAGGCGCAGGACTTCGCCGCCCGCGTAGCCGCTGGCGCCCGCCACCGCGACGCGAATCGGCGACTGCGGCGTCGCCGTGAATGCCGGTGAGTTACCCATACGATTCATTATGCACGGCGATGCAAATTAATTCACTCACGGGTCGCCGGAACCGCCCACCCCCACCCGAGCGAATGTACCGCTCGTCTCCTTCAATCGAGTGAACGGTACATTCGCTCGGACACCGGGTGGGCGGAGGGCAGCCGGCGGTGGATCAGGAGCTCATCGAACGCCGGATCTCGGCGAGCTTGTCGGCGGCCGCCTTCTTCCTGTCCTCGAACTCCTCCTCGAGCGTGCGCGCGGGTTCGGTCTCCCGGGCCAGTTCCTCCGCACCCATCGCGGTGCCGAGACGCTTCTCGATCTTGTCGCGGACCGCGTCGAAGGTCGGCACCCCCGCCTCGGTGTAACCGGTGATCTCCTCGACCGACGGTGCCCGCACCACACCTTCGGCAGGCGTCACGTCGGGCACCGACGGGGACGGTTCGACCTCCGGCTCGGGATCGGCGGGCGTCACGTCCGGGATGTCCGGGCCCGGCGGCACGTCGGGCACGGTCGGCGAATTCGGTTCGGCCGGAGTCACATCCGGAACCGGGTGGTCGGGCCGCTCGGGTTCGGGAGCACGGTCGGGGTCGCGCGGGTCCGTGGTCATGGTTCCAGGCTACGTCGCCTGCCGGGGCGCTGTCCCCCATCGCCGCCGACGCAGCAAACCCGCCGGAATCCCTGTCGATTCCCGGGATCGAGGTGGGCACGCACACCCCCGACGGCTACATACGTGCCCACCCGACCATCATCCGCGCAGTTGCGCTCCGACCGCAGCCGACGCGGAAGCCACCGCGGCGTCGCGAGCCGCGCTCGCCTCGTCCTCGGTGAGGGTGCGGTCCGGGGCGCGGAAGCGCAGCGCGAACGCCAGCGACTTGCGGTCCTCCCCGACCTGAGCGCCCTCGAACACGTCGAACAGGCGCACGTCCTCGAGCAGATCGCCGCCCCCGGCGCGCAGCGCCGCCTCGACGGAAGCCGCGGGCACGGCCTTGTCGACGACGACCGCGACATCCTGCAGCACCGGCGGGAACGGCGACACGACGGGAGCCGGCAGCGACTCGACGATCGGCAGCGCGTCGAGATTGAGCTCGTACGCGCAGGTGCGGGCCGGCAGACCGGCACGCTCGATCACCGCGGGATGCAACTCACCGGCGTGTCCGACGACCTCACCCTCGACGACCAGTTCGGCGCAGCGGCCCGGATGCCACGGCAGGTAGCGGGCGACGCGACGCTCGATCCGCACCCCGGCCGCCGCCGCGATCGTTTCGGCCGCCGCGAAGGCATCCACGGCGTCGGCGGCGCGACCGGCACCCCACGGACCGGCGGGCTCACGCAGCCCGCACAGCACGCCGCCGATGTGCACCGGCTGCTTCGGCAGCGACCGCTCCAGCATGGCGATCTCCTCGTCGGTGGGCCGACGATCCACCGGCAGCACCGGGACCGGTCCGGTCTCGGCGCCGGGCTGCACGACCTGCGCGATCGAGAACAGCGACAGGTCCCGCTGGCCGCGGGCGACGTTGCGCGACAGCACCTCGAGCAGGCCGGGCAGCAGCGTCGTCGCGAGCTCGGGACGATCCGATTCGAGCGGGTTGAGCACCTTGGTGGTGTGGCGGCGCGGGTCGTCGGCGTCCAGACCCCACGTGTCGAACACGTGCGCGGGCAGGAACACCGGCGCCAGGACCTCGACATACCCGTCGGAGGCCAGGGCCCGGCCCACGGCGCGGCGACGCTTCTGCGACGGGGTGAGACCGCGGCCGGCCGGCGCGGCGGGCAGCACCGACGGGATCTGCTCGAGACCCTCGAGGCGCAGCACCTCCTCGACCAGGTCGGCGGGCTGACGCAGGTCCGGACGCCACGACGGCGGGGTCACGACGAGCTGGCCGTGCCCGTCCACCCCGACGCCGACCTCGACGGCGCAGCCGATCTGGGTGAGCCGCCGCGCGGCGGTGCCGTTCGGGTAGGTGACCCCGGCGACCCGGTCCGGAAGGTCGATGTCCATGCGGATCGTGACCGGCTCGACCGGGACCGACACGTCGGTCAGGAGCGGTTCGACCCGGCCACCGGCGATCTCCACCAGCAGCGACGCGGCCCGGTCCAGGGCGGGCAGTGCCACCTCGGGGTCGACGTTGCGTTCGAAGCGCTTACCGGCTTCGCTGGACAGCTTGTGCCGACGGTTGCCGCGGAACACCGCCAGCGGATCCCAGGTGGCCGCCTCGAGCAGCACGTCGGTGGTGGTGTCGCCGACCTCGGTGGTGGCGCCGCCCATGATGCCCGCCAGCGAGATGACACCGGAGTCGTCGGTGATGACGACGTCCTCGGGGTCGAGGACGCGTTCGACACCGTCGAGGGTGGTGAGCTTCTCGCCCGCGCGGGCGCGGCGGATGACGAGCTCACCCTGCAGGGTCGCCGCGTCGAACGCGTGCAGCGGCTGACCGAGCTCGAGCATCACGTAGTTGGTGACGTCGACCGCGGGGCCGATCGGGCGCACCCCGGCGGTGAGCAGCCGCCGCTGCAGCCACCACGGCGACACCGCGTCGGGGTCGATACCGGTGACCTTCCGTGCTGCGAACCGGGTGGCGCCGGACTCCGGTTCGAGCCGAATCGGGTAGGCCTCGCCGTCGGCCGGGTTCGGGGTGACCTGCGCCGGATCGGAGAACTCGAGGTCGAAACCGCACGCGAGTTCGCGGGTCAGGCCGCGCACCGAGAAGCAGTAGCCGCGGTCCGGGGTGATGTTCAGTTCGATGACCGTGTCGCCGAGGCCGAGCAGGTCGTTGGCGTCGGTGCCGGGCTCGGCGCTGCCCTCCTCGAGCACGAGGATGCCGGAGTGGTCCTTGCCGATCCCGAGTTCGGAGATCGAGCAGATCATGCCGTCGGACACCTGGCCGTAGGTCTTGCGGGTCGCGATGACGAAGTCACCGGGCAGGACCGCGCCGGGCAGAGCGACCACGACGAGGTCGCCCTCGGCGAAGTTGCGGGCGCCGCACACGATGCCGCGCGGCTCGGCTTCACCGACGTCGACCCGGCAGAACCGGATGGGCTTCTTGAATTCGGTGAGCTCTGTGATCTCGACGACCCGGCCGACGACGAGGTTGTCGATGCGGTCGAGGGTGTCGACCTCCTCGACCTCGAGACCAACCCGGACGAATCCCGCGTCGAGCTCCTCGGCGGTGACGTTCCATTCCGGGGTGGAACGCTGCAGGATCTCGGTCAGCCAGGACTGCGCTACTCGCACGTGAGTTCAGCTTTCTCGTTCGTTCGATTCTCGGGGATGGTCGGGTTCGGGGCGGGCGTCAGCCCTGCACGCCGAACGGCAGCGTGAACCGCACGTCGCCTTCGACGATGTCGCGCATGTCGGAGATGCCGTTGCGGAACTGCAGGGTGCGCTCGAGTCCCATGCCGAACGCGAATCCGCTGTAGACGTCGGGGTCGATGCCGCAGGCACGCAGCACATTGGGGTTGACCATGCCGCAGCCGCCCCACTCGACCCAGCCGGCGCCGCCCTTCTTGTTCGGGAACCACACGTCGACCTCGGCCGACGGCTCGGTGAACGGGAAGTAGTTCGGCCGCATGCGGGTGCGGGTGTCGGGGCCGAACAGCGCGCGGGCGAACGCGTCGAGGGTGCCCCGCAGGTGCGCCATCGTCAGGCCCTTGTCGACCGCGAGGCCTTCGATCTGCGAGAACACCGGGGTGTGGGTGGCGTCGAGCTCGTCGGTGCGGAACGTGCGCCCCGGGCACACCACGTAGATGGGGATCTCGCGGGACAGCATGGTCCGCACCTGCACCGGCGAGGTGTGGGTGCGCAGCACCTGCCGCGATTCCTCGGGCGCGATGTGGAAGGTGTCCTGCATGGTCCGCGCCGGGTGGTCCGGCAGGAAGTTCAGGGCGTCGAAGTTGAAGTGCTCGGTCTCGACCTCCGGCCCCTCGGCCACCTCCCAGCCCATCGCGACGAACACGTCGGAGACCTGCTCGGAGATGATCGTGATCGGGTGGCGGGCGCCGGGGGCGCGGCGATTCGCCGGCAGGGTCACGTCGATCGCCTCGGCGACGAGGACCGCGGCGTCGCGTTCCGCCTGCAGCTGCGCCTTGCGCTCGTCGAACGCGGCCTGCACAGCGGTGCGGTGCGCGTTGACACGCTTGCCCGCGTCGGCGCGTTCGTTGCCGGGCAACGATCCGAGCGCCCGCTTCGCGAGCGAGATGGGCGCCTTGTCGCCGAGATGCTCGATCTTCGCCTGTGCGAGCGCGTCGAGGTCGGTGGCGGCGGCGAACGCTTCCTGCGCGGCCTTCTCGGCGGCGGCGAGCGCTTCCTCGGCCAGCGCGCTGGGGTCCACTGCCGGCGGCGTGCCGCCCTCATTCTTGGCCACGACCGGTGCAACTCCTTCTTCCGGCGAACGTTTCTGTCGGGTGCGGCCGGAACCGGATCCCGGCAGCACAACACACAAATCCTAGGCGATGGGTCCGTGCACGCGATGCTGCACCCGCGCGCTGGCGTACAGGCAGATCGCGGCGGCGGTCGCCAGGTTCAGCGATTCGGCGCGGCCCCGGATGGGGATCCGCACCCGGTGATCGGCGCGGGCGGCGATCTGCGGGTCCAATCCGTGGGCCTCGTTGCCGAACAGCCAGGCGGTGGGCGCGGCGAGCAGCTCGTCGGCGTCGTCGAGATTCACTTCGCCGTCCGCGGCGGTGGCGAGCACCTGCAGACCGGCGTCGGCGAGCGCACCGAGCACGCGGTCGGTGTCGCGTTCCCGGGCGACCGGCAGGTGGAACACGCTGCCCGCGGAGGACCGCACGCACTTGCCGTTGTGCGGGTCGACGCTGTCACCGGCGAGGATCACGGCGTCGGCGCCGACGGCGTCGGCGACCCGGATGACGGTGCCCGCGTTGCCGGGTTCCCCCACCGCGACGGGCACCGCGAGGAGCCGGGCCTGCGCGGACAGCGCCCGGTCGAGGGGCACGTCGAGCAGGTCGCACACGGCGACGATGCCGGGCGGGGTGACGGTGTCCGACAGCCGCTCGGCGGCACGGTCGGTGACGAGCGAGACGCGGACGCGGCGACGGTGCGCGGCGTCGAGCAGACCCGGATAGCGCTCGGCCGCGGCGGCGGTGACGAACACCTCGTGCACGGTCGCGGTTTCGAGCGCCTCGGCGACCGAGTTCTCCCCCTCGGCGAGGAAGCGGCCGGCCTTGCGGCGGTCGGCGGTACGCAGCAGTTTCACAGCAGAAGCGACCCGTGGAGTGCGCTCGGTGAGCGGATCCACGGGTCGCTTCTGTGCTGTCGTGTCGTTCAGCGCTGCGCTCAGGCGGCCGGAGCGTTCACGTCGGCCGGCAGGGCGGCCTTGGCGACGGCGACCAGGCCCGCGAACGCCTCGGCGTCGGAGACGGCGAGCTCGGCGAGGATCTTGCGGTCGACCTCGACACCGGCGGCCTTCAGGCCCTGGATGAACCGGTTGTAGGTGATGTCGTTGGCGCGGGCAGCGGCGTTGATACGGCTGATCCACAGCTTGCGGAAGTCACCCTTGCGCGCACGACGGTCGCGGTAGGCGTAGGTCAGCGAGTGAAGCTGCTGCTCCTTGGCCTTGCGGTACAGCCGCGAGCGCTGCCCGCGGTAGCCCTTGGAAGCCTCGAGAATCGAACGGCGCTTCTTCTGGGCGTTGACTGCCCTCTTCACGCGTGCCACTGATATGTCCTGTCAGTTTCGGGGGGCTGATTCTCGCCCCCGGGATGGTCGGTCGGGAAAGCTCAGATGTCGAGCAGGCGCTTGATGCGCGGCGCGTCGACGTCGGCGACGACGGCCTTGCCATCGAGGCGACGGGTGACCCGCGAGGACTTGTGCTCGAGCAGGTGGCGGCGGCCGGCCTTCTGGCGCAGGATCTTCCCGCTGCCGGACACCTTGAATCGCTTCGCGGTGCCGCTGTGGGTCTTCGACTTGGGCATGGAGTCCTCAGTTCTTCCGGTTGTTCGGGTACGTCTAACTCACGCAGCACCGGCTGTGCTGCCCGAGCGGTCAGCTTGTCTAGGCGTCGCCCTGCTCGGTCTTCGGCTGCTCGGCGGCGGGAGCGGGAGCGGCGGGGGCGGGAGCGGCGGGGGCGGGAGCGGCGGGGGCGGACTTGGCGGTGTTGGCCTGGGCTGCTTCCTGGGCCTTCACGCGGGTCTTCGCGCCCTTGTGCGGGGCCAGCACCATGGTCATGTTGCGGCCGTCCTGCTTCGGAGCGGTCTCGATGAAGCCGAGATCGGCCACATCGGCACCCAGACGCTGCAGCAACCGGAATCCGAGTTCCGGACGCGACTGCTCGCGGCCACGGAACATGATGGTGACCTTGACCTTCGACCCGGCCTCGAGGAAGCGAACGACGTTGCGCTTCTTGGTCTCGTAGTCGTGGTCGTCGATCTTCGGCCGGAGCTTCTGCTCCTTGATCACGGTCAGCTGCTGGTTCTTGCGCGATTCGCGCGCCTTCTGCGCGGCCTCGTACTTGAACTTGCCGTAGTCCATGATCTTGCACACGGGCGGGCGGGCGTCGGGGGCCACCTCGACCAGATCGAGGTCGGCTTCGTATGCCAGGCGGAGTGCATCTTCAACACGCACGATTCCGACCTGTTCACCACCCGGTCCGACGAGTCGGACCTCGGGAACTCGGATGCGTTCGTTGATGCGGGTCTCAGCGCTGATGGGGCCTCCTAGGTAGAGCGGTGCGGTCTGTTGACCGCGCCGCAGCACGTGGGCCCGACATTCCTCGACGAAAAGACCCCGCTGCGGCGCCGAAGCTCCACGCGGGGTCCGATTACCGACCGGCCCGACGAACCGGCAGCCGGGGCTGCATCGTCGTCGCTCACCCGGGAAGGCGAGTCACCCACGGCACCGAGGTGCGGGGCGGACCGGACCACTGAGCTGCAACGATGTGCCGCCAGAGGTGGGAGTCGGACTCCACTTTGCTGCCCACGCGTGTTCCACGTGGGCGGTCGTGGCATCCACAGTAGCAAATCTGCACGTGAGGATCGAATCGGGCGCTCCCCCACCCGACCCGCGAGCGATCCGGAGGGACCGGGATGGAATCCTCGACGGTATGACCGACACCCCCGAGTCGCCCGCCGACGACGTTCGCCACCTCGCCGAGATTCCCGCCGTCGAGGTGATCAGCCGCGCCGCCGTGATGCTGATGAGCTCCGCCGCCGAGAAACTGGGCCTCGGCGACGAGAACCCCGACGACAGCGCCCACCTGGACCTCGACGAGGCGCGGCGGGTCATCACCGCGCTTGCCGGCCTGGTCACCGCGTCCGTCGAGTACCTCGGACCGCACGCCGGTCCCATGCGGGAAGGCCTGCAGGCGCTGCAGAAGGCGTTCCGGGAGGCGTCGGCGCATCCCGACGAGCCCGGCAAGGGCCCCGGCGAGAAGTACACCGGCCCCGTCTACTGACCTCGAGGATCCCGACGCCGGTTGCACGAGGGCGCGCCGACTCGTGTGCAGGTCGGCGCGCCCTTCCGGTGAGTCGAGCCGCGCCGCGTCGGCGCCGGTCGGCTACCCGACCGCGGCGGCCTTCCTCGGGGCGCGCTTGCGGGCGGGCTTGCGGACCGGTTCCGACGCCGGTGCGGCGCCGAGTGCCTCGGCGAGGAACCGGCCGGTGTAGCTGCCCTCGGTCGCCGCGATGTCCTCGGGGGTGCCCTGCGCGACCACGGTGCCGCCGCCCGATCCGCCCTCCGGCCCCATGTCGATGACCCAGTCCGCGGTCTTGATGACGTCGAGGTTGTGCTCGATGACGATGACCGTGTTGCCCTTGTCGACGAGCCCGTTGATGACGCCGAGGAGCTTACGGATGTCCTCGAAGTGCAGGCCCGTGGTCGGCTCGTCGAGCACGTAGACGGTGCGTCCACTCGACCGCTTCTGCAGTTCCGCGGCGAGCTTGACGCGCTGTGCCTCACCACCGGACAGGGTGGGCGCCGGCTGCCCGAGCCGCACATAGCCGAGCCCGACGTCCACCAGCGTCTTGAGGTAGCGGTGGATGGAGGTGACCGGCTGGAAGAACTCGGCGGCCTCCTCGATCGGCATGTCCAGAACCTCGGCGATGTTCTTGCCCTTGTAGTGCACCTCGAGGGTTTCGCGGTTGTAGCGGGCGCCGTGGCACACCTCGCACGGCACGTACACGTCCGGCAGGAAGTTCATCTCGATCTTGAGGGTGCCGTCGCCGGAGCACGCCTCGCACCGGCCGCCCTTGACGTTGAACGAGAACCGTCCCTGCTGGTATCCGCGCACCTTCGCCTCGGTGGTCTGCGAGAACAGGGTACGGATCTTGTCGAACACACCGGTGTAGGTCGCCGGGTTCGACCGCGGGGTGCGGCCGATCGGTGACTGGTCGACCTGGACGAGCTTGTCGAGCTGGTCGAGGCCGTTGACGCGGGTGTGCCGGCCCGGCACCTGGCGGGCGCCGTTGAGCTTGTTCGCCATCACCGTCGCGAGAATGTCGTTGACCAGCGTGGACTTGCCCGACCCGGACACCCCGGTGACGCTGGTGAGCACACCCAGCGGGAACGACACGTCGATGCCGCGCAGATTGTTCTCCCGGGCCCCGACGACCGTGACCTGACGCTTGCGGTCGATCGGCCGGCGCAGCGGCGGCACCTCGATGCTCTTGCGTCCGGACAGGTACGCGCCGGTCAGCGACTCGGTGTTGTCCAGCAACTGCTTGTACGTTCCGGTGTGCACGACCCGGCCGCCGTGCTCACCGGCGAACGGCCCGATGTCGACGACCCAGTCGGAGGCGCGGATGGTGTCCTCGTCGTGCTCGACGACGATCAGCGTGTTGCCGAGATCCCGCAGCCGCGTGAGGGTTTCGATGAGGCGACGGTTGTCGCGCTGGTGCAGGCCGATGGACGGTTCGTCCAGCACGTACAGCACGCCGACCAGGCCGGAACCGATCTGGGTGGCGAGCCGGATGCGCTGCGCCTCGCCACCGGAGAGGGTCGCGGCCGCGCGCGAGAGGGTGAGGTATTCGAGGCCGACGTCGAGCAGGAACCCGAGACGGGCCTGCACCTCCTTGAGCACCGACCCGGCGATGGCCTCCTCGCGGGGACCGAGGGTCAGGCCGTTCAGGAACGCCGAGCACTCGCCGATCGACAGGTCGCACACCTCGGCGATGGACTTGTGCCCGCCGTCGGCGGCGATCGTCACCGACAGGATCTCGGGCCGCAGCCGCGCGCCGTTGCACGCGGGGCACGGGATGTCCCGCATGTAGCCGTCGTAGCGGTCCTTCATCTGCTCGGACTCGGTCTGCTCGAGCCGGCGATGCAGGAACGGCATGACGCCCTCGAACTCGGCGTAGTACGAGCGAACCCGGCCGTAGCGGTTCTTGTAGCGGACGTGCACCTGCTCGGTGCTGCCCTCGAGGATCGCCTTGCGGGCCTTCGCGGGCAGTTTGTTCCACGGGGTCGACAGGTCGAAGCCCATGATGTCGCCGAGGCCGGACAGCAACCGGTTGAAGTACTCGGAGCTCTGCCCCACCGACCACGGGGCGATCGCGCCGTCCTCGAGGGTGCAGTCGGGGTCGGGCACCACGAGATCGGGGTCGACCTCCTTGCGCACACCGAGACCGGTGCACTCGGGGCAGGCTCCGTACGGCGAGTTGAACGAGAACGAGCGGGGCTCGAGATCGTCGATGGACAGCGGATGCGCATTGGGGCAGGCGAGCTTCTCGGAGAAGCGGCGTTCCCGGTCCGGGGCGTTCTCGTCGCGGTCGACGAAGTCGAGCACGACGATGCCCTCGGCGAGGCGCAGCGCCGTCTCGATCGAGTCGGTGAGCCGCTGCTTGGCGGTGGGCTTGACGGCGAGGCGGTCGACGACGACCTCGATGTCGTGCTTCTCCTGCTTCTTCAGCTTCGGCGGGTCGGTCAGCGGATACACGACGCCGTCGACGCGCACGCGGGCGAAGCCCTGGATGGTGAGCTGCTCGAACAGGTCGACGAACTCGCCCTTGCGGGTGCGCACGACCGGCGCGAGGACCTGGAACTTCAGTCCCGGTTCCATGTCGAGCACCTGGTCGACGATCTGCTGCGGCGTCTGCCGCGCGATCTGCTCGCCGCAGACCGGGCAGTGCGGGGTGCCGGCGCGCGCGTACAGCAGACGCAGATAGTCGTAGACCTCGGTGATGGTGCCGACCGTCGACCGCGGGTTGCGGTTGGTGGACTTCTGGTCGATGGACACCGCCGGGGACAGGCCCTCGATGAAGTCGACGTCGGGCTTGTCCATCTGGCCCAGGAACTGGCGGGCGTACGCGGACAGCGATTCGACGTACCGCCGCTGCCCCTCGGCGAAGATCGTGTCGAACGCGAGGCTCGACTTGCCGGAGCCGGACAGCCCGGTGAACACGATGAGGCTGTCCCGTGGGAGGTCCACGTTGATTCCGCGCAGGTTGTGCTCCCGCGCACCTCGCACGATCAGGCGATCCGCCACGCCACGTCCTTCCTTCGGACCCCGCGCCTGGTGGGCGCGCACGGTCCGGTTGCATTTCGAGGAGCCGGCGCCGAATCACGCGACACCGGACTGTGCCATGGTAGGCGCGCCCACCGACACGTTCTCGTTCGCAGCCTCCTCACCTCGGCAGATGCGCCTCGGCGGTAACGTGCACCACATGACGAAGCAGCCCGTGACCATCGACGACCACTACACCGGGGAGGTCTCCCCCGGCGGCCCCGCGCAGCGCCGCACGATCCCCGGCGCGACCATCGTCAAGCTTTCCGTCGGCCAGATGGACAACAACACCTACCTCATCACCGATACCGCCACCGGCAAGTCGCTGTTCATCGACGCCGCGAACGAGCCGGATCTGCTGGTGAGTTACCTCGCCGAGAACGCGCCGAAACTCGAGTTGATCGTCACCACGCACCAGCACTGGGATCACTGGCAGGGCCTCGAGAAGGTCGCCGGGGCCACCGGTGTGCCGACCGCCGCGCATCCGCTCGACGCCGAGCCGCTGCCCGTCACGCCCGCCCGCCTGCTCATGGAGGGTGACACCGTCGAGATCGGCGAACTGTCGTTCGAGGTGCTGCACCTGTCCGGGCACACCCCGGGCTCGATCGCGCTGGTCCTCGAGGAGCAAGGCACGGGTCGTCACCACGTGTTCACCGGCGACTGCCTGTTCCCCGGCGGTATCGGCAAGACCGCGGACCACGAGAAGTTCACGTCGCTGCTCGACGACGTCGAGACGAAGCTGTTCGGCCGCTTCGGTGACGACACCGTCATCTACCCGGGGCACGGCAAGGATTCGACGCTCGGTGCCGAGCGGCCGCATCTCGGCGAGTGGCGGGAACGCGGCTGGTAGCTGCGGCCCGACCTCCGTACCGGCGCGACCCGCAGACAGCCCGAACGCGGTGCGGAAATCGCCGGAATCGGCCCGGGGGCGCTCGCTGCGAGTACCCTCGGACCGCATGAGCCGGTCGCTCCGTCGAGCACGGGCACGGTGACGCCGTGGTGGATCTCGTTCTCGGCCCGTTACTTCGGCACGTCGGGGCCACGGACGCCACGGTGTGGGTGGAGACATCTGCCCCGTGCATCGTGCAGGTCCTCGGCAACTCGGAGAAGACGTGGACGGTGGCAGGCCACCACTACGCCCTCGTCTCGGTCGAGGGCTTGGAACCGGGATCTACCACGCCCTACGAGGTGCGTCTGGACGGGCACGAGGTGTGGCCACATCCCGGCGACGACCCGTCCCTGATTCGGACGCTCGGTGCCGGCGACCGGTTCGTCCTGGCGTTCGGCTCGTGTCGCGTGGCGACGGCCCCGGACGACGAGGATTCGTCGGCGCTGGGGACCGATGCTCTCGTGGCGTACGCGCAGCGTATGCGCGCCCGCTCCCCCGAAGAGTGGCCCGATGCCCTGTTGTTGCTCGGCGACCAGGTGTATGCCGACGAACTGTCGCCGGAAATGCGGCGGCGTGTCGGCGAGCGGCACGATCTGTCGGAACCACCGGGCGCGCAGGTGCGGAACTTCGAGGAATACACCTGGCTGTATTCCCAATCGTGG
>Ga0180215_1002365_pt1 | contig 19162 bp, 18 predicted proteins | sample eDN3rd37CBELigBY_FD_128871 | JGI IMG/M metagenome (GOLD analysis project Ga0180215, IMG submission 128871) | Enriched backyard soil microbial communities from Emeryville, California, USA - eDNA 3rd pass 37_C BE-Lig BY (version 2) (version 2) | ecosystem: Environmental > Terrestrial > Soil >... | reverse complement strand
CCGTGGCAAAGTATCATGCGGCAGAGCATAAGGCCTTTTCAGCATATGAGAAAGGTCTGAATTTAACGATAGAAAACGTAAGAAAGCAGCCAAGGACGCATGGGAAGTGTGGCACGAATTTGGTAGCATCCTATTTCATCTGCTTCTCTATATTATTTATGGTATTTGGCGACTCCATTTGGTTGTATCTAGGGGCATGGAGCATTGGATTCGAAATTTGGCGAAATGAGCCAAAAATAATTTGGGGTTCAATAATAATAATTGGTAAGGCTGCACAATATCTTCTTTTTACTTCAAAGCCTCAAGACAAGCATTTAATTGTTGCAATAGAGGCACTTAAAAGATTAGAAGAGAAGGAATTAGCAAATGAAGATTAAATTCCTAAACATGGAAAAATATTTAGAGTTCACACTCAGAGGAGTCAGTGTGGGGATGAATGGTAAGAAAAGAGATCCGGAGAGAATCGGAAGGGTTATGAGTTTGCTTCAAGAAATATGGGAATCAAATCCCGATATGCGTTTCTTTCAGTTAATAGATTCAATTCAACATGAATATTCATCCAGAAATGGCGGATTTGGAAAGCGGGTAGGGTTTGAGATGAATTCTAAGAAATATGAGAGCCCCCTTACATATATAGACCTCTTTTACCTAGAAGACAAAGAATTAGAGGTATTCTTACAGAATTATATTAATCAGTATGGAAATAGGGAGTGATACAAAATGAACAATGAAAAGGACCGTGAAGGACCACCATTATTGTATGTCTTTTCTCAAAGGAAACCACACGAAGATGTTGTCATTGTTTCTAATAAGACAGCTCTACTTCGATTAAAGGATACCATCGAGCATACACTTGAAAATGGGGTAGGAGACTGTACGGGCATTTTCTCCGACTTTGAGACATATGGTATTAAAATTATTCTAAATGATGAGAGTTATGATACGGAGTTCTGGAAAAGGTTGCAATTGCCGTTTTTTGAGGTTGATGAAAATGAAGAGGGGGTTCTGTCAGTTGAAGACATTATTGGCTTCGATATAAAAAACTCAGATGATTTAAGAAATGCAGAACTAGAAATGGATGAGTATAGAAAGTATAGTAAAGAGATGAAGGAAGTTGCAAAAAAGAAATCAAGGAGATTCTAATATGGAGTATATTATGATACTTGATTCTAATGATTTATTAAAACTCGAAGAATATTTGAGTAATCACGAAGTTAATGAACAAGTAAATGGAGAAACTCTCATTTACTGGGCTGTGTTTCATAACAAGCTACCTGTTGTTAAAAGATTAATTGAATTGGGAGCTGATCCTAATCAAAGGAGTATCGGCAGGTCTATATTAGAAATCGGGCTCCTATTTCGGATTCCTTGAGGTTTGCAAGGTACTCCTTGAAAATGGAGCGGAGATTGATGAAGATTGCTTCCGAAGAGCCGAAAATGGTTGGGATGGGTTTAGGCAAAGTGAAATAATTGAATTGTTACATGAGTGGCAAAAAGGTAATTGAACCCCCTGATACTTAATTCTCAGGGGTCTTTTTAGGTTGATAGGTTTTGATAAAATCAAGAAGGCACTTACTGTAGATTTCTCTAAGCCGAATGTGTGAAAATCTACTAGAATACAAGTCAGAGAACGCCTTATAAATGTCCTCGTTTACCTGAATCGTTCTAGTGATAGTTGTGCTGCTAGAGTCATATATTTCTGGCTCTAATATCAATTCATTTTCATGTACATGCAAAATCCCCTTTAATTCTTCAAGATGTTCAGCAACAAATTGCAATGTTTCCTCCATTTTGTTTTCGTTAGAACCTGATTGGAGATATTTCTTGTATTCATCAATTGGCATAATTCGATCGTACTGTTTGCTAGTTTTGTTGTACTGAAAAGATGCGTTATCTCTCATGATTTTTGAGAAAGTAGATTCAGACAATCCTAATTTAGTAGCCGTATTTTTTAAATGGCAATCTTCCTCCTCTTTAAGCATTTTATTCACTAACTCTACTTTCTCTAGTGCAGATAAACTCATAAATTTTTGTGTATCCATAATGATTCCCCTTTAATTTTTTTTACCTTTTATACTAGATTTGTCTTAAAAGAATTATTCCTTTCTAATAGCGAAATTTGTCCTATTAAGTAGTAATTATTTTTAGTCTAACTGCTTAGTATATAAGGTCTTATGACAAATCAGGAACTGATCTAAGCATCAGTGAATACATAGGAGGAAATGCAATGGAACAACAAGGAAATAGGGAAATTCTTGATATGGTTGAAAATCATTTTGGTGAATATGTTGAGCAATTAAAGAATCAAAGAGGATATAGCTTGAAGGATATTTCTGATAGGACAAACCTCTCGCCAAGTTTCATCTTCAGACTTATCAAAGGCTATCGTGGCTGTGAGTTGACAACTCGTCTGAACATCCTGATAAATGGCTTTGGATTAGAAGAATTAGCTGAGGACTATATTAAACAGGTTTTAAAAGACAAAGAATCTCTAAAGAAGATTACAGGATGAGAAAATAAAGGATTGCTACTGATTTTTCTTTCAGTAGCTTTTTTTATTGAAATCCTAAGGCCAAGATAATATTATTATCGAGAGTTTTATTTAACAATTCGGAAAAATAGGATCACCGAAACATAAACCATAAATATATGTGTGAAAATAGATAAGAACTTGGCTTTCCTATAAGAAAAAATCCCTTGACTATGAACAATCAGGAGGTAAATTTGGATCGTATTTATGCCACAGGTAATTTAAAGCCATAACAAATACTTAAATTGATTGAAGTAAGGCACCCGTTCAGGCATTATTACGTGAGTAAAGTCTAAAATTTGAGTTCTTATGTAAGAGTGGAATATACAGTAATTGGTATATTAAGCCTATATTGAGACCGAATCGAGCACATTATGGAAGAAAATTATTCAAAGAAATCTATTTAAACCCTATATAGTCTGTTTTCAGCCCGTTTCGAGTACACCAAAGAAAAAATATACAGTTGAATAAGGAAATAGGGCTTCGCATAATTGGCATTCTGTTTAAAAAATCAGGATCACCGAAACATAAACCATTAATATTGTTGTGAAAATAAAGAAGTCCTAGCATTACTTTAAGAAAAAAAACGCTCTTAATTGTGAACAATTAGATGGCAATAAATCTAATAGAGGCATGGCTTAACTAGGAATGAACAATCCCAAAGATTTGAAACATACATATAAATATTCCTAGCCTATTTAAAACATAGTAAAGGAAAATAGATTAGGATTAAAATAACTTAAAAAAGAAGAGTTAGTAAGGCACCAGTTTGGCAATATCAGCAGTTATAGGCATTTAATTGAGGTTCTTGCAACCATATAAACGTTTTCCCCTTGACGAAATACACATCCAATAGAGCGAAAGTTTTACCTAGTTACTATAGTAATGAAATAAGTTTCGCTCTCAATTTAATGTACCTGTTTATAGGGGTTCTATTTGAAGTAATCTAATAAGTAATGTCCTCAAAACTAACTAAGACTTCCTCGAACATCAATTGTTTTATTCCTTTAAAGTAAATTATCTATCATATATTAACAATGTTCGAAAGGAGTAGGCTGCTATGAATGCAAAAGACAACGAATCTGGTTATCTAGTTACCTCCTATACACAGGGGTTTGATTCTAAGGAAGAGGCTATGGGTAATATAAGGCAAGTACAGGCTTATTTAGACAATGCAAACATTAAGAATAAAAGCCATTACAAGGCTACGAGCAAACAGTTTGTGAGGATGAATGAAGACGGTACTCCACACGCAATGGGTGTTTGGAAAGAATCTGAAAGGACAAGGGGGAAAATTGAGGCATATCTGTCCAACATGTATTGGTTCAATTTTAATGATTTATCGAACATTCACCCAGATTCCTTACCGAAAGTAATTTCAGATATAAAGAACGGTCCGTTTCGCTATCTCCAGGAGTCATTTTCAAGTGGGTCGGAACTCATTGACAATAAGTATCACTTATATCTCCCAGTAACTGAGCTTAGAGATGTAGACTTTGAAGTTCAACAGTTGATTTATGAATGGGTACGTGATGATCTGGAAATCAAACTTGGAATCCAGTTAGACAAAAGCACTTATCTTCATAAAAACATCCTGGCTTCAAGAAATAAAGTGATTGTGAATGAAGATGCTCCTGTTTTTGACCTAAAGCCATATTTGGCAAAATTTAAGCGAATTGAAAAGGTCTTAAAAAAGCGAAATAAAAACTTTGGGAAAGAAGATGTCATTCATTATGTCGTGAATGAAGAATTTAAAGAAAAAAAGATTATTTCAATGGTTAATTTCAATGAGTTGTTTAAGGCATTTAAAGTAGAGAATTTTGCAAATGGCTTAACTTACAAAGAAAGGAACTACCTGTTCATGGTTTTGAACAATCTGCAAGAAGAAGGACAAATTACAGAAATACAAAAATACGAACTAGCGGAGGTGCTTTGCAATGGAAAAAGCAATTAATGAAGTCAATGAATTTAAAGGGTATCAAGATGTAACAGCAGGAACAATGATTCACATTCTAAGGAAATACGGAATAGAAACAGGAAACATTTTCACTTACGTTGAAAAATTTGCTATACAACCAGATGTAACAATGAACATTAAAGGGAAAATTTACGAAAATAAAGGAGCATTTATGAAAATAAGTGCTTCTAGCACATTTATCTCATTTATATATGCTACTATCAGAGTTCCGACCACGGTTCCAACTATTGCAGAAACAGTTGGGTGTTTTAAAATCTCCTTCATTTATTCACTCCTCCTTTCCAAATTAAAATCAATGAAGTTAATTTTATGGTCATTAAATAGAATAGGGTCTTTTTCTCGATAATAATTTTCTGCAGCTAAACAAATGGACTCACATAATTTGTCAATATTAACTCTAACAGTTTTTGTTTTCGTTATTTTTGAATCATTACTAGACTGGTGTGCCCAAGATAAACCAAAGGAATCTGCTCCACCTATTGCTAATTCAAATTCATATGAATAGTAAAAATCTGCATCTTCTTTGTTGCCCCAGTTTTTTATATTCGAATTTCCATCATGTAAGAAAGAACAGCGTAAAGAATAACACATTTCACCTGTAAAATATGGTTTTTTTGCTTTAGTGAAATCTTTTGTCCAACCTGTGTTATCTGCAAAATATTGGTTCGCCCAATTGTCAAACCATGTTGCATATTGTTTTCCTACATTTCGTTTTCCATTCTTGTGTTTAAAATGTGGATATTCAATTTCCCCACAAATATCAGGTAAAGTTAAGGATAGTGCAAGTGCTGATAAATAACTTTTATTGTTTAGAGCAAGGTTGATGTCCTTTATTTTATCTAACAATATTATTCTCCTCTATTAATAAAGAATCGGTTTCAAATTTTCTCCATATTCAATCCTCATTTACATGATCATTCGATGGATTTATATCTATAAATCTCGTATTCCATGGTGTCTAGTTTGCTTGTCCATCTTAATCCTGAAATTTCAGGAAGTAGATCCCTGTGATCTCCCCAATTCAAAATATGAATATCCTGAAGCTCGGCATCACGAATTAGCGATAGACTCTTTGAGTTATAGGCCGGCTTGTGAACACTAATTAGAAGTCTTTCGGCCAAATCAATTTCTTTTGACCATAATTCATCATTTGGTGTGCTTACACCAGCAAGACGACCTGCATAGATTTTTAGCTGCTTAGAATCATTTGTGTTCCACCAATTTTCTTGCGATACTCTCTTCCCTATAGTTTGCTGGTCAGCCTTACCTATATATAATAAAACATCTTTCCCGTAGACTAAGTGTTTCCCGTAGATTTGATAGATTCCTTAGTCGTGTGAATCATCGGTCAATAGATTCAACTCATCCAATGTAAATGGACCCTGCCACTCAATTTGGATTAGTTTCAATGTTCTTTTCTGCATTATGGTTTCCTCCATTTAAAATATGAAGTTATATTTCTATGAAAATTATACCAATATTTCATAATTAAATTGTCGAAATTTGGTAAAATATTCATAGAAGGGGTTGATTTTATGTTTCCTGCGGAAATAACAATACGAAATAAAAACTATCAAATGATTGATTATTACTTAACTGAAAATGAATTAAAGGCATTATTAAAATATAACCCATATGAAGTGTATGCCATTGTAAATGAGAGTTTGGAAAAAGAAGAACCTTTGTTGACGACGTTTCTAGTATTGTACTCTGATGATTTTGAGGACAATATAATCCTGTATGATGTATCTAGGCAAATCCATACAACTATAACAACAGAGGTATTCTTTCTAGCGAAGGGCTATATAGAATTTATTGATGTTGGTATGGTAGATCGCTATCCAATTAAATTCTATAAAAAGGAAGAGGACATATGAAGATATATAAAAATGGAAGAAAGAAGCTAATATATGATCCTTGCCGACAAATTTTACTTCAGTATACGCCTGAAGAAGAGGTTAGACAAAAAATAATTCAAGTATTAATTGAAGAGATGGAAATACCAAGGGATACAATTAGCACAGAATTTCCTCTTAACCATATTGATTCAACATCAAAGCAGAGAGCTGATATAGTAGTTTGGAATAAAGACCGAGATGGTAATGAACATGCCCTGTTAGTATTAGAAATAAAGGCTAAACATGTTGAACTAACCGATCATACATTAGAGCAGGTCAAATCTTACAATGAAATTCTTAATGCAAAATATATTGGAGTTTCCAATGGTAAGCAAATGCAATTGTATGAAGTAATGAATGATAATGTAGTTCCTTTAACTAATGAACTCTATACATATACGGAATTGTTAAAGGGAAAGGTCGAATATACGAGATTCCGTGAATTACGAAGACTGCCATATGAATTGACGACATATGACCGTTATATAAGGTTTTTGCTTCAAGAAGGTTATATTGGAGAGGGTACTCTTGTGGAAATGCACCCGTTTATTTCAGAGCTGCAAAATTTCATTTTATGTGGTGAATTCAATAAAAGGGGAGAATACCGGACAGAAATTGTGAAGGATTTATCTTACGGGAAATTTTCATTTGGAAATGCAAGTGGTGGAAGTTTTCCAGGATACTATCGGAGTCTTATAGTTAAAGATTTAATTGGAAAACATTCTGTCTATCGAATAGGGATATTTGGGACATCAGTATTAGTGAATGACCCTGTTTATGGAAATCGAAATGGAAACACTTATTTAACGGTTGCCGTTGATGATTCGGGACTTTCTACAAACATACTACAATTAAATATTGATCAGTTTAGTTCATTCTCTAAGGAGCAAGAATCATATATGATTTTTCACAATGGGCGGCGTAATGGAATTACAAATCATCAAGTAATTGAAAAAGTAAAACAGTTTTCTCCTAGCCTAATTGTAGATGAAAAAATATATCTTGGGTCCTTACCAGCACAAGGTTCAATTTCAACAAAGGATGGTTCAGATTTTATTGAGAGATTAATAGAATATGCAAGTGTGCGTGTAAATTTAGCAGAAAAGAAAAAGAAAAAACAGAAGTTAAAGGGAAAATAGATGAATAAGGAGATAAGAATGGCTGATTTAAAAGTAGTTGTGTTAAATAAATTTAATGAAATACTTACAAGTGCTGAGATAGAAAAACAAATTGAGATACTTCAAAACTCTAATTATTGGTATAAGTATTCATATAGTCCATTTGTAAAAAGGTTTAACGAAACAAGGGGTACTTCTGGTGTAGATGTATGGACTGAGAGAGTTGCTTTAGTATATTCATGGCTTCCTAAAATCCCACGTTCCTCATTTGCAACAGACTTACGGGAGATACAAGAAATTATAAATAAATTGACAGAAATAGAGAGATATTTTTATAATGCTGAACTTTTGTCAATTGAAAGGACTGCCTACCAAGGAGAATATCAAGGAGAAACCGCTTTTTCCTCTTGCAATGGATATTACGATATGGGACTTAGAGATTTTTTAATTCCTGCAGGAAAACTATTGCATGACACAGTAAGATTGGACACTCAACTTTCATCAACAACAAAGCTCTTGCATTTTATGTGCCCTAATCTTTTTCCCATTTTTGATACAAAGGTATGTAAGCAAATTTATGGTCCTAGTGCAAATCAGACATATTCAAAATATCACTCATATGTATTTGGATTAAAAGAGTTTCTCGAAAATAGTGAAATTGTTTTTACATTAAAACATCATGCAGAAAAAATGAATGTCTCAGTTTTATATATAGTTGATCTAGTCTTATTTAACTATGCTGAGAAATTCCCATTTGAAAAAAAAGAGAGTGAATAATGATGAAACAATGTTGGAATTGTAAGAAAATAATTAATGTAAAAGAGTTTGTTTGGAGTGTGGGACCGGAGGTATTTTGTTCAGCAGATTGCTTACCCGAAGGTGTACTTAATGAAAGGTATGCAATGGATTATGTCGGGCTACTATCAAATTATAACGAGATTGAAGATAAAAGATGGCCAATTACTGAGTACGAAGAAAGGCAAGATTTGTTGTCAGAAATTGATTATTGTATTACGCAATTTGAAGAATACAATCTGGGAGATTTAGAAGGCTCATTTTACAAACAAGAGCTTCGTAAGTTGAATAATGATTTTTTAGAACTCCGAGATAGGGTTTCGTCCTGTTTCTTGACGAAGGAAAATTTGCTGAGAGATATTGGTTTTTATGTTAAATGGGAAGGTATTATTGGAGAAAGTTCATTGGAAACTGCTAGTATATTAAAACAATTATTGCAGAATGTTTTAAATGAATCTGACAGTAGTCTCTTTATTATGTATAACTGGGAACTGAATCCTGAAACTGAATCCCGGAATATTGTGTATGTAATTGGAAACGAAGAATATACGGAGGATGAATGGAAGCATCCGGTCATTGAGCAACTTTACAATGTTTCAAAGAGCTATTTTGATTCATTTACGAATTTAGAAGTCGACCCTGAAGAACTATTTGACTATCAAGAACTTGCCAAATGTCCGAAATGTGGTTGCATGGAACCTTCGGAAGATTTTTGGTATGAAGAAAAATATCATATGCTTGTGTGTAGTACGTGTTAAAGTGATAAAAAATGCTTCATCGTGATAAAAAGACAAAGGGTATTTAAAGACAATTATGAAGGGTCGGCATGTAACTTTTCTCGTTCATAAAATTTTAGATGAGGGGACTATCTAATGACTAATCAAATTGAAAAACTAGAATTCATCAGCAGTGATTCTGTTGATGTTTCTGCACTTTTTACAGATAATTATGTAGTCGTATGTGATACCAATGTATATTTGGGTTTGTACCGATTTTCACCGGATTATGCTAATTTTGCTTTGGAATGTTTAAAGGAAATTCAAGCATATCTAATGCTTCCTTATACTGTTAAAGTTGAATATCATAAGCACTATCAAGCTCTATTCAAACGTCGTCAAGATGTTATTGAAAATTCAATACAGGACACCATGAATTTAATTGAAACTCAAAGGAATAAATTAAAAAACAGTTGTGCTACTTTAATTACTCGCCAATTTCCTGGGGCAGAGGAATTTCAGGATGAAATTGATAAAAAATATGATGAATTAAAAAGTATGCTTACAGATTACTTTGATGAGAGAAGTGTCTTAACGCTTATACAAGATAGTTGGACAAGTGATGTAGTAAAGGAATTAGTCCAAGATTTACTAGACAATAATCAGATAATGGAAGACTTCACTAGAGATGAGATATATGGGATTTGTGAAGATGGTGAAAATAGATATAAGAAGGATATACCTCCAGGATATAAAGATGGAAAGAAAAAAGATGGGATTCGTAAATATAGTGATTTGATTTTATGGAAAGAAGTAATAAGATTTGCTAAAGAAAAGCAGAAGAATATCATTTTTGTGACAGATGATGTTAAGCCAGACTGGTGGAAAATTGAAAACGATAAATATGAATTTTTACCACAACTGGTGCAGGAATTTGAAAAAGATACAAAGACCAGGGCATCAACAAATGGTGGTGTTACTGGGCATTCGATGAAAATTGTGCCATTTGTTTCTGCAGATTTTTATGAAGCTGTTTCTAAGAGTATGGGGGTTCCAAAATCCGATGTAGTAGATCAAGCACTAAAAATTACTGATAAAGATTACATAGATAGTATTCAATATCGAGTATTTGACTATGTAATTAACGAGCTTACATATTCTGGATATAGCTACGTTGATGAGTCAGTTTTGACATATTCGGGTTCTGAGGGTATTGATGACTGGGAAATTGAAAATTATGATTTAAGTAGTTTTGCTATGGTTGAACGTGATGATGATCAAATAATATACGAATTGGTATACAACGTGCAAATGAGTAGCTATTCTTATGATTATTGGGGAAGAGATGAAGATACTAAGGAAGTTGTCACTTCACCTGCCTACCAGCATGGAGTAGTGGGGGAAGTTACAATCAGCGTTGTTAGAACTGTGGATATGCTGCTGGATTTTGAAGATTCAAGTGAGTTTGACTCCGTTGAAATTATTTCTAGTGATTTTGAGGAAAGATATTATCGCTCTTGTTTTGAAGATGACTATGATGATATTCCAAATGCTTACGGCATGTGCCCGGATTGTGCGAAAAAAATCAACGTAGAGAATGATGGTGGCAATGGCTTTTGTGCAGACTGTGCACCTAATCATTAAAATTCTCATGAAATAATTTAATATTGAGTAATACCAGTAAAATTGAAATTGTGGATTTATGATTTGGTAAACAGTTTTCTGAGATTAATAGACTTAAATTTAGAAGGAGAAAATAATGAAAAGTGAAATTACCGAAGCAGCAGAAAAATTACTAAGGGGTTTCAAAGAAATCGTAGAAATAAGAGACGTATCAAAACACATTGCAATTCCACCAATTACATTAACTGGTATTAATGAGGCGATTGAGGCAATTGAGGAATTTTTATATAATAATAATCCACAAGAAAATGACTGGGAGGGATTTGATACATTATTATCAAAGCTGGTCGTTAGACATGCTGGAGAAATAAATGTGCCAGATGAATTTAGCGTATCACCAGAAATAAAGAAGTCCTTAAAAGGAAAATCTGGAGAGCATTTTGTTGCAGGGGAACTTTTTAGAAGAAATACTATTGTCGCTTTACCACCTCAAAACACTCCATTGTTCGATTTAATTGTTACAAGTCCGAATGGCATGAAAACTTGTATGGTTCAAGTAAAAACCTCATTTTACGACAACACATACGGTGTTGTATGGGAATTAAATGAAAATTTCACTCGACACACGAGTAGAGACGATCTATTTGTTGTATTAGTAGATGCTAGAAAACAGCCGGAATATTTTGTTTTTGCCTATAATGACTTGGTTGATTTAGTAAATAAAATACTTGAACTAACATCTATGAAAAGTAAGAGAACTGGTAGTCGAATATTTATTTCATATGCAGATACATTTGAATTAAGTATCGCAGAGGTGTTCTACAGTAAAAAGAGCTTAGATTGGGATGTTTTACTGAACTATTTAAAATAGACCAAGAGTACCATTTACTACCCTGATTTCGTTTGGAAATCAGGGCTTTTTAATGAAATATTTAGTTATTCCAATATTTTCTATTATATACTAATAGTAGAAGAATAGAGAAAAGAGGAGCATATATGTATATTTCCGAAGTTAAAATTTTAAACTATAGAAGTTTTGAGCAATTTAATGTTAGTTTGAATGATGGCCTATCAATTATTATAGGGGAAAATAACGTAGGAAAATCAAACTTCTTAGAGGCTCTAAGTCTTATCTTTAATAGTAATTATTCTATTAGGAAAAGAACGCTACTACAGGAAGACTTCTGGAACGGTTTAATCATCAGAGATGTTTGGCCAGAGGTTGTAATTGAAGCAACTTTAAAGGGGATTGATACAGAAAATGAACTTGCAATTACCAGTAGATGGTTAACTAGAAAACCAGGAGAAGGTAGACTAACTTACAAATTTAGACCGAAGGCTAATATATCAGTGAAACCTCCAACTAGAGCTATATCTATTGAAAAGATTCAGCTTCCATTAAATGAATATGAGTGGGTAATATACGGTGGAGAACGTGAAACGCTAGATACCTTTGATTTTAATATGCTATCGAAGTTTGGGATTGAGTATGTAGGAGCACTTAGAGATGCAACAACAGAACTTAAAAAGTCATCTGGACAGTTGCAACGGATTCTTAGAAATTTTGATATTAAAGAAGCAGAGCTTAAAAAAATTGCAGATAAGATTGATGAGCTTAATAGACAAATAACTAAAGGGAAGGAAATTCAAAAGGTCCAAAGTGATATTAATAGATACCTAGGACGAATAACCGGCATATCAAGTCAAACAGTAAAAATACAAATGGGAGAAAGTGATTATGATTCTCTATTGAAAGATTTGAGGGTGTTAATTGGAACAAATGAGGATAATGTCCACTCTGTTGAAATGAACGGATTAGGATATAACAACTTACTTTATATCAGTCTTTTGCTTACACAATACACTGCTATAAAAGAAAAAAGAATACAAAACCACGATTATATGTATCCTATTCTAATTGTGGAGGAGCCTGAAGCACATTTACATAGTCACTTGCAAAAATTTTTGGCAAACTATTTATTTGAACAAAAGGTAGCTGGACAAGTCATAATGACTTCTCATTCTACCCACGTTAGCTCCCATTCAAGTTTAGATAGCTTAATAATATTTTATAAGGTTGAAGGGGAGACGATTTCTAATCGTGTAGGGTCCATTTTTGACTTGAAGGTAAAAGAACACCGTCAATATAAACGATATTTAGAAAGATGGTTGGATGCCACAAAATCAGATATTTTCTTTGGACGAAAGGTACTTTTGGTAGAAGGAATTGCCGAAAGACTTCTAATGCCCAAATTCTTTTCTATGTTATATAAAGAAAAAATAGTTATTAACGGTGAGGAAGTAGAACGTGGAAAGACTCTTGAGGGCGAGGGGATTTCAATTATTTCAGTTGACGGAGTTGCTTTTCGCCCATTTTTACAGTTGTTTGGACAGAATGGATTGAATATTAAATGTGCAGTTTTGACCGATAGTGATCCGGCGGCAATACCTGTTAAAGACAACGAAGGAAATGACATAATTTTAGGTAATAATAAGATTTTAAAAGAAGAGGCTTATCCGTCAAAAATGGGGGAAATTGAAAGCTGTCAAAGAACTCTTAACCTATTAAATGATTTCCATTCTACTCCAAATGTCTATATTTCTAATAATATAAAAACATTTGAATATGACTTATTACTTGAAAAAAATACCTCTTTCTTTTCAGAACTTATTCAAGAGAATAAATTGGGAACGCAAGAAAATCGAGAAAGAATTCTTTTACTTAAAGGGAAGGATTTCGCTAGAGATTGCTACAATCTAATTTCTAAAGAAAAAGGGGAGTTTGCTCAATTAGTATTAGATAAATTAAACGAGGGTAAAAGGTTAAATATCCCTTCATATATCAAACAAGCGTTTGACTTTTTATTAGAGGAAGAAGGTGAATAAAGAATTGACTGATAATGATAATTTCCGTAAAAGTATTGCAATTGCACCGTTAACTCAATCTGTTGTAGTTCAAGCGGGACCTGGAAGTGGAAAAACTACATTATTGATTCAAAGATTGAAACATATTATCGAAAAACGTCCTATGTCTTTCTCAGGTATTGCATGTATTACCTATACCAATGCTGCAAAGGATGAAATCATTGGTCGTTTACAAAAAGAAGGAGTGCAGTTACCAGCAGGACTTTTTATAGGGACCATTCATTCTTTTTTATTAGATTTTGTGATAAAGCCGTATTCACATTTTGCGAGAAAGGACCGTACATCTTATAAACTGGCTCCACCTGGTTTTGCAAGGGGTTACAAAACCGAGATAAGAAACATATTGAATAGCCCTAATTATTTCATTGATGAATCCACCTTGGCGGCGTTTGAAAGTTTAGGAAGAGATGAAAATGGATTTCCTTGCTGCTTTAAAGAAAAGATTTCTCCAGAGGCGACTAGAAAGTGGAAGGACTTTATTAAGGAAAAAGGATACATTGATCAACAAGATGTTATATTTTTATCTTATCTAATACTTAATAAGTATGAACATATAAGGAAGGCAATTAGTTCAAGGTTTCCCTTTATTTTAGTGGATGAGTTTCAGGATGTAACATCATATCAGGATAAAGTGTTCTCCATGTTAGTCCGTTCAGTATTCTTTTTCGTCGGAGATAAAAACCAATCTATTTTTAGTTTTACCGGTGCAAAACCTGAATTTTTTCAATCTAGGATTAAAGATAAAAAATTCTTGAATTACAGGTTAACTAATAATTTTCGTAGTACAAAGCATATTGTAAAGTTTACCAACCGTAAAACTAATGTTCAACAAGAGGAAGCTGGTGACAATGCAGCCAGTAACCAAAAAGTATTATTTATAAAAAATATTGAGGAACTTTCTGAGGTTATACCATTATTTCACTCTATACGTAAAAAAGTAAGATGTGATGAAAAGTATAATCCCTACATGATATTAGCAAGAAAGAATGAGTATTTATCCAATATATCTCACTTAATACACAAACAAAATGTTGAAATTAATCCGTTTCTTAAAAAACTAAGCAAAGAACACTATCGTCGCTTTAAAATATTACAAAACATTTTATTGGCCATTTCCCATAAAAAAGAAAATCAATTTGAAGATTCAGTCGAAAAAATGGCAGAAGCACTTAGTTATCTTATTTTTAATGAACATCCAAGTTTTGTGTCTTTAGCAGAGATCGGATACAACAAATTCATGTGGAGGAAATTACAAATATTTACGTTGCATTTTTTGATTGGCCTAAATCTAAAGGAAACCTCAGTAGAATCACTGTTTATACAATTAAAAGAATTCCTATCTGAACAATCGAAAAAATTATTTGGAAAATCAATCGGTAATAAACTTAGAATGCTTAGTTACGATTGGAAAAATCAAGTGAGGGCTTCTAAGAAAACTACTGTTTCAGATTTATTAGAGGATACAGGTAACTATGACAATAGTTCAGATTTTCAAAGTCATGTGTTTAATATACATACAGCAAAGGGACAAGAGGCAGAGTGTGTTTTAGTTATAGCTGAATCAGAAACTCAATTGCTAGAGTGGCTGGGAGATAATAATGATTCTGAAGAGGCACGTGTAGGTTATGTAGCATTTTCAAGAGCGAGAAAACTATTGTGTGTCTGGGCACCTTCTATTAAAGAGGAAAACTATAAATACCTCGAACAAAATATAGAATTCGTAGATAAGTCGTACTACGATAGCAATCTAGTAATAGATGAAGAGTTAATTATTTCTTAAAAAATCTATATGTACTCTTCATAGATTAGATGGCCTGTTATTTATTCTCTAAAATGTTAATAAGACAAATCAAATTGGACTTTGGTGGAGTATCCTTGGGGGTGATTAGTTGGTGGACTTAAAATATATGACTCAGGATGAAAGAGAGAAACTTTACGATGAAGTATGGAATAAACCACTTGCTGAAATAGCAGGAAAATATAAGGTTTCAGAAGCCACAATGCGAAAGCATTTAAAGAGGCTGATGATTCCATTACCGCCGAGGGGGTATTGGCAGAGAATAAGAAATGGTGAATCAGAAGAAAGAATTGATTTGCCACCAGTATATGGGACTTTAAAGAAATATATTAGAAACTATGTTATAAAACATAGAACTGATATTGATTCATTATCAGATGCAGAACTAACTTCTAAAGAAGAGCTACATTTATTGAGAGATGAAACAAAAAAACTCATTATTGAAAAATGTACCAACATTGAAATTGGTCATCAACTTAGAAACCCGCACCAATTAATTTCAAAACACAAAGAAGAAACACAAAATAGAGTGAAAAAAGGCAGGAAAATAAAAGGAACTCAAAAAAATATAGACCAGACAAGTAAAATTATTGAAAACGATGCTATCTTGCCTATCCATGTTTCTCGACCCAATCTTAATAGGGCTTATAGAATCCTAGATACCATAATAAAAACCCTAGATGATATGGAAGGAAAAGTAAGGGTTGAAACGAAAGAAAATCGGGACATTGCTTATTTTTTCATTATATATACAGCTTTTCAATTTGAATTAGATGAAAAGGGTAGTAACTTAATTTTAAAAATAACCGCAAATGACTGGATGAGCTTTACAAATAAAAGTAAGGTAAATACTGAATTTAAAGATATGACAGAACTTCCTTTAGAAAAGCAAGTTGGTAAGATTATTTATCAGATGTTTGTGATTGCGAATAACTTTTTTGCTGATTACAAAATGGAAGAGCGAAGTGACCAAAGAGAGCAAGATGAAAGAGAAAGACAGAGAAGACTAGAACAAATGCGAAAAGGTGAGTTAGAGGAAATCAAGCAACTAAGCCAGGCTGTTGACGATTGGGATAAGGCAAGAAAAATTAGAGAATTCGCAGATGATATGGAATTAAATGTTCAAGAAATAAACGATATAGCAAAAAAAGAGAAACTATTAAATTGGGTAAAATGGGCGAGAAGTAAGGCGGACTGGATAGATCCACTGCTTGAGAAAGAAGATGATTTGTTAGGGAAAAAGGTAAGTTTTTTTGATCAAATTGTAGAGGAAAAGGAGTGATTAAGCCTTAATATAAACAATATTTATTAAACTTAATAAATTTTGAAGGGAAAAACAGAATGGGAAAAAAGTGGAGATATATTAATGACCGATATGTATATAAACCAAAATTAAAATTAGGTCAAGGTGGAAACGCTACTGTTTACATTGCTAGGATTGCAAAAGAAAAAGAAAGTAAGGAATTTGCTCTGAAAATTTTAGATGATTCACCAAATAATTTCAGTGAGAAAATTGAAAGATTTAAAATAGAAACAGAGCTAGTTATGAGTATCCAAAATGAAATAAATGGAGTAATTCCTATTTATGATTTTAATTTCAAAGAAAATGAAAGTGAAAAGTTTTGGTATATCATGCCTCTAGCCACCCCAATTAACGAACATTTTACTTATGATACAAGCATTGATGAAAAGGTAAAGTGTATCATTGAAATATCAAGAGTAATGACTCAATTACATAGAAAAGATATTGTTCATAGAGATATTAAGCCAAGCAATATTTATTTTTATGATAACAGCTACGCATTGAGTGACTTTGGTTTGGTTGATTATCCAGAAAAAAGCGATTTAACAAGAATAGGAGAACCAATTGGTGCAAAAGCAACAATAGCACCAGAAATGAAAATAGACGCTATTAATGCAGATGGGAAAAAAGCAGATGTTTATTCTTTAGCTAAGACCCTATGGATGTTACTTGTTGGAAAAGATTATGCTTTTGAAGGTACATATAACCCAGAGAGTGAACTAATGGGTTTAAGAAAATTTTATAAAAGTATGCACCTTGTAGAGCTTGAACAATTATTAATTGATTCAACATTGGATAATCCTTATCTAAGGCCATCAATAGAAGAATTTTCACAAAGATTAATAGGGTGGTCTAATATATACAATGATTTTAAAAGGAGCAATCTTAGTCAGTGGAGGTATATTCAGGAAAGATTGTTTGTAAAGGCTATACCAAAAATTGCTGCTTGGGATGATATTGATGACATAATTACTGTTTTGAACCTATTGGGAAGTATGCCTAATTTGAATCATATGTTTATTCCTTCTGGTGGTGGTCAAGATTTGGATAATGCTGAAAGGGCAACTGAAGTAGGGTGTATAAGGCTAAAATGTGGTGGTGGATATTATATTATTAAGCCTAAAAGATTAATAGTTGAGAGTATTGATAAGGATTTTATGTGGAGTTACTTTCGGTTAGAGCTCGATAACTTGAATCCTATTTTTAGCACTGACGATAATCAAATGAGGGAACTTCTAACGGAGGATTTACCTGGACACTATATTTCTTGGAAGAATGGTAATTACGGGTATTATGACGATGGAAGTAAGTTGCCGGATGGTTACAATCTAGTTGACCGTTTTCTTCAGGGATCATTTGTATTCTTTTCAAAGGCATCTGTTTACAATGATATTGCAGGTACCTATGATGCAAGACATAACAAGATGGATGCAGAAAAATATAGAGCATATATAGAGCAAATGAAGAAAGACTATACGGGTATTGACTTTGATCATTTTTATTCAAAATACAACCAAGATACTTTGAGAGAAGAAATCCAACAATCAAATAATCAAGATGAGATAGATTTTATAAATTACGAACGTGTCATTGAGTTTGTAAACAAAAATTACAAGACATGGGATTTTTCAAGTATTTGTGGAAGGTTTCAAGGTTCCCCAAATGAAAATGTAGTTTTTTCTCTACAATTTAATTTTACTGTATCTGATTTTTTTTCTCCCACTCTCTATATATCAGAGAAAGGGAATATTGAAGAAGATCAAAAAAAACTCTATCTTTACACTTATACTTCAGATGATAGGTTTATTTTTGGGAAGTTTGAAGACGCAGTATGTGCAATTAAGGAAATGGAGTCGTATATTCAGTATGAATGTGAACAAAAAGGACTATTGTGGGAAGAGAATATCATTTACTTTTCAATAAAATTGCATAAGATTAAATCTCCAGCACACTTATTTACAAAAACGGAATTAGAGGCTGAACTAAGGAATGGTGATGATTCAAAACATAATACTCTTGTTATTGATTCGAATGGTTATTTTAAGTTAGTAGAAGATGATGAATACATTAAACAACGTTATCCAGTAAGACATGAATCTTTTAATGCTTATAATAATTATGTTGGTCAATATTCTTCATTAAATCATTTAGACGACACTTATCTATCTTCATTACAAGGTTGGCTAAGATATTTGAAAACGGGTAAAAGTCAGTATATTTCCTATATCTCTGAAAATTCGAATGAAGTGGAACTAATTAATTCAATAAAAGAATATATGGAGTAAAGTATTCACAACAAAATCTTTTCTCTCCTATGTAACCCAATATTAAACTCTTCCGAACCAAAAAAAACATTTCCGATTCAGGCTCGATTACAGTGAAAATAAACATTTCCGATTTTCGACTCTGACTCAATATCATCCCGGTTTTTCCTCATTAGGAACCCGGGCTTTTTTCTGTTATAATTCAATAGGAAAT
>Ga0180215_1002363_pt1 | contig 19171 bp, 16 predicted proteins | sample eDN3rd37CBELigBY_FD_128871 | JGI IMG/M metagenome (GOLD analysis project Ga0180215, IMG submission 128871) | Enriched backyard soil microbial communities from Emeryville, California, USA - eDNA 3rd pass 37_C BE-Lig BY (version 2) (version 2) | ecosystem: Environmental > Terrestrial > Soil >... | reverse complement strand
GCAAGTCCACTTTTCACGTCCGATGCTTTAGGGTGTCATTCGTTCCTGAGCGGCGTTCCTTCGGAAGCCGCCTCTGCGGCCCTGGAGCGGTCGGCGCCGCGGGCGAAAGCGAGCTGACGCGCTTGCCGCGGCCGCCCCGAAGTCCGGCGGCCGCGGCGCTTCGATGGCGATCAGATGATGACGAAGTCCGCCGCGCTCATCTTCAGGCCCTTGCTGACCGTCGCGAACTTGATGGCGGCGACCGAACCGTTCCCGTCGGGATCGTAGTAGAGCGCGCCCGACTTGGAATCGTAGATGATGTGGTCGTCCTTGTCGTGCGCCTTCGTTCCCTTCCAGAACTCGTTGCTTTTCAGGACGCCCTTCTTCGTGGCGATCTTGCCGAAGGCCGCCTTCGCAAGCTGGATGGTGTCGTCCTTCACGCTGTAGTCGAGGATCTTGTCGCAGTTGGTCTTGCTGTTCGGCTTGGAATTGAACACGAACGTGTCCTTGCCGCCGAGGCCCTTCAGCATGTCGTTGCCGAGGCCGCCCTTGATCACGTTGGCGGAGCTGTTGCCGACGATCAGATCGTTGCCCTTGCCGCCGGTGGCGTTCTCGATGACCACGCCCTTGGCGATGGTGAAGCCGCCATAGACGTTGTACTGCCGCGAGAAATATCCGGCCGCATTGGGGTCCGCGGCATTGAGGGAGGCCGCGCCCAGGTTGATGCTGACCGGCAGCGTCGAGTTCTCTCCCGAGATCGTGTCGACGCCGCCCGCGTCCCAGATGGTCGTCCAGCCGGTGCCCTGGACATTGGCGGTCGGCAAGACGTAGCGGGTATTGCCGGCTGCCGTCTCCGTGTTGGGGCCGTAGAGCGCCTGGAGGGCCGCGATGTCGATCGCGCTCGGCGACTTCAGGAATCCGTAATTGCCGTAATAGGAAGATTCCCGCGGGAGGTTGTTGGCGCTCATCAGGGTATAGGGCGAGGCGTTGAACGCCGCCGGCAATCCCTCCTCATGCGCCCAGTTCAGGCCCGCGGCCTGCGCGGCGAGGCCCAGGATGGTCTGGAAGCCCACGCCGCCGGGCGCGTAACTCCAGAATCCGTCATGGAGATTGACGAGGTAGCCCCAGGATTGCTGGACGCCGTTGATGGGCTCGACCGGCGCTTCGTGGGCGAATGACCCGCGAAGGCCATGATCGACGAACTGGCCGCCATAGACCCGCCACCAGACCGCGTCCGCCCCCTCGAAGCTGTTCGTGAACTGGAACTTCACCCCGCACACCGCCTCGAGCGTGCGGACGGCCTGCTGCATGCCCAACTCGTCGCTCGAGGTCCAGGGCTGCGTGTCGGAGCCGTTGCGCGCGAGCGCATCGGGAACGAAGACCTCGCGGCCCTTGACGTCGACCGCCCGGTACCAGCCTCCGTCGCCGTTATGGCCGTTGGCCGTTCCGATCTTGACCTGGATCGGCCCCGAAGACATGTCCCAGGCATTGCCTGCGCGGAAGACGCCGTCGACGAGGGGATTGCCGGTCTTGGCGACCTGCCTGATTCTGCTCATTGCATTGCTCTCCTTAAGAACGTGATAACATCCATATCACGGTCCGCCGCAACGGGTGTGCGGGAGAGCACAGGAGAGAAAGGGCGGGTCCGGGCGGCTCGACGCCTACTCCGCCGCCTGCTTCGGCCCGTGGCCGAGGCGGCGGTTCAGGTCCTCGATGAGGTTGACCGCCGCGTCGGCGATCACCGTGCCGGGCGGGAAGATCGCCGAGGCGCCGGCCTGGTGGAGGGCGTCGAAATCCTGCGGCGGGATCACGCCGCCGACCACGATCATGATGTCCTCGCGGCCGTATTTGGCGAGTTCGGCCCGCAGCTCCGGCACCAGGGTCAGGTGGCCGGCCGCCAGCGACGAGACGCCGATGATATGCACGTCGTTCTCGATCGCCTGGCGCGCGGCTTCGGCCGGCGTCGCGAAGAGGGGGCCGATATCCACGTCGAAGCCGAGATCGGCGAAGGCCGAGGCGATCACCTTCTGGCCGCGGTCGTGCCCGTCCTGGCCCATCTTGGCCACGAGGATGCGCGGGCGGCGGCCGTCGTCGTGCTCGAACCGCTCGACGAGCTCGCGCACCTTCTCCACGGCAGGCGATGCCATGCCGACCTCCCGCTTGTAGACACCCGAAATGGCCTTGATCTCGGCCCGGTGGCGGCCCCAGACCTTCTCGAGCGCGTCCGAAATCTCGCCCACCGTCGCTTTCGCGCGCGCGGCCCTGACGGCCAGATCGAGCAGGTTGCCCTGGCCGTCCGAAGCGCCCTTCGAGAGCGCCGCGAGGGCCGCGTCCACATCTGCCTGGTTGCGCTCGGCGCGCAGCTTGTTGAGCTTCTCGATCTGCTGCGCGCGCACCGCCGCGTTGTCGACCTTCAGGATGTCGATGGAGGCCTCGTCCGTGGGCCGGTAGGCGTTCACGCCGATGATCTTCTGGTGGCCGGAATCGATGCGCGCCTGGGTGCGGGCGGCGGCCTCCTCGATCTTCAGCTTCGGGATGCCCGCCTCGATGGCCTTCGCCATGCCGCCGAGGCTCTCCACCTCCTGGATATGGCTCCAGGCCTTTTCGGCCAGTTCCTTCGTCAGCCGCTCCACGTAATAGGAGCCGCCCCACGGGTCGATGATGCGCGTGGTGCCGCTTTCCTGCTGAAGGAAGAGCTGCGTGTTGCGGGCGATGCGGGCCGAGAAGTCGGTGGGGAGCGCGAGCGCCTCGTCGAGCGCGTTGGTGTGCAGGGATTGCGTATGGCCCTGGGTTGCCGCCATCGCCTCCACGCAGGTGCGCACCACGTTGTTGAACACGTCCTGGGCGGTCAGCGACCATCCGGAGGTCTGCGAATGTGTGCGTAAGGGAAGGGACTTCTCGTTCTGCGGGTCGAAGCCCTTCACGAGCTTGGCCCAGATGAGGCGCGCGGCGCGCATCTTGGCCACTTCCATGAAGAAGTTCATGCCGGTGGCCCAGAAGAAGGAGAGGCGCGGCGCGAACTGGTCGATGGTGAGCCCGGCCGCGAGGCCCGCGCGGATGTATTCCACCCCGTCGGCGAGGGTGTAGGCGAGCTCCAGGTCCTGGGTCGCTCCCGCCTCCTGCATGTGGTAGCCGGAGATCGAGATGGAGTTGAACTTCGGCATGTTCGCCGAGGTATAGGCGAAGATGTCCGAGATGATGCGCATCGACCCCTTGGGCGGGTAGATGTAGGTGTTGCGCACCATGAACTCTTTCAGGATGTCGTTCTGGATCGTGCCGGAGAGCTTCTGGGCGGGAACGCCCTGTTCCTCCGCCGCCACGATGTAGAGCGCGAGCACCGGCAGCACCGCGCCGTTCATGGTCATCGACACGCTCATCTGGTCGAGCGGGATGCCGGCGAACAGGGTGCGCATGTCGTAGATGGAGTCGATGGCGACGCCCGCCATGCCCACGTCGCCCGCCACGCGCGGATGGTCGGAATCGTAGCCGCGATGGGTGGCGAGGTCGAAGGCCACCGAGAGGCCCTTCTGGCCCGCCGCGAGATTGCGGCGGTAGAAGGCGTTGGAATCCTCGGCCGTGGAGAAGCCGGCATATTGGCGCACGGTCCAGGGCTGGTTCACGTACATGGTGGGGTAGGGGCCGCGAAGGTACGGCGCGATGCCCGGATAGGTGTCGAGGAAGTCGATGCCTTCGCGGTCCTCGGGGCCGTAGGCCGCCTTCACGGCGATGCCCTCCGGCGTGAGCCAGGGCTCCGCCTGGGACTGCGTTGCGGGCGCGGCTTGGGAGCCGCCGGCCCAGCCGAGGCTCGAGAAATCCGGGATACGTGTCATGGCCTTGAAACGGACGTCCTCACGGAATGGGGGAAATGGCTTTCCGCCATTCTAGGACATTCGGACCCCAGAGGCTATCGGCGCGATGGCGAGAGATCAGCCGCGCTTCTCCGCGTTCCAATAGCCGGAGCAGGAGCGCCCGCCCGCCGTGGACCACGCGCCCCGGCCGGTGACGCCGACCAGCCTGCCGGAGACATTCGCCCGGTCCTGGCCGCGGGAAACGCTGGCGGAGACCGAGCCGTTGGGCCGGACCTGACCGTTCACGTCGAACTGCTCGCGGCCGCCGTAGCGGGCGCGGCCGTTCTCCACGATCACGGAATAGCGATAGGCCCGGTCGCAATCGCCCCGCTCAGTCACCACCTCCACGCTCCAGGTGCCGTCGAATGTCCTGGTTTGCGCGTGGGCTTGAGGCGCAAGGGCGGACATCGCAAGAGCCGCCGCGCCGAGCCAGGTCATCATCCGCATCAGATGCTCCATGCCTTGTCAGGGGCTGGAATAACGTGAGGTCCCCGGCGGAGTTCCTGGATGAAGCGCCGGCTCAGGGGAGACCGGACCGATGCTCCTGGATGTCGAACACCGTGCGCGGTCAGAGTTACGCTTGGCTCTTGAGGGCAGCCTCGAGAGCTTGAGCATGCCGGACGACCTGCGGATCGCTCCCGAGACCCGTGACGTCCCATCTCGTCATGTCCCCAAGGTCCTTGTCGGACATTGGTTCGACAAAACGAGATAATCTGTCTTTCAGGCCTGAGCGGTACTCGGGAGGAGCCTGCTCGATGTATTGAGGGATGTATCTGGTCATCCAATCGACGGGAATCTCGCCGCCGCGAACTCGCTTTTTCAGAGCCAGCATGATCGGGTGGTTTCCTTCATAGCGTGAGGCAATGAAGGCATAGACGTTCTCCAGCTTGATCGGGACCTTCTTCAAGTCTCCGCTGATGTCGGAATCCGCGAAAAAGCGATTGAACTCACGCTCGTTCGGCCACTGACCTGTAACGGTGGCGTCCAGCAAGCTCTTCCGGAAGCACTTGATGCAGCATCCACAAGGCTCGATGGCTTCTCGTTGGCAAGACTGAACGTAGGATTTGTAGGCAGACGCGAGGGCTATTTGACTCGTCGCTACTTCGCTCAAGCCGACGACCGGATTAAGGAACGGCAGGCCGACAGCGGAGAACAGCGCGTTGTAATGCTTGAAAACGTTGCGTGTGGCGAAGTCCACATATTTGCCGCCGCTTCCGAACTGGTATGCGGCCTCGCCGATCGTTCCGTAAGCGATGGCATCCAGGTTGCGCGAATCCGCCATGAGAAGGAGAGGCACTGCGCAGGACATATGATGGGGGAATCCGGCAGGATCTCGGGCATATTCCAGATCGGACCCGATGGCGAACGCGGTGCGTCCAGCGTTCCGCAGCGCCTCGCAGAAGCGTTCGCCTGATGCCGCGCTCTTGTGATAGGATTTTCTGTTCAGGGCAATCCTCGCTGCTTTACGGGCAGCTCTCTGAAATGCAGCCCAATGCGATTCCTCTATTCTGTGCAATGGGTCGATTCTTTTGAGGAAAAACAATTCGGTCTGCGCGGGCAGAAGCTCCAACGCGGCAGTTGAATCCGCTCCTCCGCTGAAGCAAAGCCCGGGCTTGCCGCTCTTGGGTCTGTTGCGTGGGGGAAGGCGATGATCGACAGGGCCAAATTTGCAGTTGGGTTTGACTGCTTCAAGGGCATTCGCGAGCTGTGGGCTTATGCCGTACTGAAAGGTCAGGCTATCCGTCGCAAAGGGCCCGGCAATCAAGAATGCACAAAGAGCCAGAACATCCGGATGAATATCGCCGACGTCATAGGGAAGTTCAACCGTCGGCTTGCGCAGACCTAAAGAAACGCTGTTCTTCGTGTGCTTCTCTGATGCCGATGGTAATAAAATAAAAGTAACACGATTATTTGCTTTATGATAAGTTATAATCATGCTTTATTCTTTGGGTACGCAGGTCTAAAATGATATTTTATACACTGACATTCTATCGAGTGGATGTCAAACCGGCGGATGTCTCTATTCTAAGCGGCCTATGTTAACTCTGCATCATGCTGGAACGCTTCTGCGCGCTCCAGCGACCAGAACAGCCATAGCGATCGACTTTCCAGGTGCCTGAGCCCGACTGGCTCGACAGGCTGCCTGAGGCCTGGGCTTTCGCGGAATTGCGACGGATAGCGAGATCGACGGCGCCGTTGGAGGCAATCTGCCCACTGATGACCGTAGGGGTGTCTCCGGGAGAGCCTTGGTAACGGACACTCCCCCATTCGACCATGATGGCATAGCTGTTGGTGCCGCAGATGCCGGAATCCGTCACCATCTGCACTTGCCATGTCCCGTCATGCTTGTTCTGAGGAGCCGCCATCGCCCCGCTGCCAAGGATAATGCCTAACCCCACGGCCACAGAAGTTCGCTTCGCAAAGGTCATGAAACGGTTCTCCCGGTTCGAGAGCCGGGAGACGGTTCAACGGCTCACGCGCAGGCTTTTTCGAGAGCCTCGCTCAAGACCTTGAGGGTGTCGCACCCGGCAAAAATGAAAGTGGTGACGCCGGCGCCGGTCAGAAGTTCTTCGCGTTCGCCCGGGCGCCCCGCCAGGTAGATGGGGGCACTTCCTGCTTCGCGCAAGGTTTTCGCGGCCTCAATGGCGTGAGCTTCGTAGATTTCATCGGATGAGCATATGCACGAAAGCTCGGCATTGCTTTCGAGGAAGGCCTGCTTGAGCTTATCGGGGGTGGAAAACCCGTCATTCGTGATGGCTTCTATTCCACCGGCTTCGAAGAAGTTCTTTGCGAAGGTCGCTCGGGCGGTGAAGGCCGCAATCGGGCCGAGATTGGCCAGGAACACTTTTGGGCGCGCCCCCGTCCGGGCGAGATACTCGTTCGACAGGTCGCGCAGGCGCTCGAAACCTTCCGCCGCCCGGATGGAGGGCAGGGGAGCGGCCGTCACGGCGGTCCCGCTAGCCTCCGGCCGCGCCTGCGGGGAAAGCGGCATCAGCACGGCCACGTCCGCCTCGTGGATGTTCGGGAACTCGCTCGTGCCGGTGATCGGCTCCTTACGGGTGGCGATCGTCTTCTCCCGCTGCGCGCGCACGGCCGCGATGCGGTTCTGGAGCGCGCCCTGCGTCAGGCTCTCGACGAGGCCGCCTTCACGCTCGATCTCCTGGAACAGGCTCCAGGCCGTCTCGCAGAGCGCATCGGTGAGGGCCTCGAAGCCGCCCGCGCCCGCGGCCGGGTCGGCCACGCGCCAGAGATTGGCTTCCTCCAGCAGGATCAGCTGGGTGTTGCGGGCGACGCGGCGGGCGAAGGCGTCCGGCAGGCCGATGGCCGCCGTGAAGGGCAGCACCGTCATGGCATCCGCCCCGCCGATCCCGGCCGAGAAGGCCGCGACGGTGGCGCGCAGCATGTTCACCCAGGGGTCGCGCCGGGTGGTCATGCGCCAGGCGGTCTCGGCATGGAGGCGGATGGGCTTCGGCTCCAGGCCGCAGGCCTGCTCCACCTGCGCCCAGAGGCGGCGCAGGGCCCGGAACTTGGCGACGGTGAGGAACTCGTCCGCATCCGCCGCCAGCAGGAAGGCGAGGCTGTCGCGCGCGGCATCGAGGGCGTGTCCCTGCGCTTCGAGGGCGCGCAGATAGGCCAGTCCGGTCGCCAGAACGGCGGCCAGCTCCTGCGCCTCGCTGGCGCCCGCCTCGTGATAGGCGCGACCGTCGGCCAGGAAGGCGCGGCCGCCAAAGCCCTTGTCGGCGAGGCCCGCCAGCATGGTCCCCATGCGGGCCGATACCTCGGTCCAGGGGGCCGAGAGATGGCCGAGGGAGGCCAGTGCGCCGATGGGATCCATGCCGAGATCGACGGAAAGGCCGGCGAGCGTGTGACCGCGCCTCTCCGCCAGGGCGATGAGGTGCTCGGCCATGACGCGGCCTCTCCCGCCGGCGTCGAGGCGCAGGTGGATGAGGTCGAGCATCACGCCGGACAGGGCCCGGTCGAGGTCGTCCACCGTCTCGACCCTGACGCCGAAGCCGCGCGCGGACGGGGCGCCGTCCGTCACGAGGGTCAGGGCGTCCGCGCCGCTTTCGAGATCGAGGAGGGCGAGTGCGTTGGCGTCTTTCGGATCGGGATGGTCGACCCGCTGCGACACCCGCCAGCGCCCGGCCTGCTCCCGCGCGATCCGCGCCGCGCCTTCGGCCTTGGGGTAAAGAGGCTGGATCGCGATGCCGTCATGGGTGCGTCCCACGAGCTTCTTCGTGAAATCGGCCCCTTTCAGCACGCCTTCGACCCGCTTGAGCCATTGCTCGCGGGTAGCTTGAGGGAAATCGGCCGCAAGTGAGAGATCGTCCATGAATCATCCCCGTCCGAAGGAGCGCCAGGTGAGTTGCGCCGGAAGATAGTGGGTCGGACGGGATGTGGGAATGCCCTAAAGGGCGGGGCAGGTCGGAGGCTCCGACATTCCGGCGTCATGCCACCCTCCACGTCATCCCCGGGCTTGTCCCGGGGATCCATGTCTTCATGCCGCTGCGGTTCCTTAAAGACGTGGATGGCCGCCACGCGAGCGGCCATGACGAGCTGGCGAACTCACTATCATCCCCCAGCTTCATCCTGAGGAGCAGCGAAGCTGCGTCTCGAAGGATGATCCATTGCTCATTGGAGACGCCCTCGTCCTTCGAGACGGCGTTGGCGCGCCTCTTCAGGATGAGGGCTGCGTGGTGCACCGGGCTGCGGTGCGGAAAACGGGTGCATGGCCGCCACGCGAGCGGCCATGGCGATGGCCTCACACGAACTGCGACAGGCCGGGGATGGAGCCCATGATGGTGCCCATCGTGTCCTCGCCGGCCTTCTCGCGGCCATAGGCGAAGAGCTCCTTGCCGAGGGGCTGCATCTGGCCCATGGAGACCCCGATGCCCATGAGCTGGCCGCCGAGGGCCATCACGCCGCCGCCCATGGAGCCCACCATGCCCATGAGGCCGCCGCTGGCGCCGGTCTTGGCCTGCTCGATCGCGTCCTCGGCGCCGGGGAGGGCGGCGATCAGCTGGCTCACCTCGTTCTGGGGGCCCTCCTTCTGGAGATAGCCGAGGATCAGGCCGATGGCCTTGAGGGCGGTGGCCTGATCGAGGCCGGTCTTCTGCGTCACGCGGGCGATGAGCTCGTCCATATGATTCTCCTGATGTTGATAGAGGTGATAGTTTAGTTCTAAACTATTTTCGGATGAAACCCCAGACGAAAAGTCCTTGAGTGGAAACTGGCGACAAGGCTTCTAAGATCCTTATGGGAATCGGGAGGGATACGATGCTCGAGGACGGCAAGATCTACATCGGCAAGAGCACCAAGCCGGAATATCTGGATTTGCGGCTCGCCAATCGCCATGGCCTCATCACGGGGGCCACGGGGACGGGCAAGACCGTTTCGTTGCAGGTGCTGGCGGAGGGGTTCTCCAATGCGGGCGTTCCCGTCTTCGCGGCCGACATCAAGGGCGATCTCTCGGGCCTCGCGGCTCCCGGCAACGCCAAGCCGCCCCTGGTCAAGCGCGCGCAGGACATCGGAATCGAATACCGGCCGGACAAGTTCCCGGTCGTGTTCTGGGACATCTTCGGCGAGCAGGGGCACCGGGTCAGGGCGACGATCTCCGAGATGGGCCCGCTGCTCCTGTCGCGCCTGCTCGATCTCAACGACACGCAGGAGGGCGTGCTCAACATCGCGTTCCGCATCGCGGACGAGCAGGGCCTGCTGCTCCTCGACCTGAAGGACCTGCGCGCGCTGCTCCAGCTGATCTCCGACAATGCGAGCGAACTCACCACCACCTACGGCAACGTGTCGAAGGCGACCATCGGCACGATCCAGCGGCAATTGCTGGTGCTGGAGAACCAGCGCGGCGACGAGTTCCTCGGCGAGCCCGCCCTCGACATCAAGGACCTGATGCGCACCGACCGCGACGGGCGCGGCGTCGTGAACATCCTGGCGGCGGACAAGCTCATGAGCAATCCGCGCCTCTACGCCACGTTCCTGCTGTGGCTCATGTCGGAGCTGTTCGAGGAGCTGCCCGAGGTGGGCGACCTCGACCAGCCCAAGCTCGTGTTCTTCTTCGACGAGGCGCATCTGCTCTTCGCCGACGCCCCGAAGGCCCTGGTCGAGACGGTGGAGCGCGTCGTCCGCCTCATCCGCTCCAAGGGCGTGGGCGTCTACTTCATCACCCAGAACCCGGTGGACGTACCGGAAACCGTGCTCGCCCAGCTCGGCAACCGGGTGCAGCATGCCCTGCGGGCCTACACGCCGCGCGAGCAGAAGGCCGTGCGGGTCGCCGCCCAGACCTTCCGGCAGAACCCGGCCTTCGACACGGAGAAGGCGATCACGGAGCTCGGGGTCGGCGAGGCCCTGGTCTCGACCCTCGAAGGCAAGGGCGCGCCCTCCATGGTGGAGCGCACGCTCATCGCGCCGCCCATGGCGCAGGTCGGCCCCATTGAGCTGACCGAGCGCCAGCAGATCCTGGCTTCGAGTCCCATGAAGGGGAAATACGATCAGCCCATCGATTCGGAATCCGCCTACGAGATGCTCGCCAAGCGCGCCGAGCAGGCCGCCGCCGACGCCAAGGCGGCGGAGGGCGGAGGCGGCATCCTCGACATGCTCGGGGGCCTCTTCGGCACCAAAGGCCCGCAGCGCAAGGGTTCGATGACCGTGGGCCAGCGGGTCACCCGCGAGGTCACGCGCACCATCGTCAACCAGACCGTCGGCAACCTCGCGGCCGAGATCGGCAAGTCCATCGGCGGCCGCCAGGGCAGCTCCATCGGCCGCGCCATCGTGCGCGGGACCTTGGGCGGGCTGCTGAGGCGGTAAGCCTCCTGCCGTTCGTCATCCCCGGCCTCCCTCCGTCATCCCCGGGCTTGTCCCGGGGATCCACGTCTCTGCAACGGCGTGGTTCCCAAGACGTGGATGGCCGGATCAATCCCCGGATCAAGTCCGGGGACGGCCATGACGTGGTGGGTCTACCTCCCCCTCATCCTGAGGAGCAGCGAAGCTGCGTCTCGAAGGATGATCCAGCGCCCTCTGGAGACGCCCTCGTCCTTCGAGACGGTCACTGCGTGACCTCCTCAGGATGAGGGCTGTGGAGCGGAAAACAGGATGAGGGCCGCAACACGCGCGGCCATGACGCCGGAGCCGATCGCCTCTTGCGGGCTGCCGCTCTTAGGAGCACCTTGCGGCCCGACCGGACAGATTCTTCAAACCCCATAGGCCCCCCATGTCCCAGCTCGACCAAGTCCTCTCCAAGATCGATGCGGATCTCGATGCCTCCCTGGAGCGCCTGTTCCAGTGGCTGAAGGTGCCGTCGATCTCCACCGATCCCGCCTACAAGGACCATTGCCGCACCGCCGGGCAATGGCTCGTGGACGAGCTGAAGGGAATCGGAATCGAGGCCTCCCTGCGCGAGACGGGCGGCCATCCGGCGGTGGTCGCCCATGCCAAGGGCGAGGCGAAGCCCCATGTGCTGTTCTACGGCCATTACGACGTGCAGCCGGTCGATCCGCTGGAGCTGTGGGAGCGGCCGCCCTTCGAGCCCGCCATCGTCACGCTGCCCGACGGCCGCAAGGCCATCAGCGCCCGCGGCTCCTCCGACGACAAGGGGCAGGTGCTCACCTTCGTGGAGGCCTGCCGCGCCTGGAAGGCGGTGACCGGCTCGCTGCCGATCAACATCACCTTCCTGATCGAAGGCGCGGAGGAGGACGGCTCCAAGTTTCTCCCCGAGTTCATTGAGGCCAACAGGGACGAGCTGAAGGCCGACGTGGCCCTCGTCTGCGATACCGGCATGTGGGACCAGGAGACCCCGGCGGTCACGTCCTCCCTGCGCGGCATGGTCTACGAGGAGGTGATCGTCCGCTGCGCGGACCGCGACCTGCATTCGGGCCAGTTCGGCGGCGCCGCCCGCAACCCGATCCACGTGCTGTCGAAGATCATCGCCGCCATCCACGACGAGAACGGCCGCATCACGATTCCGGATTTCTACGAGGGCGTTCCCGAGACGCCGACGCAGGTCCTCGAGCAGTGGAAGGGCCTGAACCTCACGGAGGAGGATTTCCTCGGCCAGGTCGGCCTGAAGCACTCCGCGGGCGAGAAGGGCCGCATGCTCATCGAGCAGATCCAGTCGCGCCCCACCTGCGACGTGAACGGCATCATCGGCGGCTATACGGGCGAGGGCACCAAGACCGTGATTGCGGCGGAGGCCCGCTGCAAGATCTCCTTCCGCCTCGTGGGCGATCAGGATCCGGCGAAGATCTCGGAGAATTTCCAGGCCTTCGTGCGGGCGCGCATCCCGGCCGATTGCTCGGTGGAGTTCATCAAGCACAAGGGCTCGCGGGCGCTCGCGCTGCCGCACGACTTTGCGGCGCTCACCGTCGCGAAGGCGGCCCTCCACGACGAGTGGAAGAAGGACCCCATCGTCATCGGCATGGGCGGCTCGATCCCGGTCGGCGGCGATTTCAAGCGCATCCTGGGCCTCGACACGCTCTTCGTCGGCTTTGGCCTCGACGACGACCGCATCCACTCGCCGAACGAGAAATACGACCTCAAGAGCTTCCACAAGGGCACGCGCTCCTGGGCGCGCATCCTCGCGGGGCTCGCGAATTAGGCGGGCAAGACCCTGCCTCCTCGTCCATGACGCGGCGGACCTCCCTCTGCCTCATCCTGAGAAGCAGCCGGGGGCTGCGTCTCGAAGGATGATCCAGTGTGCTCTGGAGACGCCCTCGTCCTTCGAGACGGTCTCTCCGTGACCTCTTCAGGATGAGGGCTGTGGGGCAGGAACAGGGGCGGCCGTGACCGTCAGCGCATCAATCCGTGGAGCGTATCGATGACCGCATGCGGGGGGAGGTCGGCATATTCGTCCGGCAATCCGCGGCGGTTGACCCAGATCGTCGTGAAGCCGAACGCCGCCGCTCCAGCGATGTCCCAGCGGTTCGAGGAGACGAAGACGATCTCGTCCTCGTTCAGGGACAATTCCTCGAGCGCGAGCTGATAGGTGTCCGGGCTCGTCTTGAAGGTCTTTGCGGCCTCGACCGAGAGGACCGCGTCGAGGTCGCCGGCGAGGTCGGCGGAGCTGACGGCCGCGGCCAGCATGGCCGGATCGCCGTTCGACAGGATCGCCGTGCGCAGACCCTTGGCGCGCAGTCCCTTGAGGGTGTCCCGCACATCCGGATAGGGATCGAGGCTGCGGTAGGCCTGGAGCAGGAGGGGGCGCACCGAATCATCCGCCGTCGGGCAACGTGCGAAGGCGTAATCCAGCGCCTCCTCGGTGAGCGTCCAAAAGGACTTGTAGCGCCCCGCCAGCGAGAGCACCCAGGAATACTCGAGCTGCTTGGCGCGCCAGATCTCGGACAGGCGCGCGGCTTCGGGGCCCACATGCGCCGCGTGGCGGGCGACGGCGGAATGCACGTCGAACAACGTGCCGTAGGCGTCGAAGATGAGGGCTTTCGTACCGGCCGGAATGAGAGAACGCGACATGCTCCCGGTCCTTGCTTGAAGAGGGCGGCTGAAGGAGAGCGATCATCCTCTCTCATGCATCTCATCACAAGACTTTATCGTGTCCAGGTTCCGCAGGCGATTGACGAGGTTGTCGCAAAGCGTTTCGATAGGGCAGGTATTCTGACCCAAAGGACGGCATCACGTGGCTTGGTATTCGCAGACCTGGAACTGGTTCGACGGGGCATGGCATGAGGGCAACCCGCCCCTGATCGGCCCCCGGTCCCATGTGGCCTGGCTCGGCTCCTCGGTCTTCGACGGCGCGCGCGTGTTCGAGGGCGTCATGCCCGACATGGATCTGCACTGCGCCCGGGTGAACCGCTCGGCCAAAACCATCGGCCTCGAGCCCACCATGGACCCGAAGGCCATCGTCGAGCTGGTGCGCGAGGGCGTGAAGAAGTTCGCCCCCGGGACCGCACTCTACGTGAAGCCCATGTATTGGGGCGAGGCCGAGGGCCTGGCGACCATCGCGCCGGATCCGGAATCGACCCGGTTCTGCCTCTCGCTCTTCGAGGCCCCCATGCCGGTGCCGGGCGGCATGTCGGTGATGAAATCGAGCTTCCGGCGCCCGACCCTCGAAGCCATGCCGACGGACGCCAAGGCGGGCGCCCTCTACCCGAACAATGCCCGCGTGATCCGCGAGGCGAAGGAGAAGGGCTTCGACAACGCCCTGGTCTGCGACGCGCTGGGCAACGTGGCGGAGACCGGCACGAGCAACATCTTCATGGCGAAGGACGGGGTCGTCTACACGCCCTTCCCGAATGGCACGTTCCTCAATGGCATCACCCGCCAGCGCGTGATCCAGCTCCTGCGCGACGACGGGGTGACGGTGGTCGAGGGCACGCTGCGCTACGAGGATTTCGCGACGGCCGACGAGATCTTCAGCTCGGGCAATTATTCCAAGGTGATGCCGGTGCTGCGCATCGACAGCCGAGACCTCCAGCCCGGCCCGTTCTACCGCCGCGCCCGTGAGCTCTACTGGGCCTATGCCCATTCGAAGGGCGTCAGCCAGGCTGCGTAAAGATCCGCGAGGCGCATGGCCGCGCGTGTCGCGGCCATGACGCAGTTGTGAAGCCCGCAGGGCGGCCACGGTTCGATCGCGCCCTAAATGGCTTGCGCATCGCGTTTCGAGGGAGCCGCCGATGCGCCTGATCCTGAGCAGCCTCTTCGCCCTGTGCGTCCTGGCGGCGCCGGCTTTCGCGGAGCCCGTCGATCTCGAACTCGTCTTCGCGGCCGATGGTTCGGGCTCCATCGACAGCGACGAGCTGCGCCTGCAGCGGAAGGGCTGGGCGGATGCGCTGACGAGCCCCGAGGTGCTGGCGGGCATCAAGGACGGTCCCGCGGGCGCGATCGCCGTCGCCTTCATGGAATGGGGCGGGCCGAGCTCGCAGGTGCTGATCGTCGACTGGCACGTGATCCGCGACGAGGCGAGCGCGAAGGTCTTCGCCGACAAGCTCCTGAGCGCGCCTCGCGGCGCCTACGGCTACAATTCCATCTCCAACGCCATCGACTTCTCCGTGGGGCTCGTGGAGCGCAATGCCCACGATGGCACGCGCAAGGTGATCGACGTCTCGGGCGACGGGCCGAATATCGGCGGGCGGCCGATCGAGGCCGCCCGGGCCGACGCCCTGGCGAAGGGCTTCACCATCAACGCGCTCGCCATCCGCCGCCCCGGCAGCGGGCGGCCCGGCGGTCCGGGCGGAATGGCGCTCGAGGATTACTATGCCCAGAACGTCATCGGCGGCCCGGGCTCCTTCGTGGAAGTCGCCGACGAGACCCGGCCCTTCGCCCTGGCGGCGCGGCGCAAGCTCCTGACGGAGATCGCGGGGCGCGGCGGCGCTACAACCCGCCATGCCATGCGGTAGGCCTTTCAGCGGCGCGCGAGCCTGACCCCCATGATCCTCATGCCGGCGAGCAGGATCGCGCCGTAGATCACAGCGCCGGCGAGGCCGAGCATCCCGAGCAGGACCTCGCTGTGCCAGGCGGGCAGGAGGGAGGCCCATCGTTCCAGCGGGGCGGGAGCGAGCCATGCGAAGAGCGCCAGGACGAGGCTTGCGGCCGCGATGGCCAGGCAGGTCCTGCCGAGCGAGCGGTTCGGGGCCGTCCATCCGCGCCGGTAGGCGAGGGCGAACAGCAGGATCAGGTTCACCCAGACGCCGATGGCCGTGCCGAGGGCGAGGCCCACCACGCCGTAGGTCTCCATCAGCAGGATCTTCACCAGCACGTTGACGCCCGCCGCCGTGAGCGAGGCGATCAGCGGCGTCGCGGTATCCGAGCGCGCGTAGAAGCTCGACACGGCGGAGCGGATGAGAACGGCCGCCGGAAGCCCCAGGCCGTAGGCCGCCAGCACGGCGCCCGAGCGCCGCGCGGCCTCGGCATCGAACGCGCCCCGCTGGAACAGGGCCGACATGATGAGGTCCGGCATCACCAGGAACGCCACCAGGAAGGGCGCCGCCAGAGCCAGCGTCAGGCCCACCGTGCGGTTCTGCGCCGCGTAGGCGCCCGCCTCGTCGCCGCCGGCGATGCGGCGGCTCATCTCGGGCAGCAGCACGGTCCCGGCCGCGATGCCGATCACCCCGAGGGGAAGCTGGTAGAGCCGGTCCGCGTAATAAAGCGACGACACGGCCCCGGTCGGCAGGAAGGACGCGATGATCGTGTCCGCGAAGATCGCGAGCTGCACGCCCGCCGAGCCGATCACGGCGGGACCCAGCGCCTTGAAGAAGGTCTTCATCGGCGGGTCCATGCGCGGGCGCTCGAGGCCGGGGGACGCGAGGGCCCGCCTCGTCTCCCACCACACGAGGACGAGCTGCATCGCGCCGGACACCGTCACGCCCCAGGCGGCCGCATAGCCCGCATTGGGGAACAGGAACACGACCGCGAGCGCCACGATCATGGCGACGTTCAGGAGAACCGGGGCGGCGGCCGCCGCCCAGAAGCGATCATGCGCGTTCAGGATCGCCGAATAGATCGTCACGATCGTGATCAGCAGGAGATAGGGAAAGGTGATCCGCGTCAGGGAGACCGCGAGATCGAATTTCGCGGGGTCTTCCGAGAAGCCCGGAGCCAGAAGCCGGACGACGCCCGGCATGGCCAGGAAGGCCGCGACCAGGAGCGCGATCTGCACGATCAGCATCAGCGTCACGATGCGGCTCGCGAAGGACTTGGCGGCCTTCTCGCCCCCAGTCTCCAGCACCTGCGCATAGGCCGGCAGGAAAGCGTTGTTGAAGGCGCCCTCGCCGAAGATGGCGCGGAAATGGTTGGGGATGCGGAAGGCCACGAAGAAGGCGTCCGCCACCGGTCCGACGCCCATCACGGCGGCGATCACCACGTCGCGGATGAAACCCGTCAGGCGGGACACGAGCGTCCACCCGCCCACGGAGAGGATCTTCTTGAACATCGGTCAGGCCTGGCTTCGCTGATAGCTGTCGGGAATGAGGCTCGTCGAGATTCCGGCCGCGCCGCCGATCCGCTCGGCGACCACGTAGAGCGGCCGATGCTTCACCTCCGCGAAGATACGGCCCACATATTCGCCGATGATGCCGAGAGACATCAACTGGATGCCGGAGAAGAACATGATCGACACGATCAGGCTCGGAAAGCCCGGGAGATCGGAGCCGAAGAGGAGGGTCCTGATCAGGAAGTAGAGGGCGGTCGCGATCGACAGGAACGAGATCAGGAAGCCGAGATAGGTCCAGATCCGCAGGGGAGCCGTGGAAAAGGCCGCGATGCCGTCGAAGGCGAAGCGGAAGAGCCTCCTGAAGCTCCATTGCGATGTTCCGGAGCGCCGGTCCTCGACCACGAAGGGCACGCCGGCGCCCTTGAAGCCGATCCAGGCATAGAGCCCCTTCGAAAAGCGGGCCTTCTCGCCCATCGCGCGCAGGACCGCGACACCCTTCCTGTCGATGAGGCGGAAATCGCCTGCGCCTTCGGGCAGGCTGACCTCGCCGAAGCGCGCGAAAAGGCGGTAGAACAGATGCGCGGAGCCGCGCTTGACCCGGGTCTCGTCGGAACGGTCGGTGCGCTGGCCATAGACCATGTCGTAGCCCTCCCTCCAGCGCTCCACGAAGGCTTCGATCATTTCCGGCGGATGCTGCAGGTCCGCGTCCATGATCACGACCGCATCGCCCCTGGCATGGTCGAGCCCCGCCGCGATGGCGATCTCCTTGCCGAAGTTGCGGCTGAACGAGACGGCCCCGATCCGGGGCTCCGTCTCGCTCAGGGCGCGGATGACCGACAGGGAGTCGTCCCGGCTGCCGTCGTCGATGAAGACGACCTCCGAGGGCAGTCCGATCCGGTCGAGAACCGGAAACAGGCGCTCGCAGAGCGGCCCGATATTGGCGCCTTCGTTGTGGACCGGGATGATGACGCTGAGCTTGGGCGACGTCACGGCTTTGAACCCTCATGATCGCGCGCATCAAGAGCCGAGTTCGCGGGTTTGCTCAAGAGCCAATGTTCGGGTTCATGTTGGAATGTGGCATCCCGGCCCGGCCTCCAATTGACGCATGAACGTCCCCCGGAACCTCCCCGACTTTTCGCTTGCGCGGATCCCCGGTTCGGGATCATGCCTGAACGGGCCGCTGGCCGGTTTCGGGAGTTCCATGTCTTCGTTCCGCAACGTCATTCTCTGCGCCGACGATTATGGCCTCAGCGACGGGGTGAGCCGGGGCATTGCGGAACTGGCGGCGATGGGGCGCCTGTCGGCGACGGGCGCCATGACCAACATGCCCGGCTGGCGGCGAACCGCGCATGATCTGACGCCGCTGAAGGGGCGGATCGGGATCGGCCTTCATCTCAATCTCACCACGGGCATCCCTTTGGGGAAGATGGCGCGGCTCGCTCCCGAGGGGCGCTTCCCGCCGCTCGGGGAAGTGATCGCCGGAGCCTTCCGGGGACGGTTGAACGGGGGCGAGGTCATGGGCGAGGTCATGGGCGAGATCGCCCGCCAGATCGACGCCTTCGAAGAGGTTCACGGCAAAACGCCGTCCTTCATCGACGGGCATCAGCACGTGCATGTGCTGCCCGGGGTCAGAGAGGCTTTGTTCCAGGTGCTTCGGGAGAGGGGCTATGCCGGGCGCGTCTGGCTGCGCGATCCCGCCGACCGGACGCTCTCGATCCTGCGCCGCCCCGCCGGACGGGGGAAGGCGCTCGTGGTCGCAGGCCTGGCGCGAGGATTTTCCGAGGCGGCGCGCGCCGCGGGCTTTGCCACGAACAGGGGCTTTTCCGGCTTCGCCCCGTTCGATCTCTCCGTCCCGGCCCACCGCATTTTCGCGGCCGCCTTCTCGAATCTGGGCGGAGCCCCGCTCGTCATGTGCCATCCGGGACATGCGGATGACGAACTGCGCGGTCTCGATCCGGCGGTGGAAAGCCGCGCCGCCGAGCTGGAATACCTGAAGTCCGATGCCTTCGCGGCGCTGCTGGAGGAGTGGGGGCTCAGGCTGGTTTCCGGCCCGGAAACCAGCGGCAGCAGGCAGGGGCAAACGGAAACGGGCCTCCGAGGAGGCCCGTCCGTCTGAATGCGTGAAACCGTTTTACTTCGTCGCGGCTTCGAACATTTCCTCGACATGTTCCCAGTTCACCAGGTTGTCGAGGAAGGCCTTGAGGTAATCGGGACGCCGGTTGCGATAGTCGATGTAATAGGAATGCTCCCACACGTCGCAGCCGAGGATCGGCTGGGCGCCATGGACCAGCGGGTTCTCGCCGTTCGGGGTCTTCATGACCGTGATCTTGCCGTCCTTCACGGCGAGCCACGCCCAGCCCGAGCCGAACTGGCCGACGCCCGCCTGGATGAAGTCTTCCTTCATCTTGTCGACGGAGCCGAGGTCCTCGACGATCTTCTTCTCGAGCTTGCCGGG
>Ga0180215_1002357_pt1 | contig 19204 bp, 22 predicted proteins | sample eDN3rd37CBELigBY_FD_128871 | JGI IMG/M metagenome (GOLD analysis project Ga0180215, IMG submission 128871) | Enriched backyard soil microbial communities from Emeryville, California, USA - eDNA 3rd pass 37_C BE-Lig BY (version 2) (version 2) | ecosystem: Environmental > Terrestrial > Soil >... | reverse complement strand
GAGCCAGGATCAAACTCTCCATAAAAGTGTTTGACTTGCTCATTTAAAAATATCGCTTTTCCATTAATCCGTGAGGATTAACGGGGCAGTTTCGCTCGTTGTTCAGTTTTCAAAGAACAATTTTCTCTTTCGTGTCGCTCACTCTGTAGCTCGCGGCGACAAGAAATAATATATCACAGGGGCCTATAGTAATGCAACCCCTTTTTCAAAAAAACTTTTATAGTTTTTATTAGAACTCGATTTTCACGCGTATTTACTGGGATTTTCAGCTTCATTCATTTTTATATCGAGCGAAAACGCACAATATGCTCTCGCATAAAGATCAGACTTCACTTCAGAATAAAAAAAAGAAGCAGCTAAGAATCAACGACTCTCTTAACAGCTTCTCTCAATCACTCTATCTATTCTATTAATAACGATCGTGCTAATTGGAGACCATATACTGCAGCTCCAGCTTGCCGTCGGTATCCGGTTCTCTAATGACCGCCACTTCTCGAATATAAGAACGTTTCACTAAATGATGCACAATAAGCGATAAATCGATATCCAGCACACTCACGGTCGGATGGCTCTGAAGCTCGACAATGCTCCAAGGCTCACTGCGGCTCGTAATAATATCAATCAGCAGGGAGCAGCATCCCTTCATCTTATTCATGACAGCGAATTCGCAAGCGAGCATAACTAGCTGAACACGCTGCTCCAGCGTTTCGGGGCTAGCCGTTAGCTCCTCATACAGCTTATATATGCCGGGATGGACTCGGCGCATCTGTTTCCACACGGAAAGCTCGGGATGCTTGCCTTCTTCTATAAGAACTATGTGCGACCAATAATGCAAAGCCAGCAAAACAAAGCTGTGCGCATCAAGCAGATTGCCGTCGTTGACTTCTTGTTTGGCCTGCAAGTATGAGCGCAAAAAGCCCGAGAACTCTACAAGCTGCTTCTGCTCTTTCATTGAGTGAGGAAAAGCAAGCAACCGCTCCCTTAAACGATAGATATATCCACCGCGGTCCAGCAGCACCTCTCCGCGCATGAGCCAGTACGCAAGATTGCGATTTTTGCCAAAGGCGTGCAATTGCTCCTCCAGCTTCAAGGCATCGATTCTGCGGACAAGCACGCGTTCGCCCGCTATTTGAACATGCTCAAATCCATCATCATCAGCACCGCTCTCCATCACAATTAACGCTAAATGATCCATGCCGTCATTTAACGAGTCGAACGGGTAAGGATTTTCGACCGCGACCAAGCCTATAATGTTAGAATTTAGACGGCAGCTGTGCATGAAATGTGATTTAATACGTTCCATAGTTCCTCCATATAGCTAATCACTTGTGATTGCGTTATAATAATGTCTACAGATTATTACTATACGACCTCATCCTTTTTCGACATTCGCGAGGCGCATTCCTGCTTTTGCATGCAGAAAATAGTTACAAAGTCTGATGGAAAAAGGATAGAGTCCATTATTGAAATGGGACAGGAAGGTACATACTTATGCAAAAGATTTTTTTCAAAACGGCAAAAATTAATGAATTCCGTCTTTGGGGGCTCGTTTTTACGCTCGTAGGAATGGGCGTAATGGTTTTGGGCACTGCAGGAATCGTCTTCTGGGGACAGGCCGGCAAAATCATTGCGGGCATTTTTATGGTTATCGGAATGATCGCCCTGCTTATTAGCGTTGGGGTATATTTCTGGGCCGGCATGATGTCTACGAGCGCAACGATGCTCGAATGTCCGGAATGCCATCGTCCGACTAAAATGCTTGGCAAGACTGACCGCTGCATGTTTTGCAAAACGATGCTCACATTGGATCCTGCGCAGGCGACACACAAGCCGTCAGAGCAATAATGATAAAAAGGGCTGTCTCATTGTCTTCGCGACATGAGCAGCCCTTTTTTTACTATCAATATCATTTAAATATTATGGCCGTATTTGCAATTGTTCATCAATCGTTTTCCATATGGAGGACGTCTGGAACGTACGCTGCCAAGTCGCTACGCCTGCAAGCTTGTACTTGCGGACGAGCTCGACGCGAGCTTTCATCGAATGGTCATCCTCGATCCAAATGCGATTCAGCGCTCCATCTTCGTTATATTCCACATAATGTTGCCCTGCCGCTTCATCCAGCACCGGCGTCAGCTTCTTTTCCGCAATAATGCTCTTCACCCTATCCATTCCGACCGCCTTGGAGCTCACCTTCACCTTGCCGTCCTCGCCAGGCTTCTCCGTCCAGATACGCGTATAAAGCGGCATGCTTAGGACAAGCTTGCTTGGAGGCACCCCATCTTCTTCTAGAATGCGGGAAATTGTACGTTCCGTCCACGGCAATGACGCTACGGAGCCCGCCTTCGGGCTCGACGCCCAATGCTCATCGTATGCCATGACCATCATATAATCGACCACTTTGCCGAGTGCGGCGCGATCAAGGAATAACGACCACATTTCGCTGTTCGATTTGCCGGTAACATCGATTGATACGACTAAATCCTGCTCATGCAGCAGAGGCGTCAGCTCGCGAACGAACTGAACGAGATTTTCCTTATCAGATGTATATACATTTTCAAAATCGATATTAATGCCTTGCAAATTGTAGAGCTCCGCAAACGCGAGCAGCTGCTGAATCATGAAAAATCTAGATTCGACCGTCGCAAGCGCCTCTTTCGTCTGGTCGGGCTCAAATCCGTTGCTGAACAATGCCCAAACCTGCATCCCCTGCTGATGCGCCCATTTCACATACGCGGGATCCGCTTTCCCTTTAATAGTGCCTTTTCCGTCAACAAGTTCAAACCATGTCGGGCTAACAACATTCACGCCTTGCATTGGGCCAATTGCCGACGGATCCGGTTTCTTCTCATAAACCGCTTCCCAAACCATATTGAGTTTGCTTCCCAACACCTTCCACGGCGCATATGCCGGCTCCGCCGGTGCTTCGGCAACACGCTCGATAGAGGTTAGTTTTGCATGAAGCTTGTTCACATATCCGGTATGGCCGCCGGCTGTCTGAATGAGATACCAGCCATCCTGCTCATCCCATACGCGCAGCACTGCGCCCAAAGCCAGATCTCCTGTTATTGGCGCCTTCTTCGACGGCTCGCTGCGCATGACAGTCCCTTTTTCAACAACAACTTCCCCTTTTTGTACAGCTTGTCCCGCTTCCAGCACTGTTACGACACCGGACTCCGGCACATATTCGGCTTGCACGCCATACAGCTCCGTAATCGGCCCCATAGGCAAATAAACCAGTTCTTCCGCCAGCTCGGCGGCTATCGTCAAGCTGTAGGGCTTGCGATTCATTTCTGCCGTCAACGAATCCGTTTTGAGATGCAGCACTTTGTTCGCTGTCGTAAAAATAATCGAACCAGAATCCGCCTCGTAATGAATCGGTTTATCTTCTCCCAGCAGCTCTTCGACTAGTGGAAGCGGAAGCTTAACCTCGCCGTGTTCAATAATCGCGCCAAACGGGGTGACAGCTCCATTATGAACAATTGGATTCGTGTTCGCATACTGCAGCTCGATCCGCTCCTTGCTGGGCAAGTCGCGAACATAACTGACCGCCACGTACGCGGCAGCTGCAGCCAATAAAAATAAAATGATAAATCCTCGCGCGCCGCGCCTTCGCTTGTATCTCGGCGTTCGGCTCATCGTTGTCTCCAAGTCATCACTCTCCCGCGTACTAATGAAAAACGTGCAGTTGAGCGGTCGACCGCTTCCCAGCACGTTTCATGTTTGTTGCTTATTTATGAGCAGTTGTCTTAGTGTTGCAGCTTGCACAGACGCCGTATATTTCCATCCGGTGGCCTTCGACCAAAAATCCTGTCATCTTCGATGCCGTTCTCTCGACATCAAGCAGCGGCGGATGGCTGAAATCAACGATTTGCCCGCATTGTTTGCAAATCGCATGGTAGTGATCGGACAAATCTGCGTCAAAACGGCTCGAATCATCCCCATACGTCAATTCACGTACTAAACCAGCTTCTACAAACAAGCGCAGATTGTTGTATATAGTCGCTACGCTCATACTTGGAAAGCTAGGAGATAGTGCCTTATATATTTCATCTGCTGTCGGATGCGACATCGAGTTCATCAAGTAGCTCAGTATGGCCTGACGTTGCGGGGTCATTCGTACGCCATCCATCTTCAATTGTTCCAGTGCTTGGCTAACGCTGGCTCCCATTCCCTCACGCCCTTCAAAGTAATTATGTCTATTGTACGTTCTTGTTAAAGATTTTGTCAATGAATGCGCCTTTAATTAAGACCCATGTCTGGCGATTACAATGCTGTTGTTCGCATTAATTTGAATGCGGTACGTTCCCGCGCCCGACAATGCTTTTACAATTTTTTTGCTCACATCGAACGGCAGCTCAGTTTCTATTTTGCCAAAAGTTACCGATCCGTACAATCTATAATCGCCTATTTCCGGCATCCTAATTTTTATTTCGCCTATCGAGCTTCCAAGGTCCCAATCGCCGGCGACAACCGAGCTAATAAGCTCGATATCGCCATTCAGCGTATCGGCTTTGACTGACGCTTTCGGTTCCTCAATCGCTACCTTTCCGTTTTTTGTTTCAGCTTCGATATTGCCGTTCACATCCGTCAGCTCAAGGCTTCCATTCAACGTGCTCACGTACAAATCACCGAAAAGGTCTGATACCGCTATTGAGCCGTACTTCGCCTCCAAGCTTCCCGGACCGTAAATTTCTTTTGCCTCAATAGTTCCGTTGTTGCTTTTAACCGTGAGCGGGCCTGATATTTGTGCCGCTTTGACGATGCCGCTGCCGCTTCGGATATCCAGCCCGCCCGGAAGATGAAGGCCGCTGACGTCGACGTCGCCAAGGCCGACATCGATCTTGAGCGCGACAAGCGGCTCGGCTTCGCCTGCATCCTCTTCATCGGGCACCGCTTCATTCGCCGCTTCTGCCCCCGCAGGATATTGTTCAGCCGAAGCCGGATCGGCAGCCCCATCAACTTCTTCTCCTGTATTTGTTCCTGGCTGGCCAGCAGGCGTTATCGAATCGTCATCCTGCTCCTGCGGGTCCACTTCCGCACCCGATTGTTCAGCTTCATTCGCCTCTTCTTCAGCATGCTCCTTAATAGGCTCGTTTATGGGCGTCTCCAGCAATCCATCCAATCCATCCTCAGTTCCGGCAATACGGTACGCGAGCGATTCCGGAAGCGTTATGACCATATTCATCCTGGCCTTCTGAGCTCCCCCTGCACCGTAGGATTGCCCCTTCGCTTCCATATAGAGCTCTCGCCCAGGTGATATTTGCACGAACGATTGCTCGGCAATCGCCTGCGCTTCCGTCTCGCTGGCAACGTCAACCCATATCGTTGCCGCAATCTCCGCCTCCAGCACTTCACCGGTACGTACCGTAATATGCCCGTTAGCGTTGGAGATGGAAATCAGCTCAAGCGCATCGTCGACCGGCACTTTAAGTAGCGGCTTATCGTAATGATAGCCTTTCTCTTCATCATACTGCGAAATGTGGCTTAAATCGGTATTAAACTGATCCAGCCAACGGGCCGGGTAATCTCCATACTGCGTAACCGCGAACGCCGCTCCGGAAATGAGCGTCGCCGCAAGCAATCCCGCCAGATCGATACGCAGCCTCTTCTTATCTTTACTTAACCGCATGCTATACCCTATGCATTCCAAGCCAACTGCTATGATAATCATTGGCCACCAAAGCGCTAATAAAGCGATATCGTTGCGCTCTTGAAGCTTATCCGACAGCAGCAGCCCGCCTACGGCAGCGATAAGCAATGCGGCTGACAAACGGCCTACGCGATACGTAACAATCACACCCTTCCACAATAGCGCCAGCAGGATGCAGCTTCCGGCGATCATGAACATGCCCGTGCTCAGCTCCGCCGCTTCGTTCAACCACGGCATGATGAGACTAGGAGGCTGAAGAATAACGAGCAACAGCAAGCCAGCCAGTATGAGCACGGCACCGTAGCCGGCTCCTATGCGGTCCTCGGTCCGCTCATCCAGTTCGGCGCTTTGCAGCGCGCTGTATACACTAATAAAATAAACGACCGGCAGCAGCATAGCCAAATATACGATAAGCAGCAAATGCCTCCCGCCGTCGGAATTGGCAAGCCGAATAATGGAACCGATATCGATGAAGAAGGCTAACAGCAGAAGCAAGCCTTTGGCGCGCTGGCCGGTGTACATATTTCCGGCGCCCGGCAGCAGAAAAGCGAGCAGCGCCGCAAATATTTTGCTTTTCGATCGCTTCTTATCAGGCTTATTCATGCACGCCTCCTCAAACCTTTGCTATCCAATATGTTGCTCATTATAGCTTAGACTTCTGTCCGCTTAGCTATCGCTAGCATGCTTTTATTGTAACATACCCGACTGCCGCCGGCTCAATATCGAGTAGCATAATAAGCATCCCTCTATTGACCGCAAAAAAAACAGCAGGCCCTATATTTGGCCTGCTGTCTGTCATTAGCTATTCAAGCATTCTAGAAGAAGCTTGTTCACGAGCGCAGGGTTCGCCTTGCCTCTCGTCTCTTTCATAATTTGTCCGACCAGGAAGCCGATTGCTTTCTCCTTGCCGGCTCTGTAATCCTCGACCGATTGCGGATTCGCTTCAACTGCCTTCTTTACGATTTCCATAATTGCGCCTTCGTCGCTAATTTGGACAAGACCTTGCTCCTCAACGATTTGAGCAGGAAGCTTGCCGGATTCGAGCATTGCTTTGAATACCGTTTTAGCAATTTTGCCGCTGATCGTGCCTTTCTCAAGCAGGCCGATCATTTCGCCCAAGCCGCGGCCCGTAATTTTTACATCCTTCAGCTCAAGACTGTTGGCGTTCAAATAACCGAGCAGCTCGCCCATAATCCAGTTCGATACCGCTTTAGCATCCTTTGTATAAGCCATGCTTTCCTCGAAGAAATCTGCCAGCTTCTTCGACGAGGTAATAACCTCTGCGTCATAGGAAGGCAAGCCGTAGTTGGAAGTGTAGCGATCTTTGCGCGCGTCCGGAAGCTCTGGAATCGTCGCGCGAACCTGCTCCTTCCACTCTTCGCTAATATGAAGGCGAACGAGGTCAGGATCCGGGAAATAACGGTAGTCATGCGCTTCTTCCTTGCCGCGCATCGAGAACGATTTGCCTGCGGCGTCATCGTAACGGCGCGTTTCCTGCACGACCTCGCCGCCAGCGTCCAAAATTTCAGCTTGGCGGAATTGCTCGTATTCAAGGCCCCGTTGAACGCCGCGGAAGGAGTTCATATTTTTAAGCTCGGCGCGTGTGCCGAATTCCTTCTGACCCCAAGGGCGCAAGCTAATATTCGCATCGCAACGCAGGCTTCCCTCTTCCATCTTCACATCGGAAACCTCGCAGTATTGCATAATCGCTTTCAGCTTCTCCAAGTAAGCCTTCGCTTCTTCGGGCGTCCTGATGTCCGGCTCCGATACGATCTCTACAAGCGGAGTGCCGACGCGGTTGAAGTCGACCAGCGAAGCATAGCCGCCATCGATGTGAGTCAGCTTGCCGGCATCCTCCTCGAGGTGAAGGCGGGTTATGCCGATGCGCTTCGTTTCGCCGTTCACTTCGATGTCAATCCAGCCATGCTCGCCGATCGGCTGGTCATATTGCGAAATTTGGTACGCTTTTGGCGAATCCGGGTAAAAATAGTTTTTCCGGTCGAATTTGCTGATGTCCGCGATTTGGCAGTTCAGCGCCATCGCCGCTTTCATCGCGTACTCCACCGCTTGGCGGTTAAGCACGGGCAGTACGCCCGGGTGGCCTAAGCAGACCGGGCATGTATGTGTATTTGGCGGCGCGCCGAAAGCGGTCGAGCAGCCGCAAAAGATTTTACTGTTCGTATGCAGCTCGACATGGACTTCCAGCCCGACTACCGTTTCATATTTATTCGGTTCAGACATGAATATCGATCCCTTCGTAAACTTATATAACCGCTGTTGAACGCAAATTTAAAGCTGCGGACGCTGTTTGTGATGCTCCGTATTTTGCTCGAACGCATGCGCGGCGCGAAGCACCGTCGATTCGTCGAACGCTTTGCCGATAATTTGCAGGCCGATCGGCAAGCCGTCAGCCATGCCGCAAGGCACGCTGATCGCAGGAATGCCGGCAAGGCTGACCGGTATGGTGCAAATGTCGTTCAAATACATCGTCAGCGGATCGCCGACCTGCTCTCCGATTTTGAACGCCGGCGTCGGCGCAGTCGGGCCAATAATAAGGTCATATTGTTTAAACACATTGTCAAAGTCCTCTTTGATCAGCGTGCGCACCTTCTGAGCCTTCAAATAATAAGCATCGTAATAGCCTGAGCTAAGCGCATAGGTGCCAAGCATAATCCGGCGCTTTACTTCCGGGCCAAAGCCTTGGCTGCGCGATTTGCGGTAAAGGTCGATCAAGTTGTCCGGGTTGTCGGCGCGCACGCCGTAGCGTACCCCGTCGAAGCGGGCAAGATTGGAGGAAGCCTCCGAGGATGCGAGCAGATAGTAGGTCGCAATCGCATATTCCGTATGAGGCAGCGATACTTCCTCCCATGTCGCGCCAAGCGATTCATATACCTTCAAGGCGTTCATAACCGCTTCTTTCACGCGCGGATCGATTCCCTCGCCCAAATATTCCTTAGGCACGCCGATTCGCAAGCCCTTCACATCGCCTGTTAGCGCGGACGTATAGTCCGGAACATCAACGTTAGCCGATGTGGAGTCGCCGGCATCATAACCTGCGATAGCCTGCAGTACATAGGCGGAATCTTCGACGTTTTTCGTAAGCGGGCCGATCTGGTCCAGAGACGATGCGAACGCAACGAGGCCGTACCTCGATACGAGCCCGTAAGTAGGCTTCAGGCCGACGATGCCGCAATAAGCGGCAGGCTGGCGGATCGATCCGCCTGTATCCGATCCAAGCGCAAAGTAGACTTGTCCGGCTGCAACGGAAGCAGCCGAGCCGCCGCTCGATCCCCCTGGCACAAAGTCCGTATTCCATGGATTGCGTGTCGGATAGTAGCTGGAATTTTCGTTCGAGCCGCCCATCGCAAATTCGTCCATGTTCAGCTTGCCGATTGCGACCGCATCAGCCGCTTTCAGCTTGCGTGCAGCTGTTGCATCGTATATCGGATTGTAGTTGCTCAAAAACTGGCTCGCGCAAGTAGTCAGCAGCCCTTCCGTCACGATATTATCTTTAATTCCGGCAGGCAAGCCGAACAATAAGCCGCGCTCCGTTCCTTGCTCCAATTGCTTGTCCAGCGCGGCAGCCTGCGCCTTGGCGCCTTCCTCGTTCAACGTAATGAATGCTTTAATTGACGGTTCTGTTTCCGCAATGCGCTTGTACGATGCGTCTACCAGCTCCGCGACGGACAGTTCCTTGCCCGCCAGCTTGTTATGTACTTCCTGTAGGCGTAAATCAAAAATAGCCAACAGTAGCTCCTCCCTTCATCTCTCAACCGTTCGTATTATTCAAGCACCGCAGGCACTCTAATTTGTCCATCCTCTTCGTCCGGCGCATTGAGCAGCACCTTCTCGATCGGCAATGACGGCTTCTGCACGTCGTCGCGCATAACATTCGTTATCGGCAGCACGTGAGATGTCGGCTCCACATGCTCTGTATCAAGCGTATTCAGCTTCTCCGCATATTTCAATATCGCGTTCAGCTGTCCGGTAAACTGCTCTTTCTCCGCATCCGACAGCTCAAGCCTCGCCAAATTTGCAACATGCTCGACGTCCTTCAACGTTATACTCATAGTAGCTTTGTCCTCCTAAAAAGTTTTGCGAAGCAAAGCGTGCTTCGTTAGCTGCTTTCATTCTTCCCATTATATCTTACATCCCCATAGATCAGCAATGTAAACAGCGTCGCATGTCAACTATTGTCACAGAGCAGCGAAAAAAACAAAGCTGCCTGCGAGCCATCGTAATGGCCGGCGGGCAGCTCTCCTATCATTAAGCGGTTATATCCATGCCTTCAGATTGACCTGACGAATGAAATCATCGCGGCTAAGCGGCTCCTTGCTTGCAGCCTCGGCCTCCTCCTGCGCTTCCTCGCCCTTCATAATCCGGAAAAACAATTCCTCATTATAAGTAGCAAGCGCATAATCGATGAGCGCCTCCCGCTCGACGCGGTCAACCTCCTCCTTAATCAGCACCTCTTCAAGCTCGACATCCTCGCCGGGCACCAGAAAGTTGCGATTGGCAGCCGGCACGCGCAGCACATAATCAAACACATTATCTTGATTGCGGTCATATGCAATTATAAATCCGTATTCTCCGATTGGGAGGTTTTGTTCGAAATGGTCAGCAACTATGATGACCTTGGTGCCCAATTGCAGCATCGTCCTCATCTCCTGTTATACCGCTGAATTCTATCATTTTAGTGAATATTACTATCCTACTAAAAAATAATAGCGGTGTCCAATCGGAATGGCACAAAAACGATTAATCTATTGCAGGGCTTCGGCGCAACAGATACGCAGACAGAACGACAAGCACAGCGATTAATGCTGCCGACACTCCGATAACAGTATACATACGACCTGTATCGGCTACGGCATCCAAAGCCAGCTGGTAGGAAAATCCCGTCAATGCGCCCGGCCCCCATCCAAGCTGCTTTGGAAACAGTCCTGTAAAGATCGTGAGCAGAATCGTAATGCCAAGCGCGGAAAAGGCGGCGGCAGCACCGCTTCTCAGCAGCGTGCTGAATAGAAGCGCAAGCGTCAATACAACCATTATCCATAGACTGTAGACGAGCATGCTCGTCAGAACATCTTTAAACGGCATCGATTCAATTAATAGATTCGTATAATACCAAGACGCCATGTAGCCGAGTCCCAACGAAATCAAAGTCAATGTCAGCATCGATACCCATTTGGATACAATATAGGAAGTAACGGACACCGGCTTAACCAAAATCATCGCAGCCGATCCGCTATTCCGCTCGCTCGACACCGTTCCCATAAATACGAGAACGAGCACAAGAATGCCAAGCGTCCCATACTGCCCAAGCGTCTGCGCCAGCACCTCGCCGCCCGACGGCATCGGCATTTCGATAACGGTGCCGTCTGGCATATTGCCGGCGGACTCCAAAATAATCGGCATATAATACAATACTACAGGCTGCATAATGCCCAATGCGATAAAAACAAGCGGAACCCATATCAGCTTGAAGCTTCTTAGCAGCTCCAGCCATTCCTTCTGAATCATGACAAGCAGCCGGGAGCTTCCCGCAGCGGCCGCCCCGTTAACGTTAGTAACCTCGCTCGCCTTGCTCATGACGTCACCACCTTCATAAATAGATCCTCGAGCGAAGTATGGCCGATTTCCAGCCGCGTGGCCTTCACGCCTTCACGCGCAAGCTCCTCGAACAGCAACGCTCTGGCCGCATCGACATCCGACGCGGTAAAGCGCGCCGAGCAGTCGCCGAGCTCAATGCCTTCGAACGGCAAGCTGCCGTTCTCTGACCCAATGCGCTTCGCATAGGCGGCGAGCCATCGCTCTGAAGCGGCGTCTCTTTCGATGCGCAGCTCAATAATCGGCTTGCGGTGCGTATTCCGAATGTCGCCGATCGCGCCTTGAAGCGCGATTTGGCCGTCGCGAATGATCATGACATCGTCGCACAGCTCCTCCGCATCGTGCAATACATGCGTCGAGAACAGCACCGTCGTTTCCTTCTTCAATTCGCGAAGCAGCTCCAGCACCTCGCGTCTGCCAAGCGGGTCAAGCGCCGAAACCGGCTCATCCATGACGAGCAGCTTAGGCCGGTGAACGAGCGCTTGAGCGAGCCCGAGCCGCTGCTTCATGCCGCCCGAGTAGCCGCCGATACGCCGCTTCGCTGCGTTAGCAAGCCCTACACGCTCGATTATTTCCATAGACAGCGTCTTGGCCGCTGCTCCTGTAATTCCGCACAACTTGGCGGCATACGTCACATACTCCAGTCCTGTCATCCAATTGTAGAAGGCAGGCGACTGCGGCAAATACCCTAGCATGCTACGCTGTGCGCCGCCCCTCGAATCCGATACGCCCATAAAGCTCATCGTTCCCGTTGTAGGCGCGAGCAGCCCTGTAATCATCCGGATCGTCGTCGTTTTGCCCGCTCCGTTAGGGCCAAGCAGCGCGACGCAATGCCCTTCCTCGATTTTAAAGCTCATATCCGATACTGCCTTCGTCGCTCCAAAAGTTTTGCTGAGTCCTTCCACCTGCAATAGTGCTGTCAACGGTCATTCCTCCTGCCTGCAATGAAAAATGCGATCGGTCCCAAAATATTAACGAATACGATAATAAAAACCCACATCAGCTTTGGCCCTCTTGTCTCCTCCGCTTTTATGCACATGATGAGGGCGATAAGCACTAACACAAATTGAACTGCAAAAAGCGGAGCTATAATAGGTATCAACTCAGACCAGTTAATTTCGGTATTCATCGCCGTTTTCCCCTTCCCAGCCATTATGATCGTTTTCCTTTGCCTTGCGTTTAAACCAGCCGCTGCGAACAAAGAGCAAATATAAGAGCAACGGCATCGGAATTTGAATTAAGCCCCAAATGCCCCAAAACCATGGCATGCTGTCCCGCTTTCGCGCATCGATGAATAACCATGTTGATTGGGCTATCGCGCAAACGATGATGATGGCGGTCAGCCAAGTGTACATCGGGCTCACCCCTTCCAGCCGCGGCGGAGACGTCTGCCAAACTTCATGCCCACCGTTGCGAGCGCGCCGGCTGCGACAGTCAGCTGGCCTGCGATAAACCAGGCCAAATGCCGGTCGGCCAGCCACATCATGAAGCTGAAAATAAAGCAGCCGGCGAGCCACAGCAACCCGATATCCCGCCACTGTTTCTTTTTGACAGTCTTTCTGTGCTCCAGCACCATGCGCTCGAATTGGGCGAGCCCAGGCGCAGCCGGCTCAAAAAGCTTATCCATTTGCTCTGCCGGCTTTCGCATGTTGTCGTCAAACCATTGTTGATCCGGCTCTTTCCTCGTCTTGTCCGACATGTCCCGCCATCTCCTTTCGCAGCGCTTTTAGTCCATTATGCAATCGTGATTTCACTGTCCCTGCCGGAATATCCAGCATTGCCGCAATTTCGTTCTGTTCATAACCGTAGTAATACTTCAGAAGCACCGGGATACGGACCGAATCCGGCAGCCCTCCCAGCGCATCAAGCGCATCGGGCCAGTCGGATTGCTTCATTAGCATGTCATAGCGCAAGCTATGCAGCCCTTTTTCCTCCTCCAGCCATTTTCGTTCCCGCTCGCTTCGTCTTGCTCGGTCAATCATTAGCCGGGAGGCGATCGATATAAGCCAAGTAGAGAAGCTTGATCTTGCTTGAAAGGTCGCAATTTTTTCGATTGCCCTCAGCATCGTCTCCTGCGTAATATCTTCCGCACGAGCTTTATGCATCGTCGCCTTCAGCACGTACTGATACAGGAATGCGTAGCTTCTCCGCAACAGCTCGGCAAGCGACTCGGCATCGCCGCGGACCGCGAGCTTCACTAGCAATTTCTCCTCATCCACAAGCGCTTCTCCACCTCCCTTCTCCGACCGTTCTATAACTATGACGTTTAACTTCTCCGATTCGTTCATTGCATATAAAAAAAGTTCACTCCAACACTTGCAGCGTACAAAACGTACATGTTTGCAGTCTGTAGAAAGTGAACTTTATTTTTATTTCCTTTAATTCATCCGCCCAGTCCTGCTATACCATCTCCACACCGGCTCAATATCCGCCCGGTCCATATAAGCGGCCTTTTTCGCCATCGGTGAGCCGAGCGCATGTACGAGCAGCGAAGCGACCTTTTTCTTTTCCTGGCCGATTGACCGCTTTACGCTCATGGTCAATATTTGCGGCTTGCGGATCAAGTATGTGGAGCGCGACACAAATCGGCTCTGCAGCGACAGTTGGCCATCCTCTAATAGAATGCCCGCCGTTCGATGGCAGCCGTATCCCCAACCGAAGACTAGCGGCAGAAGCGGAAGCGACCACAGCCCGTTTGTTTTGAAAAACACGATTAGAACGGAGCAAACGATAATCGCAAACAGCATCGGAAATCTGACATAATAAAACATTGCCCGTTTTGGCGCCTTTGTAAACTGCGCCGGCTGGGGCAGCCGCAGCCTGGATACGAAGCTGTCGAGCAGCGTCTGCACCTCGGAGCGTTTAATAAACGGATGAAGCAGCAGCACCTCTTGCTTGGCCGAGGATACGACCTGCAGTTGAACTTGCGCGTAGCCAAGCGGCTGACGCATGAAGCTCTCTTCAACGATAACCGCCTGCACCTTTTTGGGGTCGAACAGAAACGACTTCTTCTCCAGCAGGCCATAGGATACCGATATTTGCTCCCCTTCGCGCCGCACCTCAAAGCCGCTGTATTTCAAAATATACAGCAGGATCGACAGGATCCAAGCTATCGCCAAAAAGCCGATGCAGGCAATAACGACGAAAAGAACGATCGCCTTGGAGAAGCCTGTTACGGAATCCTCAATGAAATCGACGAACAGGCTCCCCGGCAGCAGCGGCTCAATCAAGTCATTGCCTAGCGAATATGCAGCGCCTAGAAAGGCTGCGACAAGACCGAAATTCGTTGACGTCGCCGCAGCCTTGAGCAGCATGCCCGTATCCAGCCGGAAAGAAGCGCCCTTGGACAAGGGTGGGGGAGTCGGCTTGTCATCCGGCTGTCTTTCGGCGTTGACGGCTGCGGGCTGCGCATGCTCGCTGTCACCAGTTGTATCCGGGTCGGCCTGAACGGCGGGGGCGCCTCCTTCTTCCGGTTCCTTATGGGCTCGCTGCTGGTCGTCCGCATGCCTTCTAAGCAGCTCTTTAATGTCATTGGCGTCTGGCAGAGAAAGCGCGGTCAGTATGCCGTCCGCCTTTTTGTTGCCGCCGGGCGTTTCAATTTTGACTTGGGCGATCCGAAGCAGGCGATGCAGCAGCGATTGCTCGACGTTGACGCTGTGAATGCGCGTAAAATAGATCGTTTTCTCGTCACGGAACAGCACGCCCTTGCGAATGACAATCCGATCGTGTTCCAGCCAAAATCCGAACCTTTTCCAGCTAAAAAAGCTATGCAGCCCCGTAACCAGCAGCAAAGCTCCCGCTCCGGCATATAAATACCAGCCCAGCTCCGAGAAGGTTCCGCGTATAACGCCCAGCAGCAAGAGAGGCCACAGCCCTTTGATGACTTGAAATAGACTGTACACTATATACATCGGGTGGAGACTGCGGCGTTCATTCATCCTGATCGTCCACCTTTGCCAGCACTCCGATCCGCCGCTTGAGCGACTGCGCCTCGTCCAGCTTCAAGCCATGAATGACATGCGTCGTAGCCGCCGTAACGATTGCCACTTTGGCGAGCTCATACTTGCGCATTAGCGGGCCAGTCTCCAGCTCGACATGCTGCACCCTCATCATCGGCACGAGCACATTTTTAATAAAAATAAGTCCGGACTGTATTTCCAATTCTTCCTCGAAAAGCTCGTATTTAAAGCGGGAATAGATAACTTTAGGAAATATCCATATAAATAAAATACATTCCAGCAGCAGCACGCCCAAGCCGATCCATACCGGGATCAATGTCCAATCCTTCCACAGCGCAAGCGCCAAATAGCCGATGACGAGCACAAGCGAAATGACAGCCGTAATGGCCCCGTTCAATCGGTATACTTTCAAATAATCAGGATGCAGCCGCTCCGTCAAAGCACGATCCATCGTATCCACTCCCAGTTCCTATAGGACAATAAGTCCGTCTCTAAATTTTGTTAATGCCGATGCGCCCTTATCCGTCACGAGATAGCTGTTCTCGATGCCGACAACGCCCTGACCCGGGAGCGTAAACTTCGGTTCGACAGCCAGCACCATGCCCTCGGCGAGCTTCATTAGAAAGCCTTCGGCCAGAACCGGCCACTCATCCAGCTCAAGCCCAATGCCATGACCGAGAAATTTCGCCTGATCAGCGCCGTACCCCATAAAATGCCGTCTTAAGCCTTCAGCCTCGCTTAGCTTGACGGCGGCATTATAAATATCCGCAGGAATTGCGCCAGGCAGCATGCTTTGCTCGGCCTGCCTTAGTATCGATTCCGCAACGCCATACGCTCTTTGCAGCTCATCCGGCAGCTGACCGATTACAGCCGTTCGTGTCTGATCGATAATATAGCCGTCAATGCAGCAGCCTAAATCGATAAGAATCGGCTCGTTTCTGCCGATTGGCCTGCGGCTTACGTTTTGCGGGAAGGCGCTGCCAAGGCCAAGCCCTCCGGCCGGCCCGTCAAAGCAGGATGGCACGGCCGCCGAAGCTCCCGCCATAATCATGCCCGTCGCAATCTCCTGATTGTAGCCGCGCAGCCGCATCAATCCGATATGGCCCCTTATGCGAAGCTCATACTCCACCCTTGCCATCCACGCAAGCTCCGTCACTCCCTCTTGAAGCGCGGGCAGCGCAGCTTCAAGCGCCTCCGCTACAGCAGCGGCAGCCGCTTCGATCCGCTCGATTTCCCATGCGGACTTCACCATCCGCATGCGCCTGATCGCACCGGATCCATCGATAAGAGAGCAAGCTCCGTCTCCTGCGGCAATGAGCTGCGTCAGCTTCATGTAGGTGCTCGCAGGCAGCACATCCAAGTCCGCTCCGATCCGGACGGGACGCGCTGCTCCGAACAGAGAAGGAAAATCATCCCGCAGGCGCTGCCCAAAAGCTTTAAACGACCCAAGCGGCTGCACGGGGACGGAAGCCTCCTTCTCTGCTCTCCATAGGCTCCTCTTTACATAGAAAGCCGGCTGTCCTTCACAGGGGACGAACAAATATCCGTTCTGCATCGAGCCACAAAAATAATAAATATCGATATTTTGAGTCAGCAGAAAGCCGTCCAGCCCTTCCGACCGCATCGTCTCCTGCAAACCTTTAATACGTTCCGCAATCAGCTCTGCAGGAACATCAGCCCTAATCTCCATTTACCTATAACCCCTATTTCATAATCTGCTCCTTCCATTAGACCAATTTTATAAATCAGCGTCAACCTATTACGAGCTCTGCCGCCCCCTTTATTTCCCATTCTATCGGATCCGTAACTTGAAACGCTTGCGGATATACGATGCGCACAATCATAATGACGCCCGGATTGCGCAAAGTCACTTCATATTTGTAGGCTTCATTTCGGTAAGTGTAAGGAAAGACATAGTCGTCATTAATGAGCTCATAAGCAAGCACTCGAACGCGATGCCGCAAAAAAGCGTTCTCCAGCGGATCGCCGTTCCCGTCTATCCTCAGATTCGACTCCAGATAGCGACGGGCTGCAGCGGAGGCCGCTTCGGCGTCTATCCGAAATACGCCGTCCGCGAGCGCCTCCTGATCAAGCTGCTGCGCAGCGGCATGGACAGCGCGGTTAACTGCGCTCTTTCCTTCGAACAGCGTTCGCATCGCAAGCTCCGATTCCGCTTGCTGCAGCCCGATTAGCGTCCATATCCCCATCATCATAATGAATAGCAGCAGCTTGTTCATCGCAAATTCCCTCCTAAGCTATAGCTATGGCACATACTCGCTCATCTTCATGCCGGAAGCGCGCAACCGGCTATCGGCAGGGAGCGGATTTAAACCGATGAGGCTGTCAATTTGAAGAAGCCCTTCATACGGGTAGCTGATCGTCAGCGAAATGCCAGCGCCGCGCGGAACCGGCACGTCAGGATCCGCTGCATTCATCCCGCCTGTCGCCGTCAGCTCATATTCGATTTTGTCAGGGCTCATGCCGAAGGACGCCAGCCGATGCCGGGATTGCTCCTGCATAGCGCCGCTAATGTAGCCATATCGCCCGCTTGCTCCTACTTCAAGCAAATAATCGACCTCCTGCTGAAGCAGCGCATGCCTAACAATAAGGACATGTTTGTATATGGGAGAGAACATCATCCAGCAAAGCATGGCAGCGAACAAAACGAACACCAGCAGCTGCTTCATGGATCCATGCTCCTAATGTGCTCGCTCATACTTTTGCCTGCGCCGGCAATATGGGCCTTCATGCCTCCCGTTCCCTCCACAACCGCCTGGTACACAACAACTACCGTTATTAATAGAAGCATTGTAATCAGCAGCGAGCGCAAGCGCCGCACCTCCTTCATTGTAATGCTCCTTCCGGAGAGCTCGGCTCTCCGATTAAGGAAGCAATGCGCCGATTCTCGTATTGGCGGCGTTGCCCTGCGACTCGATTTGGCTTTTCGTTCCCGTCGATTCCTTCGCAATAATATTGTTGTACAGCACAACTACGACGACGAGCAGCATAACGGTCATTAAAATATTCCGCATACGGACACCTCCTTTCTGCTGTTGACGTACGGCGGCTGCATCATCCAAGCGACTGAAGCAGCTTTTGGCCCTCGCTTACCCAAGGATAGATGAACACTTGAAACGTATATAAAATCGGAACGCCCGCCATAATGAACAGCCCATAGGATAACGATTCCTTCCTGCTGTCCTTGGCCAACTCAAGCTTTTCCTTGTAGTCGTCAATTCTTGCTTGCAGAAGCTCGTAATAATCGCCGCTTTCATGCTCTCGAAGGGCGTCAATCGTCTCTACAAAAGTGAGCGCATCCTCGGTGCCCAGCCGTTTCTTGAACCGCTGCAGCGCTTGTCCCGCATCGTAATACCATTCCGCCAGCAGCCTTTCCAGATCGGGCCGCATCAATTGGGTAAACGGCACGCAGCGGCTCAGCTTGGCATGAATGTTCAAGGAGGAGTCCGCAAGATAGAGCAGTTGGCTGCTAACGATAAATATTTCTCTCGTCATGCGGATCGCCCGAATTCTGCTCCAAGCTCTAAGCAGCGCAATATCCATGAGCAGCAGCATGCCAATCGGCAGAACGACGGCAATAAGCAGCGACAGCGGCATGCTACCCGGCTTCCATGCCGCGAAGCCGGCGTAAACGGAAAGGAGCATAACGACCGCCAGCTGAAGCAGACGGCGCGCGACTGAATACCATGCCGGATCAGCGGTCACGCCGCAGCTCGCCAGCAGCAGCTCGCGCTCCTTGAAGCGCGGATGCTCCCTTGACAACAGAAACATTCGAAGCCGCTTGCCCGAAATCTCTTTTGTTCTCCATTGCAGAAGAGACAAGTGCCTCCACCGAGCCGTACGCCTCGGCGCCATTTGCAGCAGCGCATAGAAAGCAATCGCCGAAAAAATGAATTGTCCCGCCAACGCTCCGATCCGAATGGCCGATTCCATCCATTCGTGCATAACGACACCTCCTTATATT
>Ga0180215_1002356_pt1 | contig 19207 bp, 17 predicted proteins | sample eDN3rd37CBELigBY_FD_128871 | JGI IMG/M metagenome (GOLD analysis project Ga0180215, IMG submission 128871) | Enriched backyard soil microbial communities from Emeryville, California, USA - eDNA 3rd pass 37_C BE-Lig BY (version 2) (version 2) | ecosystem: Environmental > Terrestrial > Soil >... | reverse complement strand
AGCAAACCCGGAAAACAACTACATTGGAATTGAGCTCGCTGACAGCGTCATCGTCACTGCTCTGGATCGTATCATCGAGGATGGACTTCCAAATGTAAAGCTTCTGAATGTGAATGCCAATGATCTTCGGGATTACTTTGAAAAAGGCGAAGTTGATCGTGTCTACCTTAACTTTTCAGATCCATGGCCAAAGAAACGCCATGCAAAACGCAGGCTGACTTATAAAAGTTTCCTGGAGATTTATGAAAATATCCTTGGGGATAAAGGAGAAATACACTTTAAGACTGATAACCAGGGATTATTTGAATCATCTCTTATGAGTTTCTCCGAGTACGGCATGCTTCTGACATTTGTCAGCCTGGACCTTCACAATAGCGATTATGAAGGAAACATCATGACCGAATATGAAGAGAAGTTTTCTTCAAGGGGAAGCCGTATATTCCGGTGTGAAGTTCAATACAGATAAGCTAGTCTATCCGGATGGATAGGCTTTTTTTGGATATTGCTATATTTGACTGTTTGCATTCGTGTGGAATAATTTAAATATTTCTACAAGTAAGCGCTTAAATGTTAATATGAGATAAGGGGAATGCGAGCGCTTGCTCAGAAAAACTCAAATGGAGGAGATAATGATGGAAGCATTGGAGTTAAAGAACGTAAAGCTGTACTGGCTTCGTGGCGGTGTCACACATCTTGATGGCGGAGCCATGTTTGGGGTAGTTCCTAAGCCTTTATGGTCTAAAAGATATCCCTGCAATGAAAATAATCAGATCGAACTGAGAACAGATCCCATCCTTATTCAGTTTGACGGTAAAAATATTCTAGTCGAATCGGGTCTTGGAAACGGGAAGCTGAGTGATAAACAGAAGAGGAATTTCGGAGCGCTTGAAGAGTCTTTTGTTGAACAGGATTTAGCCAAGCACGGCCTGTCACCAAAGGACATCGATTATATCCTTATGACGCATCTTCATTTTGATCATGCCTGCGGACTGACAAAACCGGAAGAAGGAAAATTTTCTTCTATATTTCCAAATGCAAGAATCATTGCATCACAAGTGGAATGGGAAGAAATGAGAAATCCTAATATCCGTTCAAGGAATACATATTGGAAAGAAAACTGGGAGTCCATTCAGGATCAGGTGGATGTCTTTGCAGGAGAGTGGACGCTCGGCCCTATTAAAATGGTGCATACAGGCGGCCATAGTGATGGCCATTCTATACTTGTTATAGAAGATGAGGATGAGACCGTCATTCATATGGCTGATATCATGCCAACTCATGCCCATGCGAATGTACTTTGGGTTCTCGCTTACGATGACTATCCGATGGATTCCATAAGTGCCAAGGAAAAATGGATGGAATACGGGCTGGAAAGAAATGCATGGTTTACTTTTTATCATGATGCTTTTTACCGGGCAGTCAAATGGGATGAATCAGGAAATATTGCTGAGAAGGTGGAAAAGAAGCAAAGTTAAAAAATCCCCATCCGGGGATTTTTTAATACTCTTTAAACGTCTATAACTGGCCTGCCCCCTCGAGGTCACAAGCTTGTCTAGTTACGGCTCCTAGGGACTCGGGGACATAAGCTGTTTCCTTTCAGAAGGAGAAAACCACCTTCTTTCAGGAAATGTCTTATGCCTGAGGCCCGCAGGACAAGGAAGGCTTCGACAGTATAAACATCGCACGACAGAGCGGTAGGTAGCTTTTGGGAGGACGTGGCGTTCTTAGTCTGCATTCCTTCTTGGGCAAGGCATTTGTGCTTTTCTCAATGCAGTGGAAAAACGTCCAAAATGGTTCCAGTCTCTGCGTCGGCAATGAATTCATACTGCTCGGCTTCTTCACCCGAAAACCTCGAAATGCCGCCCTTATAAACCTGATATTTTAAATGACCTTTTTCATAAGGTTCAGCTTTCATATGAATCCATGATCCGCTTATCGGCCCTTCCTGTTTAAATGCATCCTTTGCATTTGCCAAAGCTTTCTCAGGGGAAACAGCAGTTTTCTGCGACAGCAATTCCCTAGCTGCGTACCCGCTCGCCAAACCAACCCCAACACCTAACATAAATGACTTCCAATTCATAATTGCACCTCCCAGGCTGATGATATAAGCAGTTCATTTTTACAAATTTTTCTGTTTTCCAATTCTATCTTATCAAAAATAGGCATGAACTAAAATAAATAATACACAGCTTAAATTTCGCCAACCGAAGTTTCCTGCCTGAAATGGTGGAAAGACGTATGAAAGTTCTGTAAAATGAAATTATACATATCTGCATAGCCAATTCGCAAAGTGATAAAGGAGAATAATAATGAACGAAAAAACATTGCAGCTTTTTAAAACATTGACAGAGTTGCCAGGGGCGCCTGGAAACGAGCATTTAGTACGGAAATTCATGCGCGAACAGATCAGCCAGTATACAGAAGAAGTCGTTCAGGATAAGCTTGGAGGCATCTTCGGCGTGAAAAGAGGCGATCAAAGCGGCCCGACTGTCATGGTGGCAGGCCATATGGATGAAGTTGGATTCATGGTCACTTCCATAACAGATAATGGAATGATCCGTTTTCAGACACTGGGAGGCTGGTGGAGCCAGGTTTTGCTTGCACAAAGAGTCCAAATTATTACAGATAATGGACCGGTGACAGGAGTTATCGGTTCAATTCCTCCGCATCTTTTAGACGAAGCAAAGCGCAGCAAGCCGATGGAAATAAAGAATATGCTGATTGACATTGGTGCAGATGACCGTGAAGATGCGAAAAGAATAGGCATTAAGCCAGGACAGCAAATTCTCCCGATTTGTCCATTTACACCAATGGCAAATGCAAAGAAAATCCTGGCGAAAGCATGGGATAACCGTTATGGCTGCGGTTTGGCGGTGGAACTTTTAGAAGAAGTCCAGAGTGAAGCACTTCCCAATATTCTCTATTCCGGAGCAACAGTTCAGGAAGAAGTTGGCTTAAGAGGTGCACAGACAGCAGCGAATATGATCAATCCTGACATTTTCTTTGCGTTGGATGCAAGCCCTGCCAACGATATGACCGGGGATAAAAACGAGTTCGGCCATTTAGGAAAAGGAGCTCTTCTGCGCATACTGGACCGTTCAATGGTAACGCACCGCGGCATGAGGGAGTTTGTTCTGGATACAGCTGAAACGAACAACATTCCATATCAGTATTTCGTCTCGCAAGGCGGAACAGATGCAGGTAAAGTTCACATATCCAATGAAGGTGTTCCAAGTGCAGTAATCGGCATTTGCTCCCGTTATATTCACACACATGCATCCATTGTGCATGTCGATGATTATGCAGCGGCAAAAGAATTGCTTGTTAAATTAGTAAAAGCTTGTGACCGTTCAACAGTAGAAACCATCCGTCAAAACAGTTAAGCAGATGAGACAGCAGGTGCTGTCTCTTTTTCCTGTAATATGAAAGGAGTACACATGAAAGTCATCATTGGTTCAAAAAATCCCGCAAAGATTTTGGCAGTAAAAACTGCTTTTAGCCATTATGAAGCTGTTATTATGTCCGAAGATGTGCCCTCAGGAGTGAACGACCAGCCATTCTCGGATGAAGAAACCATAAAAGGGGCCATCAATAGAGCATATGGAGCACTCCAAGCATCCGGCGGACAAATTGGCATTGGCCTCGAGGGCGGTGTGCAGAAAACAGAGCACGGGCTATTTCTCTGTAATTGGGGGGCTCTTGCGGAAAAAGGGCAGCCTCCGATTATTGCTGGCGGAGCCAGGATTCCCCTTCCAGATGGGGTTGCAGTCCGGCTTTTGGCTGGCGAAGAACTTGGCCCTGTAATGGATGATTACGCAAAAAAAGAAAATATCCGCAAAAATGAAGGAGCTGTTGGGATTTTTACAAATGGGCAGATTAATCGTGCTGACATGTTCTCGCATGTCATGAAGCTTCTTCTTGGGCAATATGAATATAGAAAAAAGGGCTAGCTTGGTGCTAACCCCTTTTTCTATTCGGTTTCGAAGATGTACGACAAAACTTTCAAGGCCTGGTTGACCGTTTCAACAGTAACATTGGCTTTACTTGAAAGCTCCTTTAAAGGGTGATGCAGCTCATTGGGACGGATGAGGATCAGCGGTTTTCCAAGTGCCGCAGCAGCACTTGCGTCCATGGCTGTGTTCCATTGCTTATATTTTTCACCAAACAAAGCAATCACGAGATCCGATTTTTGCATAAGAAGCTGTGTTCTTAAGTTATTGATGCTTGAAGCGGCTTCATCACGGAAGATTGCATCCGGCTGCTTCCCGAGAATTTCCTCTCCGATCATGTCAGAACGGTCATGGTTTTCCATAGGACCCGTAAAATGAACAGGCAGCTGAAGTGATTTAGCTTTCTCCTTTAATTCATTGCGCCAATTGGAATGTATTTCACCTGCTAAGTAGACGGTTATTTCCATTCTTTTTCCTCCTTTATGCAATATTCTTATATTTTAACATTTCTTCTAAGAAGTAACGCAGTGAAAAGGCCCTCAATCCTTATATGAAGGGTTGTCAGACTATTAAGAAGAAATGTATGATAGGGAAGGATATGAGATTCCATGCAAGGAGGGGACTTTAGAATGCATAAAAGATTCACCGCAGCCTTGCTCTTATTTATTTCATTTATACTGGTCAGTGCCTGTTCAGCATCGTTGGAAGAAGAGCAAACTGCCGCAAAGAATGCTGCAGAGGAAGCATTCAACCTATCACCTGAAAAGACAAATCATGAGTTTGAAGATATAGAATATTATTTGCCTTTCGGCTACGAAGTAGAAGAGGAAAGTCCAAATAACATCATTTTAAAAAATGGCTCCAAAAGGTATATCCTTTTTTACAACCAGCATGAAGGCCCGGACAGCAAGGTTGTTTATGATGCTACCCTAAAGCAAAAAGATAAATATGAAGTTAAAGAGACGTTTACAAAAGATGGACATAATGGCTTCCTGTTAATCAACAGAGGGAAAAAAGACGAACACGAATTGGTAGTCGGGATTGGCGGAGTAAAATTATCTACGCAGGCTGCGACCAGAAATTTATCCTCTGAGGCCGCTGCAATGATGGAGATAGCTAATTCTGTCCAGGTGAAGAATTAAAGCGAAGGGCGATGTCCTTCGTTTTTGTTTTGCTTTTTTTTAAGAATTTATTTTTAATAAATTATGATAGAAAACCCCTATTATAAAGAACAATAAGAATACAAAAGATTTTATATTACAAGTGTCTTTACATGTGTTATCTTATAGTTGCAGAACTTTTAAATAGGGGGAAAATAATGAGAGCCTTTCTGAATAGAAAAGGGGTAACCCTTTCACCTAAAGTATATTTTATAGATGCACTGAGCAGCATGGCGCTTGGATTGTTCGCTTCGCTGATCATTGGGCTTATTATTAAGACAGTCGGCGAACAGACTGATTTCAAATACCTGGAGGATATGGGCACTTTGGCTATGGGTCTGATGGGGCCTGCAATAGGTGTTGCAGTTGCATACGGACTTAATGCTCCACCGCTTGTTATCTTTTCAGCCATTGCCAGCGGGGCTGCCGGCGCGGCTCTTGGCGGTCCAGCAGGGAGCTTCGCTGCAGCTCTTATTTCCACAGAGCTTGGAAAACTTGTCAGTAAGGAAACAAAGGTTGATATCATTGTAACACCGCTTGTTACCATTGTGGCTGGTTATATGGTTTCAACATTAATTGGCCCCGGGATCGATTATGGAATGAAGAGCTTTGGCAGCCTGATCATGTGGGGAACAGAGCAAAGGCCAATCATCATGGGCATCATTGTGGCGGTATTAATGGGTCTTGCCTTGACGGCACCCATTTCTTCAGCCGCCATTGCGCTTATGCTTGATCTGCACGGAGTTGCAGCAGGAGCTGCCACTATTGGCTGTGCAGCACAAATGGTCGGCTTCGCAGTGAGCAGCTTCAGGGAAAATAAAATGGGCGGTTTAGTAGCGATTGGAATAGGAACATCCATGCTGCAGGTAGCCAACATTATTAAAAATCCGCGTATTCTTATTCCACCTACCCTTGCAGGTGCGTTCCTGGCACCCTTTGGCACGACCGTCTGGCTAATGGAGAACAATGCTGCAGGAGCAGGCATGGGAACAAGCGGGCTGGTTGGACAGATAATGACTTTTACAACGATGGGCTTTGGTTCAGAAATTTGGATGAAGGTCATTATATTGCATTTTATTGGACCGGCTCTTATCAGCCTGTTATTATCTGAGTATATGAGGAAGAAAGGCTGGATCCAATATGGAGACATGCATATCAGCACAGGGGGCGAAAAAAAATGAAAAAACTGGAATCGGCAGAACAATTTAACGAGATGCGCAGCAATGGGAAGCATATTTTCATGTTTTCAGCTGACTGGTGTCCGGATTGCCGGGTTATTGAACCGATATTGCCTGAAATAGAAGCAAAATATAGTGAATACACTTTTATTTATGTAGATCGCGATCAATTCATTGATCTTTGCATTGAGCTTGATGTCTTTGGGATCCCAAGCTTCATCGGATACAGGGATGGCCAGGAACTTGGCCGCTTTGTCAGCAAAGACCGCAAAACCCAGGAAGAAATTGAAAACTTTATTCAAACTCTTGAACAATAAGCCTGTGTACATTTAGTGTTCAAATTTTACTTTGATAAATGTCTAGCGCAAGCAGCCTGCCCTCTCGAGGCGTCGGGGGCTGGCAAGGCGCTTCCGTTTTTAGGCCCTCCTGCATCTCTTTTGAGCAGGAGGGTTTATTAGTGTAGAATGATAGTCGGAAATCAATCCCCATAAGGAGGGGCTTATATATGAAAATGGATAGTAAAAAGATGAAAAATGAATTGGAGCAGCGCTTAGCAAAAGAGAACCGGACTTTCTCTTTTGACAGGGAAAAAGATCAGTTCAGAATCGAAAATAAGGACACTGGAAAAGGAATTACCATCTCTCTTCCGGGCATTATTGCTAAATGGCAGGAGAAAAAGGAAAAAGCGATTGAAGAAGTCGTTTATTATGTGGAAGAAGGCCTGGAGGCAATGGTGGAGGATGCCCATTTGTCGGGACATGAAAAAAATATTTTTCCAGTCATCCGATCAACTTCTTTTCCAGGCGAGTCACAGGAAGGTATTCCTTTTTTGACAGATGAACATACGGCTGAAACACGAATTTACTATGCGCTCGATCTTGGAAATACGTATCGCCTCATTGATGCAAAGCTAATGGAAAAAGAGAGCTGGGATCCCGAAAGAATTAGAGAAACGGCTCTTTTCAACGTAAGATCCCTGTCGACAGATATGAAATCGGATACTGTTGCAGGCAACACTTTCTATTTCTTAAACAAAAATGATGGATATGATGCAAGCAGAATCCTGAATGATTCCTTTATTAAAGAAATGGGCAGGAAAGTAGAAGGATCCATGGCCGTTGCCGTTCCGCATCAGGACGTATTGATTATTGCTGATATAAAAAATGAAACAGGCTATGACGTTCTCGCCCAGATGACTATGAGTTTCTTTGCGAGCGGCAGAGTGCCCATTACTTCCCTGTCATTCCTATATGAGAATGGAGAGTTTGAACCAATATTTATTTTGGGTAAGAATAAAAAAAAGTAGGTTTTAAGGGTCACAGCAATGTGGTCCTTTTTTTGTTTAACACTGATTCTTCCTGAAAACAAGGCGATAAACCCCCAGGTGAGATGAACCATTACCGAATGATATATAGATCCGTTATTTTAAATGAAAGTTAAGCAGTTCCGGGTAAAAAGACAGATATCACTACTTATGAACCTTTAATCACCCGCCTGAGTCGAAAGTATGCCTGCAGCCTTTAGTTTGTTTGTAAATTTACCCATTCTGTCTTTATAAGGACTCATTCTCGGATTTCTTATTCAAAATCTGTGAATAACTGCTAAAATAATATAGAAAGTCTAACAAAGTTTTTAATAGAAAGAGTTGATATAAATGAGCTGGATTAAAAAGCTATTCCATATGTTTAAAAGTGATGAGGAAGAATATGAGGAAATGGAAGAACATGCAGATGAGCATAACTATGAGAAGCAGCCGCCTGCAAAAAAAACAAAAGAAAGTTCGAGAGACATAGATGCTAAAGTAGTCTATCAATACCCCAAAGGCCAATTCCGTTTTCCGGTCATACCTGACCATGAAGCAGAACGGGAGAATAAGAGGCAGCAAAGACAGGATCATAATAGACAGGATCATAATCGTGGGAAGCCTGTAAATAAAACTGAAAAACGGAAGTCAAGGGCAGGAGAAACGGAATGGCAGAAAAAGCCGGCGGATACTCCAATCCATGAAAAAAGGATGCCTCGTTCCGCAGATAGGGAGCGGCAAAGAAAGTCTGCGCCACCACCTGCCAGTGAAGAAAAAATTCTGACCCGTAATGAAAGAGAGGCTGCCAGCAAGAAAAGACCTTTTCAGCCAACAGAAATTCCATCGCCGATATATGGATTTAAAAGGCCACGGCCAAATGCCCAGCAAGATAAATCTGATAACGGGGAACAGGAAAACCGCAGGGAACTTACATACGATGAGGTTATGCGCAAAATTCAGCAGACCCCCCCTAATCGGCCGAATGTAACCGAAGCTGTTTCGGATGAAGAAAGAGAAACTGTCATTTCCGATAAACTGAAAGCTTTACAGGCACAGGCTTCTGCATTGGAAACAGAGGAACCAGCAGCCAAAAGATACAAAATAGGTGAAGCGTCTGAATTAATGTTTGAAGTACCTGAAAATAACCAAGAAACATTGCGGCATGAAGAAACACATACTGCCTGGCAAGATCATAAGGAACCTGCCAGGCAGCTTGGATCTTCCAAGCCTGACGGTGAATCTCCAAATAGTGAGGATCGCATCGGTCTTAAAAAAAAATCGGAAATCAGCAGATCGCTCGCAAACTTGATTGAAGAGGCTCTGCACGAGGAAGAAAAAGAAGAATACACAGCAGAACTCTCAGAGCAGAGCGAATTAAGATCTCATGATATCCTTGAGATTGAAGCTGAAGAGGATGAAGAAAAGAATGAATTTCATCACGATTTAGGGATTGTTGCTAAAAGTGACTCGGAAGAGTTTATCCATATAAACTTAAAAGAGGGAAACTCACAAGCAGAAGGAATGGAGATGTCTAATAAAGCTGAATTAAGTTCTGATCATGAAGATAGCGGGGAATTAACAGGCTCGTTCTCTACTCAGGCTGAACTGATTTCTGATATAAACAGGGCTGAGAATGCAGAGCAAAATGAGACTGCAGGTGCAAATGAATACTTAGAAACAAAAACAGAATCTGCTGCGTCAACCCCACAGCAGGAAGAAGATGCCCAGGAAGGGAAGAAGCCTTCATCAAGAGGATCAATTCCATTTAATGTCATCATGCTGAATAATGACAGAAAAAAACTGAATCAGCAGGATAAGATGGCAAGACCGTCAGATGAAAAAAAAAATAATATCGCTATGTTTCCGTCAGAAAATATCCAGCAGTCTGCTGCTGCTGCAGAAAAGATCGAGAATCATCCACCGGTGAACCATTTGCCTATGGAAGAACATGCAGAGCAGACACCGCCTGCATCGGAAATGGACCGATTTGAGGATGAACAGACATATCAGGGGGACGAAGAAATTTTTTATTACCAATTTCCTTCCCAGACATTGCTGACACCGCCAGTAATCATGGAGGAAGCTTCCGATTGGCTTTACGAACAGGAACAGATGTTAAATTCTACACTGCAAAATTTCAATGTCAGGGCGAGGGTGGTTAATGTTACGCAAGGACCTTCTGTAACAAGGTTTGAAGTACAGCCCGAACCAGGTGTCAAGGTGAATAAAATCACGAACCTCTCAGATGATATAAAGCTGAGTCTGGCAGCAAGGGATATTCGGATCGAAGCGCCGATACCAGGAAAGCATACAATCGGCATTGAGGTTCCGAACCAGAGCAGCCGTCCGGTACTTATCAGTGAGATCATCAGCACCCCGGAGTTCCAGACTGGCCAATCCCCATTAACGGCTGTGCTGGGGCTTGATATCTCTGGGAAGCCGATTGTGACGGATTTACGGAAAATGCCGCATGGTTTGATTGCCGGTGCAACGGGATCAGGGAAGAGCGTCTGTATTAACACGATCCTGGTAAGCCTGCTGTATAAGGCGAGTCCCGATGAATTGAAGCTTCTTCTGATCGACCCAAAAATGGTCGAACTTGCACCATATAATCGAATTCCACATTTGGTCAGCCCGGTTATTACCGATGTAAAAGCGGCAACGGCAGCCTTGAAGTGGGCTGTCGAGGAGATGGAACGCAGATATGAATTGTTTGCCCATGCAGGTGTGAGGGATATAAACCGTTTTAATGAGCTGGCAGAGGAGCATCAGCAATATTCAGAGAAGCTGCCATTTATGGTCATTGTGATTGATGAGCTGGCAGACTTAATGATGATGTCGCCAGCCGATGTGGAAGAAGCCATTTGCCGGATTGCACAAAAAGCCCGTGCATGCGGAATTCATCTGATTATTGCAACCCAGCGTCCTTCCGTGGATGTTATTACCGGCTTAATCAAGGCGAATGTGCCTACAAGAATTGCATTCTCTGTGTCATCTCAAATCGATTCAAGAACAATCATTGATATAAGCGGAGCTGAAAAACTGCTTGGACGGGGAGATATGCTTTTCCTTGAAAACGGATCCTCAAAGCCAGTGAGGCTGCAGGGTACATTTGTTTCAGATAAAGAAATTGATGATGTGGTAGCCCATGTACGGAGGGAACGCGATCCTGACTACTTATTTGAGCAGGAAGAACTTCTGAAAAAAGCTCATGCAATAGAAGAAGAGGATGAATTGTTTTTTGAAGCATGCGAGTTTGTTGTTGATCAGGGAGCGGCTTCCACTTCAAGCCTGCAAAGAAGATTTAAAATAGGATATAATAGGGCAGCCAGGCTGATTGATATGATGGAAAAACAAGGGTTCATTTCTGAAAATAGAGGCAGCAAGCCAAGGGATGTCCTCATTACAGAAGCTGATCTTGAATCCATACAAGAGACTAGTACATTAAATTAATCCATGGTATTCTTTACTTGCATGTTTAAAATAATATGAATAAACAACTACGATAAACGAAGAAAGCATTCTAAAGCTGGCGGGCTGCCGGCATAGAGGCCTGCTCCTTGCAAACCAAGTCAGCAGGCGCTTCTGCTTTCTTTAATGTTTCTAAGGAGCTTTAGGGATGAAGGAAATTGAAATGAAGGTTAAAGGAGAAATCAAACGTCTGACAAACCAGACTTTTAAATTCGATGAACGTGTAAGAGATGGCTGGTTTTCAGCGGTTTACTTCCTTAAAACAAGAGAAATTGTTAAGAAATATCACGAAGATAAAATCGTAACCATGCAGTTTTTCCAAAAGAATCATGCCGTTCTATGCGGTACGGATGAAGTCATTGCGCTGCTAAAAACATTTGCAGACCGCCCGGATGATCTGGAAATTTATTCATTAAAAGACGGTGATAAGATTTCACCCTTTGAAACAGTTTTAACCATTACAGGAAGATATCAGGATTTCGGATATCTTGAAGGAATAATTGACGGCATATTGGCCAGAAGAACTTCAGTTGCCACGAATGTCTATAATGTGGTAAAAGCAGCAGGTGTTTCTGGTGTTCAAAAGCAGGTCATCTTCATGGGGGACCGGGATGATCATTATATCACCCAGGCAGGAGATGGCTATGCAGCCTTTATTGGGGGGGCAACAGCCCAGGCCACGCATGCGATGAATGAATGGTGGGGCAAAAAAGGAATGGGAACAATGCCGCATGCTTTGATCCAAATGTTCGAGGGAGATATCGTTGCATCTACTAAGGCTTATCAGGAGACGTTTCCTGAAGACGATTTAGTTGCTCTGGTAGACTACAACAATGATGCCATAACCGATTCCCTGAAAGTGGCAAGAGCCTTTGGCAAAGAGCTTAAAGGTGTCCGGGTTGATACATCAAGAACAATGATTGATCAATATTTCTTAAGAAATCAGCATTTGCTGGGAACGTTTGACCCGCGCGGAGTCAATGCAGAACTGATTTTCGCTTTAAGAAAAGCGCTGGATGATGAAGGTTTCCAACATGTGAAGATTGTGGTGAGCGGCGGTTTTACTGAATCCCGAATCCGTGAATTTGAAGAACAGGGTGTTCCGGTTGATACCTATGGAATTGGAAGCAGCCTGCTGAAGATCACCACAGGGTTCACTGGAGACAATGTAATGATTGACGGTAAGCATGCAGCTAAGGCAGGACGCCGTTATCGTCCAAACCCCCGCCTTGAAAAGGTTGAATAACTGAACGCTATTTACAAGAAAGTAAGGAGCATCCTAAATGGATATGGACAGCTCAATTCTGGATTTACAATCTTTCCGTAAAGCTAAACAGCTCCAGGGAGAGAATAATGCTCTGCGTTTATACACATTAAGCAAGGATTATACAGAACGAACGGCTAATATCAGAGAGAAAGTCCGGGCAAAGCATTTATTTCGGAAAACGCTCGGTCTTGCTTCTGAGACGGCTTTTTCGCCTATTCAGCAGGAAGTTTTTCAGGATTGGTTTCTCTTTGATTATAAAACCATTCAAGGCTCTACTATGTTCAGTCTGTTCTTAAAGAACAATGCCAGGCAGCTTTCAGAGTCAGATCTCATTCAGGGGGCTCTCTTTTTAACATCAGTCATGGAACCCATCCGGATTTTAGATGTAAGTCAAAAGAAAATCTCCGCCTCAGGTGTGGAAGATAGCACTTCTTTTCTCTTAAGTCAGCACGGGGTGTTTCGGCCGGAACTGTCAATAGGGTGGTATTTTATTAGAAGAATACCAATCCAGATGTATGATTTTCCTATTGGACCATTTATCTCTATTCAAAAGGATGAAGGAGTTCACCGTTTAACGAAGGCCTTTTCGAAGGCAAAATTAAAGGTTCCTGACCTTACATGGAGAGCTTTCCTGAAATCTAATGTTTTATTTTTTATTTCTGGGGTATAAATAGCTGGCAATACGTTACATAGTTTTTAGAATCGATTAATGATATAATGATTCAATACATTAAAGTGTAAGTAAATAAAAATGACAGCGGAAAAGCTTAGCAGCACAGTCATGGAAGCATGTCTTCTAAGGGGATATGCGCAAAACTAGATATATGTCATATACTGTTTTACAGATATACGATGGTTGGAGGTTCTTTATATGACTATTTACCATTTCGTAGGTATTAAGGGGTCTGGAATGAGTGCATTGGCACAAGTTCTGCATGATATGAATTATCAGGTTCAAGGCTCCGATTTTGAGAAACACTTTTTTACTCAGGTGGCACTTGAGAAATCCGGAATAAAGATCCTTCCCTTTCAAAAGGAAAACATACAGCCGGGCATGACGGTAATCGCCGGGAATGCATATCCGGACACGCATGAAGAGATTGAGGAAGCAATGAAGCTTGGCTTGCCTGTTGTGCGTTATCATCGATTTTTAGGTGATTTCATGAAGAATTTTACGAGCATCGCTGTGACGGGAGCTCATGGGAAAACATCCACTACAGGCTTGCTTGCGCACGTAATGCGAGGCGCAAAACCAACTTCATTCCTTATTGGAGACGGTACGGGCAAAGGGGACAAGGAAGCTGAATATTTTGTTTTCGAAGCTTGTGAATACAGAAGGCACTTCCTTTCTTACTATCCTGATTATGCAATAATGACGAATATTGATTTTGACCACCCTGATTACTTTGCCAACATTGAAGATGTGTTTTCTGCTTTTCAGGAAATGTCATGGCAAGTGAATAAGGGGATTTTCGCATGCGGTGATGACGAGCAGCTGCAAAAAATCCAGGCAAAAGTGCCCGTGGTATTCTATGGTTTTGGAGAAGATAATGATTTTCAGGCACGCAATGTAGTTAAAACTACAGAAGGAACAACATTTGATGTATTTGTCCGGAACACCTTCTTTGAGACTTTCTCTATTCCAGCGTATGGAGATCATAACGTCTTGAACTCCTTAGCTGTTATCGCTCTATGTCATTATGAAGAGATCGATGCAAAGATTGTCCAGGAACAGCTTCTTTCCTTTGAAGGAGTGAAAAGAAGATTTTCCGAGAAGAAAGTGGGCTCTCAGGTAATTATTGATGACTATGCCCACCATCCGACAGAAATTAAGGCGACTGTAGAAGCTGCCAGACAAAAGTATCCTGAAAAGGATGTGGTTGCAGTTTTCCAGCCGCATACATTTACGAGGACTCAGGCCTTTCTTGATGATTTTGCATCAAGCCTTAATTTGGCTGACAAAGTATATCTTTGCGAAATCTTTGGCTCTGCCCGTGAAAACCATGGAAAACTCACGATTGATGACTTAAAGGCCAAAATTCCCAATGCACAAATTCTAAATGAAGAAGAAACGGCTGTACTAAGGAATCATGAAGATAGCGTAATTATGTTTATGGGTGCCGGGGATATCCAAAAATTCCAGCAGGCATACGAAAACCAAATATAAATCATAAGAAGGATGCTTCGCTAAGGAAGCATCTTTTTCTTTATGACTTTAAATGTTGATAACTTTTTAGCTCCAGGCGCCTGGAGCTTTTTTATTACTTTAAATTTTCCGGATTTAATGCTTCAAGTTCACTAATGACAAATCGCCCGTCTTTACGGATTAATACCTCATCAAAGTAGATTTCACCGCCGCCATAGTCAGGGCGCTGGATGTTGACCATATCCCAATGAATATTGGATTTATTGCCATTATAAGCTTCGTCATAGCACTGTCCAGGTGTGAAGTGGAAGCTTCCGTCAATTTTTTCATCGAACAGAATATCCTGCATTGGATGAAGAATGTATGGGTTAACCCCGATAGCGAATTCACCAATATAGCGCGCACCCTCATCAGTATCAAAGATTTTATTGATGCGTTCGCTATCATTGGCTTCCGCTTCAACAATTTTCCCGTCTTTAAATGTCAGTTTTACATTTTCAAATGTAAAACCATGGTATGGAGATGGAGTGTTATAGGTGATGACGCCGTTGACAGACTCACGTACAGGGGCAGTATAGACCTCTCCATCAGGGATATTCATTTGACCTGAGCATTTTATTGCCGGAATATCCTTAATCGAGAAGGATAGATCTGTTCCAGGGCCAGTTATTCTGACTTTATCGGTTTTATTCATTAATTCCACAAGGCTGTCCATTGCTTTGTCCATTTTGCCGTAATCCAAATTGCAGACATCAAAATAGAAATCTTCAAATGCTTCTGTACTCATTTTAGCCAGCTGGGCCATGGAAGCATTAGGGTAACGCAAAACCACCCATTTCGTTTTTGGCACGCGGATTTCTCTATGCACTCTTTGTCCGATGGTTGATCCATGGATTTTCATTTTATCATCCGGCACATCAGCCTGCTCGTTGATGTTGTCTCCGGAGCGCAGTCCTATGTATGCATCCATTTTGCTCATAACATTTGCTTCAAACTCAGCCATCAAATTGAATTGCTCTTCCTGTGCCCCTAAAAGCAGGGAGCGATCAACCTGATGATCCTTTAAGGAAACAAAAGGGTATCCTCCAGCTGCATATGCTTCCTTAACCAGCGCGGTCACTAATTCCTTCTGCAGTCCGAAATTTTCAATAAGGACCTTCTCTCCTTTCTGGAGTCTGACTGAATAGTTAATCAAATTTTTTGCCAGTTTTGCAATACGGGGATCTTTCATGGATAAATACCTCCAGTAAATTTATTTTTCCGACAACTATTATTGTACCCGAAATGATAGGTTTTGTTTAACCTTTTCCAGTTGTGCTAAAATTTACTTTAACTGATGAAAATACCTGTTAGAGAAGGAATTTCGACTTCACAAGTGGAATCTATTAATGTACTCCTGGTTTAGAGGCAGTGCATCTGGGTAAAAAGATAGTATACAGACAACCGGAGGTGTAAGAATTGGAAATTATTTTATACTTAAGTGTAGCAGTCATTGCTATAGCATTTCTTGTTTTGGTCATATATCTGGCGAAAACGTTAAAATCCTTACAAGGGACATTAGATAACGTATCAAACACATTGGCAGGCCTTGAAAGGCAACTAGATGGTGTCACGAAGGAAACCACTGTCCTGCTGCATAAAACCAATTCACTGGCTACAGATATTCAGCAGAAATCTGAAAACCTGAACAGTGTCGTGACTGCGGTAAAAGAAGTTGGTGACTCTGTCCGCAAATTTAATGGATCCATTCAGAAAATCACATCTTCTGTAAACACACAGCTTGAACAGAATAAAGATAAAATCTCACAGGTGGTACAGTGGAGCAATGTTCTCCTTGAAATCAAGGATAAATGGAAAATGAGAAAAGAAGACCCTTATCAGTACAACGTCAGCGAGAAACAGATGCTTCCGCCTGAACGCCAGAGAGAAAGAGCAAGATACTAGATTTAAAGGAGGAAAAAGGAGAATGAATAGTCAAGACCGCACTCAATTTGATTCAAATCAGGCCAAAACAGATGAAAATATCAATACGAAAGATTTCATGATTGGTGCCTTAATCGGAGGCATGGTTGGCGCAGCAACCGCTCTGTTCCTGGCTCCTAAATCAGGCAAAGAGCTTCAGAGTGATTTAAGCGAAAAGGCTGCCCTATTAAAAGAGAAGTCAGGACAGTACCGTGAAACAGCTATGACAAAAGGTACCGAACTGGCTAATGCTGCAAAAGAAAAAACAAATGTGCTGACTCAAACGGTGACAAAGCAATCCAATGAACTCGTTAATAAAGTAAAAAGCTTGAAAGAAGCTCAAAATGGACAAGCTGGTGCAAACGGGACATCCGAAGAAAATGGAGAGGCCATCAATAACGAGATATTCCAGGCAGAAGGGAACGCTCCAGTAAATGATGCAGAAATCCAAATGAAGCTGGAAGAGACGAAAAAGGCTTTTGACGAAACCGAGCAAAAGTATAATTAATTTTATTTGTTTAAGCAACGGTGAAGTGGTACGATTACTTCACCGTTATTTAATTTAAAGAGCGAGGCTTTGCCTGGCTTAGTTGGGGAGGTAAGAAAATGAAAAAATTTGATAGCCATGAATCATTTGATCAAGCAGTAGAATCAGGAGAGCAGCTGCTGGTTTTAAAACACAGTTCCACTTGTCCGGTGAGCGGCGCAGCGTTTGAAGAATATGAAAGCTTTGTAAAAGAGCATCAAGATGTAAATGCTTATTACTTAGTTGTTCAGGATGATCGTCCCTTGTCAAATCACATTGCAGAAGCTTTTCATATCAAACATGAGTCTCCTCAGGCCATTCTATTTAATAATGGAGATGTTGCCTGGCATGCATCACATTGGAAGATTACATATGATTCCCTGGTGAATGCTGTGAAGGAAAACAGATAAAACCCATCCAATCGGATGGGTTTTTGCTATCAAACAAGAAAATATATATTTATTAAACGTCGATAACTGTCTAACACTAGCAGCCTGCCCCCGCTTTTCTTATATATACTTCACATTTGAATTTTTATTATTTATGGCAGGCCACACGATTTTGAGATGATCACCAGGCTCTATAGGTTCATGAAAAGATGCCTTTTCCCCATTTTTCAAGAGAACGAAGCTTCCGGAAGATGCTGCAGGCATATCTACACTAACATGGCTGAAGATATCCTGAAAAATAAAAGGAGACATTGGTTTTTTCACGAGTGTTATCGCATCTCCAGCATGAATCGCATCATCTTCATTGAGGACAGCTCCTTCCCTCTGAAATTCAAGTATCCCTCTGGAAAGCTCTAATTTCTTACCGTTAAACATGACCGGGATCCTCTGCTGTAGTACCAGCTGCTTTATATCTGCTAATTCCTTTACTGATAGTGTGCCTCTTTTTTCAATTCGGAGATTGTCACCATCGTCTACTATGCTATGATAATTCGCCTCAAGGCCGTTTTTAAAAAGCTTTCCGGTATGGCGGGGGAGGAATGTCTCTTTTTCATTAATGCTGATTCTAAAAGGCGTAAGCTCGCTTAATAAATCGTTTAGGTTCAAGTTTCTTAAGACTTCTTCAAATGTTTCCGGAATTCTGCACTCTACCTTATCCCGATCAGCAATGATCTGTTCAAGCGAGGCAGCTTTTTCATTACAGGTAATAACAGGGTGGATTGTGTACTGCTTTTCGTTAATAGTAATAGACTTTTCAGGAACTTCATCAATCAAATCTTTTATGCGGACTTCAGCAGGCAATCCGTCACGTCCTCTTGAAACAGTGATGATATCCCCTGATTTGATTTCTTCATCCAAAGCACTTGTAAGGCTGTTGCGTATGATGACAGGAGCTTCTCCATGACTTCCTGGAATCGTAACGCTTTGCCCGTTTAGTTTGACTATCATGGCGAGTCCGGGCTTACCGTAAAGCTTATTCATTTTAATGCCTGCTGCCAGGAGACAATCCCCAACTGTCAGGTTCTTGACCTCGAATAGCCTGACAGGCTGATCGTTGACGTAAACTGTACAATATTGGACTGGGGCTTTTTTAGCAGCGATGGCTATTCCTATTGGGGTGACAAGTTCAGGGCCTTTGTATGTAAAATCCGGTAAATTCAGCCCGCTTATTGCGTCAATTCCCCTTATTGCGACTCTATTCGCTGGAAGGCCCAGTCTTTGCGCTATTCTTTCAGGAAGTCCAGGTGTTAAGCTCCCGCCCCCTACCAGCATGACGGCTTTGGGCGGCCTATTATTCAGCTGCAGAATTTCATCGCAGATGGAATTTGTCAATCGTTCTAGCGCAGGAGAAATTTTTTCAATTGTCTCTTCCCTGCTGACTTCTGTCTGGAAGCCGAGAATATCCGTGACAGTAATTGTATCCGATACATGCAAATCTCTCTTTGCCTTTTCGGCTAAAGGAAAGTCCAGGAGAAACTGGTCACTGATTGCTTCAGTTATCTCATCTCCTGCTACAGGCACCATTCCGTAAGCTGTAACTGTGCCCATATCTGTAATGGCAATATCGGACGTTCCGGCACCGATATCAACAAGAGCAACATTCAGCCTTCTCATCGAAGGAGGAATCAGCACATTAATAGCTGCGATTGGCTCAAGTGTCAAAGCTTCCATTTCCAGGCCAGCCCTTTGTAGAGCTGAGATTAGTGACTCCACTACAACCTTGGGCAGGAACGTAGCAATGATTTCAACGGATGCTTCATCCCCCTGCTGATCAATTAGACTGCCGATTTCTTCT
>Ga0180215_1002355_pt1 | contig 19213 bp, 28 predicted proteins | sample eDN3rd37CBELigBY_FD_128871 | JGI IMG/M metagenome (GOLD analysis project Ga0180215, IMG submission 128871) | Enriched backyard soil microbial communities from Emeryville, California, USA - eDNA 3rd pass 37_C BE-Lig BY (version 2) (version 2) | ecosystem: Environmental > Terrestrial > Soil >... | reverse complement strand
GCGCACCAACTCGGCGAGCTCTGCGGAGACACTCTCGGCGGTTGACTGCTCTGCCGCCTCCACCATGACTCGCACCATGGGCTCGGTGCCCGACGGTCGAAGGACAACGCGGCCGTTGTCGCCGAGCTTCTGCTCCCAGGCCTTCACCTCGGCAGCGATGACCTCGTCCTGGTGGATGCGGTGGTGGTCGACGCCACGAACGTTCACCATCACCTGCGGGTAGACGGTCATGAGCTCGCTGAGATCCGCCAGGCTCTTGCCCGTGCGAGCCATCTCAGACAGCAGGTGAAGGCCCGTGAGAATGCCGTCACCCGTGGTGGCGTAGTCGCTCATGATCACGTGGCCGGACTGCTCGCCACCCAGATTGAGGCTGTGCTCGCCGAGGGCCTCCAGCACGTAACGGTCGCCGACGGCCGTCGTGAGCAGCTCGATCCCGTGCTCCTCCATCGCCAGGCGAAGACCGAGGTTACTCATCACGGTCGCGACGAGCGTGTTCTTGGCGAGAAGGCCGCGTTCCTTCATCGACACGGCGAGGATGGCCATGATCTGGTCGCCGTCCACCACGCGTCCGCGGTGGTCGACCGCAAGGCAGCGGTCAGCGTCGCCGTCATGGGCGATGCCGACATCCGCCCCGTGCTCGAGCACGGCCTTCGCCAGATTCTCCAGGTGGGTGGAGCCGACGCCGTCGTTGATGTTGATGCCGTCAGGGTTGGCGCCAACCACGGTGACGCGCGCGCCGGCATCCGTGAACACCTGAGGTGAGACGCCCGCGGCGGCACCGTGCGCACAATCGAGAACGACATGGATGCCATCAAGGCGAGTCGTCAGGGTCGACAACAGATGCAGAACGTAGCGGTCCTCCGCGTCTGCGAAGCGGTTGATGCGCCCGACCTCTACGCCCGTGGGCGCCAGCTTGCCGTCGCTGAGTGCGGCCTCGATGCGATCCTCAACGACGTCGGGCAGCTTGGTCCCACCCGTGGCGAAGAACTTGATGCCGTTGTCTGGTGCCGGGTTGTGCGAGGCCGAGATCATCACGCCGAAGTCGGCACCGATGTCACCGATCAGGAAGGCAGCTGCCGGGGTCGGGATCACCCCGGCATCGAGCACGTCAACACCGGAACTCGACAGCCCAGCCGACACTGCGGCAGCGAGGAACTCACCCGAAATCCTCGGGTCGCGTGCGACCACTGCGACAGGGCGGCGACCGGATGCCCGGCGACCGTCAGCGACCTGACCCTTGCCGAGCACTACGGCAGCGGCCTGGGCAAGGCCGAGGGCCAACTCGACCGTGATGTCCCGGTTCGCGAGTCCGCGAACCCCGTCCGTTCCGAAAAGACGCGTCATGACAGCTGCAGCCAGCTACCGTGTGCGACTTAGCGCTTCGAGAACTGCGACGCCTTGCGGGCCTTCTTGAGACCTGCCTTCTTGCGCTCGATGACGCGGGCGTCACGAGTGAGGAAGCCGGCCTTCTTGAGCGTGGGACGGTTGTTCTCGCGGTCGATCTCGTTGAGCGAGCGCGCGATCGCAAGGCGAAGCGCTCCAGCCTGCCCGGATGGGCCGCCGCCGGTGATCTTCGCCGTCACGTCGTAGCTGCCCAGCAGGTCGAGAACCTTGAACGGGTCGTTGATGAGCTGCTGGTGCAGCTTGTTCGGGAAGTACTCGGTGAACTCGCGGCCGTTGACCGTGAACGAGCCGGTGCCCGGCTTGATGCGAACGCGGGCGATCGCCTGCTTGCGACGGCCGACACCTGCGCCGGGAACATTGAGCACCGCGCGGGGAGCCTTGGGGGCCTCCTCGGCCGGGGTTTCGGTCGAGTAGCTCTCGCCGGTCAACACAGCGCTGTCGATGGAGTCTGAAATCTTCGCCATTGTCTGGGAATCCTTGCTTCTACTGGCGCGCGCTACTGCGCGACCTGGCCGAGGGTGTAGGTCTTGGGCTGCTGGGCAGCGTGGGGGTGCTCTGCGCCTGCGTAGACCTTGAGCTTGGTGAGCTGTGCCCGACCAATGGAGTTCTTGGGAAGCATGCCGCGCACGGCCTTCTCGACTGCACGAGTCGGGTGCTTCTCAAGCAGCTCGGAGTAGGAGGTCGCCTTCAGCCCGCCGGGGTAGCCCGAGTGGCGGTAGGCCTTCTTCTGCGCCAGCTTCGAGCCGGTGAGGGCCACCTTGTCGGCGTTGATGATGATGACGAAGTCGCCCATGTCCATGTGGGGGGCGAAGGTCGCCTTGTGCTTGCCACGAAGCAGGGTGGCCGCGTGGCTGGCCAGGCGACCCAGAACGACGTCTGTTGCGTCGATGATGAGCCAGTCGCGCTGGACGTCATCGGGCTTGGGAGAAAAGGTGCGCGTCACAGTAGTGCTGCTTTCTGATCGAGATGAGATGTTCGTGAATCCCGCTCCGATGGTCGTTCATCGGCAGATTGCCGGGAACGGTGCCGGTGGAGGGCTCATGATCGGGTGCCGCGCACGGGGCGTCAACACCAAGGGTCTAGCTTAGACGATCTGCGCCCCACCGGTCAAACGAGGGCGCACCAGCACGGGTGCCTCCTCCGCCTGGCGCCTCGCCCTGGTCTGCTCCGCGCGGGCTGCCAGCCCCGCATCATCCGGATACCCCACCTCAACCATGGTGAGCCCTTTCGCCGGCATGACCTTGAACTCGCTTCCGCGAATTCGTTCGTCACGGATGCCCACCAGGCGTTCCGGGGGCAGCTTGCCCTGGCCGACCGCAACGCACGCACCCACCAGGGATCGCACCATGCTGTGGCAGAACGCGTCAGCCTTCACCTCGGCAACCAGCACACCATCGGGTTCGCGCCACCAGCGCAGCTCCTGCAGGGTGCGGATGGTGGTCGCCCCCTCGCGTGGCTTGCAGTATGCCGCCCAGTCGTGCAGCCCGAGCAGGCCAGCAGCAGCCTCATTCATCGCATCGACATCGAGAGCGGCCGGATACCAGACGGTGTGGCCACGCACCAGCGGATCCCGGGGGGCTTCGGTGTCTGCGATGCGGTAGCGGTACCGCCGCCACAGGGCTGAGAAGCGGGCGTCGAACCCGTCGGGAGCCAGGGCCGACCGCGACACGTACACGTCGCTGTCGAGCCCGGCGATGCCGTTGATGCGCCGACTCAGCGATGCGGGCCCGTCGAAGACCCGGCCGCCGAGCTTTCCCCGACGCGGACGAGCGAGGCTCCCCAACTGCTCGGGCGTGAGGTCAAGGTGGGCCACCTGACCGGTCGCATGCACACCGGCATCCGTTCGCCCGGCGACAACCAGGGTGGGAATCGGAGGAAAGCGCCGAAAGATCACCGCGAGCGCAGCCTCGATCTCACCCTGGACGGTTCTCAGGCCGGGCTGCCTGGTCCAGCCGGTGAAGGCGGCGCCGTCATAGGCGATGTCGAGGCGGATGCGTGTGGTCTGCGTGTGCGCAGCATCCAGCGTTCCCTCGTCCACGCCCCGATTCTATGCGGGGGAGCGTGTGCGCAAACGCGGCCAGTGCGCTGGGCGAGCGGCTGCCGGGCGAGGCATCATCGAGTTTGACCGAGCGAAAGCTTCAGGGGACGATCGATAGACGATTGCCATGACCACCAGCATCCGCGAGAAGACGCCGGCCGCGACCGCGGTCAGTTCGTCGACCCCGCCGCGTTTCTCGGGCCTCGACGGGCTGCGGGCCATCGCGGTCATCACCGTCATGGTGTTCCACCTCTTCCCCGGCGTGATGCCCGGAGGCTTCCTGGGCGTCGACATCTTCTTCGTCATCAGCGGCTTCCTCATCACGAGTCTGCTGCTGGCAGAGCACGCGAGGTCCGGGCGCATCCGGCTCGGATACTTCTGGCGCAGACGGGCACGACGGCTGCTCCCGGCGCTGGCGGCGCTCGCCCTTGTGTGCTGCACTGCAGCATGGATCATCGGTGGCGACCTGCTGGTCGGACTCGGGCAGCAGCTACTGGGTGCCGCCACCTTCAGCACCAACTGGCTGTCGATCGCCGCCGAGCACAGCTACTTCGACGAGTCGACGCCTGAGCTGTTCCGCAACCTGTGGTCGCTGGCCGTCGAGGAGCAGTTTTACCTCGCCTGGCCGCTCGTGGTTCTCGGTCTGCTGGCGATCCCCCGCCGCTGGGCACGCGTGACGATCGTTGCAGTGCTCGCCGTGGCATCCGCGATCGGCATGGCGCTGCTCGTCGGTGACGACGCAACGCGCGTGTACTACGGAACGGACACTCACAGCTTCGGCCTCGCCATCGGTGCGGTGCTCGCACTGCTCAGCAGCGGTTGGTCCCGAGAGTCGGCAGGGTGGCGGCGCCCGCCGCGCATCATCCTGCCGATCGTCGGCGCAGTGGCCGTTGCTGGCCTGATCGCCGCAGCCTTCCTGCTTACGGCAGAAGGCAAGCTCAGCTACCGAGGCGGGCTCGCAGCGGTCGCCGTACTCAGCACGGTCGCCATCCTCGGTTCGGTCGTGCCTGGCTCGCTTCTGGGCAGGGTGCTCGACCTGCAGCCGATGCGCTGGATCGGCGAACGCTCATACGGGCTGTACCTGTGGCATTGGCCCGTCTACCTACTCGTCGCGGCGGCGCTACCCGACATCGCTGCCTCGGATTCCGGCTTCTGGCAAGTGGGAACGATCGCCGCGGTGCTCACGGTCGCGGCCGCCGCCTTCTCCTACCGCGTGGTCGAGCAGCCCATCCGCCGTGTCGGTTTCCGGGGCACGGTGCGTTCGCTTGCCACCTGGCACACGTCGCGACGCAGGATGTTCGGAATCGCGACAGCGGGCATCCTCAGTCTCGCTCTCGTTTCCACCACCGCGGTCGCCGTCGTCTCCGACCCCGGGCAAGGGTCGGTGCAGGCCCAGATCGAGGCCGGCCAGCGGGCGGTGCAGGAGGAGGCGGACCGCGCGAAGCAGTCGACGAATGACGAAGTGGCCGAGCCAGCAGAACCCGCGGCTGCACCCCTGCCCGGCGGCGACCAGATCAGCGCGATCGGCGACTCGGTGATGCTCGCATCGGCGCGCGAACTCCAGAAGGCCTTCCCGGGCATCCAGATCGACGCGGTGGTGTCTCGCCAGCTCTGGCAGGCGCCGGGAATAGTCGAGCGAATGAAGGCGAAGGGCACGCTGCGGCCCACCGTGCTGATCGGCCTGGGAACCAACGGGCCCATCGACAAGAAGGCCCTCATGCGCTTACGCGAGCTTGCAGGCGACGAGCACCAGATCGTGCTGGTCAACGTCTTCGCACCCCGGTGGTGGACGGATGGCGTGAACGCAAACCTCTCGGGCTTCGCGCAGCAGTACCGCAACGTGGAGCTCGCGAACTGGCGCGACTCGATCTCGGGCAACCTGCGCCTGTTGGCTGGCGACCAGATCCATCCCGGAGACGCGGGCGGGCGCATTTACGCCGGCGCGGTGCGCGACGCGCTGCAGCGCCTCTCAGAGCTGCCGCCCCTGCTGAGCCCGCGGGAGTACGGTCTCGCCCCCCTCCCCAGCTGAGCCTGCCGCGCTCCCACACAGCTGAGATCCGGAAATTGGCGGCTCGTGACAGTCTGAAGCGCCAATTTCCGGATCTCACGGAGTCAGGAGGGGGAGTCAGCTTAACAAGTGAAGGCCCCGCCGAAGCGGGGCCTTCACTCAATAGCGGATGCTACTTGTCGGAAGCAGGCTCTTCAGTGGCGGCCTCTTCAGTGGCGGCCTCCTCTGAAGAGGCCTCCTCAGCAGCAGCGTCGTCAGCAGAGGCCTCCTCAGTGGGAGCCTCGGTCGCCTCGGCTTCTGCGGTCTCCTCAGCAGAGGCCTCCTCGACCGCGGCCTCCTCAACGGGCTCAGCCTTAGCAGGCTTCTCTGCCTTGGTGCTCGCCTTGCTCTTCGGCTTGGCGTTCACCGGCTCGAGCACGAGCTCGATCTGCACCATCGACGCGTTGTCTCCCTTGCGGAAACCGAGCTTGGTGATACGCGTGTACCCACCATCGCGCTCGGCGACCAGCGGAGCAATCTCGGTAAAGAGCTCGTGCACGACCGACTTGTCGCCGATGATGCGCAGCGCACGCCTGCGAGCGTGCATGTCGCCACGCTTCGCGAAGGTGATGAGGCGCTCGGCAACCGGGCGCAGACGCTTCGCCTTCGTCTCGGTCGTCTTGATCGACTTGTGGGTGAAGAGTGCGGCCGCGAGGTTGGCGAGCAGCAGGCGCTCGTGAGCCGGGCCGCCCCCGAGACGGGGACCCTTGGTGGGCTTTGGCATTTTCTAGTTCTCCAGTATTAAAGGGATGTCACGGCTGTCGCGAGCGACGACCTAGTTGCTTTCCTCGGCGTCGTCATAGCTGTAGAAGTGCGCACCGTCGAAACCAGGAACGGTGTCCTTCAGCGACAGGCCCATCTCGACCAGCTTGTCCTTGACCTCATCCACCGACTTCTGACCGAAGTTGCGGATGTTCATGAGCTGGGTCTCCGACAGGGCCACCAGTTCACTGACGTTGTTGATTCCCTCGCGCTTGAGGCAGTTGTAGCTGCGCACAGAGAGGTCGAGGTCTTCGATCGGCATGCTCAGCTCGGTCGAGAGGACGGCATCGACCGGCGCGGGGCCGATCTCGATGCCCTCAGCGGCAGCGTTGAGCTCGCGGGCGAGCCCGAACAGCTCGACCAGGGTCTTACCTGCGGAAGCGATCGCGTCGCGCGGGGTGATCGCCGACTTGGTCTCGACATCCACCACCAGACGATCGAAGTCTGTGCGCTCACCGGCGCGGGTCGCCTCAACACGGTAGGTGACCTTGAGAACGGGCGAGTAGATCGAGTCGATCGGAATCTGACCGGCCTCGCTGAACTCGTTGCGGTTCTGCGTCGCCGAGACGTAGCCGCGGCCGCGCTCGATGGTGAGCTCGAGTTCGAACTTCGCCTTGTCGTTGAGGGTGGCGATGAGCAGGTCGGGGTTGTGGATCTCGACGCCGGCGGGCGCGGAGATGTCTGCCGCGGTCACCTGGCCGGCACCCTGCTTGCGCAGGTAGGCGGTGATCGGCTCGTCGTGCTCGCTCGACACCACCAGGCCCTTGATGTTCAGGATGATCTCGGTGACGTCTTCCTTCACACCGGCGATGGTGCTGAACTCGTGCAGCACGCCATCGATCCGGATGCTCGTGACCGCAGCTCCCGGAATCGACGAGAGCAGGGTGCGACGGAGGGAGTTACCGAGGGTGTAACCGAAACCCGGCTCCAGTGGCTCGATGATGAACCGTGAACGGAACTCGGAGATGTTCTCTTCGGTCAGAGTGGGACGCTGTGCAATGAGCACGTGTATTCCTTTCGGCAAAGTGTCCGCTATTTGACACTTAGGCGTGGAGACGGGTGGCTGGCCCGCCGGTGTTCTTGTTCAGTTGTGGGAAAAACTTCTGCGGTTCGAGCCGCTTCTGCGGGTTGAGTAGGGCCGCTGGGCCCGTATCGAAACCCGTGGGTTGAGTAGGACCCTGGGTCCGTATCGAAACCTCGGAGACGAGTAACTCGCTAGCTCGACTCCTGGTCTCGATACACCGCGCCGGTAAGGCGCGGCACTCGACCCGCAGGTGTCTGACGCTGCGCGTCAGACGCGCCTGCGCTTCGGGGGGCGGCAACCGTTGTGCGCCTGCGGCGTTACGTCGTTGATCGACCCCACCTCGAGGCCGGCGGCCTGCAGCGAACGGATCGCGGTCTCGCGGCCCGAGCCCGGTCCCTTCACGAAGACGTCGACCTTCTTGACGCCGTGCTCCTGCGCCTGGCGTGCCGCAGACTCGGCAGACATCTGGGCGGCGTACGGGGTGGACTTGCGCGAGCCCTTGAACCCGACGACGCCAGACGACGACCAGCTCAGAACAGCACCGGACGGGTCGGTGATGGTGACGATGGTGTTGTTGAAGGTCGACTTGATGTGGGCCTGACCGACCGCGACATTCTTCTTCTCTTTGCGACGCGGCTTACGAACGGCCGACTTGGGTGTTGCCAATGTTCTCTCCTAAGACTGTGGGTGGCGAAGCGAGCCGAGTGGCTGCTATCGGGCCTTCTTCTTGCCGGCGACAGTGCGCTTCGGGCCCTTGCGGGTGCGAGCGTTGGTCTTCGTGCGCTGCCCGTGAACGGGAAGGCCACGGCGGTGACGGATGCCCTGGTAGCTTCCGATCTCAACCTTGCGGCGGATGTCCGCTGCAACCTCGCGGCGAAGGTCACCCTCAACCTTGTAGTTGCCTTCGATGTAGTCGCGGAGGGCGACGAGCTGGTCGTCTGTCAGGTCTTTGACCCGAATCTCGCCGCTGATACCGGTGTCCGCAAGCGCCTTGAGCGACTTCGTGCGGCCAACACCGTAAATGTAGGTCAGTGCGACTTCCACACGCTTATCGCGTGGGATGTCGACTCCTGCTAGACGAGCCATGGTGGCTACTCCTCATTGATGAGTGGAGGTCTGCAGCAGCACCCGTATCACCGGCCTCCAACCGATGGTGTCCATTTCGCCTGGCGAAACTTCTGGTGCTGCTTTTCTGTGTTTTCTGTGTTCAGTTATTGGTCTCGGGTCTCGATACGATCGCCCGGGAGGGGCGATCACTCGACCTTGATCGCGTCCGACGCTATGCGTCCGACGGGATCAACCCTGGCGCTGCTTGTGGCGCGGGTTGGACTTGCAGATGACCATGACGTTGCCGTGGCGACGGATCACCTTGCAGTGGTCGCAGATCGGCTTGACGCTGGGGTTGACCTTCATTGTGTTTCCTTAGGATCGCTGTCTTCGTACCTGTCACACGCCGGTGCGCGCGGACTGGCCGTTACTTTCCAGCAGGGCCTACTTGTAGCGGTACACGATCCGACCGCGGGTCAGATCGTACGGGCTCAGTTCGACGATCACACGGTCTTCGGGGAGGATGCGGATGTAGTGCTGCCGCATCTTTCCCGAAATGTGTGCAAGAACTTTATGGCCGTTCGTCAACTCAACGCGGAACATCGCGTTGGGAAGAGCTTCAACTACTGCGCCCTCGATCTCGATGACACCGTCTTTTTTGGCCATAACCTCTTCATCGCTAAAAGTATTGTGCTGGTCGTGCGTTGGATTGTGGCGTCACATCCGGTCTCCCGGAGATAGGCACGCAGAAACGGCCATAAGACACCAAGGATCAATCTTAGGGTATTCTGGGCCGTTTCGCCAAACGCCCGTCGACAGGCTCAGACACCGAGCCTCAGGAGATGGGCACCGGAGTGACGCCGAGTGGTTCCAGCTGGGCTGCGCCACCGTCATGCGCCGTCAGCACCCAGATCCCCCCGGAGTGCACGGCAACTGAGTGCTCCCAGTGGGCTGCAGAGCTGCCATCCGTCGTCGCGACGGTCCAGTCGTCATCGAGCGTCACGGTGTCGATTCCGCCGAGCGTCACCATGGGCTCGATCGCCACGGCGAGCCCCGGTTTGACCGCTGGACCCCGTTCCCGCACCCGATAGTTGAACACGGGCGGTGCCTCGTGCATGGAGCGTCCGATGCCGTGTCCGACATAGTCCTCGAGGATGCCGAAGGTCACGCCGTCTAAGGTCGCCGGATGCGACTCGATGTAGTCCTCGATCGCGGCGCCGACCTCGTTGAGGTGGCTGGAGTTCGCGAGCGCCGCGATGCCATGCCAGAGCGAGTCTTCCGTCACTTGGGAGAGCAGTTCGCGCTCGGCGACAAGGTCTGGCCGTGACGGGTCAGGAACGACCATCGTGAAGGCCGCGTCGCCGTTCCAGCCGTCTACCTGCGCCCCGCAGTCGATCGACACGATGTCTCCGGCTTCGATCACCCGGCCACCGGGGATGCCGTGCACGATCTCCTCGTTGACCGAGGTGCACAGGGTGTGCCGGTATCCGGGAACGAGCGCGAAGTTCGGCTCTCCCCCACCGTCACGGATCACCTTCTCGGCGATCGCGTCGAGCTCTGCGGTGGTGGCGCCCGGTCGAATGGCGTCGCGCACAGCATCGAGTGCTCGCGCCGTGAGCACGCCGGGAGGCACCATCAGCCCAAGCTGCGCCTGCGACTTGTAGATGCCCTTGCGAAGACTCATCGGGTCTAGTGTCGAGCTACTGGGCGTTCTCGGCCGGACGGATGCCACGAGCCGCCAGGGCGTCCTGAATGCGCTCGGTCACCTCGTCGATCGCGCCAAGGCCGTCGACCTCGATCAGCAGGCCACGCTCACGGAACACCTCGATGAGTGGTGCTGTTTCGCGCGCATACACCTCCTGGCGGTGGCGGATGGCGTCTTCCGAATCGTCGACCCGGCCCTGCTCGATGGCGCGGCGACGCAGTCGAGCGACAACGGCATCCGTGTCTGCGACCAACTGGATGACAGCGTCGAGGCGCTCACCCTTGCTGGCGAGCAGCTGGTCGAGGAAGGCGACCTGGTCGAGCGTGCGCGGGTACCCGTCAAGGAGAAAACCGCCCTGGGCGTCGTCCTCCTTGACCCGACTGGCCACGAGCGCGTTCGTCAGGCTGTCTGGCACGTAGTCGCCCGCGTCGACGATGGCCTTGACCTCAACACCGAGCGGTGTCTTGTTGGCGATGTTGTAGCGAAAGATGTCTCCGGTCGCGATCGCCGGAATGCCGAAGGTGTCGGTCAGACGTGCGGCCTGGGTGCCCTTGCCTGCCCCGGGCGGCCCAACAATCAGCAGGTGCACTCCTGCGTGCTCGCGGCCCGTCATCGCAGCAGCCCTTCGTAGTGGCGCTGTTGCAATTGCGAGTCGATCTGCTTCACGGTCTCGAGTCCGACACCCACGATGATCAGGATGCTTGCGCCACCGAACGGGAAGTTCATGTTGGCGCCCACCATGGCCAGTGCGAAGAGCGGGATGAGGGCGACGATACCGAGGTAGAGCGAGCCGGGAAGCGTGATGCGCGTGAGCACGTAGTCGAGGTACTCGGCCGTGGGGCGGCCGGCGCGGATGCCGGGAATGAAGCCGCCGTACTTCTTCATGTTGTCTGCCACTTCCTCCGGGTTGAAGGTGATGGCCACGTAGAAGTAGGTGAAGCCGACGTTGAGCAGGAAGTAGATGATCATGTACAGCGGCTCGTCGCCCGAGGTGAGGTTCTCGGTGACCCAGGTGACCCAAGGCGCTGGCAACTCGCCTGCGGGAGGCGTGTTGAACTGGGCGACCAGCATCGGCAGGTACAGCAGCGACGAGGCGAAGATCACCGGGATCACGCCGGCCATGTTGACCTTGATGGGAATGTACGTGTTGTTGCCGCCGTAGGTGCGACGCCCGACCATGCGCTTGGCGTACTGCACGGGGATGCGCCTCTGCGACTGCTCGACGAAGACGACCGCGAACATGATGCCGACACCGACGACGAGCACCATGAGGAAGGTCTCGAAGTTGCGCGACTCCGCGATGCCCCACAGTGCGGTGGGGAAGGTGGCGGCGATCGAGATGAAGATGAGCAGCGACATTCCGTTGCCGATACCGCGCTCCGTGATGAGCTCACCCATCCACATGATGAGGCCGGTTCCCGCCGTCATGGTGATGACCATGAGCAGGATGGCGTACCAGGCCTCGTTGGTGATCAATGCCGAACACTCCGCAGCCCCGGATGCTCCGAACAGCGTTCCGCTGCGGGCGACGGTGACCAGAGTGGTCGACTGCAGCACGGCGAGGGCAATGGTGAGGTATCGCGTGTACTGCGTGAGGGTTGACTGGCCCGCCTGGCCCTCCTTGTACAGGGCGTCGAAGTGCGGGATGACCACGCGCAGCAGCTGCACGATGATGGAGGCCGTGATGTACGGCATGATGCCGAGCGCGAAGACCGACAGCTGCAGCAGAGCGCCACCGCTGAACAGGTTCACCAGTTCATAGAGGCCGGATGCGCCCTGCCCCCCGGCAAGACACGATTGCACGTTCCCGTAGTCGATGAATGGGGTCGGAATGAATGACCCGAGCCGGAACAGCGCGATGATGCCGATGGTGAAGCCAATTTTGCGGCGAAGATCGGGCGTGCGAAAAATACGCGCGATAGCTCTGAACACGAGGCCTCCTGATTACTTTCGGGTGAGCCACCGGGTGGCCCTGCTGCAGGGCCACCCGGACGGCTACTTGACGGAGCCGCCCGCTGCGACGATCTTCGACTCTGCCGAGCCGGAGACCTTGTCTACTGCAACGTTCAGCTTAACCGCAATCTCACCCGTTCCCAGAACCTTGACCTTCTCGTTCTTGCGCACGACGCCCTTGGCGACGAGGTCGCTCACGGTGACGTCGCCGCCCTTCGGGTACAGCTCGCCGAGCTTGTCGAGGTTGACCACCTGGTACTCGACGCGGAACGGGTTCTTGAACCCGCGCAGCTTCGGAGTACGCATGTGCAGAGGCATCTGGCCGCCCTCGAAGCCGACCTTCACCTGGTAACGAGCCTTCGTTCCCTTGGTTCCGCGACCGGCGGTCTTACCCTTCGACGCCTCACCGCGACCCACGCGGGTCTTAGCGGTCTTGGCACCTGGGGCAGGACGGAGGTGGTGCATCTTGAGCACCCGCGGGCGGGAAGCCACGTCTGCTGCGGGCTTCTCGGCAGCCTTGGCAGGGGCCTTGGTCTCGGACTTCGCAGCAGCAGCCTTGGTCTCGGACTTGGCAGCGGCCTTTGCCGGAGCCTTCGTCTCGGACTTCGCAGCAGCAGCCTTCGCCGGAGCCTTGGTCTCAGACTTCGCAGCAGCAGCCTTCGCCGGAGCCTTCGTCTCAGACTTCGCAGCAGCAGCCTTCGCCGGAGCCTTGGCGGCGGCCTTCGTGGGCTCGTCCTTCTTCGCAGCAGCCTTTGCGGGAGCCTTCGACTCAGCCTTGGCAGCGGTCGACTTCGAAGCAGACGCCTTGGCGGCCGTCTCCTTCTTCGGGGCTGCGGCCTTCTTGGCGGCTGGCTTCTCTTTTTCTTCAGCCATTAGTCAATCTCCTCGACCTTCACCAGGTGAGCGACGGTGTTGACGTACCCGCGGTTCTGCGAGTTGTCTTCCCTGACGACAGAGTCGCCGATGCGCTTGAGTCCCAAGCTGCGCAGGGTGTCGCGCTGGTTTTGCTTCTCACTGATTTTGGACTTGATCTGGGTTACCTTCAGGCGAGCCATCAGACACCTGCCTTTGCTTCAGCGTCGGCCTTGGCCGTCGCGGCCTGGATGCGAAGGATCTGCTCCGGAACGACATCCTCGATCGGAAGATCGCGGCGCGCAGCGACAGCGGCGGGCTCCTCAAGAGACTGCAGTGCCGTCACCGTGGCGTGCACGATGTTGAGCGTGTTGGACGATCCGAGCGACTTGCTCAGCACGTCGTGGATGCCCGCACACTCGAGAACGGCGCGCACCGGTCCACCCGCGATAACACCGGTACCTGCAGCTGCGGGACGCAGCAGCACGACTCCGGCGGCGGTCTCACCCTGCACGGGGTGCGGGATGGTCTTGCCGACGCGAGGAACGCGGAAGAAGTTCTTCTTCGCCTCCTCGACGCCCTTCGAGATCGCAGTGGGCACCTCGCGGGCCTTGCCGTAGCCGACACCGACCATGCCGTTGCCGTCTCCGACTACCACGAGAGCGGTGAAGCTGAAGCGACGACCGCCCTTCACGACCTTGGACACGCGGTTGATGGTGACAACACGCTCGAGGAACTGACTCTTGTCGGAGTCACGGCTCCCGCGCTGCTGGTTCGGGTTGCGCTCGCGACCACCGCGGCGAGCCTCACGGGGCTCGTTCCTCGGCTCAGTCGCTGCCGCGGTCTCCACCGGGGCCTCGGCTACTTCTGCCACAGCCTGCTCCTTGTTAGTTGTTTCATCGCTCACAGGTTCAAACCACCCTCTCGAGCTCCCTCGGCGATTGCCGCGACGCGACCCGCGTACCGGCTACCACCACGGTCAAATACGACGTCTGCGATGCCCGCCGCCTTGGCGCGCTCGGCGACGAGTTCGCCGACCCTGCGGGCCTTCGCCGTCTTGTCACCGTCAAGCCCACGCAGGTCGGCTTCCATAGTCGACGCGGACGCGACCGTGTGGCCCTTGCTGTCGTCGACGACCTGCACGAAGACGTGCCTGGCCGAACGGGTGACCACCAGGCGCGGACGCGCCTCGGTGCCCACGACCTTCTTGCGAAGGCGTGCGTGCCTGCGAGCCTTGGCAGCAGACTTGCTCTTACCTCTGGTTCCGAGAGCCATGGTTACTTTCCAGCCTTTCCGGCCTTGCGGCGGATTACCTCGCCGGCGTAGCGAACGCCCTTGCCCTTGTAAGGCTCCGGCTTGCGCAACTTGCGGATGTTTGCGGCGACCTCTCCGACAGCCTGCTTGTCAATGCCGTGCACTGTCAGCTTGGTGTTGCCCTCGACGGCGAACGTGATGCCGGCGGGCGGGTCGACGGTGATGGGGTGCGAGTAGCCGAGAGCGAACTCGAGCGAGTTGCCCTTCGCGGAGACACGGTAACCGGTTCCGACGATCTCGAGCCCCTTGCTGTAGCCCTGGGTCACACCGATGATCTGGTTGTTGATCAGCGTGCGGGTCAGGCCGTGCAGCGAGCGCGACTCGCGCTCGTCATCCGGACGCGTGACCAGCACCTGGCCGTCCTCGACCTTCACCTCGATGGGGTCTGCGACGGGAAGCGTGAGCTCACCCTTCGGGCCCTTGACGGTGACGACTGAGCCGTCGACCTTGACGTCGACACCCGACGGGATGTCGATGGGAAGTCTTCCAATACGTGACATGACTGGCTACCACACGTAGGCGAGGACTTCCCCACCCACGCCCTTCTGAGTCGCCTGGCGATCCGTGAGGAGGCCAGAGGAGGTCGACAGGATGGCGACGCCGAGGCCACCCAGAACACGGGGGATCTCGCTCGACTTCGCGTAGACGCGCAGGCCGGGCTTCGACACGCGCTTGATGCCCGCGATGGAGCGCTCACGGTTCGGGCCATACTTCAGGCTGAGCGTCAGGGTGGAGCCGACGCGAGCGTCTTCCACCGTCCACCCGCCGATGTAACCCTCAGACTTGAGGATCTCGGCGATGTGGGTCTTGAGCTTGCTGTTCGGCATGGACACTGTCTCGTGGTACGCCGAATTCGCGTTGCGCAGTCTGGTCAGCATGTCTGCGACCGGATCTGTCATTGTCATGTGATTTGTTTCCTCATCTCGGCTGGTTTCGACACCCGGTTCACGAATGCCGACCCTGCCGATCGGTGGTGGATGTTACTGGTTCTCTGCGTTCTTGAACGGGAATCCGAGGGCCTTCAGCAGTGCACGGCCCTCCTCGTCGTTCTTCGCGGTGGTGACGACAGTGATGTCGAAACCACGCACGCGGTCGATCTTGTCCTGGTCGATCTCGTGGAACATCGACTGCTCGTTGAGACCGAAGGTGTAGTTGCCGTGACCGTCGAACTGCTTGGGGCTCAGGCCGCGGAAGTCACGGATGCGCGGAAGCGCAAGAGTGATCAGGCGGTCGAGGAACTCCCAGGCACGGTCGCCGCGCAGCGTCACGTGGGCGCCGATCGGCTGACCCTCGCGCAGCTTGAACTGGGCGATCGACTTGCGGGCGGCCGTGACCTGCGGCTTCTGGCCGGTGATCGCGGCGAGGTCCCTGACCGCGCCATCGATGACCTTGCCATCGCGTGCGGCCTCGCCGACACCCGTGTTCACGACGACCTTCACGATGCCGGGCACCTGGTGCACGTTCGTGAAGCCGAAGTCCTTCTTCAACTGGGCCGCAATCTCGTTGCGGTACTTCAGCTTGAGGCGCGGCTGGATTTTGCCAGCTACAGCTGTGTCACTCATTACAGGTCCTTACCTGACTTCTTGGCGTAGCGAACGCGAACGGTCTTCTTGACGCCGTCCTTCTCCACCACTTCGTTGCGGAAGCCGACGCGGGTCGGCTTCTTGGTCTCAGGGTCGACCAGGGCCACGTTCGAGATGTGCACGGGAGCCTCGAAAGTCTCCAGCCCACCCGTCTTGGTGCCGCGCTGCGACTGTCCGACGCGGCTGTGCTTGGTCACGTAGTTGATGCCCTCGACGATGACGCGGTTCTTCTCGACCTGCACCTCGAGCACACGGCCCTGCTTGCCACGGTCTCCACCGCGGGCCTGGCTGCGGCCACTGATCAGCTGGACGATGTCGCCCTTCTTGATGTTCGCCATGATCAAATAACCTCCGGTGCCAGCGAGATGATCTTCATGAACTTCTTGTCGCGAAGTTCACGACCGACCGGCCCGAAGATGCGGGTACCACGGGGGTCACCGTCAGCCTTCAGGATGACCGCTGCGTTCTCGTCGAACTTGATGTACGAGCCGTCTGGGCGACGGGTCTCTTTCTTGGTGCGAACGATGACCGCCTTCACGACGTCACCCTTCTTGACGTTGCCGCCGGGAATCGCATCCTTGACCGTCGCGACGATGACGTCGCCGAGGCCGGCATAGCGACGGCCGGAGCCGCCGAGGACACGAATCGTGAGCAGCGTCTTGGCGCCGGTGTTGTCGGCAACCTTGACTCTGGATTCCTGCTGAAGCATCTCTAATACCTTTCGCGAGCAAGCCGGAGGCTTACTTGGCCTTCTCGACGATTTCGACCAGGCGCCAGCGCTTGGTTGCGCTGAGCGGGCGGGTCTCGCTGATGACGACCAGATCGCCGATACCGGCAGAGTTGGTCTCGTCGTGCACCTTGCGCTTCTCGGTACGGCGGATGACCTTGCCGTACAGCGGGTGCTTCACGCGGTCCTCGACCTCGACGACGATGGTCTTGTCCATCTTGTCGCTGACGACGTAGCCACGCTGGATCTTGCGGTAGCCGCGGACGAGCTTGGCTTCGTCGGCGACAGGTGTCGACTTGCCAGCGGTTGCTGTGCTCGTCGAAGCATCGGTCTTAGCCATTACTTGGCCTCCTCGGTCTCTGCGGCCTCCGGAGCTGCGTCAGCATCCTTCTTTGCCTTGGTCTTCTTCGCCTTCGGAGCAGCGACCTCAACCGGCGCCGGCGTCGCCCGGATGCCCAGCTCGCGCTCACGGATGACCGTGTAGATGCGAGCAATGTCACGCTTGACAGCGCGCAGGCGTCCGTGGCTCTCCAGCTGACCGGTGGCCGACTGGAAGCGCAGGTTGAAGAGTTCCTCTTTGGCCTTCTTCAGTTCGTCGACGAGACGCTCGTCTTCGAAAGTGTCGAGCTCAGCAGGCGCGAGCTCCTTGGATCCGATCGCCATTATGCGTCGCCCTCCTCGCGCTTGATGATGCGCGCCTTCAACGGAAGCTTGTGGATGGCACGCGTGAGTGCTTCGCGTGCGATGGTCTCGTCGACACCGGCGAGCTCGAACAGCACGCGACCCGGCTTGACGTTGGCGACCCACCACTCGGGCGAACCCTTACCGGAACCCATGCGGGTCTCAGCGGGCTTCTTGGTGAGCGGGCGGTCGGGGTAGACGTTGATCCACACCTTTCCACCACGCTTGATGTGGCGAGTCATGGCGATACGAGCAGCCTCGATCTGGCGGTTCGTGACGTACGCGGGCGTGATCGCCTGGATGCCGTACTCGCCGAACGCGACCTTGGTGCCACCCGAAGCGGCGCCCCGGCGACCCGGGTGGTGCTGCTTGCGGAACTTGACCTTACGTGGAATCAACATGACTAGCCCTCTGCTCCTACTGCTGCTGCGGGAGCGGCCTCGGCGCGTGGGGCTGACGAACCCCGACGGGGGCGGTCGTCGCCACCGCGACGCTCCGGACGCGACGAACGCTGGTTCGCCTGCTCACGAGCAAGTTCCTTGTTGGTGATGTCGCCCTTGTAGATCCAGACCTTCACGCCGATGCGGCCGAACGTCGTGCGGGCCTCGTAGAAGCCGTAGTCGATGTTGGCGCGAAGCGTGTGCAGCGGAACCCGACCCTCGCGGTAGAACTCGGAGCGGCTCATCTCAGCACCGCCGAGGCGGCCCGAGACCTGGATGCGAACACCCTTGGCGCCGGCACGCTGGGCACCCTGCAGGCCCTTGCGCATCGCGCGGCGGAAAGCCACACGTGCGGAGAGCTGCTCGGCGATTCCCTGCGCGACGAGCTGAGCCTCGGCCTCTGGGTTCTTCACCTCGAGGATGTTCAGCTGGATCTGCTTCTTGGTCAGCTTCTCGAGGTCGGTGCGGATGCGCTCGGCCTCCGCGCCACGACGACCGATCACGATACCCGGGCGGGCCGTATGGATGTCGACGCGAACCCGGTCACGGGTGCGCTCGATCTCGATGCGAGCGACACCGGCGCGGTCGAGGGAGGTCTTCAGCATCTCGCGGATGCGGACATCCTCAGCCACGTAGTCGCTGTAACGCTGACCCGGCTTCGTGCTGTCGGAGAACCACCGCGACGCGTGGTCGGTGGTGATTCCCAGACGGAAACCGTAGGGATTTACTTTCTGGCCCATTACTTCTTTCCTGCCTTCGCAGTCGTCTTCTTCGCAGTCGTGGGTGCGTCGGCCTCATCAGGCGTCGCCAGCACCACGGTGATGTGACTGGTGCGCTTGAGAATCTGGAACGCACGGCCCTGAGCTCGCGGCTGGAACCGCTTCAGGGTCGTACCCTCGTCGACGTATGCGGATGAGACGAACAGGTCCTGCTCATCCAGGAACGTGCCAGCGGCATCCGCCTTGACTCGCGCATTGGCGATGGCCGATGCGACCAGCTTGTACACCGGCTCGCTCGCACCCTGCGGGGCGAACTTCAGGATGGCCAGGGCCTCCTGAGCCTGCTTGCCGCGGATCATGTTGACGACGCGACGAGCCTTCATGGGGGTCACGCGGATGTGTCGCACGCGTGCGATCGACTCCACCATTTCTCTACCTCCTAGCACCACCGCGGTTAGCGGCGGCGACCCTTCTTGTCGTCCTTCACGTGTCCACGGAAGGTGCGGGTGGGAGCAAACTCGCCGAGCTTGTGCCCAACCATGGTCTCGGTGATGAACACCGGGATGTGCTTGCGACCGTCGTGCACCGCGATGGTGTGGCCCAGGAATGCCGGGACGATCATCGAGCGGCGCGACCAGGTCTTGATCACGTTCTTGTTGTTGGTCTCGTTCGCCTTGGTCACCTTGCGAAACAGGTGCTCGTCAACGAAGGGGCCCTTCTTGAGACTGCGTGGCATCTTCTGACTCTCCTACTAGCGCTTCTTGCCGGTGCTGCGACGGCGAACGATGAGCTGATCGCTCTCTTTGTTCTGGTTACGGGTGCGGCCTTCCTTCTGGCCCCACGGGCTGACCGGGTGACGTCCACCGGAGGTCTTGCCCTCACCACCACCGTGCGGGTGGTCGACCGGGTTCATGACG
>Ga0180215_1002354_pt1 | contig 19224 bp, 18 predicted proteins | sample eDN3rd37CBELigBY_FD_128871 | JGI IMG/M metagenome (GOLD analysis project Ga0180215, IMG submission 128871) | Enriched backyard soil microbial communities from Emeryville, California, USA - eDNA 3rd pass 37_C BE-Lig BY (version 2) (version 2) | ecosystem: Environmental > Terrestrial > Soil >... | reverse complement strand
GCCCCGGTCACGCCCGCCGAGAATCCGGCGATCTCGCCGTCGCGGGTCGGCACCAGCCGGTCGACGGCGAGCGACCCGAACGTGCGCTGGTCGACGAAGTCGACGCGGAGCTCGCCGTGATCGGGATGCTCGAGGTGCAGGCGGATGCGGGCGTGCCGGTCGTCGCCCGGGTGGTCGGGGGTGCGCAGCAGCAGCTGCCCGCTCATGCCGAGGTGTCCGACGATCGCCCGGTCGGGCGAGATCGGCAGCCACAGGAACTTGCCGCGACGTACCGCCGCCTCGATGCGGGCGCCGGTGAGCAGCGCCTCGAAGTCGCCGGATGCCGCGTCGTGCCGCGTCAGCGAACGCAGGTCGAGCACGTCGACGGCGGCGATGCGGGCGCCGGTCACCGCGGGTGCGAGACCCGCGCGCACGACCTCGACCTCGGGGAGCTCGGGCACGTCAGCGGCTGTTCAGGTCGGTCCACGCCTCGAGCGCGGCGGCCATCTCGGCCTGCTTCTTGCTGGAGCCCTCGCCCGTGGCCTGCACGAGGTCACCGACCGACACGGTGGCGACGAAGTGCTTGTTGTGGTCGGGGCCCGACTCGGTGACCGTGTAGACGGGCGGGGGCGCGCTGCGTCGCGCGGCGATCTCCTGCAGGCTCGTCTTCGGGTCCATCGCGGCGCCGAATCGCTCGGGGTCGGCGAGGAGCGGCGTGATGAGGCGCAGCACGAGTGCGGTGGCGGCGTCGCCACCGGCGTCGAGGTACACCGCGCCGATGATCGCCTCGACGGTGTCGGCGAGGATCGACGGCTTGTCGGCGCCGCCGGTCATGGTCTCGCCGCGACCCAGCCGGATGTGGGGCCCGAGTCCGATCGATCGGCCCACCTCGGCCAGCGCGGCACTCGAGACCAGGCTCGCGCGACGCTTGGCCAGTTCGCCCTCGTCGAGCTCGGGGTGGTCGCGGAACAGCTTGACCGTGACGGCCTGCCCCAGGATGGAGTCGCCGAGGAACTCGAGGCGCTCGTTGGTGGGGATTCCGCCGTTCTCGTACGCGAACGACCGGTGCGTGAGCGCGAGCTGGAGCAGGGCCGGATCGATCTCGACCTGCAGCGTGTGCTGCAGCTCGTCGAGCGTGCGATCCGCGTCCTCTTCGTGCTCCGTTCGCGTCACGACCGGTCGTCGATGTGCGTGCGGCCGACTAGACGTCGGCGACCTTGCGGCCCTTGTACTCGAGGAAGAGCGGGGTGCCCGCGGAGTCCTCGACCACCTTCGCGCGGTGCGGGAGGCTGTAGGTCACCTTGCCGTTCTCGACGGTCTTGACGAGCGTGGGGACCTCGGCCTTCCACTGCGAACGGCGCGCGTGGGTGTTGGCGCGTGACTTCTTCCGCTTGGGAACAGCCATGACTCTCTCTCAATCTCTCTGCTGGTCGGCCGCGGATGCGACATCCGTGCCTTGGTCTTCGGAAGCCTGGAACCCCGCGAGCGCGTCCCACCGCGGGTCGCGCTGCTCAGGGGTGACGAGTTCCGGATGATCGGCCAGTCGGAGCCCGGTCACAGGGTCGAGACCCGGGCAGTCCGGCCGGCACACCGGCTGGAACGGCAGTGCCAGCACCACCGCATCTCGGATGAGCGATTCAAGATCCACGTGGTCGTCTTGAACCTCATACTCGAAAGCTTCCCCAGAATGATACGCGAAAAGCTCCTGGAACTCGACTTCGACGGGCAGGGCGATGTCGATGAGGCAGCGACCGCACTCGCCCTCGGCGACCGCGTCGACCTCGGCCGTCACGAGGATGCCCTCGTGCACCGACTCGAGTCGGACGTCGAGATCGAGCTCCGAGCCCTCCTTCACCGACACGAGTCCCTCGCCCATCTGCTCGGCGACGGGCACCGCGAGGCGCTGTTCGCGCATCTCGCCCGGACGGTTCACGAGGTCGCGCACGTTCAGGCTGAACGGCGAATGCTGGGTGGCCACGATCGACGATTCTACGCCCCGGGCGCGACCCGATCGCCGAGCAGGCGACGGGCCCGTTCGAAGAGCGATCGAGGCAGGAGCACGGCCCGCACGCGATCGGCCGCCGAGGCGTCGGACAGCAGCGCCGTCCGCGCCGTGACGAGGTCCTCGACGCCCGCCGCTCCCGTCGACCGGGCCGACGGCCCGTACCGCTCGCGTTCGACGCCGTCGCGCAGGCGCATAAGGGCCGCCCGGGCCTCGGGGTCACCCGCGAACGCCGGCCGTCCGCCCATGCGCGCTGCGAAGGCGCGCGCGGTCTCGACGTCGCCGAGGCCGATGCCGAGGTCGCGTGCGGTGGCGACCAGCTCGTCCCACGCGGCATCCGCCGGCCGTTCGCCGCGACGGACGCGCGCCAGGCGGCTGAGGCGCTGGCTCGCGCGCAGCGCCGCGGGCGTCACGAGCAGCACGAGCGCGACGAGCAGCGCGACGCCGCCGCGCAGCCAGACGTCGCCCGCGGTGCCGAGCACGCCGTCCGCGGGGGCGCCGAGTCCACGATCGGGGTCGAGGTCGGGTCGCCCGGTCGACCCCGGCGTCGAGGAGGCGGGGTTGGGGATGTTGGGCCCCTGCTCCTCGCCGGCGTTCGGGCGCGAGTAGGCGGGCACCGACCCGCGACCGGGCGTCGGCTCGAACGGCACCCAGCCGACCCCCTCGAAGTACAGCTCCGGCCACGAATGCAGGTCGTGCGAGTCGACCTGCACGCGCTGGACACCGTCGACCCGCTCCTCGGTGGGCGTGCCCTGCGTGTAGCCGATCGAGATGCGCGCGGGGATGCCGACCTGGCGGGCGAGCACCGCCATCGTCGAGGCGAAGTGCACGCAGTACCCGGCCTTCGTCTCGAGGAACCGGGCGATCACGTCGAAGCCGCCGCCGTCGTAGCCCTCCTCGACCGGCGCCTCGGTGGAGTAGTCGAACTCGGCGCCGCGCAGGTAGGCCTGGATGGCCACCGCGGCGTCATACCGCGTCGTCGTGCCCGCCGTCACCGCCGCCGCCGTGTCGGCGATGATCTGCGGCATCTCCTCGGGCAGCTCGAGGAACGGGGCGAGCTGCGGCGGCACCTGGTCGGCGGCGCGCAGCTGCGCGGGCGTGGGCTCGATGTCGAGGCGGGTGACGCGGTACTGCTGTCCCTCCGTGTTCGAGTCGACGCTGCGCACCGTCAGCGAGCCGTCCTCCCAGAACCACGATCCGCGCAGGCCCTCGATCGAGGCCGACGGGTACGGCACCGGCAGCCAGGTGGTGCTCACCTGGTCGATGGTCACGTCGATCGGATGCTCCGACGTCTGCACTCGGCGGGAGAGCCCCTCGGGCCGCGGCATGGCGTCGACGGTGTTGTCGCCGTCGACGGCGCGCTCGGTGGCGCTCCACACCTCGCCCTCGAATCGGTCGAGCGTGAGGAGGGTGAAGTACGGGCGATCGCCGTCGCGGGCGAGGTAGTGGAACGCCGACATGGCCTCGGGTCGGCGCAGGTCGCGGCCGAGGTCGATGAACGGGCTCACGCCGCGTGCGAACAGCGTGCCGCGCGAGGACGACCCGAGCAGCAGGCTCGTCGAGATGCTCGGGGTCGACGCCGCGAGCACGGATGCCGCGAGGAGGCCCACAGCCGCGAGCCCGAGCGACGCGCCGAGCGTCGAGACGATGGGCACGCGCTTCGGCGCGATGACCGTGGCGGCCTGCCCGGTGCTCCGGCCGGCCGGGTCCTCGCCGGCGACCAGGCGCGCACGGCGCCGGACGCGCACGTCGACCCGGAGCAGCAGCAGGTAGGCCGCGGCGGTGAGCACCAGCGTCGGCAGCTCGGCGCCCGCCTCGATGATGAATCCGGGGATCAGGATCGGCACGAGCGCGGGCGCCGCGGCGAGGGCGGGCATGCGAACGGTCTGCACCAGGATGTCGGTGACGACCGCGAGCAGGCCGATCCCGACGGCCAGGGCGAAGGACAGGGGCGGCACGGTGAGCGCCGGCACCGACTGCTGCTCGATGGTGCGCTGCGCGCCGACGAAGAGCTCGCCGAAGGTCTCGAACGTGCCCTGCGTCGGGATGATGAGCGCGATGCTCGTGCCGCCGCCGAAGAGCAGGGTCAGCAGCAGCAGGAGCACGCCGAGCTCGAGCACCGGCACGAGCGACGGCGGCGTGCGTGCGGCTCGCAGCCCGAATCCCGAGAACAGCGTGCCCGCGGCGATGAACGCGCAGAGCCACCACCACCCGCTGCCCGACAGCAGCGGCCCGAGCGCCATGGCCGCCACCGCCAGCAGCAGGAACGACGCGCTCGTGAGCGCGAGCCGCTGGGCGCGGCTGAGCGGTGCGGCGTCAGCGTCCATCGGTCACCCCCGGCTCGTCGCGGTCGTCACCGGACGCATCGAGCGCGCCGGCGCGTGCGGCGGCGGTGATGCCGGCCCACGCCTCGGGGATGTCGGCGGGGCGGCGCAACCGGATGATCCGCCAGTCGGCCTCCTCGAGCTCGTCGAGCAGGCGGCGCGAGACGCCCTCCACGGCGAACGCGATCGCCGGCTCGAGGTGGGCCCGCAGGGCGACGAGATTGCGGGCATCCTGCTCGTCGGGGTCGATGAGCACGGCGAACCCGGGCGCCCGGGCCTCACGCGCCCGCGGGCGTCCCTCGGCCGCGGTCGGCTCCTCGGCGGCGTGGCCGGCCAGCCGGGCGGGCTCCTCGAGGCGCGCCAGGTCTTCGAGCAGCATCCGGTCGCCGCCCGGCATGTGGTAGCCGCCGTCGTAGGCCGCCCCCGTCGTGACTCCGCGCTCGGGATCGGCCACCTGCGTGCACCGCACGCGGAATCCGCGCTCGAGGAGGTGCACGCCGATCGAGGCGGCCAGCTCGATGCCGAGCTCGAACCCGAAGTGCTGCGTGTCGTCGTGCTCGCGGCGCAGCGAGCTGACGCGCGGCCGGCCCGAGAGCGTGGTGTCGAGCAGCAGGCGCGCCTCGGGGTCGCCGCGCTGCTCCTCCTCGCGCACCATGAGCTCGCCCCGGCGCGCCGTCGCGGCCCAGTGCACGCGCCGCATCGGGTCGCCGTAGCGGTACTCGCGGGCGATGAGCTCGTCGGAGTTCGGGTGCGTGCGTCGCTGCAGGCCGTGCACCACGCCGTCGATCGACGCGGCGCTGCCGAGCGCGGCGTGGAGCTCGGTCACCCGTGGCGTGACGACCACCTCGTGCCCCGAGCCCACGTCGCGGTCGATGCGCGCGAGGCCGAACGGGTCGAAGATCGCCACGCGCAGCGGGCCGATGGTCGGCACGCCGCGTCGCGGCATCCGCACCCGGTACTCGACGCGCACGGTGTCGTCGCCCGACGGCAGCACGCTCTCGTAGGGGCCGATGCCGGGCAGGATCGCCTCGGGCGGGGCCTGGATGCCGTCGGGCGTCGTGTCGCGCCAGTGCGCACCGTCGAACGTGCGCCGCCCCCGGTTCTTCACCACGATCGAGACGCGGGTCCATCCGCCGGCCGGCACGACCGGCGGTGCGAACGTGCGGGTCACCGCCAGCCGCGGCGTGCGCACGAGCACGAACACGGCCGCCGCGAGCGGCATCGCGATGCCCACGAACGCCAGCAGCATGATGTCGCGCAGGTCGAACCAGAGCGACACGGCGAGCAGCAGCACGCCGACCGCCACGAGCGCGCCCCCGCGCCTCGTCAGTCGCGGCCAGGCCGAGACGCGGACGGAGCGGGGGCGGGACACGGTTCAGCTCCTTCGTGCGCTGCCGACCGGGACCGGCGTCTCCCCCACGATCCGGCGCACGATGGCGTCGATGAGCGGCCCGCTGTCGCGGTCGTGTGCGCCGATGGCGCGGCTCGTCGGCACCAGGCGGTGCGCGAGCACGGGCACCGCGAGCGCGTCGACGTCGTCGGGCAGCACGAAGTCGCGCCCGTGCATGGCGGCGTGCGCCTTCGCGGCGCGGATGAGCTGGAGCGTGGCCCGCGGGCTCGCGCCGAGGCGGAGCTGGCGGTCGTCGCGGGTCGCGCGGGCGAGCTGCACCGCGTACTCCTTCACCGGCTGCGAGGTGAACACGTGCTGCACCGCCTGGATCATGTCGCGCAGCTCGGAGAGCGAGACGACCGGCTCGAGCCGGTCGAGCGGACTCGACGTCTCGCGGGTGGAGAGCATCGCGATCTCGTCGCCGGGCGACGGGTAGCCCATCGAGACCCTCGCCATGAACCGGTCGCGTTGCGCCTCGGGCAGCGGGTACGTGCCCTCCATCTCGACCGGGTTCTGCGTGGCCACCACGGTGAACGGCTGCGCGAGCACGTAGGTGGTGCCGTCGGCCGTGACCTGGCCCTCCTCCATGCACTCGAGCAGGGCCGACTGGGTCTTGGGGCTGGCCCGGTTGATCTCGTCGCCGATGACGAGGTTGGCGAACACCGGGCCGCGCTTGAACTCGAACGTGCGGGTGGACTGGTCGAAGACGCTGACGCCGGTGACGTCGCTCGGCAGCAGGTCGGGGGTGAACTGGATGCGACTGACGCTGGCGTCGACCGAACGGGCGAGCGCCTTCGCGAGCATGGTCTTGCCCACGCCGGGCACGTCCTCGATGAGCAGGTGCCCCTCGGCCAGCAGCACGGTCAGCGCGGCGGTGATGGCCTCGCGCTTGCCCGCGATGACCGTCTCGACGTTCTGCACGATGCTCGCGGCGAGCGAGCCCACCTCGTCGATGCCGAGCGCCAGCTGGGCGGGACGGGTCTCGTCGGCGCCGCCCACGGTGACCGTCGCCTCGCTCACGGGGTCATCGCCGCCTGGAGGTAGTCGGCGACGACGAACGGCACGTACGGCGCGACGTCGCCCCCGAGGGCGGCGACCTGGCGCACGAGCGAGCTCGAGACGTGGGCGTTCGCGGGGTCGGGCAGGAGGAACACGGTCTCGACGCCGGCGAGGTGCCGGTTCACGATGGCCATGGGCGTCTCGTAGGCGACGTCGACCTGCGACCGGATACCCTTCACGAGCACCGACGCGCCGACGTCGGTGCAGTAGTCGACGAGCAGCCCCATGCTCCACGAGGCCACGACGATGCGACCCTCGATGCCCGCGTCGGCGATCGACTTCTCGATGAGCGACACACGCTGGGCGATGGGCAGCAGGGCCGTCTTGTCGGGGTTGTGCACCACGACCACGTGCAGCTCGTCGTAGAGCCCGGCGGCCCGCCCGATGACGTCGAGGTGACCGAGCGTGATGGGGTCGAACGATCCTGGGACGACGGCGATCCGCTGCATACGCACCAGCGTAGTGCCCGCTCGCGGCACTGGAAGCGCTCTCGGAGAGTCTCAGGCCTTGCTCAGGAAGCCGCTCGCCTCGGCGTCGAGTCGGCGGCGCACCTCGGCGGCGAGCGCCGCGTGCCCCGCCAGGCCGGGATCGTCGGCGAGCACCTCGGCCGCGAGCTGCCGTGCGTCGGCGATGACCTCGCCGTCGCGCGCGACCCGCAGGAGCTTCAGCGACGAGCGGCCGCCCGACTGGCTCGCCCCGAGCACGTCGCCCTCCTGGCGCAGCTCGAGGTCGACGCGGGCCAGCTCGAACCCGTCGAGCGTCTCGGCGACCGCCTCGACGCGCTGGCGCGCGAGCGACCCCGCCTCGGCATCGGTGACGAGCAGGCAGAGGCCCGGCACGCTCCCGCGGCCGACGCGACCGCGCAGCTGGTGCAGCTGCGAGACGCCGAACCGGTCGGCGTCCACGACGACCATGGCGCTCGCGTTCGGCACGTCGACACCCACCTCGATGACGGTCGTCGCGACGAGCACGTCGATCTCGCCGGCCGCGAACGCCCGCATCGCGGCATCCTTCTCGTCGGCGCTCATGCGCCCGTGCAGGGGTGCGACACGCTTGTCGACGAACCGCGGGTGCGCGGTGAGCTCGGCGAGCACCGAGCCGACGGATGCCGCGGGCACCCCGCCCTCGGCCGCATCGCCCTCGAGCTCGTCGCCGTCGTCCTCGGCGACCTTCGCCTCGATCGCCGGGCACACGACGAAGCCCTGGCGGCCCAGCTCGACCTCCTCGGCGAGGCGCTCCCACACCCGCGCCCGCCAGCCCGGACGATCGGCGAGCGGCACGACGTGCGACTCGATGCCGGCGCGGCCCGCCGGGAGCTCGCGGATGGTGGACACGTCGAGGTCGCCGAACACGGTCATCGCGACGGTGCGCGGGATGGGGGTCGCCGTGAGCACGAGCACGTGCGGCGGGTGCCGGCCCTTGAGCCGGAGGGCCTCGCGCTGGTCGACGCCGAAGCGGTGCTGCTCGTCGACGACCACCAGGCCGAGGTCGGCGAACGACACGGCGTCGCCGATGAGGGCGTGCGTGCCGACCACGATGCGGGACTGGCCCGCCGCCGCGCGCAGCAACGCCTTCCTGCGCTCGGCCGCGGGCAGCTGGCCGGTGAGCAGGGTCGGCATCAGCGACGCCGAGAGCTCGGGTCCGAGCATGCGGGCGATCGACCGCACGTGCTGCGCCGCGAGCACCTCGGTGGGCGCGAGCAGCGCCGACTGCCCGCCCGAGTCGGCCACCGCGAGCATCGCCCGAAGCGCGACGAGCGTCTTGCCCGAGCCGACCTCCCCCTGGATCAGCCGGTTCATGGGCACCGGCTCGGCGAGGTCGTCGGCGATCTCGGCGCCGACGGCGCGCTGGTCGTCGGTGAGGGTGAACGGCAGCGACGCGTCGAAGCGGGCGAGCAGCCCGTCGGGCGCGGGCGTGCGGGCCGTGGTGGAGTGCTCGCGCAGCTCGGCGCGTCGCTGCAGCAACGCCGTCTGCAGCACGAACGCCTCGGTGAACCGCAGCGTGCGGCGTGCGGCCTTCCACTCCGCCTCGGTCTCGGGGCGGTGCACTTGCTCGAGCGCGCGGCGGTGGTCGAGCAGCGACCGGGCCCCGCGCACGGGCTCGGGCAGCGGGTCGTCGACGGAGCCGAGCCCGTCGAGCAGCAGCGCGATCGACTTGGCGAGCTGCCAGCTCGCGAGGGTGCCGGTGGCCGGGTAGATCGGGATGGGCGCCTCGACCCAGCGGCGCGCCGCATCGGTCGCCAGCACCGCGGGGTCGTCGAACAGCTCGTAGTCGGGATGCGCGAGCTGCCGGTTGCCCTTGTAGTCGCCGACCTTGCCGGCGAAGATGCCGCGACGGCCGGGTCGCAGGTCGTTCTCGCGCCACTTCTGGTTGAAGAACGTGAGCGTCAGGATGCCCGTGCCGTCGGAGATCTTCGCCTCGAGGATGGACCCCCGCCGCTGGCGCATCTCGCGCACGCGCACCTCGAGCACCTCGGCCACGATCGTGACGTTCTCGTCGAGCGGGAGGCTCGCGAGCGCCGTGAGCTCGCCGCGCAACGCGTATCGCCGTGGATAGTGCGCGAGGAGCTCGCCGACCGTGCGGTAGCCGAAGGCGCGTTCGATCGCCTGCGCGGTGCGGCCGCCCAGCGCGCCCGAGAGCCGGGTGTCGAGGGTGAACCGTCCGGCGCCCGCGGCATCCGCTGCTTCGGCCGTCATGCCTCGATCGTAGGCTCCCCCGCCGACGCGTCCGTCGTGAGCTCGGCGAGCTCCGCCTGCACGTAGGGGTCGTCGGGGCGACTGCGGGCGAGCTCGCGCTGCAGCTCGAGCGCCTCGTCGGTGCGGCCGAGCGTGCGCAGGCACCGGGCCACCGACCATCGGGCGACGTGCTGCTGCTCGACCGTGCCGTAGCGGTCGGCCGCCTCGACGGCCAGCTCGAACTGGGCGAGCGCGGCCTCGGCGCGGCCGGAGTCGTGCATCGTCCAGCCGAGGTTGTTGTGCAGGGCGACGCCCCAGCGCAGGACGCGGGGGTCGCGCGATCCGGCGAGCACGTCGAGGCCCTCGGCGGCCCACTCCTCCTCGTGGCCCACGTCGTTGAGCGCGAGCATGTGCAGCGCGTCGAGCACGAGGAAGTTCGAACCGGCGAGCGCGGCCTCGCGGACGCCGCGGGTGAGCTCGGGCACGGCCTCGGCGCGACGGTCGGGGTCGGCGGCGAGGATGCGTCCGCGCTCGATCGCGACCCTCGCCCGCACCTCGGCGGCGTCGCGCTGCGAATCGTCGGCGGGGATGCCGCGGGAGGCGACCTCGTCGAGCACGGCGAGCGCCTCGTCGAGCCGCCCCTGGATGCCGATCGCACGGGCGAGCTGCGTGGCGAGGACCGCACGCACGTGCGCCGGATGCGTGTCGTCGTCGGCGGCCTGGCGGAACCGCTCCTCGCTCCCGGCGGGGTCGCCGAAGTCCCAGAGTCGGTCGATCAGCTGCTGTTCGTCCCCCCGGTGGCGGGACGGTTCGGCGGGCACCGGGTCTGTCGAGTCATCCACCCCTCCATCATGGCAGCGCGGGGTGCCGGCCCGCGCGGGCATGACACCGCGCAACGGCGCGGATATGCTTCGTGGAGCATGACGCGCATCATCGCCGGGTTCGCCGGCTCGCTCACCCTCGCCGTCCCCCGCTCCGGCACGCGTCCGACGAGCGACCGGGTGCGGGAGGCGATCTTCTCGGCGCTCGAGGCACGCGACGCCGTCGACGGCGGCACGGTGCTCGACCTCTACGCCGGCTCGGGCGCCCTCGGCCTCGAGGCGGCCTCGCGGGGCGCGGCCGAGGTGGTGCTCGTCGAGAAGGCGAAGCCCGCCGCCGACGTGTGCCGCCGCAATGCCGACGCCGTGACCCGCGCGGCGCGCGGGCACCGACCGCGCATCCGGGTCGTGATGAAGAACGTGGCGGCGTACCTCGAGTCGGCGGCCGCGCCGTTCGACCTCGTCTTCATCGACCCGCCGTACGACCTCGGCGAGGCCGCGCTCGCCCGCGACCTGGAGCTGCTCGCGCCGTTGCTCGCCGCCGACGCGGTGCTCGTCGTGGAGCGCTCCTCGCGCTCCCCCGAGCCGCGTTGGCCGGCCGGCATCGCGCCCGAGCGTCGGCGCGACTACGGCGAGACCACGCTCTGGTGGGCGTCGGCCGCTCCCGTCGGCGCCATTGCCGAGGCTGCTCCCGGGTCCGACCCCGCGGCGCCGCCCGGATCGACTCAGCCCGAGCGCCCGTCCCAGCCCGAGTAGGGGTCCCAGCCCTCGGCGTCGATGCCGCGGCCGTCGATGAGCACCTCGCCCGGCACCGGCACCACGCGCCCGACGACCTCGAACGGCGCGGGCACCTCGACCCCGGGCGGGAACGTCGCGAGCAGCCCGTGATCCTCGGCCCCGGCGAAGGCGACGCGCAGGTCGGCGCCCAGCGCCGCGCCGTCGAAGTCGAGGCCGACCCCGCTCGCCTCGGCGATGCGGCGGGCGTCGCGGGCCAGCCCGTCGGACACGTCGAGCATCGACGTCGCACCGGCGAGCGCGGCCGTCACGCCGGCCGCCACGGGCGGGTGCGGGGCGAGCTGGGCGGCCACCAGCTCGGGATGCCGCGCGCGCACGTCGGCGGCGCGGTCGCGATCGGGCTCGCCCGCGGCATCCGTGCCCTCGGCGAAGAGCAGCGCGAGCCCGCGCGCCGCATCGCCCCGAGCGCCCGCGTGGGCGAGCACGTCGCCGACACGCGCGCCTGAGCGGAGCACGGGGGCCCGGCCCTCGAGGTCGCCGAACGCCGTCACCGCGATCGTGAGCACCGTCGACGCCGAGAGGTCGCCGCCGACCACGCCCGCGCCGGGCGCCAGCTCGGCGAGCCCCTCGCGCAGGCCGTCGGCGATGCCCTCGAGCACGGCGACGGGCATGGTGGGCGGCGCGGCGATCGCGACGACGAGCGCCGTCGGCCGCGCGCCCATCGCGGCCACGTCGGTGAGGTTCGTGGCCGCCGCCTTCCAGCCCAGCTCGTACGGCGTCGACCACGCGAGCCGGAAGTCGGGACCGTGCACGAGCAGGTCGGTGGTCACCACGAAGCGGCCGTCGGGGGCCGCGAGCACCGCGGCGTCGTCGCCCGCGCCGAGCAGCGCGGCATCCCCGGGGCGCAGGCGCGGCAGGATGCGTGCGAGCACGCGCGACTCGCCGAGGTCGCCGATCGTGGGCGACCCGGGGCGCGCAGCTCGTTCCATGCCACTCACGGTAGCCTGAACGGCGATGCCCGAGCCCGCCTCCCCCCTGCCACGACCCCGGCCCCGCCCCTCCCTGCGCGGACGCACCACGTCTCGACGCGGGTTGCGCCGGGCCGGGTTCGCCGCCGGCGCCGCGATCGCCGCCTCGGTCGCGCTCGCGGGTTGCACTCAGCCGGTCACGTTCGACGCCGCCCCCGACGCCGCCGATCCCGACTGCGCCGCGGTCGTCGTGCGCCTGCCCGACGCCGTCGCGGGCCAGGCCGAGCGCGAGACGAACGCTCAGGGCACCGGCGCCTGGGGCGACCCCGCGTCGGTGCTGCTGCGCTGCGGCGTCGAGCCGCCCGGCCCCACGACCGACCGGTGCGTGAGCGTCGACGGCGTCGACTGGGTGATCGACGAGTCGGATGCCCCGCGGTACCTGTTCACCACCTACGGCCGCACGCCCGCCGTCGAGGTGCTCATCGACAACGACGTGGTCTCGGGCACGACTGCGATCGCCGACCTGTCGTCGGCGGTGTCGGCGATCCCCTCGGAGCGCGGCTGCACGAACGTCGACGACGCGCCCATCGGCTGAGCGTCGGCGGACTCCCGATCGAACGGCGGCGGGCGGTCAGCTCGCGTCGAGGTCGGGCTCGGGCTCCGGACCGAACGTCACCCGGCGGCCGCTGATCTCGTCGACGTCGATGCGGATGAAGTTGCGCTTGACCGTCGGGATCCACGGCACGAGCGAACTCGCCTCGGCCTCGGCGATCTCGGCCTCGGTCTCGAGCGCCCGCGCCGTGCCCTTCAGGACGACGCTCCAGCCGTCGTTCGCGCCGTAGTCGTCGACCTCGAAGGCGACCCGGTTGTTCACCGTCACGCCGAAGAGCTTGGTGCCCTCGGCCGTGCGCATGAGGATGCCGCCCTCGACGGTGGTGTAGTTGATCGGGAAGATCTCGGGCTGGTCGCCGATCGAGACGGCGAGCCGCCCGAAGTTCTTCTCGACGAGGAGGGCCCAGCACTCGTCGTCGGTGAGCACCTTCACGGGTTCGCGTTCTTCAGCCATGACGCCATGTTCTCACGGGGCACGGGACCCGGGTAGGACGTCGGTCCCACCGGGTGCGGATGCCGCGGGCCGCCGCTCGCGTCAGCGGCTGCCGCGCGCGTGACCGACGTCGATGAGCTCCGAGATGAGCTCGGGATAGGTGAGCCCGGAGTTCAGCCAGCACGTCGGGAACATCGAGATCGGCGTGAACCCGGGCATCGTGTTGACCTCGTTCACGACGAAGCCCTCGTCGGTCAGGAACACGTCGACCCGGGCGAGCCCCTCGCCGCCGATCGCCTCGAAGGCATGCCGGGCGATGCGTCGAAGCTCGGCGAGCTCGCCGTCGCCGAGGTCGGCCGGGCAGATGAGCTCGACACCCGGCGCATCCAGGTACTTCGCCTCGAAGTCGTAGAAGTCGCGGCCCGTGACGACCACCTCGCCCGCCACGCTCACGCCCGGCGCTGAGCCGTCGCGCCCCTCGAGCACGCCGCACTCGATCTCGCGTCCGGCGACCGCCGCCTCGACGAGCACCGTGCGGTCCTCGGCGAACGCCACGTCGAGGGCCGCGTGCAGCTCCGACCAGTCCGACACCTTGCTCACGCCGACCGACGATCCGGCGCGCGCCGGCTTCACGAACACCGGCAGCCCGAGGCCGTGCACGCGGCGCTTCCAGAGCTCGGGGTCCTCGGCGAGCGCCGCCCGGGTGAGGGTGACCCACGGTGCGACGGCGATGCCGGCACCCTCGAGCACCGTCTTCGTGACGTGCTTGTCCATGCCGATCGCGGACGCGAGCACGCCGTTGCCGACATAGGGCAGTCCGACGAGCTCGAGCAGGCCCTGCACGGTGCCGTCCTCGCCGAAACGGCCGTGCAGGATCGGGAAGACCACGTCGACGTCGCCGAGCGAACGCTCGCCCGAGGCATCCGTCACCGTCAACTCGCGGGAGGTCGCGCTGTCGGGCCAGCGCACGCGGGTGCCGTTGTCGACGACCTCGGGCAGGTGCGCGGGATCGAGCGCGTACCGGGCCGGATCGTCGGCCTCGAGCACGAAGGCGCCGTCGCGGGTGATCCCGACGGGGATCACCTCGTAGCGGTCACGATCGATCGCGCCCAGCACCCCGCCCGCCGTTGCGCAGCTGATCGAATGCTCGCTTGAACGCCCGCCGAACAGCAGAACCACCCTGAGCTTGTCCATCCATCGTCCTTTCGCCCTGGGGCTCGTCGTCGGTCGTGAGGTGCGGTGCGATGTCCTTCGGGGCGAGCGTACCCGCCAGCACCTGGCGGACCTGCTCGACGATGGGCATCTCCACGCCCTTCGCCCGCGCGAGCTCGAGGATCGGGCCGACCGAGGCGAGCCCCTCCGTGGTCTGCTGCATGCGGTTCACGACGTCGGGGAGCTTGTAGCCCTGGCCGAGCAGGCGCCCGGCGGTGTTGTTCCGAGAGAGCGGCGACTGGCACGTGGCGATGAGGTCGCCCAGGCCGGCCAGGCCCGACAGCGTGTCGGGGTGCGCGCCGTACGCGACCGCGAAGTCGGTCATCTCGACGAGGCCGCGCGTGATGATCGACGCCTTGGTGTTCTCGCCGTAGCCCGCGCCGTCGACGATGCCGATCGCCACCGCGATGAGGTTCTTCAGCACCCCGCCGAATTCCGTGCCGATGACGTCGGTGTTGACGAACGAGTGGAAGTAGCGGTTGCGCGCGATCGACGCCACCGACTGCGCGGTCTCGAGGCTCGTCGACGAGACGACGGCCGCCGTCGGCTGCTCCTTGGCGATCTCGAGGGCGAGGTTCGGGCCCGAGATGACCGCGATGTTCGACTCGGCGATCGGCAGGAGCTCGGCGATCACCTCGCTCATGCGGTGCCCGGTCGACTTCTCGACGCCCTTCATGAGCGACACCACGGTCGCCTCGGCGTGCAGGTGCGGCTCGGCGGCGATGAGGTTCTGCCGCAGGGTCTGGCTGGGCACGCACACGTACACCTGCTCGGCACCCGCGAGCGCGAGGTCGATGCGGCTCGTCGCGCGCAGGCCGAGCGGCAGGTTGATGCCCGGCAGGTAGTCGCTGTTGCGACGCGCCTCCTGGATCTCACGCGCGAGCTCGGGCCGGCGCGCCCAGATCATGACGTCGGCGCCGCCGTCGGCCAGGATCTTCGCGAACGTGGTGCCCCAGCTGCCGGCGCCGAGCACCGCGACGCGCTTGCCGGGCGCGCGGCGTCCCGTCCTACGGTTCACGGGGTCCCGTCTCCTCCTGGTCGAGTCGGCCGGTCTCGGCCTGGCCGTGGGCGGTCGGGTCCCAGCGCTCGGCGGGAGCGGGCTCGCCGCGCAGCTCCGCGAGCAGGGCCGCGATGGCGTCCATCAGCATGGTGGTCGCGGCGGTGAGGCTCGCCTGGTCGAGCTTGCCCTCGAACGACGAGAGGTCGACGGGCTCGCCGATGATGACGTCGACGGTCTTGCGCGGGAACAGGCTGAGCTTCTTGCCGTAGCGGGGCAGGATCTGCTGAGTGCCCCAGTGCGCCGCGGGCACGAGCGGGATGCCGCGCTCGAGCGCGATGCGCACGGCGCCCGTCTTGCCCCGCATCGGCCACAGGTCGGGGTCGCGCGTCAGCGAGCCCTCGGGGTACACGATGACCATGCGACCCTTCTCGACCAGCTGCTCCGCCGCGCGGATCGCCGCGTGGCTCCGGCTGCCGGCGCGCTCCACCGGGATCTGCCCCGACGTGCGCAGGAACCAGCCGAGGACCGGATTCTTGAACAGCGACGCCTTGGCGAGGAACCGCGGCGCGCGGCCGAGCTTCCACGCGGCGACGCCCATGACGACGGGGTCGACCTCGCTGTAGTGGTTGGGCGACAGCACGAAGGCGCCGGACTGCGGCATCCGCTCGGGGTGGTGGAACCGGTACTTCACCGCCAGGTTCCAGAGCGGGAGGATCAGGGCAGCGAGGACCCAGAAGAACGACGGACGGCGCTTCTCGGCTCCCGGCTTCGCGGCTGGCGCAGCGGTCGGGTGGTGTTGTGGCACGGACCCATTATCCTTCGAGCGTGAAGTCCGCCCCGAGCAGCTCCAGCTTGGTGATGAAGTTCTCGTAGCCGCGGGCGATGATGCCCACGTTCGACACGGTCGAACGGCCCTCGGCGGTCAGCGCCGCGATGAGGTGGCTGAAGCCGCCGCGCAGGTCGGGCACCTCGATGTCGGCGCCGTGGAGCTTGGTCGGACCGGCGATGACCGCGGAGTGCTGGAAGTTGCGCTGCCCGAAGCGGCAGGGGCGACCGGTCAGGCACTCCTTGTGCACGTCGATCTTGGCGCCCATCTCGACGAGCGCGTCGACGAAGCCGAACCGCTGCTCGTACACCGTCTCGTGCACGATCGACACGCCGTTGGCCTTCGTCAGGGCGACGACGAGCGGCTGCTGCCAGTCCGTCATGAAGCCCGGGTGCACGTCGGTCTCGATGATGGTGCTGTTGAGCTCGCCGCCCGGGTGGTAGAACCGGATGCCGTCCTCGTGGATCTCGAACGCGCCGCCGACCTTGCGGAACACGTTGAGGAACGTGAGCATCTCGGCCTGGCGCGCGCCGCCCACGAAGATGTCGCCGTCGGTCGCGAGGGCGGCGGCCGCCCAGCTGGCGGCCTCGTTGCGGTCGAAGAGCGCGCGGTGCGTGTAGCCCTGCAGCTTCTCGACGCCCTCGATGCGGATGACCCGGTCGGTGTCGACCGTGATGATCGCCCCCATCTTCTGGAGGATGTTGACGAGATCCATGATCTCGGGCTCGATCGCAGCGCCCGACAGCTCGGTGATGCCGTCGGCGAGCACGGCCGTGAGCAGCACCTGCTCGGTGGCGCCGACGCTCGGGTACGGCAGCGAGACCTTCGCGCCGTGCAGCCCGTTGGGAGCCGACATGCGGATGCCGGTGGGCTGCTTCTCGACGATGGCACCGAAGTTGCGCAGCACCTCGAGGTGGTAGTCGATGGGGCGGTCGCCGATGCGGCAGCCGCCGAGGTCGGGGATGAACGCCTCGCCGAGGCGGTGCAGGAGCGGCCCGCAGAACAGGATGGGGATGCGGCTGGAACCGGCGTGCGCGTCGATGTCGGCCATGTGCGCCGACTCGACCGCCGAGGGGTCGAGGATGAGCTCGCCCTCGTCGACGCCGTGCGTCACGCTGACGCCGTGCACCTCGAGCAGCCCGCGCACGATGCGCACGTCGCTGATGTTCGGCACGTCCTTCAGCACGCTCGGGGTGTCACCGAGGATGGCCGCGACCATCGCCTTGGTGACGAGGTTCTTCGCGCCCTTCAGCTCGATGCGACCGCGCAGCGGCTTTCCGCCGTTGATCGTGATGCGGTCGACGTTGAGCCCGACCGCCGTGGCGTGGTTCTTGGCGTCCTGCCCGAGTGTGTTCACAGACTCCCTGATTCTGCCGGCTCCCGGATGGGGAGGGTCTTCGGCCGCCAAGCTTCGCGATGTGACTCGAACTCGGCGATCGACTCCTCGTCCCGCAGGGTGAGCCCGATGTCGTCGAGCCCTTCGAGAAGCCTCCACCGAGTGTAGTCGTCGATGTCGAACGGCACCGTGAGCGCACCGGCGCTCACCGTACGCTCAACCAGATCGACCGTGACGGGTATTCCCGGCTCGGCTTCGATGACGTCCCAGAGGCGCTCGACGTCCTCGTAGGCGACCTGCGCGGCGAGCAGGCCCTGCTTGCCCGAGTTCCCGCGGAAGATGTCGCCGAATCGCGAGCTGATGACGACGTCGAAGCCGTAGTCGCGCAGCGCCCAGACGGCGTGCTCGCGGCTCGACCCGGTGCCGAAGTCGGGGCCGGCGATGAGGATGCGGGCGCCCTGGTAGGTCGGATCGTTGAGGATGAAGTCGGGGTCCTGCCGCCAGGCGTGGAAGAGCGCGTCGTCGAAGCCGGTCTTCGTGACCCGCTTGAGGAACACCGCCGGGATGATCTGGTCGGTGTCGACGTTCGATCGGCGCAGCGGGACCGCCACGCCCGTCACCGTGCTGAGCTTCTGCATCGTCAGTTCCCCTCGTTCGCTGAGCCCGTCGAAGCGAAGGTCCCTTCGACCGGCTCAGGGACCGGACCGCCCTTTTGCTGCAGGTCCCACGGGCTCGACAGCGTGCCGCGGATGGCGGTGGCCGCCGCGACCAGCGGCGAGACGAGGTGGGTGCGGCCGCCCTTGCCCTGCCGGCCCTCGAAGTTGCGGTTCGAGGTCGATGCGCAGCGCTCCCCCGGCGCGAGCTGGTCGGGGTTCATGCCCAGGCACATCGAGCAGCCCGCGAAGCGCCACTCCGCGCCGAACTCCTCGAACACCTTGTCGAGGCCCTCGGCCTCGGCCTCGAGGCGCACGCGCGCGGAACCGGGCACGACCATGACGCGCACGCCGTCGGCCTTCTTCTTGCCCCGGATGATCGACGCGAACGCCCGGAGGTCCTCGATCCGGCTGTTCGTGCACGAACCCATGAACACCGCGTCCACGCGGATGTCCTTCAGCGGGGTGCCCGGGCGCAGGTCCATGTACTCGAGCGCGCGCTCGGCGGCGGCCCGCTCGTGCTGGTCCTCGATCGACGCGGGGTCGGGCACGGCGTCGCTCAGCGACACGCCCTGGCCGGGGTTCGTGCCCCAGGTCACGAACGGCTCGAGCGTGTCGGCGTCGATGAACACCTCGGCGTCGAACGTCGCGCCCTCATCGGTCGCGAGGGTGCGCCAGTACGCCACCGCGTCGTCCCAGTCGGCGCCCTGCGGCGCGTGCGGGCGGCCCTTCAGGTAGGCGAAGGTGGTCTCGTCGGGGGCGACCATGCCGGCGCGCGCACCGGCCTCGATCGACATGTTGCAGATCGTCATCCGCCCGTCCATCGACAGCGAGCGGATCGCGCTGCCGCGGTACTCGAGCACGTAGCCCTGTCCGCCGCCGGTGCCGATCTTCGCGATCACGGCGAGGATGATGTCCTTCGCGGTGACGCCCGGGCGCAACGTGCCCTCGACGTTGATCGCCATGGTCTTGAACGGCTTCAGCGGCAGCGTCTGCGTGGCGAGCACGTGCTCGACCTCGCTCGTGCCGATCCCGAACGCCATCGCGCCGAACGCCCCGTGGGTCGAGGTGTGCGAGTCGCCGCACACCACGGTGATGCCCGGCTGGGTCAGGCCCAGCTGCGGGCCCACCACGTGCACGATGCCCTGCTCCTTGTCGCCGAGCGAGTGCAGCCGGATGCCGAACTCCGCGGCGTTGCGGCG
>Ga0180215_1002352_pt1 | contig 19225 bp, 16 predicted proteins | sample eDN3rd37CBELigBY_FD_128871 | JGI IMG/M metagenome (GOLD analysis project Ga0180215, IMG submission 128871) | Enriched backyard soil microbial communities from Emeryville, California, USA - eDNA 3rd pass 37_C BE-Lig BY (version 2) (version 2) | ecosystem: Environmental > Terrestrial > Soil >... | reverse complement strand
CTGAACCCTGGCCCCAGCCCCCCCGACCCCCGAATCCCAACCCCCGCATGCCAATCCCCAACTTGCCTTTTCCCACAACAAAGCCTATCATCGTAACGACGACAGGGGTGCTGGTGGTGAATGCCGCCGGCTGAGATCATACCCTTCGAACCTGATCCGGGTAATTCCGGCGCAGGGAGTCGAGTATGAAACGAGAATCCTTTTCTTCACACCGGCCTCCGTGTCGTCGGGTCATTACATCCACCAACGACTGGAGGCATTTTCATGGGCTTCGCTGCTCAGCAGTTGAAGCGTCTGCGCGGTGATTGGGAGCGGATGTTGCGGCATCCCTTCCTCATCGAGACGCGGGACGGGACGATCCCGTTCGAGACCTTCGCGACCTGGCTGCGCCAGGACTATCTCTTCGTCGAGGCGGCGGTCCCCTTCATCGCGCTCCTGATCCCCAAGGCCCCTCCCTCGGATTGGGAGTTGCACTCCAATGTGATCGCCATGTTCCAGAAGGAGCTCGGGCTCTTCCGGGAGCGGGCGGCGGCGGTGGGGGTCGATATGGAGGGGATCCGGCCGTCGTTCATCAACCACGCCTATATTCAGTTCCTGATCGCGACGGCGTCGCAGCGGAGCTACGCGGAGATCTATACCGTGCTCTACGCGGCGGAGAAGGCGTACCACGATTCGTGGTCGGTGGTCAAGGCGGGTATCGACCCGAGCTCGCCCTGGTACCCGTTCGTGGAGAACTGGGCGGGCGAGGCGTTCGCGGAGTACGTGGCGTACCTGGAGAAGGAGCTCGATGCGCTCGCCGAGGCGGCCGGCCCCGCGGAGCGGGAGCGGATGGCGGAGCTCTTCGAGACGACGCTGCGCTACGAGATGGCGTTCTGGGAGATGGCCTACCACGGGGATGGTTGGCCCGGGTTCCCGTCGGCGGAGCCGGTCGTGGCCCGGGGGTAGGCGGGCGGCAGCTGCTCGGAGTGGGGCGCGTCGGTCGGGTGGCGCGCCCCGATCGGGTAGTCTACGCCAATGCCCGGGGAGACAGGGGATGCCATCCATGCCGGTCATCGGGTGGCGTCCCACCTACGATAACGACTGAGCCAGAAGACAGATAAATGAGCACTGTGGACACCAGCAACACTCCACCTGCATCCACGCTGACCCCGGAGGCAGTCCTCGCCCCGGTGGGTCGCTTCACCGCGCATCTCTTCGAGGCGACGAAGTCGATCCTGGACGCGCAGCTCGTCCACCCCTTCGTCGTGGGGCTGGGCGATGGGACGTTGGAGGTGGATCGCTTCAAGAACTGGGTGCGCCAGGACTATCGTTATCTGAAGGAGTACGCCCGGATCTTCGCCTGGGCGGTGGCGAAGGCGCACGACCTGGCGACGATGGGGTGGTACGCGAAGGTCCTCGACCTGACGTTGAACGTGGAGATGGAGCTGCACCGCCAGTACGCGGCGCGGTTCGGGATCACCCCGGCGGAGCTGGAGGCGGAGCCGATCTGGCCGACGACGCGGGCGTACACCGATTTCCTGATCCGCACCGCCGCCGACGGCGACCTTGCCGACCTGACCGCCGCGCTCCTACCCTGCGCCTGGGGGTACGCCTACGTGGGGCACCACCTCGCGCGGACCGGGAAGCCCGAGGACCAGCGCTACTCCGACTGGATCACGATGTACTCGTCGGCGGAGTTCGGCGAGGCGGTCCAGTGGCTCAAGGAGCAGATGGAGCGCCTAGGCGACGTCGCCTCCGCCGAGAGACGCGCGCGGTTGACCGAGATCTTCGTGACATCCACCCGCTACGAGTGGATGTTCTGGGAGATGTGTTATAAGGCGGAGGGGTGGTTGGTCTAGGCGATAGGATTTTGGCTGGGCATTCGGGGGTTGGGATTCGGGGGTCGGGGGGGGCCTGACCCCTGACCCCCGGCGGGGAAGGGCGGCGGGGCGGCCCCCGATCCCCGAATGCCAAACCACCCCTGACCCCCAAACCCTGTTCACCCATGATCCAATTACGAACTGCTACTGAGAAAGATGTCCCGCTCATCCTCGCCTTCATCACGGAGCTCGCGGAGTATGAGCGGCTCCGGCACGAGGTGGTGGTCACGGAGAAGCGGTTGCGGGAGACGTTGTTCGGGGAGAGGCGCTTTGCGGAGGTGGTGTTGGCGGAGTTGGAAGGGGAGCCGGTGGGGTTCGCGCTCTTTTTCCACAATTACTCCACCTTCCTGGGGAAGCCGGGGCTCTACCTGGAGGATCTCTACGTGCGCCCGGAGGCGCGGGGGCGGGGCGTGGGGCGGCGGTTGTTGACACACCTCGCGGCGATCGCCAAAGAGCGGGGGTGCGGGAGGATGGAGTGGTCGGTCCTGGATTGGAACGAGCCGGCGATCGGGTTCTACCGCTCCCTCGGGGCGCGGCCGATGGATGAGTGGACCGTCTACCGCGTGACGGGGGAGGCGTTGGAGGCGCTGGCGCTGGAGGGGGAGAGAGGGTAGGCCGATACCCCGTGTACGGCCCGAGGGCGGCCTCACTACCGGGAGGCCTCCCTCGGGCATCAGCACCGATCCTATCAGCCATCGCGGCGGACCCTTTCGGCGTCTTGGGGTCGTTTCCAAGCGTCGTAGAGGGAGGCGAGGCCCTCGACGAGCTCGCGGCGGCGGGGGTGGTTGGGCGCCCATTGTTCGCGCGCCATGGCGAGGGCGGGGAGGTAGAGCGCTTCGGCCTCCTCGTAAGCGCCGCGCCGGGCGAGGAGGTCGGCGAGGTAGCCCATGGTGCGGGCGGCATCGGAGGAGATTCCGGTGGAATCGCCACGCTGGCGCCGGAGTATGTCGTGCAGGAGCCGCTCGGCCTCGTCGAGCTTCCCGCGTTCGGCGAGGACGCTGGCGTAGACGGCCCCCGTCCGCAGCGTGATCGGATTCTCCTCGCCGTAGAGGGTGGCGCGGGTTTGGAACGACTCGGCGAGCGCCTTTTCCGCCTCGGCAACGCGGCCGAGGACGCGCTGGAGGGTGCCGAGGTTGTGCTGGTAGAGCGCGACGTTGGCGTCGAGGCGGCCGTAGAGGCGGATCCGCATCTCGAGCGCCTGGCGGAGGTAGTACTCGGCGGAGTCGAGCACGCTCTCCTCGTAGAAGGTCGCGCTCAGGTTGTTGAGCACGATGGCCAGGTATTGGTGGTCGCCGGTATAGACGTGGTCCAGGCGCCGCAGGATCTCGCGGTATATCGCCCGCGCCTCGGCGGGGTTCCGTTGTGCTTGCAGCGCCCGGGCGACGTTGTTCAGCACGTGGATCGTGCTGGGGTGGTCGTCGCCGTAGATAGCCCGGCGTATCTCGTAGGCGCGGCGCGCGGCCTCCTCGGCCTCGGCGGCCTTCCCGGCGACGGGGAGGAAGGCGGAGAGGGCGACGAGGGAGTTGGCGAGGTGCAGGTCCACGGGGCCGTGGAGCCGCTCGCGGATGGCGACTGCTTTGCGGAGCAGGGTCTCGGCCTCGGCGATGTCCTTGCCGGAGAGCCAGAGGTTGGAGGCGAGGGCGTCGAGGGCGGTGGCGACCTCGTCGCTCTCGGGGCCGTGTAGCGCGGTACGCGCTTCGAGCGCGGTGCGGGCGAGGGTCTCGGCCTCGTCGTATCCCTTCCGCTGGAGCAGGAGCATCGCGAGATCGAGCATCGTCGCGGTGGTCAGGTCGTGGCGGGCGCCGAGGTGGCGGCGGCGCAGCACGAGTGCGTCGCGGAGGAGTGCCTCGGCCTCGACCTCGCGGCCGACGGCCTCCCGGGTCTTGGAGAGGGTGACGAGGCGGTCGGCGTAGTCCGGGTGCCGCTCGCCGTGGAGCGCGCGGGTGCGTTCGAGGGCGAGGGTGGCGAGGGAGTCGGCGCGGGGGTAGTCGCCGAGGCCGAGGTAGGCGCGGGCCATGGCATCGAGGAGGCGGAGCTGGATCTCCGGCCGGCGATCGAGCTCGCGGGCGCGGGCGGTCCCTTCCGCGAGGAGGTCGCGGGCGGTGATGGTGCGGCCCTGCATCTCTTCGGGGTCGCTCGCCTGGAAGAGTCCGACGAGGAAGCCAGCGAGCTCTTCGGCGTCGGCGCGGGCGCGTTCTGCCCGCCTGGCTTGCCAGGTGGTCCCGGCGATCCCGGCGGCGAGGAGGATGATCACGGTCGCGGCGGTGGCGACGGCGATGGCGTGGCGGCGGATGAACTTCCCCGCGCGGTAGCGGAGGGTCGGCATCCGTGCGACGACCGGTAGCCCGGCGAGGTAGTGGGCGATGTCGTCGCGGAGGAGTTCGACGGCGGCGTAGCGGCGTGCGGGGTCGCGCGCGAGGGCGCGGAGGCAGATCGCATCGAGGTCGCCGGCGATGCGGCGGGCGCGGTCGGCAGCGGGCGGGCCGGTGCGGCGCGCGGCGGTCGAGGGGGCGACGACGTCGTCTACGGTTGCCGCCGCCCATGCCGCCGGTGCGGTGGCCGAGGCGGCGCGGGGGGGCGCGCCGGCGAGGAGCTCGTAGAGGATCGCGCCGAGGCCGTAGATGTCGGTGGCGGTGGTTATGGGTTCGCCGAGGAGCTGCTCGGGGGCGGCGTAGGGGGGCGAGAGGATGCGGGCGCCGGTCGCGGTGAGCGCGGTGTCGACGTCGTCTTCGGCGAGCAGCTTGGCGACGCCGAAGTCGAGGAGCTTGACCCTCCCGTCGGTGGTGACGAGGACGTTGGTCGGCTTGAGGTCGCGGTGCACCACGGCGTGGCGGTGCGCGAAGGCAACGGCGTCGCAGAGGTCGAGGAAGAGGCGGAGCCGGTCCTCGATGTCGAGGTCGCGCCTGTCGCACCACTCGGTGATCGGCGTCCCTGCGACGTACTCCATGACCAGGTACGGCGTCTCGTCGCGAGCGACGCCGGCGTCGAGGAGGCGAGCGATGTGCTCGTGCTCGAGGCGGGCGAGGACGCGCTGTTCCTGGTGGAAGCGGTTGATGCGGACCGGGTCGCCGAGGGCGCCGCGGATGACCTTGAGTGCGACGCGGGAGCCGAGGTCCTCGCGGACCGCGTGGTAGACGGTCCCCATCCCCCCCTGGCCGATCGGCTCGAGGATGCGGTACGGCCCGATCGTCTGGCCGGTCAGGGTGGGGGCGACGAGCCCCGCGGCGGCGGCGAGCTCGTCGGGGGTGACGCGGAGCGGTGTGGCGGGCTCGGCGTCGGCGGTGAGGAGCGCGAGGAGCTCGGCGCGGGCGTCGTCGTCTGGCGCGTGCTGGTCCACGAACGCGACGCGCTCTTCGGGCGGGAGCGCGAGGGCCTCGTGGAAGAGGCGTTCCAAGAGAGATCCGTCGGGTGTGGCGCTGGACATGTCGAGGTGTGGAGATGCGCGGCCAGGTCAGCGGGCGGCGCGATGATCCGTGGTCGTCTTCGTCTCGGCGGCCGCGTCGCGGAGCCGGCTGGAGAGCCAGGCCCGGGCGAAGCGGAGGTCGCGGGCGACGGTCGGCGTCGAGACCCCGACCGCTTCTCCCGTCTCCTCGAGGGTCAGCCCGGCGAAGAGGTGACACTCGACGACGGCGAGCTGGCGGGGGTAACGTTCGCCGAGCGCGGTGAGGGCGCGGTCGAGGTCGATGAGTTCGTCCGGCGAGAGGACGGCCCGCGCCGCGATGGAGTCGTCGAGGGTGACGAGGGGTTGGCCACCGCCGCGTTTGGCGGCTGCGTGGTAGGCGGCCGCATCGGCCAGGATCTGGCGCATGGCGCGCGCGGCGATACGGAAGAAGTGCGCGCGGTCGTGGACAGGGGTTTCCCGGTCGGCGAGCTTCAGGTACGCCTCGTGGACGAGGGCCGTAGCATTCAACGTCTCGCCGGCACGGCCCTGCCGGACGATGGCGGCGAGGCGGCGCAGCTCGTCGTAGACGAGTGGGAAGAGGCGGTCGAGCGAGCCGGGGTCACCCGCGCGGACCCCAGCCAGCAGCTGCTGAACCGTAGCTGATTCGGTGTTCGACAAGATAACAATACGGCTGGTCAGGATCCCTCGGGCATAGTGCATCGGCCCGAAGCAGCCAAACAAGAATCTGGTCCAGGTCGGTGGAAAGGGCAAGGACCGGGGTGCGGGTCACCCGTCGAGGTAGAGGCGGATGACGCGGGTCAGCCGGGCGGTGGAATCCAGTTTGGGCATTCGGGGGTCGGGATTCGGGATCCGGGGGTGGTCGACGGAATCGGGGTTGTGGGGTATCTTGGGGGGAGGTGTTCGATATTCCTCGACAACTGGCGGTGTGCCATGAGGTTGAATAGATATGCGGTCTTCTCTTGGAGTACGCTGGCGTACGTGCTCCTCGTGATCGTTTGGGGGGCGTACGTGCGTGCTACGGGGTCGGGTGCGGGGTGTGGGAGCCACTGGCCGCTCTGCAACGGGGAGGTGGTCCCGCGCGCGCCCCGGGTGGAGACGATGATCGAGTTCACGCACCGGGTGACGAGCGGGTTGTCGCTCCTGCTCGTGGTCGTGATGGCGATCTGGGCGTGGCGTGCGTATCCGCGGGGGAGCTTGGTGCGGCGGGGGGCGGTGGCGTCGTTGGTGCTCATGATCACGGAGGCGCTGCTCGGCGCGGGGCTGGTCATCTTCGGCCTGGTCGCCGAGGACGACTCGGTGGCGCGCGCGATCTCCATGGCGTTGCACCTCGTGAACACCTTCCTGCTGGTCGGCGCGATCACCCTGACGTGTTGGTGGGCTTCCGGTGGGTTGGCGCCGCGGGTGCGTGGGCAGGGTGTGAAGCTGGGGGTGCTCGGGGTCGGGGTGGTCGGGTTCGTGATCCTGGGGATGAGCGGTGCCGTGACCGCGCTCGGCGACACCCTCTTCTCGGCGATCACGTTGAGCGAGGCGCAGGCGCTCGGGATCACGCACTGGCTGTTGCCGCTGCGGATCTTCCACCCGGTGATCGCGGTCGGGGTGGGGAGCTACCTGATCCTCGCCGCCGGGTTCGTGGCCGCGCGGCGCGCCGATCTGGCCACCCGGCGGCTCTCGGGGGCGCTGATCGGGTTGGTCCTGGTACAGCTGGGCGCCGGCTACCTGAACGTATACCTCCGGGCGCCGGTCTGGCTGCAGGGGGTGCACCTCTTGCTGGCCGACCTGATCTGGATCGTGCTGGTGCTGCTCGGCACGGCGGCGTTGTCGGTGGCGCCGGCGGCGCGTGGGGAGGTGGTGGAGGTGGCGGCGGGGGTGTAGTGGATCGCCGGCGTTCTGCTGAACGAGGGCCGCCTCCCGGCGGCCCTTCGCGTTTCGCCTTTCCAGGGCAGGGGTTGCGAGCCCGCGAGCTATCTCAGCGGGCTCCGAACCATTCCGCCCGGGGGAAGGTCAGGAACATTCCGACCAGGTAGACGGGGATAGCGAGCCAGAGTATTTCCTTGGCCGCGGTGTTGAGGAAGAGGGCGCCGCTGAAGAGCGCGGGCGCTTCCAACGCTGCCCAACCGATGAGTAGGTTGGACTGGACGGTTCCCGCCTGCTCGCTGGTGATCGCCTCGCCGTTCCGGGTCGCGCTCTCCGAGACTTGCAGCGCCCTGCCACGAAAACGCAGTGCGAGCACGAAGCCGACGATGGCGACGGGCGCCCAGACCCCGATTGCGGTCGAGACGGGTATCCCACCGGCTGCCACTCCCTCCGTTCCTCCCTTGGTGAGAACCAACCCTATGACCCAAAACATCACCACGCCACCCACCAACGCTCCGGCAATGGTCCGTGCTGTGCGAAAGGCTACCTCAACTCCTTGTTGCATCGTCGAGCACCTCTGTGTTGAGTCCGATCGTTCCAGAAACGGATACTATAGAGTGGATCCCTATAGAGGCGGTCTTCCGCGGCTGATTCGGACACCGTCTCGTACCCGGGTATGTCGGGGGCAGTATGATAGCACGGTTGCCCGATATAGCCAATAGCTTCCATGCGGTCGGCGTGACCGACGACGGTAGTGATCGTGAGCGAGGCGCTGGTGATCTGGTCCTAGTGGGGAGCTGGACCGTGACGCCCCCGCTCCCCGCCCCCCACCCCCGTAGGGTGCTCCCCGACGCGCCGTCTGAAAGAATCCGGATTCCTCCTACAAGAATTTCCACGATACTCCGACAGCCGGACCGCTCGCCGCGCCGTAGCTTGTTCCACACGATCGGCGGCCACTGGGAACGACGCGGTACCCCAGGCCAGCGGTAGTTCCCCGCGCCGAGCGTCCCAGGTCCGATGAGGTCATCGACCTGAAACGATTGGGAGGAGACGATCATGAGAAAGCTAGCCGCATTTCCCTCGATGGCACTGTTCCTGGCGCTGACGGCCGCGCCGGCGGTGGCCCAGGGTACGGATGGCTCGGCGGCTACCGCGGAGAAGGGTGCGCCGAGTGTCGCCAAACCGATAGTCATCAACAATATCCGTCCGACGGACAAGCGTGGGTTGACGATCTTCGAGGCGCCGAAGGAGGAGAACGCCGTCTTCGATGGGTTCAAGGTCGATTTCGGCGCCGCGTTCACCCAGCAGTTCCAGATGCTCAGCCACAGCAACTCCGCTGAGGAGCGGATCGTCGATGGCGTGGATCTCAACAAGCTGGCCGACCTCGGGTGGGGGTTCAACCTCGCGACGGCCAACTTCTACCTGAACGCGCAGCTCGCCCCCGGGATCCGGGTCGCGGTCGAGAGCTACATGTCCTCGCGGCATCACTCGGAGTTCTGGGTCAAGGGCGGGTACCTCCAGATCGATGCATCGCCGCTGCAGGTCGCGTCGATCGACAACCTGATGCAGTATCTGACGCTGAAGGTCGGGCACTTCGAGATCAACTACGGCGATGCGCACTTCCGCCGGAGTGACAACGGGAACGCGCTCTACAACCCGTTCGTCGAGAACTACATCATGGACGCCTTCGCCACCGAGATCGGCGGTGAGGTCTACTTCCGCAAGGATGGTCTCCTCGCGATGGTCGGTGTGACCAACGGTGAGATCAACGGGTCCGTGGTGAACCCGGACCGGCGCGCGCCCAGCTTCATCGGCAAGCTCGGTTACGACCGTCAGCTCGACGAGCAGCTGCGGGTCCGTCTGACCGGTTCACTCTACACGACGGAGAAGTCGGCCAACAACACCCTCTACGCGGGTGACCGTGCGGGTTCGCGGTACTACAACGTCATGGACAACGCCAACGGCAGCGACTTCCGGAACGGCCGGATCAACCCCGGGCTCTCGAGCAAGGTGACCGCGTATCAGATCAACCCCTTCGTCAAGGCGGGCGGTCTGGAGCTCTTCGGGGTCTACGAGAAGGCCGCCGGGCGGAGCGCGACGGAGACGGAGGATCGGGAGTGGACGCAGTATGCGGGCGACGTCGTCTACCGCTTCCTCCCGGGTGAGAGCGCCTACGTGGGCGGCCGCTACAACGTGGCGAAGGGTGAGCTCGCGGGGGTGCCCAACCAGGTGAGCATCGACCGGGTCCAGCTCGGCGCCGGGTGGTTCATCACCCCGTCGATCCTGATGAAGGTCGAGTACGTGACACAGAAGTACAACGACTTCCCGGCGCTGGACATCCGGCACGGCGGCAAGTTCAACGGTGTCATGATCGAGGGTGTGGTGGCGTTCTGATCCCGTGTACTCTCCCAGCCACCCACTCTCACTCCCCGGCCCCCGCGAAGATGCGGGGGCCGGATTTTTCATCGTTCCCGCGCCGTAGCGGACGAGCGTGCGCCTGCCGCGCCCGTCCAGCCGGGCCAAGTGGCGCGCCTCTCCTGCATCGTCGGATCTGTGGGTTGTAGGGGTAGGCTAACGCCTCCTCGGGGCTCGGGAGCCGGCCGAACTCGCCGCGGTGCAGCCGGACCCGACCGGCGCGAGGTCGAGGACGGAGAGGTCGAAGCGGCGGCTCATAACGCGCAGCTGCCGTCGGCGCAGGCGACGTCGTCCGCGGCGCTCTCTTGCGCGCGCTCCTCCTCCAACCGTGCGGTCACCTGCTCGAGGGCCCGCAGGAAGACCGAGGCGGGCTGGGCGCCCTGGATCGCGTACTTCCCCTCGATGACGAAGGTCGGGACGGAGCGGATCCCGAGGCGCTGGGCCTGGTGGATCTCGTAGCGGGTCTCATCCAGCCCCTCGCCCGAGTCGAGGTAGGCGCGGACGCGGGCGGCGTCCATCCCGACGGAGGCGGCGAGCTCGGTTAGGAGGTCGTGGTCGGAGACGTCGCCTCCCTGGGAGAAGTGTGCCTCGAAGAGCTTCCTGGCGAGCTCGCGCTGCGTGGCCGGGCCGTACTCCTGCTCGGCGAGGTGGAGGAGCCGGTGGGCGGTGAGGGTGTTGACCGAGAGGGCGCGGTCCCAGTCGAGCTCGAGCCCCTCGCCGCGCGCTACGTCGCTCACCCGTGCCGTCATCTCGGTGGCGGCGGGGCCGAAGCGCTGCTCCAGGTACTGCCGGAGCGGTCTCGGCTCCGGGGGCGCCGTCGGGTCGAGCTGGTAGGAGCGGAATACCACCTCCACCTCGCCCGCCTTCGGGTAGGCGGCGAGCGCGCGGGCTAGGCGGTGCTCGCCGATGTAGCACCAGGGGCAGGCGATGTCGGAGTAGATCTCTATCTTCATTGTATCCTCTGTCGGTCCTGGGAGATATCAATCCTGCACGCCGAGCCGGCGTTCGAGCTCCTTGACCCGGCCGCGCCCGACGCTCAACGTCACCCCGCCCTCGAGGCGGACGGCGTAGTCGCCGCCGCTGGAGCGGAGCAGGGTCTCGATCTTGTCGAGCCGTACGATAGTGGAGCGGTGGATCCGGAAGAAGCGGGTCGGGTCGAGCCGGTCCTCCAGGTTCTGCATCCGCTCGCGGAGGAGGTGGGTGTCGCCGCCGGCGTGCAGCGTGACGTAGGGGCCATTGGCGGTGATGTAGTCGATCTTGGAGACCGGTACGACGGTGATGCGCCCCCTCGACTCGACCGGGATCCGCTCCAGGTACCCGGACCGTGCCGTCTCGGTGGGCGCCGCGGCGGTGGCCGGCGCGGCGCCGGCGAGCCCGTCCAGGAAGTGGCGGAGCTGTCGCGTCATCTCCCCGACCTTCTTGAGGTTCAGGTTCTGGCGCGCGCGCTGGAAGGCCTGCTCGAAGCGTTCGTCGTCGAACGGCTTGAGGAGGTAGTCGACGGCGGCGACCTCGAAGGCGCGGAGCGCGTACTGGTCGTAGGCGGTCACGAAGATCGTCGGGGGCATGAGGTCCGGCCCGATCTCGCGGACCACGTCGAACCCGGTCTTCCCAGGCATCTGCACGTCGAGGAAGACGAGGTCGGGGTCGAGCTCGCGGATCTCCTCGATCGCGCCATCGCCGTTGGTCGCGATCCCGACGATCTCGACGTCCGGCTCGTGGGCGAGGAGGTCGATGAGCCGCTGGCGGGCGAGGGGCTCGTCGTCGACGATCAGGACGCGGATCACCTGCTCCATCGCACCTTCGTCTCCGGGTCTCGCGTGGTGTCGGGCGCGGCCTCGTGTTGCTCGGTGTCGGTGTGGAACGGGAGCCGGACCTCGGCGCAGGTCCCGCCCTCGGGGCGGGGCGCCACCTCCAGCCGCGCGGCGGTCCCGTAGAGCGCTTCCAGACGACGCCGTGTGTTGCGGAGCCCCACGCCCTCGACGATCGTCCGGGCCGGGCCGCGTCCGTCGTCGCAGACCCGGAGGACGAGGGTCTCCCCGTCGAGCCGGGCATCGATCTCGATCCGGCCGCCCCGTTCGCCCTCGGCGACCCCGTGCTTGATCGCGTTCTCGACGAGCGGTTGGAGGATGAGGGTCGGGACGAGCGCGTCGAGCACCGCCGGGTCGGTCCCGATCTCCACCTCGAGCGCGCCCTGGAAGCGGATCTGCATGATCTCGAGGTAACGGCCGATGAAGTCGAGCTCGTTGCGCAGCGGGGTCTCCGGCGCGGTGGCGTCGTCCAGGCTATGGCGCAGGAGCTCGCTGAGCCGGGCGATCATGCGGCGTACCCCGCGTGGGTCGCGCTCGACGAGCGCCGAGATCGCGTTCAGCGTGTTGAAGAGGAAGTGCGGGTCGAGCTGGGTGCGGAGCGCCGCGAGCCGCGCCTCCGCGAGCTGCGCGCTGAGCCGCGCCTTCTCGGCCTGCAGGATGATCGCCTCCTCCTGCCGGGCGCGGAGCCGGTGTGCGTACGAGCGGGCGAGCCCGGCGCCGAAGACGGCGATGAAGAGCGCGAAGTCGTCCAGGAACCAGAGCCGGACGACCCGGACGAACGGGTCGGGGAAGTCCGGCGGCCGGCGCCTCGGTCCCCGGGGGAGCGGGGGGAAGAGCTCGTGGCGCAGGTACGTCGTCACCAGGTCTACGCCGATCGCGAGCACGACCCCTACGGCCAGGACCAACAGGATCTGCCCGACCTCGAGGCGCTGGCGCTCCAGCTCGATACCGCTCGCGAGCCAGAAGATGAGCGGGGTGAGGAGCGCCCAGAGCCCGTACTGGATGAAGGGGAAGGCGATCTGGCCCGAGGTCGGCACGGGGAGCAGGCCCCGGCCGCGCGGCTCGAGCGCGAGCCCCGCCACGCTGAGGAGGGCGAGCAGGGTCCAGAAGCCGAGGATCAGGAGGAGCTCGTAGCGCCCGAGCCCGGCGCGCGCGCCCCTGCGCACCGCCGAGTTGGGCAGCGCGGCCCCCAGCGAACGATCGCTCCCGGTTCCACTCGCCAATCCGATCAACTCCCGCTCCCGCATCTCTCAGGCGACGTCGTCTCCGACGCTCGCGCCGCGACCCCGACCACACCGATCGGTCCGGCGGCGACGAGGTAGTGGCATACCAAGAATGGTACCCCTGGTGTACCCGGTCGGTCCGTGCCTCCCGCCACCGGCCCAACCATGCATTTCGGCATACCCCAGGTGCATTTCGTGACGCTCCGGCCGGTGCCCCACTCCCGATCGGCTATATCTGATTCACGGTAGACCAGGCATCACCGTGGGGGATTCCATGAAGAAATCGAAGCTGATAGCCGGTGCAACGATCCTGCTCCTCGCGGCTGGCGCGTTCTGGGCGGCGGCGCGCCGCGAGGACGGCAAGGTCATGCCATATAGATTCGCGACCGTGGAGCGCGGCGACCTGCAGGCATCGGTCTCCGCGACCGGCACGTTGAGCGCCGTGACCACGGTCCAGGTCGGGACGCAGGTCTCGGGGCAGGTCGCGGCGATCTACGCCGACTTCAACGACCGGGTCCGGAAGGGCCAGCTACTCGCCCGCATCGATCCGACCCTCGCCCGGCAGGCGGTCCTCGAGGCGGAGGCGGGGCTGGCGCGGAGCAAGGCGGAGCTGGAACGGGCGCAGCGCGAGTACGAGCGCAACGCGCGGCTGCACGAGCGCAAGATCATCAGCGACGCGGAGATGAGCGAGATCAGCTACCAGCTCGAGGTGGCCCGGGCCTCGCTGCGCGCCGCGCAGGTCTCCTACGACCGTGCCGTGCGGAACCTCGAGTACACCGAGATCTACTCGCCGATCGATGGGATCATCGTCGAACGGAACGTCGACGTCGGCCAGACGGTCGCGGCGTCGTTCTCGGCGCCGCAGCTCTTCCTGATCGCGCAAGACCTCTCGGAGATGCAGATCCTAGCCTCGGTCGACGAGAGCGACATCGGGCTGATCCGCGAGGGACAGGAGGTACGCTTCACGGTGCAGGCCTACCCCACCCAGGAGTTCAGAGGGACGGTCAAGCAGGTGCGGCTGCAGTCGGCCACGCAGGAGAACGTGGTGACCTACACCGCGGTCGTCTCCGTGGCCAACCCCGACGGCCGGCTCCTCCCGGGTATGACTGCCACGGTCGAGTTCGTGACCGGTTCGGCCGAAGATGCGCTCCTGGTCCCGAACGCGGCGCTGCGGTTCCGGCCGACCGCGGAGATGGTGGCGGCGGCGGGTGGGGCGCCGGCGAACGGGGCGCGTGCGGCGGGCGGCCCGGCGGGTTCGCCTCCGGTCGGCGGACAGGGGGGCGGTGCGCCGGGCGGCGCGGTAGCCGGTGGCGCCGGCGGCGGGGTCGGCACCCTCTGGTACGTCGATGCGACCGGGAAGCCGGCCATGCTCCGGGTCCGGACCGGGCTCAGCGATGGACAGCGGACCGTCGTCGCGGGGGAGGGGCTCGAGGCGGGGATGCGCGTGATCGTCGGGACGACGTCGGGTGGGGCGGCGAGTGGGGCTGCCAACCCGTTCCAGCAGGGCCAGGGGGGCGGGCCGCCCCGGCCGGGCGGGTTCTGAGGCGGAGGGTAGCGCGATGACGACGAACGAGCAGGACGTCATCCGGGTCGAGGGGCTGACCAAGGTCTACTCCAGCGGGCGCAACGAGGTGCGGGCGCTGCGCGGCGTCGACCTGCGGGTGAAGCGCGGGGAGATGATCGCGGTGATGGGGACCTCGGGGTCCGGGAAGTCGACGTTGATGAACATCCTCGGCTGCCTCGACTCGCCTACCTCCGGGAGCTACGAGCTCGAAGGGGTACGGGTCGATGGGCTGAGCCGGAACGAGCTCGCGGACCTGCGCAACCGCAAGCTGGGGTTCGTCTTCCAGGGGTTCAACCTCCTCGCCCGGACCTCGGCGCTGGACAACGTCGAGCTCCCGCTCCTCTACGACCGGAGCGGTAAGAAACGCGATACGCGGGCCATGGCGCGGGAGGCGCTGCGGCGGGTGGGGCTCGCCGAGCGGGAGGACCACCACCCGAGCGAGCTCTCGGGGGGACAACAGCAGCGGGTCGCGATCGCCCGGGCGCTCGTGACCGAGCCGGCACTCATCCTGGCAGACGAGCCGACCGGGAACCTCGACACCCGGACCTCGCTCGAGATCATGGCGCTCTTCCAGGAGCTGAACGACGCGGGGATCACGATCCTCCTGGTGACGCACGAGCCCGACATCGCGCAGTACGCCAAACGGATCATAGTCGTCCGGGACGGGCGGATCATCAGGGACGAGCCGGTCGCCAACCGCCGCCGCGCGGCGGACGACCTGCGCGACTTCCGCGAGGACGCCGAGACGGAGGTGGCAGCATGAGGGCTTCGGTACTGGTCAAGGTCGCGGCGCAGAGCATCCTCAAGAACAAGATGCGGACGCTGCTGACGATGCTCGGGATTGTGATCGGGGTCGGGGCGGTCATCATCATGGTCGCGATCGGGCAGGGGGCACAGCTTCAGATCGAACGGCAGATCGCCAACCTCGGGACGAACATGCTCGTCGTCACCCCGGGCGCCGCGCGGCAAGGGGGCGTCAGCCAGGGGGCGGGGAGCTTCAACCGGCTCACGATCGCGGATGCGGAGAAGCTGCAGCGAGAAGGTACGCTCCTCTCGGCGGTCTCGCCGGTGGTCTTCACCCGGGTCCAGGTGATCGGCGGCGCGGGGAACTGGCGTACCGAGGTGCAGGGGGTCTCGACGTCGTACCAGCTGATCCGCGACTGGAACCCGAGCGAAGGTAGCTTCTTCGCCGAGTCGGACCTGCAGGGGCGACGCAAGGTCGCGGTCCTCGGGGCGACGGTCGCCGAGAACCTCTTCCCCGACGGCGACGCCGTGGGGCAGAGCGTCCAACTGCGCAACGTCCCCTTCACCGTGGTCGGGGTCCTCGAGCGGAAGGGACAGACCGCCACCGGGACCGATCAGGACGACGTCATCCTGATCCCCTATACCACGATGCAGACGCGTCTCGCCGGGCGGAGCTTCATCGGCCAGATCCTCGCCTCCACCTCCTCCCCCGGTGACATCCCGGCCGCGCAGGAGGAGATCCGCGCGATCATGCGGGAGTCACACCGTCTAGGCCCCGCCGACCTCGACGACTTCACGGTGCGCAACCAGAACGAGATCGCGGAGGCGGCCAAGGGGACGACCGAGGTTATGACCGCGCTCCTCGCGGCGATCGCGTCGGTCTCGCTCGTCGTCGGGGGGATCGGGATCATGAACATCATGCTGGTCTCGGTCACGGAACGGACCCGGGAGATCGGGATACGGATGGCGATAGGCGCCCGCGGTTCGGACGTGCTCACGCAGTTCCTGGTCGAGAGCGTGGTCATGAGCCTGGCGGGCGGGATCATCGGGATCGGGGTCGGGCTCGGGGGGGCGACGTTGATCGGGAAGATCGCCGGGTGGAGCACCGCGCTCCCCATCGGCGCGGTCTTCCTCGCGGTCGGCTTCTCCGCCGCCGTCGGGATCTTCTTCGGGTTCTACCCGGCCCGAAAGGCGGCGAGGTTGGATCCGATACAGGCACTTAGGTACGAGTGAAGGGGCCAGGGGTTGGGGGTCAGGGGTCAGGGGTTGGGATTCGGGGTTTGGGGGGCGGGCATACCGAGATTCGTCGGGTGCTCCCGCTGACCCCCGACCCCTGAATCCCGGTGGGGAAGGGCTGGGGGGCGGCCCCCGACCCCCGAATCCCAAGACAGCCATGGAGTCGTAAGATGAAGACTATTCATAGAAATCCGTTCGCCATGATGGTGGCGCTGCTCGGCGTCGCCCCGATGGCGGTGGCGCAGGAGCCGGCGGCTCGTTCGGCGGCGTCGCCTGTGACGATCACGTACGAGGAGGCGATCGGGATCGCGTTGCGCCAGAACCTGGCGGTGCGTAGGGCCGAGAACGCCACGGCGCTGCAGGCGGCGGGGGTGAAGCAGCAGCAGGGGCAGTTCCTGCCGACGCTGCGGTTGAGCGCGCAGGGGAGTGGGAGCACGGGGCGCACCTTCAGCGAGGCGGAGGGCCGGATCGTCGATGAGACGACGAAGTCGCTCAACGCCGGGATCTCCTCGAGCGTCACCCTCTTCGATGGCTTCCGCAACGTCGCGAACCTGAAGAGCGCCAAGCTCGGGGAGGAGGCGAGCGAGTACGAGCTCGAGCGGGCGCGGCAGACGGCGGTCATGACCGTCGCCTCCAACTTCCTGGGGGTGATAGAGGGTGAGGAGCAGGTCCGGGTCCGGCGCGAGGCGCTGGCGGCGCAGGAGGCGGAGCTGAAGCAGGTCGAGGCGATGGTCGAGGCGGGGAGCCGCCCGATCGCCGACCTCTACCAGCAGCAGGCGAACGTGGCGAGCGCGCGCGCGGCGCTGGTCGAGGCCGAACGGACGCTGGAGGCCGCGTCACTCGAGTTGATCTCGACGCTCCAGCTCGACCCGGCGGGCGAGTACCGTTTCCAGGCGCCGTCGCTCGAGAGCTCCGCCGTCGGAGGCGGCTCCCTCGACGAGCCCCTCGACGCACTGATCGAGCGGGCGCTGCAGCGTCGCGTCGATCTCCAGGCCCTCGCCGCGCGGGAGGCGGCGGCGGCGCAGGGGGTGCGCGCGGCGGCGGCGGGCCGGTACCCGACCGTCTCGCTCTCGGCGGGCTACAACACCGGCGCGAGCAGCACGTCTCCGTTGAGCCTGAGCGAGCAGTTGGACCAGCGCCGCGGCGGCTACCTGACCCTCGGGGTCTCGATCCCGCTCTTCGATGGGTTCCAGGTCAGCGCGGAGACGGAGCGGGCGCGGACCCAGCTCGACAACGCGCGGCTCGACCTGCAGGAGCGTCGCCAACAGGTCGCGCTCGAGGTCCGGCGCGCCCGCTCCGACCTGGCCGCGGCGCAGGAGCGGCTCGAGGCGGCGGAGGCGCAGCTCGCCGCCGCGGAGCTGGCGCTCGAGGCGACGACCGAGCGCTACCGCGTCGGCGCGGCCAACCTCCTGGAGGTGACGCAGGCACGGACGACGCAGGTCGAGGCGGCGAGCGCCGTGGTGAACGCGCGCTACAACCTGCTCCTGCAGCGGACCTTGGTCGATTACTACGTGGGAGAGCTGGAGGCGCGGGTGGCGGCCGGGTCGTGAGCGGGGCCGCCACCCGCCAGCGATCAGTGCTGGACTAGCCCGAAGCGGAGCCGGGTGCCGCGCTGCTCCTCCTCGAGCCAGAGCTGCTGCCCGTTCCGGCCGTAACGCACCATGACGGTGGCGCCGTTGGGGCCGAGGAGCCGGATCACCTCACCTTCGATACGGTAGTTCCCCGACCGGGCCGTGCGCGCCGTGCCGATCAGGATCTCCTGCTGGAAGGTGCCGTCGTTACGCAGGATGAAGGTGCCCTTGACCTGGTTGCCGTAATCCTGCACCTCCCCATTGGGGTGCGTGACCCGGAGCGAGGTGTAGTGCCAGGTCCCGGTCAGCGAATTCGCGCCGGCTTTCGTCGCCGTGGCGGTGGACGGCGCCTTCTGCTTGCACTGCGCCCAGACCACGCCGAGGGGGTTGGGGGCGCAGTTGGGGTCGTCGCTGGCCGGTTGAGGCGAGGTATTCGAGCTGCTGTTCTCGCCGACCCACTCGACTCCCAGGGGGTTGGAAGGGGTGGTGGGGGTGGCGTTCGCGTTGGACTGGGCGCCCGCGCCTACGGTCTGCCCGGCGCTGGGCGTCGCAGCCTCGGCCCGGGCGGAGAGCGTCCCGCCCTGCTTCGTCCCGCGGCCGTCCCGTGCCGTCAACGTATAGGTCGCGGTCAGCTCGCCACCCTTCGTAACCCGGCCGGTCACGACCATGGTGTAGCGGGTGCCCTGGTGGGTCAACTCGCCGTTGGCGTTCAGGTTCTCACCGCGCAGGGTGCCGAGGAGGGTGGCGTTGCCGCCGAGCCGCCCCGAGAAGCTCGCCGTCAGCCGGACACTGTCCCTGCCGAGAGGCGTCATCGTCAACACCGCCGTGCCCGTGACCCCGGAGTTGACGGCCGTGCCGGTGAACGTCCTAGCATTCGTAGACGACGTCGTCGCCGCGGCCGCCGTCGTGCGGCCGGGATCCGTCTTGGTGGCCGCCGGTTCCGGCGCCGGCGTCGGCGCCTTCCCGACCCTGGTACCCGTCGCCGCGTGCCCGCCGACCCCCCAGAAGAAGAGGCTCAGCTTGTCCTCTTGTTTGTTCCAACGCGCCATGTACTTGACCGATTCGTTCATGGCGACGGCGTAGTAGCGATCGCCGGGCTGGGCGAACCAGGGTCGGATCTCCACCAGCCGCCCCTTGTGCGACCCCCAGCGGTAGCTGCCGTCGGCCTCGATCGTGAGCCGGTTCATGGCGGCGCCAGCGGTGTAGTGCTGGAAGATCCTGGTCCCATCGCTGCTGTACCAGAAGCCGCCGGGGACCCAGAGGTCCCAGGTCCCGACCAGCATCCGCTCGATCGGGCCGGGGGTCGAGACCATATCCGGTTCGTCCATCTTGTTGGGGTCCACCTGCTCGGTGCGCGGGGCGGTGGACCAAACGCCGGTGGTCTGCGCCGCCAGCGGCGCGCCGGGGAGCACGAGCAGGGCCAGTGCGAGGGCGATCCGATGTCGCATACGTGATCCTCTTCGGGAATCGGTCAACGCGGTGTTGCTCGGAGTGGGAAATGATATCATCGTGGAGGGGGAAGTCGCTATGGGGGAGGGATCAGGGGTT
>Ga0180215_1002348_pt1 | contig 19246 bp, 12 predicted proteins | sample eDN3rd37CBELigBY_FD_128871 | JGI IMG/M metagenome (GOLD analysis project Ga0180215, IMG submission 128871) | Enriched backyard soil microbial communities from Emeryville, California, USA - eDNA 3rd pass 37_C BE-Lig BY (version 2) (version 2) | ecosystem: Environmental > Terrestrial > Soil >... | reverse complement strand
CGGTGATCGCAGATCCCGACGTCGTGCTCACGGGATCGACCACCAACGCCGTGGTCGACTACGAGTTCCGCGGCGGGTTCAGCTTCTCCTACCTGGGGCAGACCTACTCCTCGGTGCGGGTCGCCACCGACGGCTACCTCTCCTTCGCCAACCCGCTCACGTCCAACGGCGTGAACCGCGCCCTCCCGAACACCGCCACCATGGACGTCCACCTGGCGCCCTTCTGGGATGATCTCAGCACCCGCTCCAACGGGCGGATCATCGCCGGCCCTGTGGGGACGACCTACGTGATCCAGTGGACGGCGATGAGCATGGTCCGCGGCTCGCAGGTCTTCGATCACGACCTGAACTTCCAGGTGGTCCTCGGCGCCGACGGCTCCTTCGAATACCGCTACGGCTCGATGATCGCGCTCCCGGGCAGCTCCACCTCCACCGACTGCTTCCCCAACACCTGCGTGAACGAGGCGAACGGCGCCAGCGCCACCATCGGCTACCAGGACCCCTCCGGCCGCGCCGGTCACCTCCTGCACTTCGGGGGCACCGACAACGCCGCCGCCAACTTCCCGATCGGCGGCCTCCTGAGCGGGAGGGCCTTCCGCTTCAGCCCGGGCTCCACCGTGGGATCGCTGGTGGTCAACCCCACCGACACCCGGGACTACCAGGTCTGCGCCATCGACGGCGAGATGGTGGAGTGCAGCAGGCCTCTGTCGATCCGGGCCGAGTGGGACATCACCTCCTTCGTCTCCACCGAGCCCTCGGTCCGCTTCGGGCAGACCGTGACCCTCGAATGGACGACGGTGGGGGCGGACTCCCTCAGCCTCGGGAGCTCGCCTGTCGGCAGCACCACGGTCACCCCCCTCCCGCCCCTCGGCGGGGATCCGTCCGCGGGCAGCTACCAGGAGCCCCTGACCCAGCCCACGATCTACAGCCTGGACATCCACTCCATGGGCAGGACCAAGCGCAAGCAGCTCGTCGTGATCCTCCGCGACGTCTCGGTGGAGATCAGCACCAGCCACAAGGTGGTCCTCCCGGGTGAGGCCGTGCAGATCAGCTGGGACGTGATCCCCGACGCCTGGGTCACCGAGACGCCGGCGGTGGTGGTGCCGATGGTGGAGCTGCCGCAGGACACGGGGAACCGCTTCGCCGACCTGGACATCTCCAACCATCCAAACGTGGTGGTGCTCCAGGGCGCCAACCAGGACGCCACCACCACGCTCCACGACTTCATGGGCGGCTTCGTCTTCCCCTACTTCGGCGCGGCGCAGAGCTCCATCCGCGTCGACACCAACGGCTTCGCCTCCTTCGCGGCGAACTCGTCCAACCGAAACGGGAACGAGCCGTTCCCCGGCACGAGCGCCAACGGGAGGACGGTCCACCTGGCGCCGCTGTGGGACAACCTCCACACCCAGACCAGCGGCAGGATCCTGGCTGCCCTCGTCGACCCCGACACCTACGTGATCCAATGGTCCAAGGTCAGCAACGCCAACGGGTCCGCCGCAGCCATCGAATACGATCTCAACTTCATGATCGTGCTCCGATCCGACGGCTCCTTCGAGTATCGCTACGGAACGATGACGCCGCCGGAGAACCCGGTCCCCAACGAGTTCTTCCCCTGCTATCCGGCCACCTGCGTCAACGAGACCAACGCCTCGAGCGCGACGGTCGGCTACCAGAACATCGGCGCCACCCTCACCTCCACCCTCCACCACGGCGGCACCTACGGGGCTCCCACCGACAAGCCCTTCCCCGGCGGGATCGCGAACCGCACCTTCAAGGCGATCCCCCTCCCCAAGGGCACCGTCACCCTGCACCCGCAGAACGACATCCACCTGGAGTTCTGCGGCATCGTCTCCAGCTACTCGGAGTGCAAGGCCCTCGACGTCCTGGTGGCCCGGCCTGGCGATCTGCAGATCAGCGAGCTGCAGATCAACCCGACCGGCGGCAGCAACCTCCAGTGGTTCGAGGTGCAGAACCTGCGGAACCTCCCCTACGACATGAGCCGTATGGTCCTGCGATCGGGGGCGAGCTTCCACACGGTCCTCGCGCCGCCGACCGGGCTCTCGATCCCGCCCAGGGGACACATGGTCTTCGCCGCCAGCGCGACCCCCGGCGGCTTCACGCCCGACTACGTCTACGGCAGCTCGATCTTCCTCCCCACCGGCGCGACCGGCGAGATCAAGGTCGACCTCGGAGAGACCACCCTCGCGGCGGCGAGCTGGGACTCGGGCTGGACCATCCCTGCAGGCGCCTCCCTGATGCTGGACGACGCGAAGGCATCACCCGCCGTATCCTCCCACCCCTTCAGCGCCTACTGCCCGAGCACCACCCGCTACGACGGGGTGAACCATGGGACGCCAGGAGCTGGTGAGGGCTGTGTCTACCGGCTGTTCCGCGACTCCGACCGGCCGGCCATCGACATCTCCGCCACGGGCCACGACCTCACCGGCTTCGTCAACGCTCTGAACGTCATCGGCCAGATCCCGGGTGGCCTCGGCTTCCAGATGCCCTTCTTCGGATCGACGGTCAGCGAGGTCTGGGTCTCCAGCCACGGCTTCGCCTCCTTCGGGAGGCTCAACGATCACTACAACCAGAACCGCCCGATGCCCCAGGCCGTCGCGCCGTTCACGGGGATCGTCGCGCCCTTCTGGACCCGGCTCACCAACAACCTCGCGTTCGGGCAGGCCACGACCAAGTGGGAGCGGCTCGAGCTGGGTGGTCAGAAGCTGCTGGTGCTCCAGTGGAGCAACCGCCGCGTCGACGGCGGCGGAGGAGGACGTCTGATCTTCCAGATCCAGTTCTGGGAAAATGGAGACATCGTCTTCGTCTACCAGGACATCTCCTCCGACTCCCCGGCCCTCCATTACGGGAGCGACGCTTCGATCGGGATCGAAGCGGTGGGCGGAGGCGCGGGCTACCAGCATTCCTACCAGGAGGAGAACGCGATCCGCTCGGGCCAGTCGATCCTCTTCCAGCGGAAGTAAGGCGCAGCATGAAGTCTCGAATCCGGACGCTCGCGTGGGTCCTCCCCCTCCTCGTCATCGGCGCAGGGTGCGGGGAGGACCGGGTCGACACCCAACTCCCTCGGCTGCACACGGACCTCGTCCTCGATCCGACAGGGGAAGCGGACTTCCTCGTCGACTTCGGCGAGGTCCCGCTGGGGCGGCAGGCGAGGCTGAGCTTCGAGCTGGAGAACGCAGGGAGCGCCGAGCTCAACCTCCATTCGCTGGGGGCAGAGGCGCCCTTCGCCTTCCTGATCACCAGGGGCCGCACGCCGGTGGGGGCGCGCTCGGAGCTGCGGGTCCTCTTCGAGCCGAAGGAGGAGACGCCGGCGCCCCAGCACCAGCTCATCACCTTCTCCAGCAACGAGCGGGCCGGCGGGCGCACCTATTCGGTCCGCCTCCTCGGGCGGGGGGTCGTCCCGCGGCTCCACTGCGAGCCGCCGCTGATCGACTTCGGGAAGCTCCCGCGCGGGACGACGGCGACCTCGACCACCTCCTGCACCAACCCCCTCACGGTGCCGATCGAGGTGAGCGCCCTGCCCGTCGAAGGGATCCACGCGGCGAGCTTCTCCGCCACCGTCCCGGGGCAAGCCGGCCGCACGCTCCTGGAAGGCGGCGATCGAGTCGAGATCGAGTTCGAGGTGCGCGCCGAGTCCCTCGGAGAGAACCGGGCGTCGTTGACGCTGCAGGACGCCCAGCTCAACACAGTGGCCCGCCTCGAGCTGCTGGCGGAGGTGGCCCCCGTGGGCCTCGCGTTCCAACCCGCCTCCTGTCTCGATTTTCCATACGTCCAGCTGGGCGAGTCCTTGACCCGCACCCTCTCGGTGACGAACGTCGGCCCCGACCCCTTGCAGATCGAGGCGATCGAGCTCGGAGACATCGGCGACTTCAGCGTCACCACGCCCCTGCCCCTGCCGATCCCGCGTGAGTCGGAGACCTCGATCGAGGTGGTCTTCCACCCCACGGCGGAAGGGCTGCGGCAGGTGGTGATCGAGGTGCAGACCGACCGGGACACCGCGATCGGCGGGCCCTTCAGCGCCTGCGCCAAGGGCTTCGGAGGCGGACCCCTCCTCAGCTGCACCCCGACCCTGCGAGACATGGGCGCGGCGGTGACGGGGCTTCCTGCCACCGCCACCTTCGAATGCCTGAACGCGGGCCACCACGGGGGCGGACAGCCGGAGCCCCTCTTCGTGCGGAGCGTCACCTCCGACGCTTCCGCCTTCAGCGCTTCGATCCGCAACAAGGACGGAACACGCTTCCCGGCGCCTGCTGGCTACCCGCCCGGAGAGACCTTCCAGATCGAGGTCCGCTTCAGCCCGGCGACCGAGGGCTTCGCCTCTGCCCGCATCCTCGTGGAAACCAGCGCGAACCACGAGGAGCTCCTCGTCTCCGGAGAGGGGCGGCTCCTCCCCCCCTGCGATTTCTCGATCGAGCCCCCCACGCTTCACTACGGCGTGGTCGCGCCGGGGGAAGAGCGAACCCAGTCCTTCCGGATCCACAACCACGGCGAGGCGGCGTGCCTGATCCGGGATCTGAAGCTTGGTCAGAGCAGCGACCCGGCCTTTTCGCTCGAGCCCCTCTCCAGCTTCGAGCTCGCCGGCTCCTCGAGCCTCGAGATCCCGGTGCGGTTCGCCCCCACGGCGGTGCGCCTCGACTCGAGGGGAAAGGTGAACTTCGAGATCTCCAACCCGAACCGGCGCAGCCAGGAGGTCGAGCTCAGGGGGAACGCCATGAGCCGCTGCCTCCTGGTGGAGCCGAGCCCCATCGACTTCGGGGGGCGGGCACCATCGTGCAAGCCGCTCGCGCGGAGGTTCGATCTCATCAACGTCTGCAACTCGCCGCTCACCATCCGCAGCCTCTCGATCAGCGGCGACGCCTCGGTCTTCACGGTGGTGGATCCCTCCCTCGCGGGGAGCGTCATCCTCCCGACCCGGCGGCTCTCCCTGGATCTCGCCTTCGCCCCAGACGAGGAGCGCGCCTACCTGGGCTCCCTCGACGTGGAGGTGGAGGTCGAGGAGCACCCCGTCCTCCCGCAGCAGCTCCATCGGATCGGACTCCGGGGCCATGGCGGCAGGGAGACGCAGCAGATCGACGAGTTCGTCGTCGAGGGGAAGCCCAAGGTCGACATCCTCTGGGTGATCGACAACTCGGGCTCGATGAGCCGCTACCAGGATCGGATCGCGAACAACCTCCCCTCGTTCCTCGACTACGCGGCGAACAAGAACATCGACTACCAGATCGGCGTGACCACCACCGCGCTGATCTGGGGCGCCTACGGGGACTACTGCCCGGGCGGCGTCGACGGCGAGGAGAACGGCCGCCTCTTCCCTGCCGATGGCTCCCACCCCAGGATCCTCACCCCCGCCACCATCGACCTGGAGACCCATTGGAAGCACAACATCCAGGTGGGGACCTGCTTCGCCCTCAACCAGGAGTCGGCGCTGGAGGCCGCCTACCGCGCCCTCTCTCCACCCCTGATCAACAACCGCAAGGATCCCCGCTACTCCACGCCCTACCAGGATGGGAACTACGGCTTCCTTCGGCCCGACGCCTCCCTCTCGATCATCCTCGTCAGCGACGCCATCGACTTCTCGACGGCGTCGGAGCAGTGGTACGTCGACTTCTTCCTGGGCCTGAAGAACTGGGATCGGGAGCGGGTCCGCGTCCACTCGATCACCGGTCCCAGGAGCGGCGGCGAGATCACCGACTGCAGAGCGGCGCCTGGCGATCGGATGCTCCAGGTGACCCGGGCAACCAACGGCGCCTGGATGGACATCTGCACCCCTACCGAGGATCAGGCCGCCTGGTCCGCGGGCCTCGCTGCCATGTCGGAGGGTGCCTTCTCCATCGCCTTCTCCGACCGCTTCACCCTCCGAGGACGGCCCGCCGATCGCAACCGCGATCTGGCGGTGAACGGGGACGACATCGACCTCTGGATCGACGGGGCGCCGCTGCCCTCGGCGCGTCCGGGCTCCTCCGCCCGGGCCTGGTACTACGAGCCGAGCCTGAACCGGATCCGCTTCGAGCCCCTCTTCGCTCCGGTGGCAGGAGCACGCATCAGCATCGCCTACGAGATCGCATGCGACTGAACCTCCAGCCCGAGGTGTGAAAGGAGCACCCGCTTCCCCCGAAGCGGCGACATCGAGCCTGCGTCGAAGCGCCCGGATGGACGCAAAGGGAGAATTGCGCCTGGCGTCCTGAAACCGCCACCCCTGTGGTAGGCTTTTTGCCGACCTCTCGCCCATAGGGTGCGGCTCTTGCGGATCGCTTCATCCATCACCACCCGGGATCGAACCCCGTTCATCGGTAGGGCGAGAGAGAAGGCCCTCCTCCTGGAGGATCTGGAGCGGGGAACCGGTTTCGTCACGGTGGCGGGACCTTCGGGGATCGGCAAGACCCGCCTGGCGAAGCAGGTCGCAGGAGAGATCGCCCCCACCTTCGTCGGATCCGGCGGGACCTGGTTCTGCAGCCTCGCCGGATGCCAGAGCGCCGCCGACGTCGAGGCGGTGGTGGCCCGCACCCTGGGGATCCCCCAGCGGCAGGGCGAGGAGCTGGCCCGGGCCATCGCCGCCAAGGGCCCCACCCTCCTGATCCTCGACAACGTCGACTCGGTCGCCTCCTTGATCGGCGATCTGGTGGGACGCTGGCTGGACCTCTGCATCGAGCTGCAGATGCTGGCCACCTCCATCATCCCGCTTCAGCTCGAGGGGGAGGTCTGCATCGAGCTCGGCCCCCTCGAGGCCGAGGACGCGGTGGCCCTCTATATGGAGCGGGCCCACCGCGCCTGGGCGGGGAGGAGCTTCACCCCGGCGGAGGAGCCTGCGGTGGAGGAGCTGGTGCAGCGCCTGGATCGGATCCCCCTGGCGATCGAGCTCGCCGCTGCGCGGATCCGGGTCCTGCCCCCGAAGACCCTCCTCACCAAGATCGGCAGGCGGCTGGAGCTGCTCCGCTCCTCGACCCCCGGGCGCCATGGCTCCCTGCTCCAGGCCCTCACCTTGACCTGGGAGCTCCTGCCGACGCGCGAGCAGGCGATCCTGGCCAAGGCCTCGCTCTTCGACGGTGGCTTCAGCTACGAGGCGGCGATCGAGCTCTTGGGCGACGACGCCGACGAGGCAGGGATCCTCGAGCTCCTCGACGGGCTCCGGGCCAAGGCCCTCCTCCAGCTCGACGAGTCCGAGCCCCCGCGCTTCCACCTCTTCGAGAGCGTCCAGGAGTACGCCTGCCTGGAGCTGGAGCGCTCCGGCTCCCAGGCCGAGAGCCAGGCCCGCCACGCCGCCTTCTTCCTGACCCACGGCGAGGTCCACGCTGCGGCCATCGAGGGCGAGAACGCGCTGGAGTCCACCCGCTGGATCAAGAACGAGCGCGAGAACCTCCTCGCGATCCACCAGCGCACCCTCGCCGTCGATCCGGCCCAGGCAGCCAGGGCGGGGCTGGTCCTGGCGCCGCTGATCCTGATGGAGGGGCACCCGCCCTCCGAGTCCCACCTCCTGAAGACCACCCTGGACGCAGCGAGGCGAAGCGGCGAGCCCCACCTGATCATCCGGGCGCTCCACACCCGCTCCCACGCGATCTGCCAGCACGGCCAGATCGGCGAGGGCCTCGAGCTCCTGGAGGAGGCGCTGGAGCTCGCGAGGAAGATCGGTGATCGAAAGGAGGAAGGGAATCTCCTGGTCCGGATCGCCTCGCTCTACCAGCGGAGCGGAGACATCGTCTTCTCCCTCCCCCTCCTCGAGCAGGCGCTGCGCATGGGCAGGGAGGAGCGCGAGCCGCTGGTGGAGGGGATGGCTTTGTTGGTCCAAGGCGAGTCCGCCCTGCGGCAGCTCTCCCTCGATCAGGCAGAGCAGCTCTTCCAGGCCTCCCTCGACGTCTTCCGTCGCCACGGGCTGGTCAAGCGCGAGGCGCTGGCCCTGATCTCGCTGGGCGTGACCTGGAGCGGCCAGGGTCGCTGGCGCGAGGCCCGCCGCGTGCTGCAGGACGCCATCGAGGTGAGCCGCAAGTTGGAGAACCGCTCCTACGAGGCCAACGCCCTCACCAACCTGGGCTGCGTGGAGCTCGACGCAGGCGCGTTGGAGGAGGCGGAGGCCTCGCTCCACGAGGCGATGAAGCTGCAGCGGGAGCAGGGGAAGCAGATCAGCTGGGCCATCGCCCACGGAGCGCTCGGGATCCTCGCCCTCGAGCAGGGGGAAGGCAGCCTGGCGGAGAGCCGGCTGAACAAGGCGGAGGGGATCCTCGCCGAGGCCGGCGCGAAGGGCCACCACGCCGAGTTCCTCACCTTCATCGCGGTCCTGGAGGCCAGGCGCGGCCGCCTCGACGAGGCGAGGAGGAGCCTCGAGCGGGCCCGGAGCTACTTCGAGTCGGTCGGCGACGAGGCGAGCACGGGGCAGGCCACCCTGGTGGAGGGGGTCCTCGAGGTGGCGCAGGCCCGCAGCCTCGGCGGCGAACGAAGCGAGGAGGTGGAGGAGCTGATCGACAGGGCCCGGGAGCGGCTCTCGAAGCTCCCCGAGCAGCCGGGCGCCGCCTTCTTCGGCGTCACCAGGCGGCTGCTCGAGCAGGACCTCGCCCTCTGGGCGGCGGGGCTGCGCGAGACGGGGATTCGGGAGCCCTCCACCGGGATCCGGGTGGGCCGCGACGCCGACTGGTTCGAGGTGCTCGGCAGCCCCAGAGTGGATCTGCGCAGGCGCAGCTCGCTGCGGCGGATCTTCGACACCCTCGCCAACCAGCGCCTCGCCTCCCCGGGTGTCCCCCTGGGCCCGGAGGCCCTCTTCGACGTGGGGTGGCCCAAGTCCAAGCTCGACACCGAGGCTGCCTTGAAGCGGGTCTACTACGCGATCTGGTCCCTGCGGGAGATGGGCCTCAGCGACCTGCTGCTCCACCAGACCGACGGCTACCTCCTCGACCCCAAGGTCCCGCTCCTGCGCCAGCTCTGAAGCCTGTCGACGATCGCTGGGCCGGCACCTCGGGCGCATCGCGCAGTCGTCCCTGCCAACGCAGGACCTCGCGTCCTCCCCAGGCAGGATCAGCAGAAAGACAAGACATCGCAGCGAAGACCGCTGGTATCACGCGCAGTCGATCTCCGGCGCCCGGGACTTCCCCCCGGGAGGGGCGCACCCCTACCTTGATCCAGACCAACTTTCGGATGGAGGTAGATCGATGAGCATCATCGCGTGGATCATCATTGGCTTGCTCGCCGGCCTGATCGCCAAGGCGATCGTCCCGGGGCCCCAGCCTGGCGGCATCATCGTCACCATGCTGATCGGCATCGTCGGTGGATTCCTGGGTGGCTGGATCGGAGGCGCGGTCACGGGCGAGGGCCTGACCGGCTTCTCCTTCTGGTCCCTGCTCCTGGCAGTGGTTGGATCCGTGATCCTCCTCTTCCTCTACAACCTGGTCACCCAAGGGAGCAGCAGGCGGCCGCGAACGGTGTAGGCGCCTCCCCGGCGCCGCCGCGCACCCCGTTCCACCTGTTCCAAACTGGATGCGGGCCCGGCGCCCGCATCCTTGCAGCTGCCCGGGAACGGCTCCTCCGCTTCCCCCTTGGCTGGCATCGATCCTGCTACCTCTCCTGGGACATCCACACCAAAGGGAGAGCTCGATGTCGTTCGATCGCCAGCAGACCGTAGCCCAGCTCGTCTTGGACCATCCGGTCACCGCCCGGGTCTTCAAGGCGCACAAGATCGACTTCTGCTGCAGGGGTAAGGTCACCGTGGACGTCGCCGCTGCGGAGCGTGGCCTCGATCCCCAGCTCGTGATCGCCGAGCTCGATCGGGCGATCGGCGAGAGGAGCGCCGGGGCCCGGGAGAGCGGCGCGTCGGTCGCGTCCCTCTCCACCGAGGCGCTGATCCAGCGGATCGTCGAGACCCACCACGAGCCCCTGCGCCAGGCCCTCCCCTTCCTGGGCGGCCTCGCCGTCAAGGTGGCGCGGGTCCACGGCGACAAGAACGAGAAGCTCCTCGCGCTGCGGGACGCCCTCCGCGAGCTGGACGAGAGCCTGATCCCGCACCTGGACGCCGAGGAGCAGGAGCTCTTTCCCTTCCTGTTGGGGAACGCCCCGGATCCCGGTCGGGCCGAGAAGGAGCTGCGGGAGATGCACGAGGAGCACCTGGCGGTGGCGGGGATTCTCCAGCGGATCCGGGCCGCGGCAGACGAGTTCAGCCTCCCCTCCTGGGCCTGCACCAGCTACCGCACCCTCTTCAGCGAGCTGGAGGAGCTGGAGTCGGACCTCTTCCGGCACATCCACCTCGAGAACCACGTGTTGATGCCTCGCTTCATCGAGGCGAACTGAGGCGGGATCCCTGCGCGGGCGGCCCGACTCGAGCGGGCCTGTCCTTCATCGACTCCAGGGTCTCAGCGAGAGGCTCGAGGTCCGCCACCGCCACGAGGCCCGCAGGTCCAGACCTGGGGGCCTCGATGTGCTACGAGATCTGCATGGGATCCATCACAGATTTTCTCACCCGGGATCACGAGCGCCTCGACGCTCTCCTCGCCAGAGCGGTGCAAGATCCCGATCGCTTCGACTACGATTCCTACGCCGAATTCCGCGAGGGCCTCCTGCGGCACATCGGGATCGAGGAGAAGATCCTGATGCTCGCGGCGAAGCAGAAGAACGGCGGCGAGCCGCTCCCCATGTTCCGGCAGATCCGCCTGGAGCACAGCGCCATCGCCCTCCTCCTCGTCCCCACCCCGACCCACCAGCTCATGGCGGAGATCAAGCTGATCCTCGATCAGCACAACCCCCGCGAGGAAGGTCCGGACGGCCTCTACGAGGTCTGCGAGCGACTGGCAGGGGAGGAGGAGCTGCCCGCCCTGCTGGAGCGGATCCGCCAGGCGCCGAAGGTCCCCGTTGCCCGGCACTACGACGGCCCCAGGGCCCACACCACCGCAGCGAGCGCCCTCGCCTACGCAGCGCAGGGCAGCTCCAAGGGCTGAGGTCCAGGCAAAGCCGTCGGCAGACCCTCAGATCGTCCGCGAGAAGATCGGGAGCTTGCCCTTCTTGTTGAGGGGCATGCGATCGAGCCAGGCGTCGAAGGCCATGGCCACCGGGCGCACGAAGGGCTGCCCCTCCTGCGTGATCTCGATCGAGTCGGAGAAGATGCGGACCAGCCCGTCTCCCTCCATCTCCCGCAGCGCCTCGATCGAGGACGCGAGCGCCTCGCGCGCGTCCACCGAGTGGCGCTCACCCAGGGCGATCAGATCCAGGTGGAAGTTGCACATGAGCTGGGTGATCGCGTCCCGGCGGAGCCGATCGTCGGCGGTGAGCCAGGCGCCGCGCTCGGTGGCGAAGCGGCCGGCGCGGATCGCGTCGTAGTATGCGCCCAGGGGGCGGACGTTCTGGGCGTAGGCGCCGCGCAGATCGGCGATCGCCGTTGCGCCCACCGCCACGATGTCGGCGGCGGGGCGGACGGTGTAGCCCTGGAAGCTGCGCGAGAGCCGCCGCTCCTGCTGGGCCACCGCGAGCTCGTCCTCCCGCCGCGCGAAGTGATCCATGCCGATCGCCACGTAGCCCTCTGCGAGCAGGCGGTCGCGGGCATGCTCGAAGAGCCCGTACTTCTCCCGCCCCTCGGGCAGGGTGGCCTCGTCGATCTTCCGCTGGTGGGCGCGCAGGTGCGGCACGTGGGCGTAGGAGAAGATCGCCACTCGATCCGGCACCAGACGCAGCACCTCCTCCATGGTCTTCTCGAAGGTCTCCAGCCGCTGGAAGGGCAGGCCGTAGATCAGGTCGAAGTTGATCCCCCGGTAGCCGAGCTTGCGGGCGTATTCGACGATCGCCTCGGTCTCCTCCACCGACTGGACCCGGTTCACCGCCCGCTGCACCTCAGGTGTGAAGTCCTGCACACCCAGCGAGAGGCGGTTGAAGCCCATGCCGCGCAGCAGGGCGAGCTGCTCCCGGCTGGTCACCACCGGATCCACCTCGATGGCTATCTCCGCCCCCCGCAGGATCTGGAAGCGCTCGGTGATCTTGTCCCAGAGCCGGACCAACAGCGCTTCGTCCAGGCTGGTCGGGGTTCCGCCGCCGTAATGGATCTGGAGGAGCTTGTTTCGCCCGCCAAGCCGATCGGCCACCAGATCCAGCTCGGCGCGGATCACCTCGACGTACTCTGCGTGCTTCTCGCGGCTGCTGGAGATCACCACGTTGCAGCCGCAGTAGGTGCACATCTCCCTGCAGAACGGCAGGTGCGCGTAGAGGGAGAGGGGGAGATCGGCCCCTGCCCGCCCCGCCTCCTCGAGCTTCTTGCCGTACTCCTCCTGGTCGAAGTCTTCCGTCCAAGCTGGGACCGTCGGATAGCTGGTGTAGCGGGGGCCGGGCCTGTCGTACTTCTCGATGAGGCTCGCGGTTCGCGAGGCGGCGCTGCTCACGGTTTCTGCTCCTCTGCGACGCGAGCCGACGGAGGTCCTTCCGCTCCGGCCTTCTCGGCGGGGAGTGGCGAGAGGTCGGCGCCCTGGGTGGCCTGGGCCACCACCAGGACGGTGGCGTTGCCGATCACGAAGAAGAGGAGGATCCCGACCACGAAGAGCCAGGGTCGCTTTCTGAAGAACTCCCTCACTGTGTTCACCCTCTCGATCTGGAGCGGTGCCGCGGCGGGACCGCCTCGTTCTCTATATGCAGGTCACGTCCCGTTTCCGCCCTCGAAAATACGCGAGACAGGGCGGCCATCGCCTACCTGCTAGCGGTGGGGCCGAGGAAGGTCCCTCTCACCGTCCGCTCCCGCTCGGAGCCTCCGTCCAGGACCCGCACCTCGACCTCGAAGGGACCGCCGAAGCGCTCCTTGGGGACCTCCACGAAGATCGGCAGGCGATAGTCCTGCAGCGAGTCGAGCTCGACGTCTTCGTGGGGCATGGTGACCTTCATCCCCCTGTCGTCGCCGTTCACCACCTGCACCCGGAAGCTGGAGGCGTCGGGGTTCTTGTTCACCAGATGGAGCTCGAACTGGTTTCGGATCGAGGCCTCACCGATCAGGAAGGGAGCGCCCCGCATCCGGAGCAGGTTGGCCTCGAAAGGCGTGCGGGTCCCGAGGCCCACAACCAGCCCCAGGCAGGCGACCAGCAGGATCGCGCCGTAGAGCGCGAGCCGTGGCCGCACGGTCTTCTTGGGCAGCCCTTCCAGGCCGTTGTGGGAGTCATAGCGGATCAAGCCGGTGGGCCGACCGACCTTGATCATCACGTCATCGCAGGCGTCGATGCAGCGCGCGCAGCCGATGCACTCCATCTGCAGGCCGTTGCGGATGTCGATGCCCGTCGGGCAGACCACGACGCAGCGGTTGCAGTCGACGCAGTCGCCCTTGGCTGGCTCCTCCGCCTGGATCGGCGCGCCCACCACCACCGGGAGGGAGACCCGATCGCTGCGACGGATCTTTCCCCGCGGCTCCCCGCGACGCGTGTCGTAGCCGATGATCAGGCTGTGCTCGTCCTGCAGCGCGCTCTGCAACCTGCCATAGGGGCAGACCACGATGCAGAGCTGCTCCCGAAACCAGGCGAAGTTGAAGTAGAGGGCCGCCGCCACCAGCATGGTCCAGAGGAAGGCGACCCAGTTCTCCCGCGGATCCTGCCGCACGATCTCCGCGAGGGATCCGATGGAGACGAAGAAGCTGAGCAGGACGTGGGAGAGGAAGAGGGAGACCAGGATGAAGAGGGCGTGCTTGGCTGCCTTTCGAGCCGCCTTCTCCAAGCTGAGGGGCGCCGCGTCCAGACGGATCCGCTTCTCCCTGGGGCCCTCGATCCAGCGCTCGATCCGCCGGTAGACCCCCTCCAGGAACACGGTCTGCGGACAGGCCCAGCCGCACCAGACCCTGCCCAGCCACGCCGTCACGAAGAAGAGCGAGAAGCCGATGGCCGCCAGGAGGAAGACCACCAGCCAGAAGTCCTGGGCGTTGAAGGTCGCGCCGAAGAGAAAGAACTGCCTGGCGCCCACGTCGAGGAAGACGGCGGGCCGCCCCCCCACCTCGACGAAGGGCAGGGAGACGTAGATCGCGATCAGCAGCAGGTAGACGATGGTGCGCCGCCGGAGAAACCGGCCCTTGACGTCGGCGGGGTGGATGGCTTGACGCGAACCATCCTTCCCCACCATCGAGAGCTTCTCGAGGCTTGGTTTCTCGCGGCGGATCGCCATCTCAGTCGCTCACCAGCATGCCCTCGGGCGCCTTGCCCGGGACGTTCTTGCCCTTGAGGGTGATCACGAAGGCCGTGAGCTTCTCCACCTTGTCGGCGCCGAGGACCGGGCCCCAGGAGGCCATGCCCTTCGAGGGCACGCCTTCGCTGATCACCTTGAGGATCTCGGTGGGCTTCGCCCCGTGGAGCCAGTGATCGTCGGTGAGGTTGGGGCCGATCCCACCCTCGCCGCTCATGCCGTGGCAGGCCACGCAGTAGGTGGTGTACTCGGCCTTCCCCGCGTCGACCTTGGCGCCGTCGCTCGCCATCGCCAGGAGCTCGTCGTCGCCCACCGCGCCGCGGGCAGCGGCCCGCTCCGCCTGCTGGGCCTCCGCCAGCGCCATCTCCGCGTGGTAGGCCTCCATCTGGAGCTGGCCGGTTCCGATGACGTGGTAGTACATCCAATAACCGAACGCGAAGACGATCGAGAGGTAGAGGGTCGCGAGCCACCAGTTGGGGAGCGCGTTGTCGTACTCGCGGATCCCGTCGTAGTCGTGCCCTGTGTCCAGGGGCTCGTTGGAGTCAATCGGTTTCCTGGTCTCGCTCATGGCGATCCATCCTTTTCTGCGCTGTTTCTACCCGGTGCGAAATCCGCTTCGAGCGGCAGCTTCGCCAGATGCGCGAAGCGCTCGCTCTTCCGCTGGAAGATGAAGAGCCACGCCAGCGTGCCGAGGAACACAGCCAGGAAGAGGAACAGCGCGAAGATCGGCAGGTGCGTGAAGACATTGTCTCGGAAGAATTCCTTGTACATCAGCCACCCTCCTCGGAAGCGGTGAGGTCACGCTCCGGCGGCGCCTCCTGGGCCGGCGGCTTGGGCGGGTTGCCCAGCCGCTGCAGGTAGGCGATCACCGCCGTGAGCTCCCGGTCCCAGGCGAGGTCGACGCCGGAGGCAGCCAGATCCGCGGAGATCTCCTCCGCCTGCTTGCGCAGGGCGACCTGGGCGCCGTCCACGTCCTCGTCGGTGTAGGGCACCCCCAGCCGCTGCATCACCCGCAGCTTGTCCGTGACCTGGTGCACGTTGATCGGCCTCGTGGCGAGCCACGGGTAGTTGGGCATGTTCGACTCGGCGCTCGTCGAGCGTGGGTCGATCGTATGGGTGTAGTGCCAGAGGTTCGGGTACTTGCCGCCGACCCTGGCGAGGTCGGGGCCCGTGCGCTTGCTCCCCCACTGGAAGGGATGATCGTAGAGCGAGTCATCGATGGTGGAGGGGTCGCCGTAGCGCAGCTTCTCCGAGCGGAAGGGTCGGATCTGCTGCGAGTGGCAGTTGTAGCAGCCCTCCTGCACGTAGATGTCTCGGCCGACGAGCTCCAGCGGCGAGTAGGGCTGGGCGGTGCCGGTCCTCGGGACCGCGTCCTTGATCAGCACCGTGGGGAGGATCTCCGCGATGCCGCCGATCAGGATGGCGATCAGGGTGAGCACCGTGAAGACCAGGGAGTTCCCCTCGAGCACCGCGTGCCAGCCGGGCTTGCCGGTCTGGCGCTTCGTCGTGAGCACGGCGAAGAGCCCGAGGAGGATGAGCACCGAGAGCGCCACCACCGAGATGAAGATGCCGCCCACGGCGAAGACCGTGGCGAGGGCGAGCATCGCCACCACGTAGTAGATGGGCTTGCTGAAGATCAGCCCCCAGGAGCTGATGGCGGCGGGCTCGCGGGGCTGCACCACCACCGTGGCCTCGCCGTCGACGGCCTTGCCGGAGCGCGCCGTCTTCCAGAGGTTCCAGCCCATGCCGATGAAGCCGCCCAGGTAGAGGAGGCCACCCACCAGGCGGATGATGTAGAGGGGCTTGATCGCGATCAGCGTCTCGACGAAGTCCGGGTAGAGGAGCGTGCCCTCCGGGGTCATGGCCCTCCACATCAGGCCCTGGCTGATCCCGGAGACCCACATGGCGCCCATGTAGAGGACGATGCCGATGGTGCCGATCCAGAAGTGGGCGTCCGCCGCCTTCACCGAGTGCAGCTTGGTCCCGTAGAGCCTCGGTACCAGCCAGTAGAACATGCCGGCGGCCATGAAGCCGTTCCAGCCCAGGGCGCCGCCGTGGACGTGGCTGACGAACCAGTCGGTGTAGTGGCCCAGCGCGGAGACGCTCTTGATCGAGAGGAGCGGCCCCTCGAAGGTGGCCATCCCGTAGAAGGTGACGCCGGCGATGAAGAACTTGATCACCGGATCGGTGCGCAGCTTGTCCCAGGCGCCGCGCAGGGTGAGCAGGCCGTTGAGCATGCCGCCCCAGGAGGGCGCCCAGAGCATCAGGCTGAAGACCATCCCCAGCGACTGGGCCCAGTCCGGGAGCGAGGTGTAGAGGAGGTGGTGGGGTCCCGCCCAGATGTAGACGAAGACCAGGGCCCAGAAGTGCACGATCGACAGGCGGTAGGAATACACCGGCCGCTCGGCTGCCTTCGGCAGAAAATAATACATGATGCCGAGGATCGGGGTGGTGAGGAAGAACGCCACCGCGTTGTGTCCGTACCACCACTGCACCAGCGCGTCCTGGACCCCGCCGAAGATCGGGTAGCTCTTGATGAAGCTGACCGGGAGCACCAGGTTGTTGACGATGTAGAGGACCGCCACCGTGACGATGCTGGCGATGTAGAACCAGATCGCGACGTAGAGGTTCTTTTCGTTGCGCTTGGCCAGGGTCCAGAAGAAGTTCACCGCGAAGACGACCCAGACCAGGGTGACCAGGATGTCGATGGGCCACTCGAGCTCGGCGTACTCCTTCGACTGGCTGATCCCCAGGGGCAAGGTGATCGCCGCCGCGAGGATCGCGAGCTGCCAGCCCCAGAAGTGGAGCTTGGAGAGGAGATCCGAGGCGGTGCGGACCTTCACCAGTCGCTGGGTGGAGTAGTAGATCCCGGCGAACATCATGTTGCCCACGAACGCGAAGATCACCGCGTTGGTGTGCAGCGGGCGGATCCTGGAGAAGGTGAGCCAGGGCAGATCGAAGTTCGCCTGGAACCAGGCGAGCTGGGTGGCGGCGAGGGCCCCCACCGCCATGCCGACGATGCCCCAGACCACGGCGGCCCAGGTGAAGGCCCGGACGATCCCGTCGTCGTATACGATTCGTTTCTCTTCCACGTTGCGTCCCTCGTTGGGTGCGTTGATCCGATGTGTCCTAGGGGTTGTTCTTCGGCGCCGACGCCGGAGTCTCTTCCTCCTCGAAGGGGAGGAGCGAGAGCCGGTCGGCGTGTTCGTGATCGTCCTGCTTGATGCTGATCGCCAGGAGCACGATCGATCCCACGACCAGCATCAGGCTGACGAAGACCTGCAGAATCATGATGCTCATCAGGCGACCTCCAGCTGGGGAGCCGAGGCTGGCTCGACCTTCTGCTTCTTTTTCTCGCCCATGCTGATCACCGTGAAGGCAAGGACCACCAGGGAGCTGATGGGCATGATGATCGCGGCGCGCAGCGGCGACATCCATCCCGCGAGCGAGATCAGGATCACCGCCGCGTTGTAGGAGAGCGCCAGGATCAGCAGCCGCTTCACCACGAGGCTGAGCCGATCCGCGATGCGGAAGGCGGCGCCCAAGCCGGCGAGCCCCTCCCCGAGGAGGAAGAAGTCCGCCTTCCCGGGGAGCACCGGTCGCTCGACCGCGGGCGTCCCCGCAGCGTAGGCGCTCTCGAAGGCGAGGCTGTCGTTGACGCCGTCGCCGAGGAAGAGGGTGTCCTCCCGATCCAGCTCCTCCACCAGCACCGCCTTCTCCTCCGGCGACAGGCCGCCGTGCGCGTGCTCGGCCAGGATCCCCAGCCGCTCCGCCATCGCCGACACCTTCGGCTGGGCGTCGCCGGAGAGGAGGCGCACCTCGATCCCCTCCTCGCGGAACGCTGCGATCTGGCTGCTGGCGTCGGCTCGGATCGTCTCCTCGGTTCGGAAGATCGCCACCACCTCGCCGTTCGCGCTGAAGACGGTCCCTTCCTCGCCGGCTCGGGCAGCAGCCCAGTCGCCCCTGCCCAGGCGATAGGTCAGGCCGCCGCGGGTGAGCTCCATGCCGCGCCCCGGGATCTCCTTCACCGCCGCGTCCGGCTGGAAGCGGGCGCCGTGTCGGGACAGCTCGTCGGCGAGGCAGCGGCTCACCGGGTGGTTGCTCCTGGCGGTCATGTCGAAGAGCAGGTCGCGGTGCGTGGGATCGAGCCCGGCGACGGCCCGGGGCTCCACCAGGTGGAGCCGCCCCAGGGTGAGGGTGCCGGTCTTGTCGAAGAGGAGCTTTCGGACCCGGGTGAGCTTGTCGAGGAGCCCCTGGCGCTTCACGAAGAGGCCGCGTCGACGGAGCCGGGCCTGCGCGAGCTCGTAGGCCAGGGGGATCGCGATCCCGAGGGCGCAGGGGCAGGTGACCACCAGGAGGGCGGCGGTGACCTGCAGAGCCTTGGTGGGATCCACCGGCCACCAGATCCCCAGCCCCAAGGCCGCGATGAGCAGCACCCCGGCCACGTAGATCCGGGAGAGCTTGTCCCAGAAGCGGACCTGCCCCGGGCGATCGCCCATGTCGGTGGGCAGGGGTGTGCGCAGCAGCGAGGGGAGCGGCGAGTCCTCGAAGCGGGTCTGCGCGAGGAGGGCCACCGCGCCGCTCCCTGCGTTGAAGGAGCCCGCCTGCACCGTGGCTCCCTGCGGGATCTCCTGGACGTCCGCCTCCCCGGTGATCCAGTCGGTGGAGAAGGAGCCCGCCTCCAGCGCCTGGCAGTCCACCGGCACCAGGTCCCCTGGCGCCGTGATCAGGTGGTCGCCTGCTTCGATCCGCGGGGCGGGGACGGTGACGAGGCGATCGCCCTCCCTGCGCCGCACGAGGATCCCGTCGGCGCCGCCGTCCTCCAGGAGGTGGAGGCGGTTGCGATCGATCACCCGCTGCTGCAGCCAGCGCCCCACCAGCATCAGGGTGACGAAGACGTTGAGGGTATCGAAATACATCAGGTCCCCGCCCACCCGCGCCTGCTGCAGGGAGCTGACGTAGACGAGGAGGATCCCCAGGGCGATGGGGAGATCGAGATGGAGGAGGCCGCGCTTGATCGAGAGCCACGCCGCCTTGAAGAAGGGCCAGCCACCCACCGCCACCACCGCGGTGGAGAGCCCGACCGAGAGCTGGGTGAAGAGCCGGTAGATCCCCTCCTCGTCCG
>Ga0180215_1002346_pt1 | contig 19255 bp, 23 predicted proteins | sample eDN3rd37CBELigBY_FD_128871 | JGI IMG/M metagenome (GOLD analysis project Ga0180215, IMG submission 128871) | Enriched backyard soil microbial communities from Emeryville, California, USA - eDNA 3rd pass 37_C BE-Lig BY (version 2) (version 2) | ecosystem: Environmental > Terrestrial > Soil >... | reverse complement strand
GGGGATCGCTCGGCAGCCCGTTTTACATGCTCGATCAAACCGGACTCGAAAATCGTGTGGCGGCCGCCGTCGCCATGTGCGAAATTGATCGTGTCCGGGTAACGGTCGGTAATGGACAAAAGCTCTTCCATATGAGAGGGGGAAGAATGAAGATACTCGTAGCGTTGACTTCCCCAATCCACACGGGAAAAGGCAGTCAGGGGCGGCAAGGGCTCCACATAACGGCCGCTGCCCATTTTGCCGGCAATCAATCCTTCTGCCTCCAGCTCGGTATAGGCCCTGACGACCGTATTGCGGCTTACTCCTAGCTGAACAGCCAATTTGCGCTCCGGGGGCAAAAGGGAGCCAATTGGCAGATCACCGCTTAAAATTTTGTAGCGCAATTCATTGTACACCTTTGTGTAGATCGGATTTCTCCCCATGAAATAACATCCTTTGCGGAATCATTATTTTCCCAATATACAGATAATGGTGAAGGAATAAAAGAGCCAATTCATCAAGACAAAAAAGCCACCTTTGCAAGATGGCATGAAAAAACAGACTTCCCTCATCGGTCGGTCTGTTCTCATTTGAAACAATGGGTCTGATGCTCTAAGGCTCCTGAAGCTCTTTCAAGGATATTCCCTGCTCCAGGGCAAACTCGAAATCTTCCACATCATAAAATTGAACGGGTACGACATATTCCAATATCCGATCCTGAAAGTCCGGCTGATCCGTGATCATCGGCACCTCAAAACGAATGGATGTAAGCAGAAGCTGTGTCTCGACAGGATCAAAAATTTCTCCCCACATGGCGTTGTCTTCTCCGTTTACAATCGTCAGGGTTACACCGTTTGGAAAGGTAAAGGGCACTTTGGACCAAGGGGCGATCAGGCCTTTTTCCAAACGCTTGCGATTGAACGGATCGGAGAAGAACTTGCTCATTTCCTGCATTACCTTACGTACGTATTCATCGTCTCCAGCGAGTGGCATGATCGGTTCCGGGCTTTGGATGAACTCGTCCAATTCATAGATTGTCGATGCGGGTATCAAGTATTCTACCGGTTGCGACGGTGCCATCAATTCCCCGTAGATGGCGAGCATGATCGCTTCGATAACGAATGGTTTCGACATTCGACAACCCTCCTCGTAACCATCATACTGAAATTATGATGGGACAACAACCCCGCAGACGTCCTAATAGCCGAGGCAAGTGCCTCGGCATGTAGGTTTCCTATTTTGTTTGGACTTGTTCAGTCCAGCCGATATTAATGTTCTGCAGCCTGGTTGGAACGTGAAAACCAGCGGAACGGATTGAGTGACCAGCGCGGCTGGTGCTTGGCAAAGCGTTCCTTGCGGCGAGTGAGGCGCTGCTGCATCAAGTCCATTTCAAACGTCACCCGGCGCATTTCCAATCGCAAAAACTCCTGCTTCTCCTCGATCTCTGCAATCTTTTCCAAAATGGTGGTCTGCATCTGGTTCATGGAGCGAAGCTGCGTCAGCTCGTGCTGGAACGAAACCAGCGCCTCCTGGAAGGCAAATTCCACGTCACGCTGGGGTCTTGTGGACTCCAGACTGGCGGATGCCGCAGCGACGGCGACTTCTTCCGTGCCGTTCAACTCAGAGGCGAGAAGCATCTCTTCTTGAATCAAGCCTTCCTCGATCATCTGGCGCTGAATTTCCCGCAGGGAGCTGTTGCCGTTATCTTTTCTTTCCTTCACTTCCTTCAACAATGCAAAACCGGCTTCACTGATCAGGTAGTGACCCTGCGGGTTTTTCAGCCGCTCATTTGCCGGTACGAACAGGTCCAACCAGTTGCGCAAGGTACGAACGTGTACATCCAGGCGGTCAGCCACTTCTTTTGAAGCCATCCATACTTGTATATCCATCCGAATCACTCCCGTTTTTTCCTCTCGTATTCCCGGTGCGCTCATTATAGCACCATTTTTTACCGGGAAAGAGGAAATCGACAAAGGTTCTAAAAACTAGTGTCCGTTCGCGGCTTTTGGACAGAGGCGCACTTTTTGTCAAAACGGGGAGTCCACTCATAATGACCGGGACAGGCGCGTAGGATGGAAGGAATGGAGGAGTCAGGAGCAGGTGAGGTGAGGGCTGGCGATGCCATCGATGATCTGGATTGTCCTGTTGTCTGCGGCAGCAGCCAGCAGTATCGGCGGGCTTTTGTTATGTCTGAGAGACTGGTCCAAGCAGGCAATGCTGGTGATGATCAGCGCAGGGGCAGGCTTGCTTTTGGCGATAACCCTTCTCGATTTGATGCCGCATGTATGGCGGGAAAAAGGCGAGCAGATGATGCCGTTTGTCTTGGTCGGCTTTGCATTGGTCTACGTGCTGGAGATGTTTTCGCCCACCGGGAAAGAACGGGGAACGCCAGGCATGGTGGGGATCATGACGGGGTTTTTGCTTCACGCCTTTATCGAGGGAGTATCGCTCATCACGAGCTTTCGCCTTGATGCAGAGGTAGGCTTTTCGATCTTGTTTGCGCTTCTGCTGCACAAAATTCCGGACGGGATTGCAGTGGCTTCTCTCGTGTTGGCAGCCACCCGTTCCCGGCGCAAGGCTGTCTGGGGAGCCGCTTCGCTCGGCATTGCCACTTGGGTTGGGGCCATGAGCATGGGGGCAGTCGGAGATATCTTTCCCGCCAATTGGTCTGCGGTCATGCTGGCGATCACGACGGGAATTTTTCTCTATCTATCCGCCAGTCATTTGGTACCCTATATTCAGAAGGCACGCAGCATGCAGCTCGGAATCACCTTCTTTGCTGCCATCATCGCCTATTTATTGCTGTCACTTTATTTCCACGGGTCACATACACATGTATAATCCTTCCTTTCGCTTGCCAATCTAATCATGAGAAAAAGCAGGCGAGTCCTGAGCAGAAAAGGAGAAGTGGCCGCAATGAAAAATCGTGAGGAATCGCGCCTGGCGGATGATGGCTTGCAGTCGCAGGCTGAGTTTCCCGCCGTCGGCACGCCGGCAAATCCATTGGCAGACGGCTGGATGTTTGCTGGCGGAGAGCTTTTATCCGATCCGAGTGACAGTGAATAATCCGTATCTTGTGAATTCCCTATCCAGTTCTCTCTCGAAACCGCGGACAAGATCAGGTATAATGGCGGGAGATTGCTGGAAAGGGGCGCATACATAATGAATTCATTGTTACAAGGAAAAAATATCGTAGTCATGGGTGTAGCCAACCACCGCAGCATCGCCTGGGGCATCGCTCAGTCGCTGCACAAAGCTGGAGCGAATCTGATCTTTACCTACCAAGGCGAGCGTTTGCGTGAGAATGTAGCCGAGCTGGCTGCCAAGCTGGGAGGGGAATCTCTCCTGGTCAGTTGCGATGTAACGAAGGATGAGGATGTGGAAGCGGCGTTTGGCGTGATCCGCGAGAAAGTCGGCGTCATTCACGGCCTGGCTCACTGCATCGCTTTTGCCAAAACAGAAGAACTGGAAGGCGAATTCATCAATACTTCTCGCGACGGCTACGCGCTGGCGCAGGACATCAGTGCCTTCTCGCTCGTGGCAATCGCTCGTGCGGCACGTCCGCTGATGACAGAAGGCGGCAGCATCGTCACCATGACATACCTGGGCGGCGAGCGCGTCATCCCGAACTACAACGTCATGGGCGTCGCCAAAGCAGCCTTGGATGCTTCTGTACGCTATCTGGCGAGCGATCTGGGCAAGGAGAACATCCGCGTCAACGCGATTTCTGCAGGCCCGATCCGGACGCTGGCAGCGAAGGGAATCAAAAATTTCAACTCCGTCTTAAAGGAGATCGAAGAAAAAGCGCCTCTGCGCCGTACCATCGATCAATCCGAAGTAGGAGATACCGCGTTGTTCCTGATGAGCCACCTGTCCAGAGGCATCACCGGAGAGATTTTGCACGTGGATGCAGGCTACAGCATCATGGGAAGCTAAAAAATGAATGAAAAACCCCCTTTCTGCGCACACTAGGGAAAATGTGCGAGGAAGGGGGTCTTTTCATGTATCTGCCATTTATTGCCAATATGGAAGAGTTCATGATCTACATGGGAAGCGGCTTTCACTATCTACCGTCCCATTTCAGCGATGAAGCGGGAGGGGCGGGTCTTGCGCCCGAAGCGCTCCCGGGGGATGCCGATGCTCAAGCTGAGCCGGGCACGGGTAATCGCCACGTATAACAGCCTGCGTTCTTCTTCAAGTGCGGCTTGTCCGCCTTTGCGCAGCTCGTCCAAGGTGTATTCGTGAGGCAGTGCGCCTTCGACGAGATCGGGCAGGAAGACGTGGTCATATTCCAGCCCTTTTGCCCGATGGATACTCAGAATCGAAACAGCTTCATCCGGGAGTGGACGATTTGTGCGCCACTCTTTTTCCTGTTGGCTCATTTTATCGATATAATGCAGAAAATCCGAGATGGTTGCGTGCCGCTTGGCTGCACTCACCAACTGCTGCAGTTCATCGCTCCAGCGTTCCCGGCCATTTTCCCGATCTTTCGCCCGCTTTCGCAAATAATCGCGCAGCTTTCCATCCTCGTAGATCAGCTCGAGCGCTTGGGCAGGGGTAGCGTGGCGGCAGCCTGCCAGGATGTCGGCAATCGCCTGCAGATGCTTGCGCTGGTACGGCTTTAGCTGCGGCAGGCGGGGAAGAATATGCAGAATCGGCTCATCCTCCAGAATCGCCTGACTCCTGACCACATTCCACAGGTCTGCCGAGATGTAAAGAGTGGGCAAAATCTCCTTGAGGGCGTCCGTATCATCCGGATTCAGGGCGAGACGCAGGTAGTGGAGCGTCCAGCGAACGGTCTGCCGCTGGTAGAAGGACTCTTCCTCCTGCGAGTAGTGAAACGGGATGCCTGCCTCGCTCATCCGCTCCAGAATCGGACGTGCCGACTCATTGGTGCGAAACAGGATCGCACAATCACCCAGCGAGACGCCCTGCTCCTTGCGATGGAGAATCTCGTCAACGATGCGAGAAGCCTGTTCTTCTTCATCTTCGGTCTCGAACAGATAGGTCTCTCCCTCTTCATGATGGAAGGTGAGGCACTCCTTTTCCCAGCGGGATCGATTGTGCCCGATCAAGGAGTAGCTGAGCCCGACGATCGATGTGTGCGAGCGGTAATTGACTTCCAGCGTGATGGATTTTGCCTGCGGGAAATCCTTGGTGAAGCCCAGAATGTAGTGCGGGTCGCTGCCGCGAAATCCGTAGATGGACTGGTCATCGTCGCCAATCACGCACAGATTGTTTTGCGGAGCGGCCAGCAGTTTGACCATCTCGTACTGAATCTTGTTGATATCCTGAAACTCGTCGATCATCACATGGGTGAGGCGCTGCTGGTAGCGTGCGAGCAGCTCTGGCTGTTCCCGCATCATTTCGTAACAGCCGATCAGCATATCGTCGAAATCAAACCAGTTGTGCTTCTGCTTGGCAGCCTCATAGAGCGGATAAAGCTGCCGCGCAAGCCGCTCGTCATCGCTGGCTCCTTCTCGGGTGCTTGCTTCGTGCGGAAGGATGTATTCATTTTTCCAGCGACTGATGATGGACAAAGCTTCCAGCATCTCATTCTCTTTTAAAGCCAGCAGGTCATCGTGGCCCAAAAGGATGCCTGACTCGCGCAGCAATCGCCATTTCTGCCAGTCTTTTTTCAACAGGCGCTGCGGATTCCAGCGCTCGGGCTGATGATGCAGCAGCATGCGGTAAAAGATGCTGTGAAAGGTGCCTGCCACCAGCTCGCGGGCTTGTCTGGCCGGAAGCTCACGAGCGATGCGCTGCCGGATCTCATCGGCCGCCTTGGTCGTAAAAGTGACGACCATGATCTGGCGCGGGTCTACTCCATGATCCTGGATCAGGTGAATCGTTCGTGCCGTCATCACCCGAGTCTTTCCACTTCCTGCTCCAGCGAGTATGAGCACAGGCCCGTCCGTCGTGTGGACGGCCTTTTCCTGGTTGGGATGCAGACGGACGTCCTGGCGGCTTCGTGCCATCTGCTGGATTGTTTTTTTCGGTGTCAGCCGTTTGCGGTAAATTGGCGGCTTGGGAGCAGAAGGAGGGGGTGTCACACTGCCTCCGATCGTACGTTTCTTGGGCAAGCGGAAGGAACCAACCGTCTTCTCCTCATCCTCAGCAGGCGTTGACTGCACCGTTTCCTCCAAAGCAATGGCTGCAGCCGTCTGTTCGACAGCGGGAAGCCATTCGGCGGCCGAATCAGCGGATTCTGCCGGGCAGTCGACCCCAGGCGGATGGGCAAAGAAGGGTTCAAAGCTGATTCCTGCCTTCAGGGCTAATGCGGAGGAGCAGGCTGGACATCTCACCTTCCCCTGCTGGGCGGCAATGCGCCAGCCCGGGATGCGATGATAGTTCTCGGGCTGCAACAGGATCAGGTGGTTGTCGAGTAAGGCGTGTTTCATCATGACAGATCCGCTGGGCCTCCTTTTATGTACATGATCAAGTGCCTCCAGATGCTGGAGGCACTTGCCAGGTGCGATAACTCCATCAACTGATTGTAAAGCCATCTGGCGGCGGTGTCTACCTCGTCACACAAGACTTCGCTGTCGAGGTGCCTCTGTTTTTGGGGAATAGATCCCGGTTTCGGACCGTTCATATGGGTCGAATTCGTCTTGAATTTCTCCCACGAGTTCTTCGAGGATGTCTTCCATCGTCAACAGGCCGCAGGTCCCGCCGTGCTCGTCGATGACAATCGCCATTTGGCTGCGCTTTTTTTGCATCACACGCAGGATATGGCTGATTTCCATCGTCTCGGGCACTGTCAGCAGCGGACGAAGAATAGGCTGCAGACCATGCTGATTTTTCGACATCGCCTGCAGATAAAAATCTGATGCGTGAACGAAGCCAATCAAACCATTCTTGTCTTTGTGTGCCACGGGAAAGCGGGAATGGCGATAGGTGCGGACGACCTGCAAATTTTTTTCATAGGGGTCCTGATCGCAGAGGCAGATCATATCGTGGTGCGGAACCATGATTTCCCGGGCAAGACGTTCTGAAAAAGAAAAAATGTTATCCACGAGGGCCAGCTCTGTCTGGTCAATGTGACCGCTCTGGTGACTTTGGCTGATGAGCTGCCGAATTTCTTCTTCCGTGTGAGCGGACTCATGCTTGGTCACAGGCTCGATCCCGGCCAGACGCAGAAGGAGGGAGGCGGCACCGTTCAAGAGGCGGATGACAGGCGAAGCCAGCGTGTATACCCAAATCAACGGCGCTGCCACCGACATGGAGGTGTATTCCGCCTTCTGGATCGCAATAGTTTTCGGGGCGATTTCTCCAAAGACGATATGCACATACGCAATCAAGGCAAAGGCGAGTACCAGGGAGATGGGCTCTGTGAAGTGAAGCGGCATCTGCAGCCATGCCAGGATGGGCTGGATGAAGGAGGATATGACAGGTTCGCCCATCCAGCCCAATCCGAGCGAAGCGATGGTAATGCCAAGCTGGCAGGCGGACAAGTAGGCGTCCAATTGCCGTGTCACTTTTTGCGCGTTTTGGGCCTGCTTGTTTTTTCCTTCTTTAACGAGTTGCGTGAGACGTGTTTGGCGGACTTTGACCAATGCGTATTCTGCCGCGACAAAAAAAGCGTTGAGAAGCACAAGGAAGATGACAAGCAGCAGATACAGGGCAAATTCCCCGATCGGACTCTCCAAGACCAGCTCCAGCTTCCGTCTTGGGAAGCGTGGAGATCTCACCTCCGTGAGCAGGAATGTACTTTCATTTATACGTTCTGATGCACAAAACATTCGACAACGGTGATTCAAGCAGGAGATATGCCACTCGAGAAAACTTCCTGAGGACTACCTGTTTCCATCGAATCATACACATAGAGGAGGACGTTTCGGGGAGGGGAGGATATGTATTGGCTGCCTAAAACATCAGCGATCTTGACTGGCAGTCTGCTGGTCGCACTCGGAGTCAATCTCTTTCTCGTCCCCCACAGGCTTTTGGAAGGCGGAATGATCGGGATTGGCTTATTGGCGACGTACTATCTGCAGATTCCTGCAGGTATGGTGATCATCGGGGCAAGCATCCCGGTTTTTGTCCTCGTATTTGTTTTTGATCGACGACTCTTTTATCACAGCTTTCTTGGCATGCTCATCTCGTCCTGGTTTATTGATGTTTTTTCGTTTCTGAGACCCTACAACGTCTGGTCGACCGCCAGTTCTGCAGTGATCGGAGGAAGCCTGATCGGCACGGGTGTGGGTCTCATGCTCGCTTACGAGACGAACACCGGAGGGACCGATCTCTTGGCGCAATTTTTTGCCCGACGGTACAAGCTCCCGGTAGCGTTGCTAATACTCGGGATCGACGGCATCATCGTAGGCAGCTCGCTGCAGGCCGTCGGCGTAGAGCGGATGGTCTATTCCTTTTTTACGATCTTGGCCGTCGCAGCGACGACGCATCGATTCAGCAGGATTCGCCGCCCGCATGCGCCCTATACGATCATTGGCCCGCTTCATTCCGTCCGGGCCAAGCGAACCCTCTGCTCGATTGCCCCGACAGAACGCGACGCGCTCGATCCGAATTCGAGGAAGTCAAATCTGAGAGCGGAAAAGGGATGGGGCAAAAAGTGGAGAAACTAAATAGGAAAAGCGAGGAAAGAAGGACGACAAAATGGCAACCCATACCCCTGTCATGGTGCGGGATCGAGTCGGGTATTTTCCCGGTCATGTCAATATTGGGCTGGTTCTTGGAAAAAGCGGCGCGATCCTGATCGATTCCGGTCTGGATACCCAGACGGCCAAGAAAATCAAAAAAGGGCTGGAGACTATCGCCCAGCCCTTGTACGCGATCCTGCAAACACATGCCCATGCCGATCATTTCGGCGGCAATGCCTACCTGCTCAGTTGTTGGCCTGAGGCAAAAGTGTACGCTCCGCCTTTGGAAGAGGCGGTCATTCGTTACCCCATACTCGAACCGATATATTTGAGCATGGGGGCTGAACCACTCGACGTGCTGCGCAATAAATTTCTTCTCGCTCCTGCTTCGCGGGTGGATCACCTCCTTCCCATAGAGGGTGAAGTGGAGATTGACGGTGTCGGAATGACCATCCTTTCTCTGCCGGGGCATAGCTGGCAGCAGGTCGGTGTGGTGTGCGACGAGATTTGCTTTGCCGCCGACAGTTATTTGGGTGAATCCGTATTGGAAAAACATAAGCTTCCGTTTCTCGTAGACGTGCATGAGACGATGCTCAGCCTGGCCAAGCTGGAGCAGACCCGATATGCCGGGTACTTGCCGGGTCACGGACCCTATACCACCTCCGCCCAAGAGATTCAGGATGTGCTGAGAAAAAACAAGGAGTGGCACGAGCGAATCTGCAGCGTTCTCGAAGGAATTTTGACAGAGGAGCGCACACTTGAGGATGCCTTGGCTGCTTTGTGCGAGCACCTGGAGATCCGCATCGAAAACGCTTCCAACTATGTGTTGTTGCGAACTGCCTTAATGGGTTATTTGGTCGGGTTGTTCCGTGAAGAAAGGGTAACGTACCGAATCGCAGAAAACAGGTGGTTATGGGGCAAAAAAGACTTGCTTCAGACGGATGCAGAGGGAGACGACAAATAATCGGCGATCTCAGCAAGTTTGTGCTCTGCAGCTTCTCGGACTGATTTTGGAATAAAGAAAAATTCCTCGGTCTCGATGCTCATCATGAACTCTGCTTCCAGATAGGGATGACCCAATTTGACAGTCTGCTCTCCTTTGCCTGTGTCTTGACTGGAGAAGTTCGTGGGAATGCGGAGAAAATAGGTGCTGCTGCTTGCGGAGTCGTAAATGACGACATCATACGTGGGCATACTGTCGCCCCCTGATCGTTGAAAGCCCTGCTGCCTCAACATCTTGTCGACATAGGAGAGTGGCTGCACGACACCGGTCAGGGTTTTGTTTTTTAACCGCATGGTCATCCTCCTTGACTTTCCCTTATCAAACGGGTTTGCTACCATCCTATGTAGGGGCTTCATGATTCAGACTTGAGAAAAAGAAAAGAAGGAGTGGACGAAAACATGCAGCAAAACGCGGATCTGCATACCCATACGACAGCTTCAGACGGCACATGTGATCCGAAGGAAAATGTGCGGATCGCCATGGAAGCGGGGCTGGCTGCCTTGGCAATCACGGATCATGACACTGTGGCCGGCATCGCCGAGGCGAAGGAAGCCGGAGCTGCGCTTGGAATCGAAGTGATACCGGGAGTGGAGATCAGCTCCGTGGCTCGGGGGCAGGATATTCATGTGCTTGGCTTTTTTGTACCGTATGAGGATGCTTCGTTCCAGGAAAAACTGGTCGGCTTGCGCGAGACGCGGCACGAGCGGAACAAGCTGCTGATCAACAAGCTTCAAGAGCTGGGTATCGCGATCAAGCTGGAGGATGTGTACAAGCGCAAAGAGGGAACGGATAAGAACATCGGGCGTCCGCATATCGCAGAAGAGCTAATAGAGCTGGGGGTCGTCAGCTCGATCGAGGAAGCATTCGACAAGTACTTGGGCAAAGGCGGGGCTGCCTATGTGAATCCGCCGCGCATCACCCCCCAGGAGGCGATCACGCTGATTCGGGAAGCGGGAGGAGTGGCCGTGCTGGCTCATCCCGGACTCTACGACGATGATGAGCTGGTCAAGGAGTTGATCGAATTCGGGCTGGACGGGATTGAGGTATTCCATCCGGACAATTCGCAGAATCAACGTGAGGTGTACCGAAAATGGGCAGAGGAGTTTGATCTGCTCGTAACCGGAGGGTCGGATTTTCACGGTTGGCGTGGAGAAGAGCCTTTTCACGCCATGCTGGGATCGCATACTGTGCATGCAGCTGTCGTGGAAAGCATGCGGGAGATTGCAAATCAGCGCCGCAAATAGCGTTGTCTTTCGGTGGAAAAGGAAAACCCCCGTCGCCAGGGATCACGGCAGCGACGGGGATTTTTTGTGCAGGAATTAGGCCTACAATGATTTCACCATAGCGATATGCTCAATGCCGGCTTCGTCAAACACATCTCCATGGGGCTCATAGCCAAGCTTTTCATAAAAGCGTTGGGCATGTGTCTGCGCATTGAGCTTGAGGGTCTGGAAGCCTTGTTTTTTTGCGGTTTCTTCCATGGCCAACATGATTTGTCGGCCTAAGCCTGTCCCGCGTTCTGTTTTGCTGACGGCGACACGCTCTACTTTTCCGACTCCGGGGGCATATGGACGAAGGCGGCTGGCTCCTACGGGCTCCTCCCCCCGATAAGCGACAAAATGGATCGTACCGCTGCCTGGCGTATCGTGCTCGTCGATCTCAAGATCTTCCGGTACTTCCTGTTCCTCGATGAAGACGATTTTGCGGACGGACATGGCGTCCGCCATTTCTTTTTCAGATTGTACGGTTTGAATCTGGTAGAGAGAATTCATGAAAATAACACGTCCTTTATGCGAGCAAAAGCCCCTCCCTGCGTGTACTGCGAGGAGGGGCAGTTGCGGGATTCACTTATTTTTTCAGAAGGAAGGTCTGGTAAACGCTCCAAATACCATCTTCGAGCTGGTAGACCAGGTGGAAGCGATCCACTTCTGCGGTCAGATCGAACTTGACCATGCTCAATTGCCCCGTTACGTCACGCAGCTCATCGTCGGACAGATCGCGCCCGATGGTCAGATGCGGAACGAATGCATAGGTTTCTTTTTCATCGACATTTTTCACGATCTTTTGGTGCAGCTCGGTGAAAGGCTCCTTGTTTTGCACCGCTAGAAAGATGACATTATTCGTCGGGTGGAAGGTAGAGACACGGTGGAATTGAGCGGTAAAGGGATGGGTAGATGCGGCTACCTGCTCCAGGTGTTCAACCAGCAAGGGCAGCTTGGATTCGTCCAACTCGAAGGCTTCTTTCAGGCGAATATATGGCGGTATCAAAGAATACGCGGGGTCGTAACGTTTCCGGTATGAGTTGGCTACTTCCTGAACTTTGCTGGATGGGAAAACGACAATACTGTATTTCATCAGAACCACTCCTCCTTTGCTCTCTTATGAGCGTCTAGCATGCCTGTATTTTAACAGAAAATTCTTCATTTGTGTAATGTTACGCTCGGGTCCGTATAGAATGCGGTCGGCAGGAGAGACTGAGAAGGTAAGGAGGTGGCGTTCGTTTTGCATGTAGCCATGATGATCACTTTCATTTTTCTCGTCCTGCTCCTGTTGTCTGTACTTACCTTCACTATCTTGTCCATTATTCGCAAGGTAGAATTCGAAGAGGCTCTTGTCACACCCGTCAAAGAGAAAAGCCCGCAAGAAGAACAGACACGGTAAGTTTACCCCAAAAGCGTCTGCAGCATACGGGGGAGATGGGCTTGCCAGTGGCCCCAAGTGTGGTCGCCCTCAAAGGTCTCATAGGCCAGGGTGACCATTTTTGTTTGCAAAATAGCGTAAAGCTCCTCATTGGAAGCGACCAGGTCCAGCGGTCCTCTCGAGCTTTCTACTGCGGTCTCGTCGCTGCCGATCTGCATATACAGGGAGAGAGGAACGGTCAGGTCGGCTTGGGACACGCGGTGGTTCAAATTTGGGTCCATGGCAATGGATTGGCTGGCTACCTGCCCAAACGTATGGGGATACGCCAGGGCGGTAAATAGGGAAACGACACCCCCGAGGGAAGCCCCGACCAATGTCCTGCCATTCCCAAGCGGATGCGTCGAGTAGCGGCTGTCGATATAGCGGACGACTTCTTCTGCCAAAAAGCGGCGGTAGGCAATATGTTCGGCACCGTCGGGATGGTAGCGGGAAGTTCGTTTTTCTTTTGCTACAGGCAAAAAGACCGCGATGAGATCGGGCAGTTCTTTGTGCAAAATTAGTTCGTCCAGCATGGTGCCCATTTTGCCCAAAGACAGGTAATCGGCCCCATCCTGGACGTAGAGGACGGGATAGGAGTAGAGCGGCGAATAGCGCTGCGGCGTATAGACGATCAGGGTCTCCGGCGTTCCCAGATGCCGGCTGTCCAAGACGATTTCCTCAAGCGGCAAGATGATGTCCTCCCTTCGGGATGTTTCTGCTTTTGGTGCTTATTATACAGGAGCAATCAGCGTTTCCATACCTTTTGTATGGAGTCCCCTGGGAGTTGGGGACGTGCGGAGATGATTTGTTCAAATTTGTCGCAATTTTACTATCGTATGATAATATGGTAAAGAACGACTTCACAAGTATGGTTTTGGAAGGGGTTGTCCCGTCATGAAAAAACAAGTACACAGTATAGAAGTTCGAAACGCTGCCCTCGCTCGTCTGGAGGAGAGGGGAGTGACCATAAAGGATATAGCTGAGATTGTATATGAGATGCAAGCGCCCTATCACCCTGAGCTGACGCTGGAACCGTGCATCGAGAGCGTGAAGGCTGTATTGGAAAAGCGGGAGATGCAGCACGCCATTCTGGTCGGTATCGAGTTGGATACGTTGGCGGAGAAGGGTATGCTGTCCGAGCCGCTTCAGTCGATTATCGCGCAGGATGAGGGGTTGTTTGGCTGCGACGAGACGCTCGCGATCGGGTCGGTGTTTGCGTATGGGAGTATTGCGGTGACGACCTTCGGTCATTTGGATAAGCATAAGATCGGGGTTATTAATAAGTTGGATACGACGCTGGCCGAGGATGGTCAAGTGCATACCTTTTTAGATGATCTGGTGGCGAGTGTGGCGGCCAATGCGTCCAGCCGGATGGCGCATCGGATGAGGGATGAGCAGGAAGCTGCGGCGGCCCGGGCTGAGGCGGAGGCCGAAGCGTTGGCGGAGATTCGCTTGGAAGGGAAGAAGGATGGGGAAGAGCAGGCTGGGTAGGGGGAGTAGGTAACGACAGCACTTGCGTGCTTTGTTAGTAGGGAAAGAAGATAAGAGGGAGTTATTTTGCAAGGGGCTTCATTCGGAGCATCTCTTAGGTGGTGGTTCGGGATGGGGAGACTTGCAAGATGGCTCCTTTTTGCTGCACTTGCGTGCAGTTTTCTAGGGAAAAAGGAAGGTGGAAAGCCGTTCTTTTGGTGGGAGTGAAAAAATTTACAAAAAATCGTTTTTTCCTCTTGAAATCGTTTTTGGGATCATGTATAGTAATACATGTGATCGACGTCCGGTGCGATTCGGGCCCTTAGCTCAGTTGGTCAGAGCGGTCGGCTCATAACCGATTGGTCGTAGGTTCGAGTCCTACAGGGCCCACCATTTAAACGAGTACATAATGGTTAATGATCACATCATATCCCATGATCCGGTAGCTCAGTTGGGAGAGCACCATCTTGACAGGGTGGGGGTCGCTGGTTCGAACCCAGTCCGGATCACCATAACAGAAACGCCAAAAGCCTTGAAAATCAAGGCTTTTTTTGTTGTAATAACCGCCTGAAAAAGACTAATACAGGCGTCAAAACTCATAATTGGGGACGGGCTGGGGACGAATTTTTTGGCCGTTGTGACCATCAGGCCTTTTTACTTTTCGGCTGACTGTCGAAGAGAGATTCAAAATGTTTAGCAGCCTCCTGGTCAGCAGATCGTAAAGCGTGACCATAAATGTTCATGGTCGTAAGGATGTTAGCATGTCCGAGACGTTCTGAAATGATCTTGGCATGGACACCTTTGTTAATAAGAAGAGTGGCCGAAGTATGTCGCAAATCGTGAAAACGGATGTACTTCAGCTTGTGCCGCTTCGTAAAACGTGACCACCAAGTCTTTACGCTGGAAGGGTAAAGTGGTTTTCCGTTCCAGGAGGAAAAGACGAAGAATCGATCGCCACCTTCCCATAGTTCCTCTGATTGCATCCGTTCCTTGCTAGTCTGAACTTTCAACGCCTTCAGATCATGATATAAACTTGGGGGAATGGACACGATCCGGACCGAATTTTTTGTCTTTGGTTCCTTTACAACGTAGCCGATCCCCTTCACGTAAGTAAGCGATTGGCGGACATCAATGGTACCGGCCTCCAGGTCAACATTTTTCCACTCCAATCCAAGAAGTTCTCCTCTTCTCAGGCCAGTTGTCAGTGCCAAGGCAATCATGACTCTCCACATCAGCTTTTCACGTTCCAATGCCAAGAACAGTTGGTGAGCTTCGGCTTCGTCATATACGCTCATTTCGGCCTGTTCAACTTTCGGCTTCTTTATCCCGTCCATAGGGCTTGTTTTAATTACCTTCCACTCAACAGCACGGTTAAATATATTTTTCAAGACGCGGTGGATATATTCGATCATCCCAGACGATAACTTTCCCTCCTTGCCGTCTTTCCGGGAGCCTTCTTCTTCAAGTTTTTTTATAAAGGTGACGATGTGGAGAGGTTTGATCTGATCGAGACGCATGTGGCCGAATTCAGGAATAATCCGGTTATTAATTTGGATCAGATAGTTCTCTAATGTTTTAGCACTTAGTTCTCGTTTGGCATACTTTTCTCTCCATTCGTCAACAAACCCAGCCAATGTCATCTTTTCGGGGGAAATATACTCACCGGCCTCAACCTCCATCTTGAATTTAAGCCACTCACTTTCCAGATATTCTCTGAGCTTCTTCGTTGTTTTCAATAACGCCTGATCTTCAACCTTGATGACTTTTCTTTCGCGCAACCGTTCTCCATTAGGTCCATACCCCAATTCAACGGTTAAACGCCAAGAATTAGCGCCGCGTTTTTCAATGCTTGCCATGTTTGGTTCACCTCCATGGATTCATCTGCAGGAGCTCTTCGAGATCTGCCACCTGCAGCATCAGAAATTCGGCATCCCAATAATCTAGCATGTTTTCCGTCACGCGCCTACGGAGAGGGTCAAGCCGAATCCCGAATTTCCCTGGTTTACCTTCGCTCACGGTCAGATCTGCAAGCGTCACCGTTATCCCCATGCTGTCCGACGAGAAATCTTCCGCTCCCTGTCGTTGGAAGGGAGCAGCTATGGGGATATAGGCTATATCTTTGTTCCAATCAAGTTCCCCCTTCCGAAAATTGATGACGTACCAGAGCGGGGCCAGCTCCCCCTCGAAATAATCGTAAAAAACTGCAATTTTCATCGTATTACAACTCCTTGTCCTTTTTGAAATTTTCTTTTTATTGCAGTCAGAAAGAGCCTTTTTGTTTCGTCTGACCAGTTTGTGGGATCTGCTTTGCTGTACTGACTCTGAAGATAGGTAGCAATCCTCTGACTGTATTCTTCCTGGCTGATACGGCCTCTTATCTGATTGAATCGACGGGTCGCCAGAGAAACGGGAACATTGAACGTTTGAGCCAAATACAAAGGAATTTCATTCTCGTAGACCGGCAAAACAAGTTCCTGGACCATGAAGAAGGGAATTGCTGCATACTGCTGGAACAGGGAGGCTTGCATCTCCTGTAGGTCCCGGAAAGTCTTGGGGAGAGTCCTCTGATCACCTACGTGACGGAGTGGATGGCATAACTCATGAAAAAATTCACTCCGCAAAGAAGGCTCGTCCAAACGAGAGTCGAGAATGATCATGAAATCATTAAAGCCATCGTCAATCCAACGGGCATGAGATTTTGTCGGGAGATAGGAAATTTCACCCCCAAAAATGTTTGCAATCCGGTGAATATCAAGGTCTTCTGGCGTGAAGATGGAATGTGCGAGGTATTTTTCAGCAATCCATTCCTCAAGTGGTGTCATTTTGTAGAGTGTTAGATTCATTGAATACCCCTCCTGACAAAACGTATGTTCGTATATATAGGTGAAAATAATAGCCCAAAGGGCTATGAAGGCTAAACTAGAATAAAGGATTATTTTTCCCGTTCCTTCGCTCTTCTTTCTTTCATCCTACGGAACAGTTCCAAGCTTTCTTTCAAATACTCGGCTTCCTCTTCGGTAAGATCTTCCCCGCCAGTAATAAAGGCAAGGCCCATGCGTGCCTCTTTATCGTCCTTTTTGTCGGAAGAGGAGGGGGAGTCTATTCGTTCTGGGTTGTCAGTCACACCAAGAAGCCAATCAACCGAACAGTTGTACACTTTAGCTATTCTCGTCAGCGTCTCTTTGTCAGGAGATCTATAATCCCGTTCGTAATTGGATACAACTTGAGATGATATGCCAAGTCTCTCAGCTGCTTGGGATTGCGTCCAACCTCGCTGTACCCTTGCAGGTAACCGCGTACGTGAAGAGTTTGACGGACGGCCAATTTATCCAGTCTTCCCCCATGTGGCAAGGTCTCAAAGTCAATCTGGGAACTTCCGCAAGACTGCAGGTGGGCAATGTGGATGTGATCGTTGCTTCCGTCAGATCGCAGACGTTCGATGAACAGGTCTTTCTGCTTCATGGAATCGATGTGACAAAATATAAAATTGTTGCATTAAAATCAAGTCAGCATTTCCGCGCTGCTTTTCAGTCCATTGCCAAGGAAATTCTAACCGTCGATTCACCCGGATTAAGCACGTGTGATTTCTCGTCATTTGCATACAAGCGTATCGCTCGACCTGTGTTTCCTTTGGATTCCGTGCCTGATTTTGCGTAAGAAACGTGCAGGAGAGGGGTTCGAATGATGAAGCGAACAGAACGGTTATTTGCGAGGCTGGAAGAAATCTATCCGGATTTGGTCCAGTTTCGAAGGGATCTTCACATGTACCCGGAGCTATCGTTTCAGGAAGTGAACACGCCCAGGAAAATTGCCGACACCTTACGCGCACTTGGTTTGGAGGTAAAGACCGGTGTGGGAGGAAACGGGGTTGTCGGATTGTTGCGAGGCGGGAAGCCCGGCAAAACGGTGGCATTGCGAGCGGATTTTGATGCACTACCGATTCAAGACGAGAAAGAAGTCGCGTACAAGTCCAGAATTCCCGGGGTCATGCATGCGTGTGGCCACGATGTCCATACGGCAGCCTTGCTGGGAGTTGCCAGAGTGCTTGGCGAAGTGAAAGAAGAATTGGAAGGAAATGTCGTCTTTATCCATCAGTTCGCCGAAGAAAAGCTACCCGGAGGTGCCATGTCCATGATTGAAGACGGATGTCTGGACGGGGTCGATGTGATTTATGGAGCCCATGTATGGTCGACGGACCCGATTGGAACCGTGGGTGTGGGAGAAGGGCCTCTGATGGCGGCCTCGGACTTTTTTGAAATTGAAATTTTTGGAAAAGGCGGACACGGAGCGTATCCTCATCTTGCTGTCGATCCTCTTGTCGTAGGAAGCCAGCTGGTTTTGAATTTGCAGCAGATCGTAAGCCGTCGCGTCAATCCGTTGAAACCTGCAGTGGTGACGGTCGGTTCCATTCACGGTGGCCAGGCTGCCAATGTCATCCCGCATTCCGTTACCATCACGGGAACCGTCCGCAGTTTCGATGAGGATGTGCGTGATTTGATTGAAGAATCGATTCGGCAAATCACCTTATCCACCTGCGAGGGGGCAGGAGCCACCTCAAGGCTGGAATACACCAGAGGCTATCCGGCACTCGTCAACCATGCCAAGGAAACGAAAAAAATCGAAGAACTGGCAAAAACACTTGTTGGCGAGGAGAATGTAAAACGGATGGAGCCTGTCATGGGAGGAGAAGATTTTTCCTACTACCTGCAGAAGGTGCCGGGAACCTTTTTCTTCGTCGGTGGCCAAAATCAAGAGATTGGAGCGAGCTATCCGCATCACCATCCCAAATTTGATGTGGATGAGCGTTCGATGCTGACAATCGGGAAATTGTTTATTTCCGCCGTTTTGCAATCCTAAGAGATAGCGAACACGAAAGAATGAGGGCAAATCAGCCCTCATTCTTTCGTGTTCAGATGAATGTTGCGCGAAGGGGAAGATCACGCTTACATAAAAATGGAAAAACATGCCGGGAAAATATTTCAACATGTCATGTCATGACGGGGCGTCTGGATCGCAGTTGGAGCTTGTCTTGTTTTGCGAGATCGGAATATTAAGTTTATGCATTCGATTGTACAACGTCTTGCGGGAGATCCCCAGTCTTTTCGCGGCCGCTTGTTTGTTTCCGTTCCTCCAACTCCAGCGCGTGCTGGATCACGTTTCGGTCGTGTTGATCCCGCTCCTCCCGCAGCTGCAGCAAGTCCGAGCCCAACAGAGCCGGATTTGTTTTGGGTTGTGTGGCAGGTGAAAACGGCAGGTACTCTTCGTTGATCATCCCGTCTGTAGCAAAAACCACCATCCGCTCCACCGTGTTGCGCAGTTCCCGGATATTGCCCGGCCAGTGGTAATCCAGCAGATGATGCATCAGGTTGGGAGAGATGGCTTGAATCGGGCGGTTGTATTGCATGGAAAATTCGTACAAAAAGAACTGAAACAGTTCAATGATGTCTTCTTTTCGTTCCCGGAGCGGCGGGATGGTCAGACTGAACACGTTTAATCGATAGTACAAATCCTCGCGAAACTTTCCTTC
>Ga0180215_1002345_pt1 | contig 19256 bp, 19 predicted proteins | sample eDN3rd37CBELigBY_FD_128871 | JGI IMG/M metagenome (GOLD analysis project Ga0180215, IMG submission 128871) | Enriched backyard soil microbial communities from Emeryville, California, USA - eDNA 3rd pass 37_C BE-Lig BY (version 2) (version 2) | ecosystem: Environmental > Terrestrial > Soil >... | reverse complement strand
CTTTGAAAAGACAGTTTTTTTATGAAAAATGCTGAATCCACCGAAAAAAACTACATCGAGCAAATATTACCACTCTCTCGAATGTGTAGTTCAATATGACTAATTATTTCCCTCTTTTCGACAAAAACAAAGAATAGAATGGAAAATTCCCTGCTTTTTTTAATTTAAGGGTTTGATTTTTTTGGGAAGATGTCAGCAAAAGATAAAATCCGTCGATATCTATAGGTTTCAATCTTGGTAATGGTTTGATAAATTGAAAAGGATTATATAAATATATTTTTTTGAAAAGAGCTTTTGACTTTGGTTTATCAGACGAGGTGAATCCCTCCGTAAAAACAGTACCAAAGGAGATTCTTATGGCGAAAAAGGAAATTTTGACCTTATTATTAGCTGGAGGAAGAGGTACAAGACTGAAGAAACTAACGGAAAAAATGGCTAAGCCTGCAGTCCCATTTGGCGGGAAATACAGGATTATTGACTTTGCCCTGAGCAATTGTCGTAACTCTGGAATGAATACGGTAGGAATTCTTACCCAATATCAACCGCATACCTTACAGAATTATATTAGTAACGGTGAGAATTGGGAGCTAAACCGCAGAGATTCGGGGATAACCTTTCTTCCCCCATTTCAATGTGATGACATGGACCAGTGGTATGAAGGAACTGCCCATGCGATTGCGCAAAATCGGCAATATATTCAGTACTATGATCCTGAGTATGTTCTAGTGATATCCGGTGATCATATTTACAAAATGGACTATAATAAGTTACTTGACCTACATAAAAGTAATGGCGCTGACGTAACCATTTCGGTAACCCGTGTACCTTGGAATGAAGCCTCAAGATTTGGTGTCATGAAATTAAACCCTAAAACGAAACGCGTTATTGGGTTTGAAGAAAAGCCCCTATCTCCTCAATCGAATCTCGCATCTATGGGAATTTATATTTTCAACTGGAAAACTCTTAAGGCTATATTTGAACAGTTTCAAAATGAAAGAGATTATTTAAATGATTTCGGTAAGGATATTATCCCCTTCATGTTAAAATCCAATTATCGTTTGTTTGCTTATGAATTTACTGGGTACTGGAAGGATGTCGGTACAGTGGAGAGCTACTGGGAAGCAAATATGGATTTGCTTTCATTAAAGACGAATCCGATCCTTCAGCAAAAAGATTGGCCGATTTTTACGGCTGACTATTCGCTACCACCTACTTATTTTGATACAGAGTCCTCTTTTACCCAATCGCTTATTGGGGAGGGCTGTGAAATTTATGGGGAGATACACGGGTCGGTCATTTCCTATGGTGTCACGGTGGGGAAAGGGTCGGTTATCAAAAATTCTGTTGTCTTGCCTAATACCATCATTAGAGAGAATGTAGAAATTAAAAATGCTGTAATCAGTGGCAATACAGTCATTGATAGCAATCTCAAAATAAATGAATCATTCAGCAATATTCTTCAGGTAGACAAAAAGAAAATACCGAGTCGATGGTAAGTCTTTTGAGATGTTGTCACAACCCCTCTTTTTGGGTTCATCTAGATTGCATTCAATGGGAAAAGATAGTATGCTAACACTGCAAATAAAGATAGGAGTGGTATAGATGTCAATGGCTTATGAAGAATATATGAGACAAATGGTAAAGCCAATGCGCGAGGAACTTGTCCAAGCAGGATTCAAAGAATTATTAACACCAGAGAATGTTGAAGAGTATATTGAAAATGCGACAGGAACAACACTAGTTGTTGTTAATTCTGTATGTGGTTGTGCTGCAGGGTTAGCCCGTCCTGCAGTGAATCAGGCATTGCTTCGTGCAGAGAAAAAGCCTGATCACCTTGTCACTGTCTTTGCAGGTCAGGAAAAAGAAGCTACCGCGAAAATGCGTGAATATTTTACCGGGATTGAGCCATCTTCTCCGTCAATGGCTCTGTTAAAAGGGAAAGAAGTTGTCCACTTTATTCCCCGTCATGAAATTGAAGGAAAATCAATGGAAGAAGTAATGGAAAACCTTGAATCTGCCTTTGAGGCAAATTGCTAATAAACGATATTGGTTAAAGAGAAAACAACCGTAACTCTCTGCATTCATGCTTGGGGTGAGGTTGTTTTAATTTTTATCCAATTTTGGCATTACTAATAAAGATAGGCTGTTGTTTTAAAGAATGTTGTATTTTATAATTTTTATTAACTAAATCTACGGATTAGCACTGGTTGATTTGAACGGAAGGTGCGAGACTCCACTAGAAATGCTACCGCATTTTTTTCGTGCGTGAGCAGTTTCGAGGAAGCAAATCAGTGTCCTACTGGCTCACCGCACGCCCCGCGGAAAGGGAGCATCCTGGAGCGCAAATCAACCACCCCTATTCAAAGCAACAAAGTTTACAAAAACAGGCTAAAGATAAGATCAAAAAGCAACTATTGTGAATGCAGGTGTTTTAGATGATTATTACCACAGCTGGACGAACAAATGAACAAATGATAAACAAAGCGCAAGAAATTGCGGTTGAATTAAATGCGGTGTATATAGAGAGAAATAAACGGTCGGTAATAGCGATAATGGAAACAGGTGAAGATGATTGCATTGTTGTTGGGAAAAATCGCCTGGAGCTTTACCCTTATGGTGAAAGCGAACCATTTTTCTTTCATCCCAATTCGTCAATGTTCCGAATTAAAAGATTATTAAATGGTGAAAAAGATCCATTCTTAGAAGCGGCTCAACTTGAGGCAGGAATGAGTCTCCTAGATTGTACGTTAGGGCTTGCTTCCGATAGCATTGTAGCTAGCTTTTCAATGGGAGAAAGTGGGAAAGTTACTGGTATTGAGACAAATCCATATCTCGCTTATATCGTACAAAAAGGCTTGTTTCAATGGGATTCAGGGTTAGAGGAAATGAATAAGGCGATGAGAAGGATTACCGTTAATCAGAATAATTCGTTTGAAATCCTGCAACAGCTTGAGGATAATAGCTTTGATTGTGTTTATTTCGATCCGATGTTTGAAGCGACAATTCTTGAATCAGATGGAATTAGGGGGTTAACGAAATTTGCGAGCAAGGACGGACTTTTTGCAGAGATGATCGAGCAGGCATATCGCGTTGCTAGAAAACGCATTATCTTAAAGGATCATTTCCGAAGTAAAAGGTTTGAACAGTATCATTTTACTGTAACGCGAAGAAAGACAGCTAAATTTCATTTTGGAATCATTGAAAAAAATGAAAAAAATTTATCCTCGGTGAAAAGGTAGTAAACCTTTATCCTCCTGTTAAAAAATTGTATAATATTCTTATAGTTGATGAAAAAACTAGATTAATAGATACATAAAGCATCAACTGGACTAGTAATGCATGCATGGAGGGGGCATCGATTATGCCAATGTGGCTAAGGAATTCACTCGTTGTTTTAATATCAATCATCACTTTTGGCTTGGTTTCACCTGCGCAAGCTTCTGAACTATTATCAATTGAACCAAAGGATACAGATGTTTCTGATACATTCGAAAATGGGTCGATTCCTTCCAATCACCTAACTGATTATGACGATTATGAAAACTTTGTTAGTAGAATCATGAAAGAAGCAGAAGAGCAATCGTTTGAAAAATTTGGAAGTAAAATTGGCCCAGTGATTGAAAACGAGTTTCGTGAAATCATTCTCCCGCAAATGGAGATTGCCATCGCTACAGTTGCTGAACAGTTTCCCGAAGAACTTCTAGCTAATCTTGAAGTTACTGAAGTACCTGGCGGAGGGGTTTCTGAGAAGATTTTTCATATTGTGAACGAGCAAAAGAGTGATATCATTCGTTTTCATGTTAGAAGAGATAATCCACCGCAAGAAGGACATTGGTTTAACTTTCATTACCACACCTACCATGACCAATTTCAAACACATTATGAATTAGGTTCGATATATTGGGATAAAAATACTCCCCCTAAATGGAAAAGCTAAAGGAAAGCGAGCAATCATTAGTAGATTGCTTGCTTTCTTTTTTTTCTGGTTCGAAAATATAGAAACAAAGAGGTCAGCAAATAGAGTACGAACAAGATGCTAGTAGAAATGTAGATTTGCATGGGGACAAGATAGAACATCATAACAAAGAACAAAATGTAGAAAAACAAGTCTAACAGAATGAATTTTCCAGAGGACAAAGCTTGATGATAAATCTCAACATCTCTAGAGTTATATTGTCTGCGTTTTGGTCCCAATAAAAACATGGTTGATTCACCTACTTTATTATGTAATCAACTATATGCAGAAGCGGTAAAATATGTGAAGAGAACGAACAATTTCCTTTTTCTGTAAAGTTGAATGAAGGCCACTAGCAGTTGTAATGAATATGTTATAATTTTAATAGATTGATAATATACCTTCATGATAAGGGAGACGATGAGATGCGCAGAATGACTCAATTCTTACTCATTGCCTTCTTCACTTTTTTACTTCCTGGAAGCTTACATGCGAATGTGAATGGAATTCCTTTGAAGGATTACCCAAGACATTCTTTGCTATATGAAAATTTGGAGATCAAACATCTAGACTTACTTGGAGAGATTGTATTATTACCCGAAGAGTCCTTTGATTATGAAGAAGTAGCAAAAATCATATCTAGAGTTGACGCTCTTCCAGAAAAGATGCTGAGGAGAATTACGGAGGAACGTATTTATTTAGCTCTTTTTAACGGGAAGCTAACGGATAATCCTTCTGCCCGTGATCTTAGGGGTATAATCCCAAGAGGGTATACTACAAATAAAACCTGGGATGAGGTGCCAGGGGTGGGTGGTTCAAAACTAGTCTTGGTCAAAATCGGAAGTAGTGAACAAGGTTCAGGTCATAGTTCTGTCAATCTAGAGCTACATGAACTAGCTCATTCGATTGATCGCCATGTCTATAAAATGATTCGCGAAAATCCAGAGTTCCTTGAAATTTGGAAAAAGGAAACGAAATACTTATTTCCTGGAAGGGATTATTTTTTAAACTACCCAGAGGAGTATTTTGCTGAAACCTTTGCGATGTATTATCTAGGTGGAGAATATCAGCAATTATTAAGGGATGTTGCACCAGGAACGTATCGGTTTATTGAAGGACTTGAATAATGATTGCTTTCGGCAAACTTTGGTTTGCCGTTTTTTTGTAGCTTTAAAGAGCTAATTATTCTAAAATAAGATAGACTGTTTTTATTAAAGGTGGGATTTTCTATGAAGCAATATTTAGACTTGTGTAAACATGTACTAGAAAACGGAACAAAAAAGGAAGATCGGACCGGAACAGGAACAATCAGCACCTTTGGATTTCAAATGAGATTTGATTTAAAGGAAGGATTTCCGTTAGTCACGACAAAAAAATTACATCTTAAAAGCATCATTCATGAACTTCTCTGGTTTCTAAATGGGGATACTAATGTGAAATATCTACAAGACAATGGTGTTCGAATTTGGAATGAGTGGGCAGATGAGAATGGTGAATTAGGGCCGGTTTATGGACATCAATGGAGGTCATGGCCGACTCCGGATGGAGGAAGTGTTGATCAGGTAGCGAATTTAATTGATCAGATCAAAAATAATCCTGATTCCAGAAGAATGATTGTAAGTGCTTGGAATGTCGCAGATGTAGATCATATGGCGCTACCACCATGTCATTGCCTTTTTCAATTTTATGTTGCGGATGGAAAGCTTTCCTGTCAACTATACCAACGCAGCGCGGATGTTTTCCTAGGAATTCCCTTCAACATTGCTTCTTACGCTTTGTTGACAATGATGATTGCCCAGGTATGTGATCTTGAACTAGGGGAGTTTGTCCATACAATGGGAGATACTCATATTTACACAAATCATATAGAACAAGTTGAACTCCAATTAACTAGGGATCCACGTCCGTTGCCAAAAATGAAAATAAATCCAGAGGTAAAGGATATATTCAGTTTCCGCTATGAGGATTTTACACTGGAGGGATATGACCCGCATCCACATATTAAAGGAGTCGTGAGTGTATGATATCGTTAATCTGGGCGATGGATGAAAATCGGGTTATTGGCCATTATAATAAGCTGCCATGGCATTTACCTGAGGATTTGAAGTTCTTTAAAAGAGTCACGATGGGGCATCCAATTGCAATGGGGCGTAAAACCCATGAATCGATAGGGAAGCCGCTTCCTGGTCGTGAAAATATTATCATCACCCGTGACCGAAAATTTAAAAGTGAAGGATGTACAATTCTCCATTCAGTTGAAGAATTATTGGACTACACTTCTAAAATGCATCTTGAGGAAGAAGTATTTGTTATTGGCGGAGCTGAAATCTTTAAGGAAATCATTTCTCACGCAGATCGCTTGTATCTGACGATGATTCATCATCAATTTGAGGGAGATACATTTTTCCCTGTTTTTCATATTGATGAATGGGAGTTAGAGTCACGCCAAAACGGTGTTAAGGATGAGAAAAATCCTTATGAATATGAATTTCTTATCTATAAACGCAAGCAATAAAAAGTAACCAACTGGTTGCTTTTTTTTTATGTATTTTTTGGCCGTTTTTTTGTTAAAACTAGTATAGTGAAAATATTTAAAAACTTTAATCAATTAACGCTTTTTCATGTTATAATGTACCAATTAATTATTTTATGAAGCGAGGGTGCTGTATGGAACAAAAAACAGTAGTGAAAAAAATGGTGCAAGTTGAAGATATCTTGATTGCCTACAGGCATCTTAAAGAAATTGTTGCCCATACACCACTGCAGAAAAATGCACGGCTTTCTGAGAAATATGGGGCAAATGTATATCTAAAACGTGAAGACCTACAACATGTAAGGTCATTTAAATTAAGAGGTGCCTATTATTCTATGAAGCTTTTAGGTGACCAGCTAGGAAATGGTGTTGTTTGTGCAAGTGCTGGAAATCATGCACAAGGCGTAGCGTTTGCGTGTAGACAATTAGGCGTGCAAGGGAAAATCTTCGTGCCAGCTACGACTCCAAAGCAAAAGGTTAAACAAATTGAAATGTTTGGACGAGAATTTGTTGAAATTATTCTTGCAGGGGATTCTTTTGATGATGCTTACAGTGAAGCCGTTGGCTGTGCAGAGAAAGAAGAACGGACCTTTATTCACCCTTTTGATGATGAAAAAGTGATCGCAGGTCAGGGAACGGTTGCTGTTGAGGTGATGAACGATTGTGAAGAGCCGATTGATTATATTCTTGGTAGTATTGGGGGCGGGGGCTTAATGTCGGGCGTTGGTACTTACATAAAGAGTGTCTCCCCAGCAACAAAGATAATTGGCGTAGAACCAGCAGGAGCTGCCTCAATGAAGGCCTCAATTGCGAATGAAAGTATCTTACCTCTTGAAAAGATTGATACATTTATTGATGGAGCAGCAGTTAAATGTGTTGGTTCGAAAACATATGAAATTTGCAATAAGGTACTTGATGATATTGTCGTGGTTCCTGAAGGAAAAGTATGCACCTCAATTTTACAGCTTTATAATGAACATGCTATTGTAGCAGAGCCTGCAGGAGCAATGCCAATTGCTGCGCTTGACTATATGAAAGATGATATTAAAGGCAAAACCGTTGTATGTGTTATAAGTGGCGGGAACAACGATATCAGCCGTATGCAGGAAATAAAGGAACGTTCGCTTTTATTTGAAGGATTGCTCCATTATTTTATTGTGGATTTTCCACAGCGTGCAGGAGCGTTACGAGAGTTTCTTGATGATGTTTTGGAACCACAGGATGATATCACAAGGTTTGAATATACAAAAAAACATAATAAAGAAAGTGGTCCAGCATTAGTGGGGATTGAGTTGAAGGATAAAAATGAATATCCCCGTCTGAAAGAAAGTCTTGATCGTAAAGGCTTCACCTTTCTCGAATTAAACAAAGATAATCAATTGTTTAATTTACTTGTATAAAAATCATAATAGAGATAAAATGTGATGTGGAATCAAGTAGAAATATTAAAATTTCAACACTTATTTTCTTAATGTGAAAGTCTTATGAACATTTTTGGCTAAACACCAAAAAGGATAACAAATGCACTATAATTATGGTAGATTTACAATGTGAAAGGAGATGTTGATCAATGTTATCGAACATCGGTGTTCCTGGTTTAATTTTAATCCTAGTATTAGCCCTAATTATTTTTGGGCCGAAAAAGCTTCCTGAGATTGGTAGGGCTTTTGGTCAAACCCTTCGTGAATTTAAAAAGTCAACTCGTGAGTTGACAAGCGATGTAATGGAGGACTTTGAAGAAGAAAAGAAAGAAATCCAAAAAACATTAAAATAGGTGTTAGTTAGTATGAACTGACACCCTTCATTTGCAAAATATTCATATTAGCTACAGCGCGTGGGAAGTGCTGTAGCTTTTCTAAATACGCATCCATGTTTGGTAGGGGAGATTTATGGAAGATAAAGAACTTAATGTAATAGACCATTTGGACGAGCTAAGAAAACGATTAATATTCACAGTAATCTCTTTTTTAGTTTTCTTCATTGTTGGTTTTGTTTTTGTGGAAGAAATTTATCATTTCTTTGTACAAGATTTAGATGTCAAATTGGTTGTGCTTGGACCAAGTGATATTGTATGGATTTACTTCATGATTGCTACAGTAATTGCAATCGCAGGAACAATTCCGGTGCTAGCAACACAAATCTGGCTTTTCGTGAAGCCGGCATTAAAACCGATTGAACGAAAAATGACACTTTCCTATATTCCAGCTTTGTTTATCCTTTTTATCGTGGGTCTTTTATTTGGATATTTTGTCATTTTCCCTACTATCTTAAACTTCTTAGTGGAACTAAGCGGTGATATGGTTGTCACAAACTTTACGGCAGATAAGTATTTCCGGTTTATTTTGAATATGACGATTCCTTTTGGGATTCTTTTCTTAATGCCAGTGGTGGTTATGTTCCTAACCTCATTAGGGATCATTAACCCTTATGTGCTCGGGAAAATCCGTAAATATGCTTATTTTGTACTAGTTGTTACTGCTGTTGTTATTTCGCCACCAGACTTTATGTCAGATTTTCTTGTAACCATACCATTGTTATTCCTTTATGAAATTAGTATTAATCTTTCTAAAATTGTTTATAGAAGAAAGCTGAAAAAGGAAAAAGAATGGGAAGCACAAATGGCCAGCGCTGAGGAAAATGAGAAATAGTTTAAGCTTGATGAAAAAACAGCCTTTGAGTTAAAAAATATCGCTTAACTTTTTGGGTGCCTCTGGGCACCTTTTATTTGTTATAAGTGGATAAAAAAATATTGCAATTTAGGAAGTGATCGATATGGTGAAAATTAAGATTGTCACAGACTCTACAGTAGACTTAAGCGACGAGGATTTGCAAAAATACAATATACATGCTGTTCCATTATCAATCTCAATTGACGGGGAACATTTTCTCGATCGAGTCAATATTACACCAAGTGAATTTATGAGAAAAATGAAGAATTCGAAAGAGCTTCCTAAAAGCTCACAACCACCTGTAGGTGAGTTTTTGAAAGTATATGACCAATATGCTGAGGAGGGGTATGAAATTGTCTCCATCCATATGACCGGGGGCATGAGTGGGACAGTAGGATCTGCAGAAGCTGCCGCAGGTATGACGAAAGCAAATGTTAAGGTAATTGACTCCCGTTTTATTTCTAAAGCTCTTTCTTTTCAAGTAATAGAGGCTGCCAAAATGGCCAAACAGGGCAAAGAAATGGCTGAAATCATTTCGAAAATTACGGAAATAAGACAACAGTCACAACTTTATGTGGTCGTTAATACGCTTGAGAACCTTGTTAAGGGTGGAAGGATTGGGAAAGGGAAAGCAATGATTGGTTCATTGTTAAATATCAAGCCGATTGCATCGCTTGAAGATGGAGTTTATAACCCAGTCTCAAAAGCGCGAAGCCACTCGCAGGTTGTGAAGTATCTTGCACACAAATTTGCTGATGATGCAAAGGGAAAGATCATAAAAGGGGTTGGCCTTGTCCATGCAGATGGTTATGAGCTTGCTGAAAAGCTAAAGACGGCGATTATCGAATTAACAGGTTATCAAGATATTGATATTCAAGAAACAACACCGATTGTAAGTACACATACAGGTCCTGGTGCTATTGGGTTCATGTATTATTTAGACTAATATTTAATCGGATTATTAATCATTAACCTAGAAAAACGGAATGGATATAGGATTATCATAGTAAAAGCTTTCTTAATAAATATGTTCATTTTACTACTGAAGTCTTTCTCTTCCTTAATCAAATAACCTTTGCTAGAATGAGAGGGGTATCATTTTGAAATAGTGGGGGAAAATCATGAAAAAAGGTTTTTATGTGGTCGTGCTGGTTGTTGTCTTGGTATTGACTGCGTGTGGACAAAAGGGTATAGAAGGGGCTTTGAATTGGCCAATTGAGGAATTCGATGCGATCAATCACCAAGGCGAGCCTTATTCACTGGAGAAATTACAGGGAAAGATTTGGGTGGCCGATTTTATTTTTACAAATTGTGAGGATGTATGTCCACCGATGACCGCTAATATGAAAAAACTGCAGGAAATGGTCAAGGAAGAGAAATTAAAAGATGTAGAGTTTATCTCTTTTAGCATCGATCCTAATGTTGATTCTCCAGAGGTCCTTCAAGAATATGGTGAACGGTTTTATGTAGATTTTAAAAACTGGAATATGCTTACGGGTTATTCGCAGGAAGAAATTGAAACCTTTGCTATGGACAATTTTAAGACGATTGTTGTGAAACCGGAGGAAGGGGATCAGGTTATCCATCAAACGTATTTCTATCTTGTTGACCAAGATGGAAATATTATGAAGCAATACTCTGGCTTAAATGATATACCATTTGAAGAAATTATTAATGATATTAAAGCCTTACAATAGACCTTTCTAAGGTCTTTTTTTTTTCGGAAATTAGGAAATGTCTACTAGGCAGAGGCGGTGTTAATGTAAGTATTTGAATGTTATAATATAAAGATGGATTATTAAAGAGGTGAGCGTTAGTATTAATGAAGAATAGATGGAAGCTTGCATTTTTTATCTTACTTGGATTTGTTGGGGTCTTTATTTTGACCTTACTTATTCTGGCTGGCACCCCGGTAGAACAACCAGAAACAGAGCAGAATAATGCAGAGGTTACAAAAGATCAACATGTATCTTTTTTAGTGAGAACCAATAAAGCGGATTTAAATAAGCTCATTAATCACTATTTAGAAGAAGAGGGCTTTACTGGTCCAATGGAGTATCAAGTCTTTGTAAAGGATAATGTCGAGTTATATGGGACATTTCCTGTTTTTGGACAAAATCTGGAAATGTTGTTAACTTTTGAGCCACAGGCACTTGAAAATGGTGACCTTTTGTTAAAACAGAAGTCTATTTCAATAGGGTCTTTGAATCTTCCCGTAGCTTATGTAATGAAGGTCATTCAACAAAATTATAAGCTTCCGAACTGGGTGGAAATACAACCTAATAATGAGAGCGTGTATGTTTCGTTACAAGAAATGGAACTAAAAAGTGATATTAAAGTAAGGGCTAATTCATTTGATCTCCAACGTGATGATATTTCTTTCACGCTGTGGGTACCTGTGAATTAGGTGTAAACTAGGAGGGTATCTTCAACCGATACCCTCTTTGTTTTTAGAGAAATTAAAGATACTCAGGCAATAGAATAACATCATTCTCTAAGATCAAAACAGTATATGCTGTGTTGGGCTCAAACCTGAGTAGTGGTAGATGTAAGACGACTTCCTTTGTTCCGGTTTTTCTCGCTTCTAGCTCTAAACTCATTGGGGTTATACCAAGATATGTGGTACCATTCCCAGAATGAATGTTCGAAAAGATGACGTCTCTGTTTTTTACTGCGATATCAATTTCCCTAGCCTCAGATGAAAGGTTTAGAAATCGAACTTTCGCTTCACCGACAGGTACCGTTGGTTGGTCTTCAAAAGCGATCATCCCCGTATCTTGCGCATTCGCTGTAGTCACCAATGTATAATATCTATTTGGGGCCAATGTTATCTCTTTTTTTAGAATAGTTTCGTTTATATCTCCAGATGAACATAGTGTGATTTGATGTTTCCCAGGAGGAATGAAGCGGTACTGGTTTTCTTCTTTGTAGGGGAGAGTTTTGCTTATAGGGACCCCGTCTATATATACATGGAATTTATCGGTTGTTTCTGCAGAATGAAATATTCTTAATCGTGCTGGTGATTGTTTTCTACTGTTCCTGGGTGATGCATGACATAAATTGCTAAAAGGATTCGAAGTATAAAAACTATGGAGACTCGGATTTCTGTATTTATAATAATTAGCTGAACTAGCCGTGTTGTACAAATTATATGGCTGACTTTCTTTCACGGTCAATCCTTCTCCCTTTCCTGTAATCTTTTCGATTTTGGTTAGACAATGAAGAGAATTTCTGCACTACATAATATGGCTATACCAGCAGACATGTGCCCACGTTGCTATTTTAAGGAAGCTGAATGACATAATTCTCCTATAGCCTGCTTTTTTAAGTGAAAGTATTTATCTTGATTGTTCTTATGTTTTGTAGGCATAATAAAAATTGAGAGATGAAGAGTTAACCAAAAGACCAAGGATAATAAGCGGAATATAGTGAATAGGTTTGGCTGCTTGTGAACGTTTTACGGACAGATATCGGTGTTTTCAAGCCGATAAGTAATATTACTTGACTTTAATTCTGGGTAACGTTTAACATTTCCTTTTTAGGCTTTAGCCGAGAACCCTCGTGACTTCAGTCATGAGATGAATCGGATTCGGACAAGGGTTAGCTTCTGCTAAATCAATTGTCTGACAACATTCTCTTTCTTGGCTAAAAGCAAAGAAGGAAATACTACTGCAAACAGTTGTGGTATAATAATACAAACGGGTTGTTTGGAGCCCAAACAGTATCTCTAGCGTGATTTGAAGGGCAAGACACTAGTCTTGTTGTCCGCTGTAAATTCTAAAGGTCCTATGACCTTACAAGCCCTTGACTTCAGTCATGGGTTGTTGACAAGTCACCGAAAGGAATGTACTGCTGATGTTGAAAAAGTTATTTGGTAAAAAAGAGGTAATTAAAACTGTTGAATTGTATGCGCCACTTACTGGTACCGCTGTCACTCTCGAAAAGGTTCCTGATCCTGTCTTTTCAGAAAAGATGATGGGAGATGGGTTAGCAATTGAACCATCTGAAGGTTTAGCGGTATCACCAGTAGATGGTGAAATAATTCAAGTGTTTCCTACAAAGCATGCCATTGGTATTCGAGCAAAGAATGGCGCAGAAATTCTTATTCATATTGGACTTGAAACAGTTTCTTTAAATGGTGAGGGTTTTGAAACATTTGTAAAAGAAGGCGATAAAGTAAAAGTTGGAGATAAACTTGTTTCGTTTGATCTTGATATCATTAAATCAAAAGCAAAGAGTACAATAACTCCAATTATTATTACCAATACAGATCAAGCTTCGACATATGGAGTTAAGGGTCAAGGGTCTGTAGAAAAAGGCATTTCTCCAGTGCTTGAAGTGACATTTAATTAAAAAAAATAAAAAGGTGTGGTCCTAACAATTAGGTACCCATCTTTTTTTGTTCCTAAATAGAAAAAGAAATATAGGCTAACACACAAACAGGTCAAGTACCCATGGCATAAGGTAAGAGTGTAAGAAATATAGTAAAACGTGAGGAGAGATGTTTCATGCATCATTTTGCTAATCAACCTGCACCTATGTCAATGTCACCTGTTGCAGACTATGGATACTGTGGGTACCCTTATGCAGGTGTTGCCGGTGTTTCCGGTTTTGGTGGTAACAACACATTTGTGTTAGTTGTCGTTCTGTTTATTTTGCTAATCATTATTGGTTGCAGCTGTGGAAATTGGTAATCTAAATATAAAAAATTGTCCGGATTCCCGGGCAATTTTTTTTTGTTAATATCGAAAAAAATTTAAATAAGAATATTCAAATTTTTGTTATCATAGAAGAATAAAGAATTAGATTGACATCGACGATTGAATAGCTTATATATAAATCAGAATCTTTTAAAAAAATGGGTGGAATATCCAATTAAGTGGGTTGAATCGATGAAATTTGCTACGAGGCTATACGTTGGTTTTGCGATTATTATTGTAATGATGTCCATTTTACTTTTGGCTAATATTAATATTCAAAGTAGGCAGTCAGAAGAAATTAAGGAGCTTGTTAAAGAAAATTATCAAAAAATAAAGCTACTTAATGAAGTTCGTGAAGATGTCTTTTTTGTTCATGCTGATTTAGAAGGGGGATACACGTCCGCGACTGACAATAACTTGAAATCTACAAACGAAATTCTAAACGATATTCATTATAATATTAATACACTAATTGAAATGAGCTCAGAAACGAAAGAGAACCAAGAATTCACGCTTTTAAAAGTTCAGATAGAGGATTTCGAACAGACTGTTGAAAAGACAAATGAAGAAATCGCTAGGCTGGAAAATATTGAAGGATCTCTATATCTCGCTAGACAGGGACGGGATGTAATTCTATCCCATATTACTGTGTTAATAGAGAGTCAAGAGACTGTTATGGATAGAGTGATTGAAGAGGCTGAGCAGCGATTAAATGCGGCAGTCAATTCTGGGATTTTATCCATTGCTTTAGGCGTTATTCTTGGAATAGCTTTGTCTTTTTGGTCCATTAGAACGATCACCATCCGGTTAAATAAACTTAAGGAAGTTATGAAAAGTGTGGAGTACGGGGATAAAGAACTACCGCGTATTACGGTAACAAGGAATGATGAAATTGGTGAAATTGCAAATGTTTATAACGAAATGGCGTTGTCGTTAGAGACACACCAACGTAAAGAGCGTATTTATAAAGAAAATATTGAACAACAAAATTCGATAAAAACAATGCTAAGTGAGCTATCCATCCTATCTCAAGGTATCTATGATCTAAAAAGTCTTGGACAGGAATATATTCAAGCAATCATTCCAGAAGTAAATGCAAACTATGGCGTGATTTACTTGAAAATTGAAAAAGGTAAAAATTCTTATTTAAACAAGCTAGCCTCTTATGCAAACGATCGTGCAAAGGAGAAAATAGAAATAGGTGAAGGCTTGGTAGGGCAATGTTTCCAAGATGGCAAGGCGATAAGACTCAGCGATATTCCAGATGATTCGATAAGAATCTCCTCAGGGTTATGGGAGTCGCCCCCCCGAAGTATTCTTATCCTCCCGATTAAGCTAGACGGCGAGGTACTGGCCGTTATAGAGCTTGCTAGCCTACATGTTTTTTCGGACTCACATGAAAGCTTTTTGCAGCAGACAAGCGAGCAATTGGCGAGCATTATCAATCGAATTCAGAAGCAAATGCAGGTGAAACAGCTTTTAGATGAAACAAAAACCTTAAATGATGAGCTTCAGAATCAGTCAGAAGAATTGCAGTTACAGCAGGAAGAACTAAAAACAATGAACGAAGAACTTGAGTCTCAATATAAGCAGTCGGAAAAACGCTCAAGTGATTTGCAGCAAGCAAAAGCAGCGCTTGAAGAGAAAACGAAGCAGGTATTACTTAGTTCGCAATATAAATCTGAATTTCTGGCAAATATGTCTCATGAACTTAGAACGCCGTTAAATAGTTTATTAATTTTGGCTCAAATCCTTGTTGAGAATAAAGATGGAAATCTAACAAATAAACAAATGGAATACGCCAATACAATTTACACATCAGGAAAGGATCTTCTGGATTTAATCAACGATATCTTAGATTTATCGAAAATTGAATCTGGTAAGCTCGATTTTCATGTTGGCGAGTTTGATATAGCAGGAGTTGTTTCTTTTGTCAAAAACCAATTTAGTGCGATAGCTGAACAAAAGGGAATCCACTTTGATGTACATATTGATGAGAATGTTCCAGCTATCCTTTACTCAGATGAACAAAAAATCTATCAAGTGTTAAAGAATTTGATGTCAAATGCATTAAAATTTACTGAAAAGGGGAGTGTCCAATTAAGGGTATATAAACCGAATCCTGAAATCAGCCGAAATGAACAGGAGAGTATTGCCTTTGCTGTTTGTGATACAGGTATTGGAATATCTAAGGAGAAACAAGCCTTAATCTTTGAGGCGTTTCAGCAGGCAGATGGGACAACCAGTCGAAAGTTTGGTGGTACAGGGCTTGGACTTTCTATTAGTAAAGGAATGGCTGACCTAATAGGTGGATCAATAATGGTTGAGAGTGAGGATGGGAAAGGGAGTACTTTTACTTTCTATGTACCTATTAATCTCAATGATTGTGTTCAAACAAAGCGCGAAGTTGCTGTCACTAATGACGAGACTTATTCATCGAATACCAATGCACCTTCATCTGATGACCTTTTTATTCAGGAAGCTACAAGTGAAGGACAAGAGGATATCCTTACCGGGAAACATGTTCTATTGGTAGATGATGATATGAGAAATGTATTCGCATTGACAACAGTGTTAGAGGAAGTTGGTATTAATGTGTGGTTCGCTGAAAATGGTAGAGAATCTTTGGAGACTTTGGAGGAGAAACCAGAAATTGATTTAATTCTTATGGATATTATGATGCCAGAAATGGATGGTTATGAGGCGATAAAGCGAATTCGTTTATTAAACAAATATGAGCACTTACCGATTATTGCACTTACGGCAAAAGCAATGAAAGATGATCGGGAAAAATGTTTGAAGGCCGGAGCATCAGATTATATTAGTAAGCCAGTAAAACTAGAGCAACTGCTCTCCCTATTGAAGGTATGGTTATACAAATAAGGAGGGAGGTTTCCGTCATTGATGGAATAGATAGCAAGGTAAATAATGTAGGACATCCACCTAATGGGGGGTTAGAAGAACTCGAAATTGAACTCTTGTTAGAAGGAATTTATCGGCAATATGGGTGTGATTTTCGCAATTATTCGTTTTCGTCGATTCAAAGAAGGATTTGGCATAGAATCAAAACCGAAAAACTTGAATCTATTACTGCTCTCCTAAATAGGGTTTTGCACGATCCTTTGATGATGGAAAAATTATATCTTGATTTTTCTATTAATGTCACAGAAATGTTTCGGGACCCAACATTCTTTAGGAGTATCAGACAAAAAGTATTGCCGCAGCTAAGGGATTTACCAAGTATTAGAATCTGGCATGCAGGATGCTCGACTGGCGAGGAAGCGTTCTCAATGGCCATTCTTTTACATGAAGAAGGCCTATTAGATAAAACGAGAATATATGCGACTGATATGAATAACCAGGTGCTTAAACAGGCTAAAAAAGGGTGTTTTCCACTCCAAAAGATGAAAGGATACACAAGTAATTATGTTCATTCTGATGGAATAAACGATTTTTCAGAATATTATTTCGTTTGGGAGAATCAAGCGGTTTTCAATCCTGCGCTATCAAAGAATATTGTATTTGCTCAACATAATCTGGTTACGGACGGTTCGTTCAATGAATTTCATCTAATTGTATGTAGAAATGTGCTCATCTACTTTAATCGAGAGCTACAGTCAAGAGTCCATCAATTGTTTCTTGATAGTTTGGCTTTTGACGGGTTCTTGGCTTTAGGAAACCGAGAAGGGTTATCTTTTCCGAGTAATGAACTGTGTTATCAATCTTTTGATGATGATGAAAGAATTTATCGTAGAATGAGAGGAGGGAAGTAAGAAAATGGATAATCGTATTGTCAATATTTTATTAGTAGATGACTGGGAAGAAAATTTACTAGCTTTAGAAGCAGTTCTCACCTCTCCAAGCTATCGTCTAATAAAGGCACATTCAGGTGATGAGGCATTAAAGTGGGTTTTAAGAGAGGAATTTGCGGTTATAATTATGGATGTTCAAATGCCTGGTTTGAACGGATTTGACACTGCAAAAATGATCAGAAAAAGAGAGAAAACCAAGGATGTTCCAATTATCTTTGTGACCGCATTAAGCCAAACAACTGAAAATGTGATGCAAGGATATTCAGTAGGAGCAATTGACTATATTATTAAACCATTTAATCCTAATATTCTAAAATGCAAGGTGGATGGTTTTGTTTCATTGTTTTTAAACCAGAAAAAAGTTGAAGAACAAGCGAAAATTATTGCTTTGCGAACAAAGGAGCTGGAGGAGGCAAATCAAGCATTGAAGAAGAATGAGGAAATGCTTGAAGCCCTTGTGTCACAAAGAACCAATGAAATAATTAATATGAATCAGAAGCTTCTAGAGAGTGAAGAAAAGTATCGTAGGCTGGTTGAAGAGTCTCCAGAGGCGATTATTTTAACCAAGGATAACGATGATAAACCTACTTTTATCAACCAAACTGGTGTCTTGCTATTAAAGGCAAGCTCAAAAGAAGAGGTTCAAAATCGCTCATTATTTGAGTTTATCCACCCCGATGATCATGAGAAAGTAAGAAGGATATTATTGGATTATAAAGGAGAGTATCATACATACGAGTGCAGGATTATTTGCGTGAATGGGGAAATCATCCATGTAGAAGTAAAAAGCATTCCATTTGATTATTATGGTGATCCTGGCCTACATATTTTGGTGAGAGATATTACTGAGTTGAAACAAAGCCGAGAATATATGCACCAAACGGAGAAACTAACAGTTGTGGGTGAACTAGCAGCCGGTATAGCCCATGAAATTCGTAATCCTTTGACTAGTTTGAAAGGGTTTACTCAATTACTGGGTGATAAGATCGATTCTAATCAGGATTATATGAACATTATGATTACTGAAATAGAACGGATTAATACCATTGTGAGTGAGCTTTTGTTATTGGCAAAACCAAGAAAATTAGACTTCAAAGAACTAGAGATTAGCACGGTCCTAAAAAAAGTAATTACATTAATGGAAGCCCAAGCAAATCTTTATGGAGTTACAATTAAGTATAATCAGTGTGAGGATATCCCTGCTTATATTATTCATGGGGAAGAAAACAAACTTAAACAAGTATTTATAAACCTTTTAAAGAATGCGATTGAGGCAATGCAAGAAGGTGGTGAAATCACCATTTCACTTCAACAAATTGAAAATGACGTAGAGATTAAGATTGTCGATGGTGGCAGTGGAATCTCTCCTGAGCTTTTGGCCAAAGTAGGCCAACCATTCTTTACAACAAAAGAAAAAGGGACTGGCTTAGGATTGATGGTCTGTTACAGCATTATTGAGAGCCATCAAGGTAAAATGGGAATCGATAGTATAAGTGGGCAAGGAACAACGGTTTCTATTAGGTTGCCAGATCGATTGGTTCCTTGAGGAGGCCATTAGCTTAAGGATGTGGATTTACTTCTAAAAGG
>Ga0180215_1002344_pt1 | contig 19259 bp, 21 predicted proteins | sample eDN3rd37CBELigBY_FD_128871 | JGI IMG/M metagenome (GOLD analysis project Ga0180215, IMG submission 128871) | Enriched backyard soil microbial communities from Emeryville, California, USA - eDNA 3rd pass 37_C BE-Lig BY (version 2) (version 2) | ecosystem: Environmental > Terrestrial > Soil >... | reverse complement strand
GATTAGAAACGAGGAGGCAAAAAAGCCTGCTCGTTTTTCGCTTTTTTCATCATTATTCTTTCTCTATTAAAAGATTGTTAATAATTTAGTCATATTTTCAACTTAAGATGTAATCAAGCAAATAAATAAGCAAATGGCATTCATAGTAGAGAGCAGGATAAGGAGGTAATAATCATGGATAATTACAATGAACAGATGCAAAGGTTGATAGAAAAAGAGAACAGACAACGTAAACAGGGAAGATCAAAACTAAGAGGTTTTATAAATACTGTTGCAGGAGGAATTATTGGTTCAGTTCTCACAATATCCATTCTTCCGCACACCCATGATATAGAGAATTTCTATTCAACAGTTGAGAAACAAGTAGCGAAGCTTTCAGAGCAAGCCGATGAAGGTGCATCTCCATCTGGTGCGATTACAGTACAAAAAACAGCAGCAAAAAATAATACATCATCAACCTCTTCGTCCATTGCAGATATGGTGGAAGAGGCATCAAAATCAATTGTTGGCATTGTGAATATGCAGACCCAAACGCAAAATTTTCGCTTTCCATCTGATAATCTCAATGATTCGGGTACGGTGGAAAGCGGTTCTGGGACAGGGGTTATTTATAAAATTAGCGGCAACAATGCCTTTATTGTAACAAATAATCATGTGATTGAAGGAGCAGATGAAATTGAAATTACAGTTGAAGGAGGAGAGAAAACAACCGCTGAACTGATTGGGGCAGATCCGTTGACAGATATAGCCGTTTTAAAAATCGATTCTAAATATGCATCGGCTTCATTAGACTTCGGAGATTCTAGCGCATTGCGTGCAGGTGACACAGTACTAGCAATTGGCAACCCGCTTGGTCTGGATTTATCCAATACCGTAACACAGGGAATCGTCAGCGCAGTGGACAGAACGGTTTCTGTATCAACCTCAGCAGGGAATTGGGATTTAAATGTGATTCAAACAGATGCAGCCATAAATCCAGGGAATAGTGGGGGTGCTTTAGTTAATACGTCAGGACAGGTTATTGGAATGAATAGTTTAAAAATCGCAGAAGATGGTGTCGAAGGTCTGGGCTTCGCTATTCCTAGTAATGATCTTGTCCCGATTATTAATGAAATTATGGAAACTGGACAGGTAGAACGACCGTATATTGGGGTCGGTTTAGCAAGTCTTGAAGAAGTCCCACAGATGTATACTCAGAATTTACCTGATGATTTAAAAGGTGGAGCCATGGTCACAACTATTGACTCTGGCTCGGCAGCAGCTAAAGCAGGACTTCAAGTACAGGATGTTATTGTTTCTATTAATGATTCAAAAGTAACAAACTCTAATGATTTAAGAAAATATTTATATAGTGAACTTGAAATAGGAGAAAAAGTGTCTTTAAGCATTTATCGCGGAAGTGAGCTGCTAAAAATTGAACTAACACTGACAAGTAAACGTTCTAATTAATCCGCTTCCGTATTTTTGTGAAAGGAGGTGATAAGATTTGCGGAAGCTATTTAGTTGGATTTTAATTCTATCAGCCATTGTGACAGTTTTTATATTAGGGTATAGATCTGCAGCATGGATACCTATGGCAGAAAGGTGGTTTTATACTTTTTTATATGGAGAAAATTGGCAAATATTCCGTTCTTATATTGATTTAGGAATGTCTATTGCCAGAGTAATAGGAAAGGCAGTCCTAATTCTAATTGGTTTGCATTTATGGAGACAATCCAAACATATTGGCAAATGGGTGGGAGCGGGTCTTATTTTAATTATAAGCTTGTCATTTGTGCCCAATATCCTTGCTATACCAATAATCATAATAACTGTATTTATTGGATATGCAATTCACAAAATAAATCGTAAAAAAAGAAAACAAAACATACAAAGCGAATTTGCCCTGCAAGAGGACAGGCAAGATTATGCTGCTATTTTAGAGAAATGGGACAACACAGTTCGTTAAAGGAGGAAACTAAGATTATGGGGATTTTTAAAAGAATAAAGGATATGGCTTCCGCTGATATTCATAATAGATTAGACAAAATAGAGGATCCAATCGGAATGATGAAGCAATACTTAAATGAACTAGAAAAAGACATTCAAAAAGGGAAAAATACTTTGTCTCAGCAATTATTCGTTGTGAAAAAATATGAAGCATTAATTGCTGAAACAAATGAAACCATTGACAAAAGAGCGAATCAGGCGGAGCTTGCTATCAGTCAAAATGAAGATGACATGGCGAAAATGTTTATTGAAGAAAGGATTAATCAGGAGAATAAATTAGCACTCTATCAAACTCAATTAGATACAGTAAAAAAACAAACGGAAGATGTAATACAGCAGATAGAACATCTTCAGGAAAAATATGAAGAGTTGAAGAACCGTAGATTAATACTTATATCAAGAGCTACAGCTGCAAAAGCAGCATCTCATTTTAGCCCATCTATTATCCCGCTTAACTCTGACAATACTTTAAAAGGATTTTCTCGCGCAGAAGATAAGATTCTCGAGATGGAAGCTAAAGCTTCAACGAATCAATATTTTATAAAATCCTCATCTGTCGATTATACTAAAAATGTACCTAGTTTATTAGATGCACAAGTGGAGGAAGAGTTAGCTAAGCTAAAAGAAGGCTTAGTGAAAAAGGCTTAAGTTTGAGAAGGGAAATTGATATGAAAGGGAGCATGTTTTGCTTCCTTTTTTGCTGTTTAATGTAAGAGCCAAGAAATAATAGAAGATAGTTGATTCTTTATGGATTTCCATTTAAGTTTGTTACATAGAAAATATTTGTGCGTTTTAGGAGATGGAGTAGATGAAAATTTTAGTCATTGAAGATAATGAAAGTGTTGCTTCGATGTTAGAGATGTTTTTTATAAAAGAAGGAATTGAAGGTGAGTTTATTGCAGATGGATTAGAAGGTTATAATCGGTATAGATTAGGCGAATGGGATGCTTTAATCATTGATTGGATGCTGCCTAGTATGGATGGAATGACGATTTGCCGAAAGATTAGGGAAGAGAAAAGTTCAGTACCTATTATTATGCTAACAGCAAAAGACAGTGAATCAGATCAAGTATTAGGTCTTGAAATGGGAGCGGATGATTATGTGACAAAGCCCTTCAGCCCGTTGGCATTAATGGCGAGAATCAAAGCCGTAACCCGTCGTTATCGCTCTAACCATCAAGAAACTATTGATAATGGTACGATAAAAACAAAGCATTTTGAAATTAACAAAGATACGAGAGAAGTCATTCTTAATGGAGAGCTCATTCCAAACTTAACACCGAAGGAATTTGATCTTTTATATTATTTTGCTCAGCATCCGAAACAGGTTTTTTCTAGAGAACAGCTGCTCGAACATGTTTGGGGTTATGAGTTCTATGGCGATGAGCGTACGGTGGACGTGCATATAAAGAGATTGCGCAAAAAAGTCGGTACATCTAATCAGCCATTTTTTCATACTGTGTGGGGGGTCGGTTATAAGTTCGATGAGGTCATGACGTCCAATGAAAATTAAGTATATCTATCAACAAATCATAAGCCATATCAGCATACTTGTTGTTGCTTTCTTAGTATTAAGTATATTGTTTACTCATTATGTTGAAACGCTTGTCTATACTAATAAAGCTGATGAGTTAACAGAGTATGGTGAAAATATCATATACGATCTTGAGCGGAGTCGGGATGGCGGGGAACAGGTATTAGACGAATATAATCATGTGTTAAGCGGCAGAAACATTCAATATATGATTTTTAATGAAAGTCGCAGAATTGTGTATCCAACCGGTGGCCGGATCCTTTTGAAAGATGAAGAGTGGAATAAAATAAGGTCAGGACAGGCTGTCACTGTCAAACAAGAAAGAAATCGATTTGAACAAGCGGTTACGTTTGTTCTTTTACCTTATTTTCAACACGGTTCGTTTATTGGCGGGATATTGCTTACCTCTCCTATTAGTGGCTCGAGAGAAATGATTTCACAAATTAATCAATATTTATGGTATGCCGTATTAGCTGCGCTTATTGTGGCCATTATTCTAAGTTGGGTATTGTCAAAGGTCCATGTGAACCGAATCAAGAGGCTTCAAGAGGCAACCTCGATGGTTTCGGCAGGAGATTACAGTATCAAACTTCCTGCTTCTAATTTTGATGAAATTGGTGAACTAGCAGAGGATTTTAATGAAATGGTGCAAAAGCTGCATGAATCAAATGAAGAGATTGAAAGTCTGGAAAATAGACGCCGGCAATTTATGGCTGACGTTTCCCATGAGCTTCGTACACCCTTAACAACGATTAACGGTGTCATTCAAGGTTTAAAAAATAATATGATACCTGATGAGGAGAAAGAAAAAAGCATAAGCTTAGTCAGTAAGGAAACCAATCGTTTAATCCGGCTTGTGAATGAAAATCTTGATTATGAAAAAATTCGTTCCAATCAAGTAAAACTGATAAAAAACGAAATAGAGCTTGTGGAAGTGCTAGAGATTATTAAAGATCAATTAGACCTATTAGCAGAAACGAAACAGAATGAAATAAGAGTTGACGTTGAAGAAAATGTGATGATTTATGCAGATTATGACCGACTCATTCAGATTTTGATTAATATTGCAAAGAATAGCATTCAATTCACAGAAAACGGTATCATTACATTAAGGGGCCGGGCTGGTTATGAAGAAACGATAATTGAAATTGAAGATACCGGAATTGGAATCGACCCAGAGGATGTAGAGAATATTTGGCGCCGGTTTTATAAAGCAGATTTGTCAAGAACGACCAATCCCTACGGTGAATTTGGGCTTGGCCTATCGATTGTCAAAAAACTTGTGCAGCTCCACAACGGAGAGATTAATGTTGTTAGTGAAAAAGAGAGGGGAACGAAATTTATCATTCGGTTTCCTAAGAATCATTTGGAAAAATAATTGAACTAGTTACAAATAAAAAACTGCATGACAGCGTACATGCAGTTTTTTTTGTTTGTCTTTTAAATAATTATATTTATTACTGAAATATTCCTATGCCATTCAAACTTTGTTAATAATTTAGTCATAACTTCCTTTTATGATAAAGACAAGCTTAATGAAGGAGGTGTCTAAATTGAAAAGAGCATGGAAATTGGTTTTATATATTCTTCCTATACTATCTGTGATGCTGTTGATTGGATTTAGTGGTGATCATAGTGTCGCTGCTCATTCCTTTCAACATGGAGGGAATTTGCACCGCGGAGCATTTGGGCCAGTTCATGGTTCCCAATTTATCATTGTAAAGCAAGAGGCCCCTTTTATGGGATTGGGATGGTTGGTTTCCACTAGCAAAATACTATTGATTACAGTAGGGGGATTGATGTTAGGCTTAATGAAGAACAAGAGTATAAAAATGGCAGGAGCCATCCTTCTTTCACTAGGTATTCTTTGGCTGTTGCCCGATATTCTTGCTATACCTATTATCATCTTCATCTTCTATTCCATTTATAAAAGATTAAAATCTGAAACTTCATTTAGAGAAGAATTCACTCTGGAAGAAATAGCTGCTGATCGCTATTATTCTAGTCTGAATGCTTCTAAGGATTACCTTGATGAGTGGGAAAGGACAATTCGTAAGGAGGATAAATAAAAAATGGGAATCTATAAGAGGATAAAAGATATTGCAGCAGCCGACATAAACGATGCACTTGATAAATGGGAAGACCCAGTCAGTATGCTTAAGCAATATTTGCGTGAGCTTCAAAACGAGATTGATAAAGCACATGATGCATTAGCCAAACAACTTTATATCGAAAATAAATATGAAAAAATGATAGAGGAAACCGTACAGATTATCGTAAAGAGAAATCGCCAAACAGAGCTTGCCGTTGAAAAGAATGAGGACGATATTGCGAAGTTAGCGATTGCAGACCGAATCAAACAGGAAGAAAAATTACTTGTGTACCAACAACAGTATGCATCCATCCAAAGCCAAACTCAACTGTTTTGTGAGCAACTTGAAAAATTAAAAGAAAAATATGAAGAGCTGCAAAATAGAAGGCTCGTTCTTATGTCACGAGCAAACGTGGCCAAAATTTCAAGTGAAATAGGAAAAACGCTGATGACGAATACACCTGAAAAAGCAGCAAGAGGATTTGCTAGAATGGAAGATCGTATTCTACAGTATGAAGCAAGGGCTCAAGCTTATAACCATTTGGCTAACACATCACGCCTAGCACCATTACACAAACTAGATACCATGTTTGATGTTGAAGTAGAAAAAGAACTTGAAAGAGTAAAAAACAAAAAACTGACATAACGAAATAAAGAGAATAATTTATTCAGGCTATGGAAAATGTGGTGACTGCCAAATTTTCCATAGCTTTTTGGTTTAACGAACGTATATATGTCCTTTTTAATATTTCGACATATACTAGTAGATATTTGACTCATCTAAGCGATATGGTCATGAAACGGACTTTTCACACGGATGAGTATCTGGCATAAGAACCCTGTTTACTACTCGCACATGATAGAAAAAGAATTTCTATGTCGATTTAATGAGTTGGAAATATATAAATGATTGCTTTTAATAGCCCTTTCAAATTTTGTTAATAGTTTGTTCATATATTTTCGATAAGATAGGTTCAAGTTTAGAAACAAGAATACATGGAGGTTATTCGTTTTGAAAAAATTACTTAATAAAAAATCATTAGTAGCAATTGCCGGTATGGCATTGATTATCTTATTTGTTGTCTTTGGGGCAGTATTTTCCAAAAAAGAAGTGGTTGCAAGTGTTGAAGGAAACCCGATAACACAAGATGAATTATATGATGTAATGGTAAAACAATACGGAACAAACACAATCAGTTATTTAATCGATAACAAGATTGTTGAGCATGAGGCTGAGAAGGAAAAAATTACGATATCTGATAAAGAAATTGATGAAGAAATGCAAACGTATATAGATGCTAACGGTGGAGAAAAACAATTCCATGCTGCTCTAGAGCAATCAGGTGTTACAAAAGCTGATATTAAGTCTGAAATCGTCAATTATTTAAAGATTGTTAAGCTTCTAGAATCAAATATTAATATTACTGATGAAGAAATAAAAAGCTATTTTGAAGAGAATAAAGAATCATATAATGAACCGGAGCAGGTTGAAGCAAGTCATATTCTTGTTGATGATGAATCGACTGCCAATCAAGTAAAAGAAAAGCTTTCAGCAGGAGAGGATTTCGCTGAATTAGCGAAGGAATATTCCACAGATACCTCTAATGCAGAAAATGGAGGCGAACTAGGATACTTTTCAAAAGGAGAAATGGCAGAGGAATTTGAGGAAGCAGCCTTTTCGATGAATAAGGGGGATATAAGCGAGCCTGTTCAAACAAGCTATGGATTTCATATTATAAAAGTGACTGGTAAAAAAGCAGCAAAAGAAGCGGAATTAAAGGATTATAAAGATGAAATCAAGCAAACTTTATTTGATCAAAAGCTGCAAACAGAGTATAGTACGTGGATTACCGAAAAAAGAGAAAAGCTTGACATCGAAAATACATTATTAAATGAAGAGTAGAATGAATGAGAGAAAAGGTTTCGCTTTTCTCTCATTTTTATTGTCTGTTCATCATGTTTTCATCTTTTTTGGGCAATCTAACATTTGTAAACAAAACCAAATTTTAGGAGGATTTTATAAATGAAAAAGATATTGATGTTGTTAATCTTAACCTTAGCCTGTGGTGTAATACTAGGAAATCATTATGTCGATGCCGTGGAAAACACAGAAGACACGAATCTCAATCATCAAGCAAATCATAAAGCTAAGTTTAAGCACAATAGTGAGTTTATTAAAAAGCGTGCAGAAGAGCTGGGAATTAATACAGAGGGAAAAGATATAGAAACTATCGTAAAGGAAATTAAGGCAGTTTATTTAGTGAAACAGGCACAAGCTTTGGGCATAGATGTAAAAGGGAAAGAAATGGACGTTTTAGAAAAAGAAGTGAGGGAAGTGTTTATCAAAAAGAAGGCAAAAGAACTTGGGATTGTAACAGAAGGAAAAGAGCTTCAGCAATTGGCACAGGAAGTAAGGGAAACCATCATAAAGAGTAAAGCGAAGGAACTCGGAATATCGGTTGAAGGAAAGAAGTTTTCTGATTTATCTCGTGAAGTTCATGAAGCTTCGATAAAAAAAGAAGCGAATGAGTTGGGCATCACTATAGAAGGGAAAACGCTACATCAACTTGCCCATGAAGTCCGGGAAAAGAGAATTCTTGAGGGTGCAAAACAATTAGGAATTAAGACAGAAGGAAAAACGACACGCCAAATAGTAGAAGAAATCTTTACTAATCACCGTGACGAAGCTGTAAAATTAAAATTGTTTCCTTTTCATGAAGAACGATATTTAAAGCTAGATGGTAATAGATAATTAGGATAATGAAATGAGTATTAGAATGAATGGTAAAGGGGAGATTCTTTTAAGAAATTTTTTTGCATTAAACCAACAATGTGGAATTATCCTTGTCTCCCTTCCGTTTCTATAGTAATATTTAATGTAGAACGAGCCGCTTATAGGATATGAAGTGAATGACTTCTTTTAATTGCTTCATACGGAATGAAAATATTTATTTCGTTGAAGTTTTGGTTCTCGTATGGAGGGGAAAATTGTTGCCGACACCTAGTATGGAAGATTATATAGAACAAATTTATCTTTTAACAGAAAAAAAAGGTTTTGCACGAGTAGCTGATATTGCTGAAAATTTATCCGTGCATCCTTCTTCCGTAACAAAAATGGTGCAGAAGCTGGATAAGGATAATTATCTTACTTATGAGAAATACAGAGGATTTAGTCTGACATCTAAAGGAAAGAAAGTAGGTCAGCGTTTAGTCTATCGTCATGAACTTCTCGAACAGTTTTTACGCGTTATTGGTGTAAAAGAAGAAATCATCTATGAGGATGTAGAAGGTATAGAACATCACTTAAGCTGGGAGTCTATTGATCGAATTGTTGATTTGGTTCAATATTTTGAAGAAGATGAAAAGCGAATTGAAGAGTTAAGAAAAATACAATTAAAAAATGAAGAACATCAGCAGTAGCTCGAAAAATCCACCTCAATTAAGGTGGATTTATTGATTCTAAGAATTTCACTTAAAATAACGGATATTCATCAAAAGAACTAATCATTCCGGGAGTTAAGTAGCTGCTTCCATCATGACCTTCTTTAATATTAACTCCATCAATAATTCCTTCTTCTGCTTCCTGTAAAGCTTTACGATAGGAAATAACTCTTCCTGTTGACGTTTGGAAACTAATGATTTCACCGAAATGATTACGCTGAATCGCCACTAATTGTTCAGTCATGATTCTCCTCCAGTCCAATTTGTTTTTCCTATTACATTATTTTGGTCGAAATATTCATTTTTCATTCAAAAAAGGGTGAACAGAAGAGTAACAGAATGTCTATTATCTTTAGGTGAGAGGACTACCATCCTCTAGGAATGTGAAGGGCGTAGCCTAGTGAGTAGGTGAGAGTATTCATATATTACAATTACTCGTCTCATGACCTGCTTATTCCTTCTTTTATCATTTTTTATTAAAAAAGATAAAAGGTGAAATAAAAAAGCCCCAAGAAAAATACATGGTTCTTGGGACATTTTAATGTAAAACATAGTTATTCCTTTTTCTTTTCTTCATCTTGTTGTTTTTTCAGTGCAAGAAGAACATCCTCCATATCAATTTTTCCATCACCGTTCACATCGGGAATGTTTTTAACAGAACCTGCTTGTGCTACAGCTGACTTTGGTTTTAGAACAAAGGTAAATAGCATTAAGAAAATGATTACTAGAGCGGCTACACCGTCAATAATATAAAACAATAATTTATACTTGGACCAAAGAGTTTTACTTTCATCCGTCTTTTTCTCAGAATTCGTAATATATTGCTTGACTTCTGAATGGTTAGGGTAAATTCTTGCAACCGCTTCAAATTTTTCTAAAGCATCTTTGTAATATCCACCCCAATAAAGTTCTAAACCTTCTTTAAAAAGTTTATCTGTACTGCTCCTTGTATTTTTGGCACCTGCCTGATTGACAAATTCCTTAACGGTATTAACTGGAACAGCAAAATTAAAGCCTTGTACTTCGGGACCAAAGGTTAATAGTCCTATGATTTCACCTTTGTCATTAATGACCGGTCCACCGCTGTTACCATGTGTTGCCGCAGCATCTATTTGGATAACAGGACTGCCGCCTTGCTGAAGTGATTTGGAGGTAGCAGTAATTTGGCCAGCATTCATCGAGGACTCCAAAGCTGAATCAGGTGACAGCAGTTCTGAGTCAGCTGCTCCAGGGTAGCCGATTACCCAAATATTATTTTGATCTTCAATTGTTTCTGAGTCTCCTAGCTTTAGTGTAGGGAGGTTCTTTCCTTCAATTTTTAGCACTGCTACATCCTTTCCTTCATTAAAAGGAGCACCATAGCTCTTTACTTCGCCATCAAGAATGTCTCCGCCAGGTAAAACAACCTTTTGTACTTTTGTAACAGTTGTGTATTCAAGGTAAGTCCATAAATATTCATAGGCAATGCTATAATCCTCTTGATAATAATCTGCGATAATAGCAGCCAGCTGTTCCAATCCTGCTGTTGCAATATCGACGTCCTCCATTTGAGATGTTTCTACCACATGGGCGTTAGTCACAACATATCCGTTAGGACTGATGATGGCACCAGATCCAGAACCGCCGACAATGGTTTGATAATTTAATTGCTGTAGAATAGCATCAACTTCAAAGCCTACATCCGTGTAGTAATCGTAAAATTGCCAATCTACAATAGCGTAATCAATGATTCGAACAACGGCTGGTTTGGAGTATTCCGATAATTTTTGAGCTTGAGAGATTTTCGAAGTGTCAGGTTTAATATTAAGTAAGAAGAAGGAAGTTACAATTACTGCAATAAGAATAATACTAATCGGTACAGTAATAAATGCCCTTTTTTTCATTATACTCACCTCATTAGAAGAATAATGGGGACTAATAATCAAATTTAATATATTCAATAAGTATGATAAATAAATTTTGTACACTTAAATAAATAAGCATAGATGGATAAGAGGAGTCATCAAGTCTATTTTGAATGAAAGCAAATAGGAAACATAAAGGAATCGGAATCTGAACGAAGAATATATAAGAATGATAAGTATAACTAGTGGTAAATGAAAATACCTCGTGAAAGGACGGGATTGTATGGAGAGGTACTCGATTCAAGAATTCGTTCATGAAACAATGCAACAGGATAAAGGTGAAGGTCTTTTTGAACTAGAAACAGCAAGGTTATTGGAGATTAATTTAACAGATAAAATATGGACAAAAGCAGGTGCGATGGTTTCTTACCGGGGGAATATTAAATTTGAAAGAGAAGGCGTCTTTGAGCATGGATTAGGGAAAATGTTTAAAAAAACACTAACGGGTGAAGGAACTCCATTAATGAAGGCAACAGGTCAGGGGAAACTGTATGTAGCCGATCAGGGGAAGAAAATTTCCATTCTACAATTACAGGGGGAGTCTTTATTTGTAAATGGAAATGATCTTTTGGCTTTCGAACCAACCATTGAATGGGATATTAAATTAATGAAGAAAATAGCTGGCATGTTGTCAGGTGGGTTATTTAATGTAAAGTTAGAAGGGGAAGGTTTGGTAGCGATTACCTCACATTACGAACCGCTGACATTACTGGTTACTCCTGATAATCCAGTTTTTACAGACCCTAATGCAACAGTAGCTTGGTCTGGCAGTCTGCAGCATGAATTTGTTACGGATATTTCCTTTAAAACCTTCATTGGCAGGGGAAGCGGTGAGTCCATACAAATGAAATTTTCCGGTAATGGCTTTGTGGTCATTCAGCCATTTGAAGAGGTATATTTTAAGCAGACTAATTCTATGGGCTAATAATTAATAGAAGAAAAAGGAACCCTTGATTTCATAAAATCATTAGAATCAAGGGTTCCTTTTTCTTATTTATCCCACTCTTAACGGGCAGTAAGACCCCCACCTCAAGATTCTGAGTATACAAAAGAAGGTAGGTGGGAATCAAATGCCCGTAAAGGTCCATTCGTGGAATCACAGACTAAGAACGCCACATTTGTGGCAACGTCTGTGTGACCCACATCCTGTGGGCCTCAACTAACCATCAGTGGGGGATGAAGGAAACCCCCATTGATGGAAGTTTCACTTTATGGCTGCTTATTAACTCCTTACCTTTTCAATTCCATTCATATGGCGTTTGTTGGTAAACATAGTAATTAAGCCAATTTGAAAATAAGAGATGTGCATGGGATCGCCAGCGATTTAACGGTTGTTTCTCAGGGTTATTATCTGGAAAATAGTTCTCCGGAATTTTAATCTCAATTCCTCGACTTAAGTCACGACTATATTCCTCAGCTAATGTTTGGGCATCATACTCTAAATGGCCCGTAACCATTATTTGCTTGCCGCCGTTTGCACACATAATAAATGGACCTGCTTCAGGAGAGGAGGATAAGATTTTTATTTCAGAGCAATTTTTTAAATCCTCAATCGCCACATCAGTATATCTTGAATGAGGAGCAACAAACTCATCATCAAAGCCGCGTAACAATTTTTCCGAATGATCATTGATTATATGTGAGTAGATTCCTGAACACTTTTCCGGTAGTTCAAATTTATCAATATCAAAATGATAAAATAATGCTGCCTGGGCTCCCCAGCAAATATGAAGGGTGGATGTCACATTGGTTTTGGTCCATTTCATAATCTCAACTAGTTCATCCCAGTATTCAACATTTTCAAACGGCATCATTTCAACAGGAGCTCCAGTAATAATCATCCCGTCAAATTTACGTTCTTTGATTGTAGCAAATGTAGTGTAGAACTGCTCTAAATGCAATGGGCTAGTATGTTTAGATTCATATGTTGCTGTTTTGAGAAACGAAATATTAACCTGCAAAGGAGTATTTCCAAGCAGTCTAAGCAATTGTGCTTCAGTTTTTTCTTTTTCCGGCATTAGGTTCAAAATGACTATATTTAAAGGACGGATATCTTGTTGATTGGCTCGCTCATCGTCCATGATAAAAATATTTTCGTTTTCAAGTATTTCCCGTGCTGGTAAAAGTTTAGGTAGTTTAATTGGCAAGGAATCATCCCTCTTTTCCTTTTTTTCAATAAATTCATTATAATAACCTTTAATCAATGTCGCAATCTTAAATCATTGGAGTAATACGAAATTTAGTAATTATCTAATAAATAAGGGGGTTTTTCATGTTTGATCCAACAGCATTTGAAAATATGAGAGTCGTGATGGAGGGAGGCTTCTATGACAGAGATTTAAATGGAGAAATTGCTATTGTAGATCGTAATGATTGTATAAACTCTGCAAAGCTGTCACGTACCTACGATCTTTCCTTTCAATTAGCTTTGTCAAATCGAAATGTGACCTGCAGGTTTTCCTTGCTGGCAGGTTTAGATAATTTAGCTGCCGAGTTGATACCATCCATTCGAGCCAATAACTTGGCAGGCTGTTTTGTAACCGTCGAATTTATCTTTGAGGATGTATACAAGAAGTCCTTGGTGTGCGAAATAGAAACGATATTAAATCAAATATGGGGTGAAACTAGAACGATTAAGGTGACTTTTTGTTCTGAACCTCTTTGTCCTGAACAAAAAGGGAAATATAAAGCAAAAATCTTATTCGATAGAATGATTACAGAAGACCAGATAGATGATTTAGCGGTGATGATGGATTACATGCTCTTGACAACTGAAAGAATAGAAAACGCTTTGTAAAATTCTTTGGTATGTATCCAATATACATATGAAATATTACACTGTGGTGGAAATAGAAGCAGGATATTGTTACTTTTATTACAGAAATTTGACAGAAAAAGGCTTAGTTATTGGAGGCTAAGCCTTTTAAAAATCGAAAAAGATGTCGAATAAAGTAGAAAATGAAATATAATTGTAATATTTCTATTACACAACTGACAAGATATGGTGCTATACTAGCGTTGTTGTAAAAATAGTCCAAGAGATTGATAAGGTTAGCAAATGATAATTGAAAAGTTAAAGCTGTTATACATAATTTTTGTACATAAAACATAGCGCATCACTTAGTTATTGGATTAATGTATAGGTTTGGCTGCAGAACGCAGGGAGGATTTTCGTGTTGAAAACAAAATTAGTTACTATTAGTACCACATTTATGCTTGGAATGGGAAGTTTACTTGCCGTACCGGCAGTAAAGGCAGATACAATTGATAGTATTAAAACAGAGATTTCTGAAGCACAAAAGGAACTTAGCAGCATTCAAACGCAAAAAGCAGACTTGGAAGCACAAATTGCGCGGATGGAGCAGGCTATTAAAGATAATAGTGTTAAAATTGAAGAAACAAATATTCAAATGGCTGAAACACAGGAGGAAGTTGACCGTTTAAATAGTGAAATATCTGTGATGGAACAAAGAATTGCAAGCCGTACCGAAATTTTAAAGGAACGTGCTGTTTCTTTCCAAGAGAATGGTGGAAATATCAGCTATATAGAAGTCATTCTTGGTTCTAAAAGTTTCAGTGATTTTATTGATAGAATTGGTGCCGTGGTTACAATAGTAGAAGCTGACCAAGGAATGATTCAGGATCATGCAAATGATAAAAAAGAATTAGAAGAAATGCAGGCATCTGTTGGGAAAAAATTGTCTGATTTAACTGCTCTTAAGACTGAGCTTGAAGGCATGCAAATGCAGACAGAAGAACAAAAAGCTCAAAATGAAGCATTAAAGGCTCAATTAGACTCCAAAGAGAGTGGTAAATTGGCAGATATCGCAAATTATCAGGAACAAATAGCAGAATTACAAGCTGCTGCTTTGGCTGCTGCAAATAGCAGTAGTGCTAGTGCTAGTGCTGCTCAGGGTAATGTGAATGCAGGAACAACAGTCAGTGCAGGAACAGCAGCTAGTACAGGCAGTGCCACTCCTGTCAGCGGTTCAGGAAGTCTTTCGACTGTTATTAATGCAGGCTACAAATATATTGGAAATTCTGTTTATGTATTTGGCGGCGGAAGAAATGCATCCGATATTGCCAATGGCCGTTTTGACTGTTCTGGATTTGTATCTTGGGCTTTTGCGCAGGCAGGTGTTAAAGTAGGTGCCAGTACGGAAGTTTTGAAAAGTACAGGTACACGAGTTTCTGCTAGTGAAATGCGTCCTGGTGATATGGTATTTTTTAATACGTATAAAACAGATGGACATGTCGGCATTTATATTGGCGGCGGGAAATTTATTGGTTCTCAAAGCTCAACAGGTGTAGCGATTGCCGATATGACTAGCGGTTATTGGGCTCAAACTTTTAACGGTCGTGTTATGAGAGTGATTAATTAATAGAATGATAGAAAAAAGCAGGGGTGTTTACTCCTGCTTTTTATTATCTGTTATAATAGATAGACTTGCACATATAATTATTCAATGAATGGAATGGTCCAAATGAAAACAATTTCGATTGAACATGTAACAAAAACATATGGTGAAAAAACGTTATTTCATGATATTTCTTTTACGATTACTGAAAAAGAGCGTATTGGCCTTATTGGTGTAAATGGAACTGGGAAGTCTTCGCTCCTTAAATTGATAGCTGGTATCGATCTTCCTGACGAAGGTGAATTTGTTTCCGCAAAAGATTATCAGATTTCTTATCTTGCTCAAGCCCCTGAATTAAATTCGGATTTAACCGTTTTGGAGCAAATTTTTGAAGGTGATGCACCTCTTTTCCGCTTGCTGAAAAATTATGAACTGACATTGATTCAATTAAATGAGCAGCCTGAGAGTCAAGCGATACAGGAAAGACTTTTTCAATTGCAAAAAGAAATGGATACTCTAAATGCGTGGGATGTAAGTACAAATGCAAAAACGATATTAACAAAGCTTGGTATTGAACAATTCAACCATAAAATCGGCGCCTTGTCAGGCGGTCAAAAAAAGCGTGTTGCTCTTGCCCAAGTATTAATTCAAAATCCTGATTTATTGATATTAGACGAGCCGACTAACCATCTTGATTTTGAAACAGTCAAATGGCTTGAAGATTATTTAAGCCGCTATCATGGTGCCATTCTTCTTGTTACACATGACCGTTATTTTCTTGATGCGGTAACCAATCGTATTTTTGAACTTGATGGCGGAAAGCTGTACAGCTATAAAGGAAATTATGCGGCTTTCCTAGAAGCGAAAGCAATCAGGGAAGAAAATGAAGCGGCGACCATTGATAAGCAAAAAAATCTGTTTAGACAGGAACTTGAATGGATTCGAAGAGGGGCAAAGGCACGGACGACAAAGCAAAAGGCAAGAATTCAGCGCTTTGAACAGCTTGATGAAGAGCTTTCAACAGTGAAATCAAGCGAGAAGCTTGACATCACACTGAAAGGAAGCAGGCTGGGCAAACAAGTGTTTGAATTGAAGGATGCTTCTAAACGATTTGCTGACCGGACTATTATGAATCATTTTAACCTGCTTGTGAAGCCTGGTGACCGTATAGGCATTATTGGTAAGAATGGAACGGGTAAATCCACACTCTTAAATATTTTAGCAGGCAAAATCCCGCTTGATTCAGGAGAGCGTATTATAGGTCAAACGGTAAAAGTGGCTTATTATACACAGGAAAGCGATGATATGGATGAAAATAAACGGATGATTGAATATTTAAATGAAACAGCCCAAGTAATCCATACAACAGATGGGAAGACAATATCCGCCTCTCAAATGCTTGAACGATTTCTCTTTCCTCCATATACACATGGCACACCCATTCGAAAGCTTTCAGGCGGAGAAAAGCGCAGATTGTATTTGTTAAAAATATTGATGCTTGAGCCGAATGTCCTTCTTCTTGATGAGCCGACAAATGATTTAGATACACAAACTTTAACTGTGTTAGAAGATTATTTAGATGATTTTTCCGGGGTTGTCATTACTGTTTCACATGATCGTTATTTTCTTGATAAAGTGGCAGAACAGCTGCTTGTGTTACAGGGTGAAGGAAATATAGATACCTTCTATGGTAATTACTCTGATTTCGTTGAAAAGCAGATAAAAAAGCCGGAAAAGAAACAAGAGGAGCTAAAGGAAGTAAAGGTTCAAGAAAAACCAAAGAAAAAGAAGATGTCATACAAGGAACAAAAAGAATTTGAAACCATTGAAGATGATATTGCCGCAGTGGAAACCAGATTAGAGGAAATCTCAGTTGAATTAAATAATACGGGGAGCGACTTTGAGAAAGCTCAACAACTCGCTAATGAGGAAACAGAATTAAATGAGAAATTAGAATATTTAATTGAAAGATGGACATATCTAACAGAATTAGCTGAACAAATATAGAGTATTAGTTCATAAACAGCTTGATACGAATGTGTCAGGCTGTTTATTTTTATCGCTATTTTTCCTGTGTTAGAATAAATATACTTAAAATGAAATGAATATGTTGTAAAGGATGATGAGATTGAAAATTAAATCAATCGAACCAACACCAAGCCCTAATACAATGAAGATTGTTCTTGATCAAGAATTACCGATGGGGAAAAGCAATAACTATAAAAAAGAACAAGCAGAAGGTGCACCAGGTGTTATTAAGGAAATTTTACAGATAGATGGAATAAAGGGTGTATACCATGTCGCAGACTTTTTAGCCGTAGAACGGAATGCCAAATTTGATTGGCAGGAGATTTTACAAAAGATTAGGCAGGCTTTTGGGGAAGAAGTGAAGGAATCAGCTGACCATACAAAGGTCAACGATCATTTTGGTGAAATTAAGGTTCAAGTTCAAATGTATAAAGGGATTCCGGTACAGGTGAAGCTGACGGACGGACAGGAAGAGAAACGATTTGGATTATCTGAACGATTTGTTGAGTCTGTCAAAAAGATACAGCTTCCAGGTGATAATTATATAAAGGAAAGAATATGGAAGGATTTCGGCAATCGTTATGGAAATATGGATCAGGTGGGGGAAACCGTCGTGGAAGAAATTCTGGCTGCGTATCCAATTGACCGTTTGCATAGGTTAGTAGAAATAGCCGTTAACCCAGAAAGTCAAAAGGCAAATCAGTTGCGCTTGAAAAGAAAGATACAGCTATCCGATTTTATTGTTGAGGATTGGAGAATCCGTTATCAATTATTAGAACAAATGGAGGATCCGACAATAGAAGATATTCCTGTTCTTGAAAGGGCCTTAATGGATGAAAAATCATCTATTAGAAGATTGGCTGTTGTTTATTTTGGCATGATTGAAGATAAGATTGTGCTGCCTTATTTATATCGAGCTTTAAAGGATAAAAGTGTTACAGTAAGACGGACAGCAGGTGATACTTTGTCAGATTTAGGATATATTGAAGCGATGGATGCTATGATTGAGGCATTAAAAGATGCTAGCAAGCTTGTTCGCTGGAGGGCTGCGATGTTTTTGTACGAAGTAGGAAATGAAAGGGCGCTTCCCGCATTAAAAGCAGCTGAAAATGATTATGAATTTGAAGTGAGTCTTCAAATAAAGCTGGCAATTGAACGGATTGAAAAGGGAGAAGAGGCTAAAGGGTCGGTCTGGAAGCAAATGACGGATGCAAGATTGGAAAAATAGAAGGTTATCTGTCTGTTTATAATTGAAAATAAGGATAACATTGCCTATTATTCATACTTTATAGTATGCTTATATTTGAAAATAACGAGGAGGAATGGGAATTATGTCAATGGCATATGAAGAATATATGAGACAATTGGTAAAACCTATGCGTGATGAACTAGTACAATCTGGTTTTAAAGAATTAGAAACGGCAGAAGCTGTTGAGCAGTTTATGGACAGTGTAGAAGGAACAACATTTGTTGTTGTAAACTCTGTTTGTGGATGTGCAGCAGGCTTGGCTCGTCCGGCCGCAACCGCTGCTATTTCAGAAAGCAGCAAAAGACCAGATCATCTTGTAACAGTATTTGCTGGTCAAGATAAAGAGGCAACTGCAAAAATGCGTGAATATTTTGGTGATATCCCGCCATCTTCACCTTCCATGGCTTTACTAAAAGGCAAAGAGGTTGTTCACTTTATTCACCGTCACGACATTGAAGGTCAGCCATTTGAAGTGATTATGGAAAATATACAAACCGCATTAGCGGGAAACTGCTAAAATGAAAAGGGTGCTTAAAGGCACCCTTTTTTGTTGTGTGCCAGGCATGGCACCTATCTAGGTGGTGAAAGTCCACTGTGGGGGTACGCATCGGCTAACCACTAAGGAAGCGCAAGGTACTTATCGTGAGGTAAGGGCTGGAGGAAG
>Ga0180215_1002342_pt1 | contig 19265 bp, 16 predicted proteins | sample eDN3rd37CBELigBY_FD_128871 | JGI IMG/M metagenome (GOLD analysis project Ga0180215, IMG submission 128871) | Enriched backyard soil microbial communities from Emeryville, California, USA - eDNA 3rd pass 37_C BE-Lig BY (version 2) (version 2) | ecosystem: Environmental > Terrestrial > Soil >... | reverse complement strand
CGATCGAAAGGGCCTTCCGGTCGCGATGGCGGCTATTCGAGGCGTGCCCACCGCGATCCTGCTTGTCGTCGGCGGCACCACCGAGATGATCCGTCGTGCCTCGGCGCAGGCCGCCGGCCTCGGTGTCGGGACCCGGGTCCGGTTCGTCGGGAGCGACCCCGACCCGATTCCCTTCCTCAGGGCTTCCGACGTGTTCGTCCTCCCGAGCGCCTACGAATCATACGGACTGGTTATCACGGAGGCCCTTGCCAGCGGCATTCCGGTCGTCGCCACACCAGTGGGAGTCGCGGCTGACGTGATCGTCGACGGGGAGAACGGGTACCTCGCCCCCGCGAATCCGGAGGCGTTCGAAGAGCGACTCGCGCAGATCGCCGCCGCCGACCTCGAATCACTTCGGCAGAGCGCACGACAGAGCGTCTCCGAACACTCATGGCAGGACGCTGCGCGGCGCTACCTTCGACTCGCGGAGTCGATCACCGAGGAGCGCCCGCCGAGTGAGGCCGAGGCCCAACGACTCCGGATCGTGCACGCGATCCGATCGGACGGCTACTCGGGAGTCGAACGGTTCGTGGTTCGTCTCGCGCTCGCACAGGCGTCCGGTGGCCATCGGGTCACCGTGGTCGGCGGTGCTCCCGACAGGATGGACCCGGCGCTCGGGAGTGAGGTCGAGTTCGTGCCCGCGTCGACGACTGCCCAGCTCATGCGGGCGGTGCGACGACTTCGCCACTCCGCGGACGTGGTGAACACGCACATGACGGCCGCCGACGTCGGCGCTGCGGCCGCACTCCGGTTCACGCGCCGCTCTCGCCGTCCTGCCGTGGTCGCGACGCGCCACTTCGCGAAGGCTCGCGGACGCATCGGCCCGGTGCCGATCGGCCCGCTGGTGCGACACCGGATCGACGGACAAATCGCGATCAGTCACGCCGTCGCCGAGGTCGTCGACGGCCCCACCACCGTCGTGCACTCTGGCATCGACGGACGCCCCTTCCGTGATGTCAGCGTTCGCGAGCGCGTGGTGCTCATCGCCCAGCGACTGCAGCCCGAGAAGCGAACCGAGGTCGGCGTCCGCGCATTCGCGGCATCCGGGCTCGCCGATCATGGCTGGACCCTCGAGATCGCCGGTACAGGTCCCGAACGCGCGGCGCTCGAGGCCTTGGCTGCGGCGCTCGGCATCGCCTCCGCGACGCGGTTCCTCGGCTACCGCGACGATCTGCCCACCGTGATGGACCGGGCCGGACTGTTGATCGCGCCGTGTCCGGTAGAGGGACTCGGCCTCACCGTGCTGGAGGCGATGGCAGGCGGACTCCCCGTGGTCGCCGCCGGTGCCGCAGGCCACATCGACCTGCTCGCCGACCTGGACTCGCGTTCCATGTTCGATCCGGATGACGTCGGCGACGCCGCAACCAAGGTTCGCTCCCTCGCCGAGGATAGCCCGGGACGAAGCGCACTTGCCCGCGCCGCACACCTGAGACAGCAACGCGCATTCTCCCTTCGGGCACAGTCCGCCGCGACCGAGGCCGTCTACCGCGCGACGCTCCGGGGGCTGCGATGACCGACGTCGTCGTCGTCTCTCTCGAGGCTTGGGACGACGTGTGGCGACGCAATCAGCATCTCGTCGCAGGTCTGCTGCACCACGACCCGGCGCTCCGCGTGCTGTTCGTCGAACCCCCGGCCGATCCGACGCACGACATCCGGTCAGGGCGTCGTCCGACCTTCGCTCGTGGCCGTCGAGAGATTCCCGATGTCGCGCCCGGGCGACTCTTCACCATTCGCCCGGTCAAGCGGCTGCCCCGCCGCCTCGATCGCCGCGCCGACGAGCGACTGGCCCGCGCCGTGATGCGTGCAGCCGACTCGCTCGGGATGCTTCATCCACTGCTCTGGATCAACGACCCGAGCGCAGCCACGCTCGCCGACCTTTCAGGCTGGCCCACCCTCTACGACATCACCGACGACTGGATCTCGGCCGACCGCCTGGAATCCGAGCGGCGGCGCGTCACGGCCGACGAGGAGCGGCTCCTCGAACTCGCACGTGAAGTCGTAGTGTGCTCGCGGGAGCTCGAGCTCCGCAAGGGCGCTCGCCGGCGGGTCACCCTGATCCCGAATGCGGTTGATTCGGCCGCCTACCGTCGACCCATGCCGCGTCCGTCGGACCTGCCGGACGGCCCGTGTGCCCTCTACCTCGGCACCGCGCACCCCGACCGCATCGATGTCGACCTCTGCGTGACGACCGCGCGGGCACTCGGTTCGGCGGGCACCCTCGTGCTCGTCGGTCCGAACCTGCTACCTCCACAGGACGTGCGGCGTCTGGAGGCGGCCGGCGTGCAGCTGCTCGGGCCCCGTGCTCACGACGCGGTGATCGGTTACCTGCAGCACGCCGACGTGCTCCTCGTTCCGCACGTCGTCACGGAGTTCACCGACAGCCTCGACCCCATCAAGCTGTACGAGTACCAAGCCGTCGGTCGTCCCGTCGTATCGACGCCGGTCGCTGGATTCCGGGAGTCGAACGACTCACGCGTCACCATCGCGTCGGACAATGCCTTCGCGGCGGCAGTCGCAACCGCCGTGCCCGCGTCGACGTCGTTCCCGGATGGTGCCGACGAGCGGGTCGCGGATTGGAACGACCGCGTCGTCGCGATGGCGAAGGTACTGCAGCGACTCAGTGCGGCGCAGGGATAGATGCGCCGATCCTCGAGGTGCGGGCTTCGGGCTCGGAGCAGAACCCGCGCGTTCAGACCGCCGCAGAATCGTGGATCGGGTCGGCAGCCGGCGGGTGCCCGTGCAGGCTCTCATAGACGTCGTCCATGAATTGCGCGATCGCCTCGAGTCCGGTCACCGGTCCGCCTGCCAACAGACCGTCAGCTCCCAACAGCACTGCGGTCGGGGTCGCCCAGTCCGCGATCGATCCCCGCACGTAGCCATCGGGGTCGTGCAACGACTGCGGTTCCGCATGTTCGGTGTAGGGGTCGTCGGGCGAGGCGGTGATCAGTCGGCGGATGTCGACCTCGGGCAGCAGCTCTCGCCACTGGGGGATGCGCTCCACCACCGGCGCACAGAGTCCGCAGGTGGTGGACACGGCCACCAACAGTAAGGGGCGTTGCATGCTGAGCCGCCGGAGGTTCACGGTCGTGCCATCGGCCAGCGTGACCGAGACGGCCGGTGTGCGCGTGCGGACGTAGTCGAGTTCGTCCGTCGCCGCGCCCTCCCCGGGGATGGTCGGGGCGGCGACCTCCGCCGCCGGCTCCGTGTCGGGCCAGACGACCAATGCGGTCGTGAGCGCGACCGCCGCAGCTCCGACGACCCATGCCCAGACGGGCGCAGCCGCAACGAGAGCGCCTCCCAGCACGGGATTCATCCAGATGACGCCGGCGGTTGCGACCGCAAGCAGTGTCAGCCAGGCGTTGCGAACGATCGTCACCGCGGTGATGCGTTTCCGCGTTCCGAAACAGGCGCAAGACGCATCCTCCGACGCCTGATGTGCGCGCACGACCAACCAGAGGTACGCGGCCATGAGTGCCATGCATACGAAGGCCGCCAACAACCCCGGCACGCCGCCGATGAGCACGAGCGCGAGCGCGAGCGCGGCCTCACCCCATGGATGCAGCCGCAGGAGCCACTCCCGGCGGAACACGGAGGGGACTCCGAGTTCGGTCCAGCCCGCAAGGTCGTCGGGTCGACGCCACTTGGCGATCGCGCTCGCAGTGAGCACCGCAGCCAAGGTGAGCGGGAGAAGGACGGCCAAGGCGGCGAACATGCTCACGATGATATCCACCCGCATTCTGCCGCAGGATGATGCGGTCTTGCACGACGATGATGCAAACCTCCCCGGTCGGCGTGACGCTAACCGGGGAGGAACGCTCAGCGACCAGCTTCGCTCAGCACGTGCTGGTCTGGTGCATCAGGCGCAGTCGGCGCAGTTGGTGTTGTTCGGGCAGGTGTTGCCGCCGCCGTCGAGGGATCCGCCGGGAACCGTTGCCGATCCGCTGTTCACACCGTCGGAGAAGTTGATCTGGAACGCGGCATACGTTCCGGTGCTGCAGTTGCCGTAGATGCGAGCCGTCTCAGGCTTGAACGAAATCGTCTGACCTGCGGGAACTGTTCCACCGCCCGAGATCGGGACATTGCCGTTGGCGCTGGTGTTCACGATGAAGCTGAACGTGACCGTGACGTCGGTCGGGCCGTTGTTCGTGAAGGTGACACACGCCCAGTACTTCGCCTGGGGGCCGCCGGAGCAACACTTGTGGACGGTGGCGCATCCGAAACACAGTCCGGAGTCGAGACACGACGGGCTCGCCGCGTATGCAGGTGCGGGAACGGCGAGGGCGACGGCCGGGACGCTCCAGGCCATGGCCTTCGCGACCGTGCGGCGGCTGACACCGGGCTTCTGCTCTTCGAGGTCACTCATGGTGGAGGCTTCCTTTACGGGTCGTGGTTGCCTGGATGGGTTCTATTCGGGCAAATAGAAGCGATTGCTGTGGGCACATCGGGTTGATCCAGCCAACTCTAAGGCTAGGGGACCCGATTCGTCGAGCAAGAATCGGCTCTCCGCCACCCCTCTTTCGGGGGACCGCAATCTCCCTGGCCCTTCGGGGGGCGGTCGAGTGCGGCTCAGGGGCGGGTCTTGACGAGGAGGTTCGCGCCCTCCATGCGACTCAGGGCATCCGCGATGACACCATCCACGTCGACGCTGGTGGGCGGCTCGGGGAGTTGCCGAGTCGCGACCTCACGAAGCTCCGCCACCGTGAGCCCATCTGCGGCGAGCCACAGGATCGGTCCGACGCCGTCGAGGACGACGACCTTCCCGAACACCAAGACCATCAGCGAATCGTCGACCATGAGCGCATCGACATAGGTCGCCCGCCGGTACGTTCCGGGTCTGTCTGCGCCCAGAGCAGACACGGGCTCGGTCGTGGGAGCACCCTCGTGCTGGTGATCGCTGATGAGGTCTGGGAAGCAGTCGCAATCGCGCTCGGAGAGTCTCGCAATCTCGGTGAGCACCGGAGCGTCGTCCTCGCTCTGCTGAAGCAGGTCTTCAGCGAGGGCCGACAGTGTCGCCGCCTCGGAGTACACGACCCGACGCAATCCGCCCGTCGACAGCACGGTCTCGACGAGCGTGCGAAGGGGGTGCGGCAATTCGGCGAAGTGGCTCGTGTGCCGGACGAGTGCGGCCACCGCCTCTGTGATCGGCACCTGCTCGAAATACGGCTGCTCCACCTCGGACCTCCTGTCGAGCAGCACGAGCGCCGCCAACCGCAGACCGTTTGCCGGCACCTCGCGAAGGCCGAGCGACGACGCCGGCTCCGTGAGCTTCACCTGCGGCATCGATCCGATCGAAAGCGGCTTGGGATAGGCGACGACTGTGCCGTCGCCTCGCACGGCGAGCGTTTCATCGGTGACGTAGCCGAACGAGCGTCCGAGAACCTGGGCGGCAGTGGTCTTGCCGCGACCCGAAGGTCCGACGAAGCCGATCACCCGTCCGTCGTCGAATGCCACCGCGCTCGCGTGGAGCATGAGCGCCTCGCCGCGCAGACCGCCCATTGCCGCGATGGTGACCTCGGTCGTGATCCGCTGGGCGAGCGCCTCGGGGGAGCTCGCTTGGATCACACCCGAAGGGTCGGATGCCGGGTGGCCATTCAGCCCCGCTCGGATGAGGTAATCGGGCTCGCCGTCGACATCTTGGGCCAGGTCGACCCATTGGGCCTTGATCGACGTCTGCTCGGCGCTGCTGAGCGAGTCGTCGAGCTCGATGCGCACGGTGCTCGCCAGCGCACGCACGTCGAAGGCTTTTGGCATACACGGAGCCTACCTGCGCGGGAGACCACTTCCTCTTCCTCCGGTCGGGGCATCTCCATCTGCTGCAGTACGGACTCCGTCATCTACGCTGGGTCCGACGGCCCGGGGATCCGCACCGTTTCAGCCGTCGAACCACGTCGGAGGTGAGCACCATCGGGTTCGGTTCCTCCTCCGCAGGCCTGACCATCGCGACGGTCGCGACCGAGCACCCGATGGGCGCGGAAGCATACCAAGAGCAGGTGGCACGGCGTGCCGCCGACTCCTTGCGCGACGTGGATGGACGGGACTGGGCCGTGCGCCGGCTCGTCGTGCGATCGATGCGGTCCCCGCTGGCCGGCGATCGGCGGCTCCCCGTCTCGCGAGTCGCCGCAGCGTCAGCGGAAATGCGGCGGAGTATCGGGCGCCTTGTGTACGGCCGTCGACGTGACGTGGTCCACCGCATGAACCTCGAGCTGCCCCCGCCGCCCGGCGCCGACGTGATCACGATCCACGACATCGTCGCATGGCGCTTCCCCGACGAGTCTCCGCCGGTGCCGGCGGCAATCGAGGAGGCACGACGAGCGGACGCGATCATCTGCGTTTCGGAGTTCAGCGCCCGCGAGGCCATCGGTCTCCTCGGCATCGCCGAACCCCACGTCGTGCACAACGGCGTCGACGAACGGTTCTTCGACGCCCCGATGCTCGAGGGCGACGCGCGGCGCGCCCTTGGACTTCCCGATGACTACGTGCTGCATGCAGGTGGTGCGTCTCGCCGCAAGAACCTCGAGGCCCTCGCCGAGGCCTGGCCATCGGTGCGGCGGGAGCGACCCGGGCTCGAGCTCGTGCTCGCGGGTCCTCCTCACCGTCGACGCACCGAGCTCTTCGCTGGCATGCCGGGCGTGCGTCTCGTCGGCCGGCTCCCCGACGAGGCGATGCCCGGCGTCGTCGCCACTGCGAACGTCGTCGTGGTGCCGTCGCTCTACGAGGGATTCGGCCTGCCCGCGCTCGAGGCGATGGCGGCCAACGTGCCGGTCGTCGCCGCGAACACGAGCTCGTTGCCCGAGGTGGTCGGCGATGCGGGCATCCTCGTCGATCCAACAGGCGCGGGCGTCGCCGAGGGGCTGATCGCGGCGACCGGCAGCGACCACGCGCTCGACCTGGTGCACGCGGCGCGCGAGCGGGCCGCTCGATTCACGTGGGAGCGCTCGGCCGAAGGGCATGCCCGCATCTGGGCATCGCTCGCCTGACCCGAGCATCCGAACCGTGGCGACTCAGGCGGATTTCGTGAGCACTCGCAGCATGTCGCGCGGGAACCGGCCCGGCTCGCGGACCGCCTCGGGTATCCGTGCTGCGGCGGCTTCGAGCGCATCGCAGGCCGCGTCGATCGTCTCGCGCGGCGCGGATGCGGCCGAGGCGATGAGCTCGTCGAGCCCTACCCCTGGTGCGAACGGTACGAAGCGGGTCGAGTCGGGCGTGACGACCGACTCGTAGTCTCGGAACTTGAACACACCACCGCCGAGGGGTGGTTCGAGGGTCGTCCACACTGCCGGAATCCCGTACGCGTCGGCTGTCACGAGTCCGTGCAGGGAGGTCGTGATGACCAGCCCGCTCGCCGCGATCTCGCGGACGACTCGAGCGGCCGGCTGGTGCACGTTCACGACGCGCACCCGAAGTTGCGCCGTATTCGCGAGGGCGAGGAAGGGCACGTGATTCCTATGGTGTCCGTGCGGCACAATCGCGACATCCCACGCCCTGGGAAGGCGGGGTTGGACGCGTCTGACAAGCAGCCCTGGGTCACCGAGCGCGGCGTCATCTGGCGCGCCGATCAAGTTCCGCGTCAGGTGCCCACGGACCGCGAGTACTCGAGCATTCGCCAGCCGGTGCGGTTCACCATGCATGAGCCCGCTGCCCCAGACTACGCCGTCCCAGTCGGGCGGCAGGAACTCGAGGATGCTGCCGACACCCGCAAGGCGCGCACGTGAGGCGACGCGATGAATGGGCAGCACGCCGTAATTGGGCAGGAGCCAAGGAGTGAGTTCGTCGCCGAAATTCGGATGCCCATCCCACCAATGGGCAGGCACCACGATGCCATCCCTCCACATGGCGCGGCTGGTAGCGGCGATCGCGGCGCGGCGGAGCTGACGAATTCGTCGCCGGTACGGAGCGGTGTACTTCATTTCCGTCGCGCCTTCTCGTCCAGTGCCGTATCGTACAGGGCCTCGTAGGCGTGCGCTGCGCGTGCCCAGGTGAACTCACCGACTCGCTGCCTCCCGGCGGCGCCGAGGCGAGCCCTGAGCGCCTCGTCGGAGCTCACCTGAGCGAGCACCCTGGCGAACTCGCGCGAGCTCTCGGGGTCGAACAGGATCCCGTCAACGCCGTCGCGGACGAAGCCAGGGGCGCCACCGCGGTTCGTCATCACCAGCGGTGCGCCGCTTCGCCAAGCCTCGAGCGCCACGATCCCGAACGCCTCGATACGGCTCGGTACCACTACTGCGAGCGCGTCGCTCATCGCGTCCGCGACGGCCGACGGCGTCAGCCGTCCGACGAGCTCGACTCGCTCCACGAGCCCGCGATGATCGATCAGTTGCCGCAGCCGTGCACGCTCGGGCCCATCTCCACCGATCACCAGGCGGACGGACGGGTCGAGCTTCGCGATCGCGAAGGCCTCGATGAGCAGGTCGAAACCCTTCATCGCGCCCAGGCGGCCGACTCCGAGGAAGAAGGGATCTCCGTCGGCCCGGTCGCTCTCAGTGCGATCGACGGGAAGGCCGAGGTCCACGCCATTGGGGATGACGGTCCCGTTCACCAATCCGTAGGATTCGCGGAGATCGTCAAGCACGAACTCGGACGGTGCGGTTACCGCCCGAGCCTGCGCAATCGCTCGGCGCAGCCCTCGCCGCAGCAGCGCTGAGCGCTGGAAAGCCCCGTGGTCGTCCATGAACGTCTCGCCGTGCGATGTCACGATGAGCGGCACCTGAGTCCGATACTGAAGGGCGGCGGCATACAGGCCGTTCGGTCCGAAGCAATGCACATGGAGCAGGTCGGGCCGGAACTGGCGGAATGCGGTGATCCAACGCCGCCACGCCCCAGGAAAGTGTCGTGCGAAATCAACGCCGGCCCGGAACGAGCGCGCGGGAAGCGGAGTCGGCAGGTAGCGGACGGTCACTCCGTCGACGTTGCGAGTGCCGACAGGCTCGCCACGGTCGGAGGTCCAGACTTCCACGTGATAGCCAGTTCGCTGCAACTCCACTGCGACTTGCCGGACGTGCTCTTCGACCCCTCCGAAATGGGGAGCGTACGACGAACTGATCAGCGCGACGCGCCGTCGCTCAGCGGATGTGCTCTTCTCCACGCGTCAGCTGCGGCGTCCACCACGGCGCGGTGCTGCGGCTGCCGCCTCGCCCACGAGGTCCGCGTCGTCGACCGCAGCTCCACTCGAGGGCGCGGCCGGGATCGGAGCGTCGGCCGGAGCCGCCGTCGTCTCGTCGGGCACCGCCGAAGAGGTGTAGTCGCGACGGTACTCGTAGGAATAGGCGGCCGCGTCAGCGCCGCGAAGCGGTGCCCGATTGAGCACGATTCCCAGGGGACGACCGCGCGCCTTCCGCAGCGTGTCGAGCGCCTTCTCGAGCAGGTCGAACGTGGTCTTGCGAAGCGTGATCACCACCAGCGCGCCGTCGGCCTGGTGCGTGAGCACGGCGCCGTCCGTCACCGGGAGCAGCGGCGGCGCATCGATGATCACGGTCGCGTGCTTGGTGAGGTCGGCGATCAGCGAGTGCATTCGCTCGGAACCGAGCACTTCGCTCGGATTCGGCGGGACGCTTCCGGCGGCGAGCACGAGCAGGTTGCTCGACTTCGGCGTGCGCTGCAACACCTCGGCGAGCGAAGCCCGACCCGCCAGTACGTCGCTGAGTCCGGCGCCGCCGGGGAGCCCCATCGTCTTGGCCACCATCGAGCGGCGCAGGTCGCCATCGACGAGCACGACCGTCGAGCCTGCAGCCGCGAGGGTGAGCGCGAGGTTGCACGCGACCGTCGACTTGCCATCGCCGGGAAGCGGGCTCGTCACCACGATCGTCTTCGGCGGGTGGTCGACATCCATGAACTGGAGGTTGGTTCGCAGAGCGCGCAGCGCTTCGGAAACGGCGAACGTGCCGTTCTTTCCTGTCGAACCCGACGTCGACGGGTCGACGAGCCTCGTCTCATCGTCGAGGCCTGGCACGATCGGGATGGTTCCCACCACCGCAACCCCGGTCCGCGCCTCGACGTCCTCGGCCGCACGGATGCGTCGATCGGACACGGTGCGGATCATCGCGAATGCGATGCCGAACCCGAGGCCGAGAACCCCGCCCACCAGCACGGCCATCTGCACGTCGGGGAAGCTGGGTGATGAGGGAAGCGACGCTTCGTCGCCCGGCAGGATCGTGACCGGAGCGGAGCCGGGAGTGCCAGTCCCCTCGATCTCATCCACCTGCACCTTCATCGCGTCGATCCATGCTTCAGCGAGCTCACGTGCGTCCTGAGGAGTGGGACCTTCTGCGGCCACCTTGATGAAGGTCGTGTCCGGTGGGTTCGACACCTCGATCCGGCTGACGAGCGCTTCGGGCGTAGTGTCGAGACCTAGCTCCTCGATCGCGCGCTCGGCGACGGAACGCCAGCCGGCGATCTCGAGGTAGGTGGGCACCTTCTGCCGGGCAAGGGAGTCGCCCAGCGACGACGTGCCCAGGTCCTCGGCGCCGGTCGAGGAGACGACACCACTCGAGCCTGCGACGTAGACCGGGGTCTGCAGGAGGGTCCAACCGTAACCGGCGCCGGCGCCGACCGCCGTCATCAGGAGGATGGCGATCCAATGCCTGCGCAGCCCGCGCAGGTAGTCGCGGAGTTCCATGCAACCTCCGGTGTCGTCCGGGAATCACCGCGGCGCGGTAGAGCCATCCCTGAATACGGACCATGGTATGTCAACGGTCCCGTAAACGCGCCGCCCAGTCCACGGGGCATCCGCGACCGTCGGCCGCCTGCGAGGCCGCTCGCTCTGGCCGACCTCAGCGACGAGGCTCGATGACGCCGAGGGATACGGGCCTTCCGAGCGGCTCGTGCGCGAACAGCTCGTCACGCAATTCCTTGGATCTTCGCTCGTGATCCATGGCCCCTAGGCAGATACCCGCGACAACGAACGGCACGGAGACCTGAACGGCTGTCCAGAAGATGTCGAACTGCGACTGCACCAGACGGCAGAGCACGATGGAGACCGCGAGTGTTCCGAAGCGCGGATCGAGACGCCAGAGCACCACGAGTACGCCGACACACATCACGATGAACCCGATGAGCCCGACGACGCCGGCGGACGCCAACACCTCCAGTTCGGCTTGCGGCGGTTGGTAGCGGAGCTCGCCGGGGTTGTACCAGTAGCGAAGCCCGTGCCCGACGATCGGCGACTCCCTCCAGGCGTGGTAGACCTCGCGGAACCACTCGACGCGCTGGAACACCGAGTTGTGGCGATTCTGCGACTCCACCTGCTCGATCACCATGGTGACGATCAGCCACGCAGCGGGGATCAGGAGCAACAGCACCCAACGGGAGCGTCCCGTCGTGCTGCGACGTATCACCGCCACGATAATGGCCGCCAGGAGCCCGATGAGCGCCTGACGGGACTGAGCCACCACGATGCCCGCGGCCATGAGGAGGAACGAAAGCCGCGCCCATCCCCTCGTCCAGCCCACCCAGTCGGGGTTGAGGTAGACGATGACCGCGCCGAATGCGAGCACCGTCCCGACGAAGTTCTTGTGCATTGCGAACGGCCACGTCGGAGTCGCCGGTCCGAAGTCGCCGGACAGGTACTGGAATGCGGCGACCACGAGCGTCGCCACCGCGAACACGCTGGTGGTGACGACGAGGAGCGAGAGAGCGAGCCTGGCGTAGCCTGCGGCGCCCAGCGCCCACCCGACGATGAGGGCTCCGGAGACGAGCATCCACGCATGGAACCACTCGATCGTGTTGAGCAGATATGGGTTGATGATGACCGTGAACAGAGTCGCGAATTGGTACACCAGGTTGATCACCAACAGGTTGCGGAGTGGTCTGCTGTAAGGACGGTGACCGAGGAGAATCGCGGTTCCGAACGCGGCCGCGAGCGCAGCATCGGACACCGAGAGGTCACTTCCGCCGAGACCGATCCGCTCGGCCACCAGCAGGCCCGGCATCGCGAACAGCGCGATCGCGAGGGGGATCGATGTCGTCAGCGCCGCGGCGATCACGAGGGCGCCGATCACGATCGCGAGGGTCACGCCGCCGCGAGTGCCGCGCTCAAGGATGAGGTACGTCGCCGCGACTGCGCCGACCGCGACCAGCAGCCAGCGCCACCCGCCCGCCCACCAGTCAGCGATGCGCTCGCGCCAGATCTCTCCGCGCCTGGTCGTCGACGTCATGCCCGGTCCTTCGATGTAAGGCTCCAGTATCGCAGGACCGACGAGTTGCGGCTCCTGGGCACCGATGGCGGAGCCGGCCGACGGTGTCAGACAGGGTGACGATCGCGCCGCAGCAGAGTGCCCGCCTTGCGGATCGGAGCCGCTGCGGCGCCGACCAGGAACGTACCCGGGGCCCGCGAAGTCGCCCAGGTCACCTCACGCCACGCGCTGCGAAGGTGCCCTCGCCGAAGGAGTCGGAACACCGTGGACCCAGCGTCGCGCGCCTCACGCCGCCGGAAGCGTTCAAGCCGCTCGCTGAAGTAGCGTGCCACCTCGGCGTCGCCCCGACCGGCGGCCGCCCACCGCTGTCGGTCGACCATGTCTTCCATCGCTCGACGCCGCAGTTCGGCATTCGCCGGTGCCGTCGAAGTCATGTTGTTCGAATGTCGGCGATACCCGACGAGCAGTTCGTCGATGTAGACCAGGTCTCCGCGGAGCGCGAGGCGTAGGGCGAGCTCGAAGTCGACGAGGATCGGGATCTCCGAGCTGAACCCACCGATCGCCAGGAAGTCCGGTCGTCGGATGACGAGCGTCGGCCCGAGCGGCGTCTCCACCGTTCCCCGCAACATCTCGGACGACATGGTGTTCCGCGACCTCCAGTCGCGACCGAAGCGGCGACCGTGGGCATCCATGTGCCAGTACCCCGAGAAGGTCGCCGGCGATCCCGGATGCTCTCGATGCGACTCCAGATGGCGTGCAATTCGATCGGGTGACCAGACGTCGTCATCGTCGAGGAATGTGATCAGGTCAGCCGAGGTCTGCGAGACCCCGACATTCCGCGCCACACCAGCTGTCGCGGATGCCTCGATGCTGATCATGCGCATCCGCCGATCGTCACTGATCAACCGCTCGACGCGCTGGACATCCGGGATCCCGTTGTCCACGACGAGCAGCTCCCAATCCTCGAGGGACTGTTCGCGGACGCTCTGGAGGGCATCCTCGAGGTACGGGCTGTCGCGATTCGTCGCCAGAACGATGCTGATCGACGGCGAGTCATCACCCTTCGCATTCGCTGGGGAAAGCGCCACCATCCACCTCCGTCCCTCTCCGACGACAAGTCCGTGATCTGCCCGGACCCTCGACCGGCCACGTTGCCATGCGCCAGTCTCGCACGGCGCCCCCGTTCGTCATCGCTGCGCGCGTCTTTCTGGCCGGGGACCGATCAAGCGAGCAGGCGGCGGAGTTCCTGGCCGCGAGCGTCGTCTCGCCGAGGCGGAAGTGGACCCCAGCGCGCGTACCGCGGGACGGCGATCGTGCCCCAGGCGAGCCCCAGGGACGTCACACCGAGGCGTCTGATCTTGCCCGCGATGCCATCCGCTTCGACCACGGAGGTGAATTGCCTCCTCACCCATCGTCGCAGGCGGGGAGAAGCGATGCCGTCGTGGCGCGCTAGGAGAACCATGTGATTGCGGCGCCCATAGAGCTTGTACCGAGTGTCGAAACGAGCGCCGCGGACGTGTGGGGCCGGGAGATGATCCACCGCAGCATCCCGAGCGAACACCACGCGGCCGCCGAGAGCCCGGATGCGAAGGAACATGTCGGTGTCCTCGCGGAGGGCCGTGCCCGGATAGTCGTCGCGGAACCCCCCGAGCGTGGCGAGCACTGATCGCTGGAAGGACATGTTGGCGCCGATGCCATGGTCGACCTCGACGATGGATTGCTCGGGCAGGGATGCGAAACCCTCGGTCAGCGTCCCATCCTGAAGGATTCGCCCGATCGGACGATCGTACGACTCCTCGCCGGGGAGCCCATTGCGGGTGCGGCCGACAACGGCCTGGACATCGGGCTCACCAAACGCCGCCCTGATGCCGGCCTCCCACTGGTCGTGGATGACGACGTCGTCGTCCAGGAAGCTGATGATCTCACCACGGACGTGCTTCAGGCCCTCGTTCCGTGACCGCGTCATCCAGCCTGCGAGATGTGGCGCGTGAACGTAGACGATCGCCGGATCGACATCGTGCACAAGGTGCCCCTGGTCATTCGCCGAAGCATCGACGACCACGACCTCCGTGTCAAGCGTCAGTCGCTCGTGGAGAGCGCGAAGACATCGCACGAGGAAATCTGGTCGCTGGTAGGTGACGATGCAGACGCTCAACAGCGGTGCCTGGGCCATGCGCTCCTCGCGGGACGGGTAGTGAGCCGATTGTAGTGCGGCACCGACGTGCCGCGTTCAGTCGAGTTCGCCGAGCTCCACGAGCTGGGCGAAGTCTGCATTGGCGGCACGGACCTCCTCGAATGTGCCCTCCGCTTGCACTTGGCCGCCCTTCAGGAATACGAGGGTGTCAGCGTGGCGGACCGTCGACAGCCGATGGGCAACGATCACGATCGTGAGGGTGCCCTGGAGCGCACCAAGTGTCTTCGCGATCTCATGTTCGGTCACATTGTCGAGGGCGGACGTCGCCTCGTCGAGCACCAGAACGCGCGGTCGACGATAGAGCGCACGGGCGAGACCGATTCGCTGGCGCTGGCCACCTGAAAGACGAACCCCTCGCTCACCCACAACCGTCTCGAGCCCCTCCGGCAGCTCATCGACCAGATCCTCCAACTGCGCCATCCGGACGACCTCGCGAACGCGGGCGCGGTCGATCTCGTCGCGGGGCACGCCGAAGGCGACATTGGTCGTGAGGGTGTCGTTGAGCAGAAAGACGTCCTGAGGTACGACGCCAAGCCCGGCGTACCAGCCCGCCAGGTCGTCGGCGATGGACCGCCCTCCGACGAGGACCTCGCCCTGCGTCGGATGGTGGAGCCCCAGCACGACATCCAGGAGCGTGCTCTTCCCGGCGCCGCTCGAACCGACGAACGCCGTTGTCCGGTTCTCCCGGATTGCGAGCGAGATGCCCCGCAGCACGAAGTCCTCGGCATCCGGATAACGGAAGCTCAGATCGCGGAGCACGATGTCGCCAGCGAAACCCCCCGGGTTTCGTGGACGCTCGTCGTGCAGCCCGCTGGCATCGAGCTCCTCGACTGCGTTGGAAACGATGTCGAGGCCCGCACGTCCGGTCCGGATCGTCGCGAGGTTCGCAGCGACCCGATTCAGCCCCGGCAGCGCCCGGAGCGATGCCGCGGCGAACACGCCGAGCACCGTCAGTGCCTCGGCAGGAGTGCCGGTCGTGAACAGGATGACCGAGATACCGAGGATGGCGACGACGAATCCCAGTTCCAGGAGGTAACGGGGAGCGTCGGAGAGGATGCCCATGACCCGCGCGGCGTGCGCCCGGCGCATTCGCGCCTCACGGAACCCATCGATGAATGCGCTGGAACTCGAGGTGAGCCGCGCCTCGCGGAATCCGTCGAGCCCTGGCAAGAGGAACTGCCAAGCTTCGAGTCCGGCGGCCGCCAGCTCTTCACCAACCCGGTACTGGCGTCGGCGGAGCGCCATCTGCACACCGAATACGAGGATGCCGAACAGCGCGACCGCGAACAGCGTGACCGCGAGGGAGGTGATCGCCAGGACGACCACGATGGCCGCAAGCACAAGGACGTCGGAGACGACGCTCACCACGCCGAGGAGAACGCTCGCCGACTGGTTCGTCGCATCGTTGATGTTGCGATACACCTCGCTGATTCGACGCGACCGGTGGTCAGCGTACGGAGCGAGTGCGTACCGACGCGCGAGCTCAGCTGCTGAGAGCGCCGAGATCTTCGTCGTCCGTCCGAGAAGCCACCACCGGAAGGCGATCGCGCCGATGCTCTTGACGATGAAGACCACGGTGATCAGCGACGCGATGATGGGAATCAACGTCGACAATTGATCCGTCCCGAGCACGTCCGAGATCCACTCCACGAACCAGTTGTCCGTGTCGCCGGTGAACAGCTGAGTGAGCGGAATCATCGCCGCGACCCCGATGGTGTCGAGTGCAGCCAAGATGAGGGACGCGCCTACCGTTCCCACGACCCACCGCGTCGGATCGGCTCCGGCCATCTCGAGCATCAGTCGCAGTTGGCCGGTCAGGCCCCGCTCGCGTTCGCCTCGTGCCATGCATCTCCTCCGCGCCCCACCCTCGTATCGGGCGGGCGGGCCTCACCGCATCATAACTGCGCGGGTGTCGCGCCACGGTCGAGGAAGGCGGGGGCCCTGTCGGGGTACGGATCAGCGGACGCGTGCATCAGCGCCCGCGGACAGCCCCGACACGGCGCTTCGCGTAACGCGTCGCGCGGGCGGCGAACCGGCGGACGGATCGACTGGTCCGCCGAACTCTCGCCGCAGCCCGCAGCCCTGGCCGAATGCCGATGCGCTCGTCGTACAGCGCCGCGATCACCTGCGCACTCGGTCGATTCTCGATGAGCGCTTCGATCAGGAATTCCTCGCGCCAATCCGCATTCTCCGGCTTGCTGAACACGGTGCTGTAGCGATCGAGCACCCCGAGCAGTTCCATGGTGAGCATCGTCCGATGGCATTTCGAGCACTCGGAGCAGTTGGTGCCGTCGGTCGACCGGATGCACACATCGAGGGTCTGGTACGTCTCCGGGACCTGCGAGATGAGGGCGACCTTGTCCGTGCGGGTCATGTCGGAGCCCGAGGATCGGATGCTCAGGGCGCTCGTCGAGATGAGCGGCAGCAGGATCGAGTCGACGAAGCTGATGTCGAAACTCGGAGCGACGGCGACCCAAGGGTACGGGATCGACGAGGCGTAGAGGTAACGACCGATGCCCTTCGACAGCAAGTGCGCAACTGCCGCGTTCCGCATGGTGTGCGAGGGCTGGAACGCGACACGAACCGCCAGATAGAACTCGTCGAGGTTGGAGTCGACATCGATGAGTGGAAGCGCGATCGAATCGCCGTTCGGTCGAACTCGACCGAGTCGTTTCCGATACAGGGCGCGGCCCGCCTCACCGTGACCGTGCGATCCCACGTTGTTGTAGAGCAGGTGTCACTCGCAGAGAGTCGGGCACGTCTGAGGCGAAATGGTGGCGGGCCAGCGTCGCGTACGAGTCCACGCCGGCGGAGTACCCCGCCGCGACCCCAGACGCGGTTGCCGCGGCCGGCAGTGGATGCCGCGCCTCGATGTTCACCCGCGAGAGCTCGGGCCGCACCCTGCCGACCACATCCTGCGCCTCACCTCGAAGACTCCATGCGAGCTCATCGGTGACCGGACCCTCGATGATGAGATCGTCCCCCCTCGCCATCGCCGGCATAAGGAGCGCGAGGAGCGCGGCATCTGATCGTGTGTTGACGAGTGCGGCGGCCTCGGCAGGGACCGAAAACCACAGGGTCTTCAGTTCGCGGAATCCCTCGACGGCCACCCGGTAGGTGACGCGTCCGTCTTCGGTTTCGATGGTGGGTGGGCCGAGAACGATCGACATGGGTCCTGATTGCTGATGCGGTGGAGGGGTGTAGGGCGAGCGTATCCGATCTCCTAGGCCAGGAGGCCACGCGTCACCAGGCTGGCGACAAATGTGTCGACGTCGCCGCGGATCTCGTCCGCTACGACGCCCGCCGCCTCAGCGACGCGATCTGCGATCGTCTCGCGTTCGCCGCCGCATGCCTCGCTCCAGATCGCGGCCGCGGTCCCCTCGAGCACCACGATGGGCCCGCCCGGCAGGTGAGCCACGTAGACGATGCCGTGATCCTCGGTGATGGCCACATCGTTCCCCGGCCGAAGTCGCGTCACCGGACGGCCCCCGAATGCCGCACGCTCCGCCACGCCTCGCTCAAAGCGTGCGCTGGACGCCGGAAGAACTCGACCAAGATGTCGCCCCAAGTGGGCGGTCGGCCGAGGCGGTGGGAAAGATGGTCCACGTTGACCATGGGCGCCCGCAGGACGATGCGGGCGGCGGCGACGAGGTTCGGTGCCGCTCGGACACGCGCCCACCACTCCGCGCTGCGCGAGCCGCCCCGCGAGGCGATCCGCCAGAGGTCGAAGTCTCGTTCGCCGCGGTATCGCTCGAGTTCGCCGTTCGCCGCGGCGAAGGCTACCGGGGCATCGAGGTCGGCGACGAGGGCCCTCATCTCGAGACGGCGCTCGGGTGTCGCCTCTTCCCAGGCGACCTGGACATCGGACATCGCGCGCGTTCGCGAACGGGCGGCGTTCAGCACCAGCAGTACCGCTTGGGCGGGAACGCTCGGCACGCGACATCCGAACCCGGCGATCCGGATGCTATAGCTGTCGCCCCAGAGGCGCTCGAACGCGCGGTCGGGAGAGAGCCGAATGCCGGGGAAGAAACGGTGGATGTCGATGAATCCCCACGCGTCGTGCATGTACGTCTGAGCGTGCCCGAACGGCGAGCCCCATTCGAACGTGCTGTAGAGGCGCCATCCGTGCCGCCGCATCGCGACGTCGAGGGCTCGGACGTGAGCCGGACGCACGAGGACGTCGACGTCATTGCCCGCGTACCCGCCCGGCCTGAGCGAGGGATCGACGGCAGCGCCCTTGATGTGCAGCAGGTCGACCCCGATCGAGTCCGCCACCAGCTGAATCGCGGCATGCCCGAATCGCAGGCGCACCGCGCGGGGCACGTTCACCTCGGATCCATTCACGCCCGCTGCACCACCTCGTCGATCACTCTAGCGATGGGCCCACCGGGGAGCCCACCGCCTCGCGATGCACCGTGGTCGTGCATTCTTCGCGATGACGCGCCGCCACTCTTCCGAAGGGTCGTGCGTCGGGGCGCTACACCACAGAATGAGATCATGCGAGCTTCCCTTCGTGATCGCCTGAAGAGCTGGCCACGGCTGTATGCGAGCCTGCGATCGATTCGGGATGTGAAGCGGCGCGCTCTGCGCCGCCGCGAGGGCGAGAAGGAGCTTCGCCGCGGATATCTCGAGACGTATGGCCGCGACCCCGACATCGATCGCCCGCACGGATTCTCCGACAAGGTGTTCCGCCGCCTGGTGCTCATGAATCGATCGCTTGACACACGATTCACTCGGTTCGCTGACAAGTACCTGGTGCGCGAGTACGTCGCCCAGACGGTCGGTCACAACTACCTGTCCGAGTTGTACTGGCAGGGCTTGAATCCCGCAGAGATTCCCTTCGACCGCTTGCCGAAGGACTACGTCATCAAGACCAATCACGGCTCCGGATACAACATCATCGT
>Ga0180215_1002341_pt1 | contig 19268 bp, 18 predicted proteins | sample eDN3rd37CBELigBY_FD_128871 | JGI IMG/M metagenome (GOLD analysis project Ga0180215, IMG submission 128871) | Enriched backyard soil microbial communities from Emeryville, California, USA - eDNA 3rd pass 37_C BE-Lig BY (version 2) (version 2) | ecosystem: Environmental > Terrestrial > Soil >... | reverse complement strand
TCGGCCACGCGCATCGAGGGCGGCATCGCGCTGAACGTCGTGCCCGACGTCGCGATCGCGAAGGTCAACTACCGCTATCCGCCCGGCAGGACGGCCGAGGAGGCCGAGGCCTGGCTGCACGCGCTGTGCGACCCGCACGGCGAGCTCGTCATCGACGGGCACGCGCCGTCGGGCGCCGTCACGATCGACAACCCGTACGTCGACGCGCTGCGCGCGAAGGGCGTCGCGATCGAGCCCAAGCAGGCGTGGACGCCGGTCGCCGAGCTCGTGCTCGCGGGCGTCGACGCGGTGAACCTCGGGCCGGGCGACCCCGCCTACGCGCACCGCCGCGACGAGCGGGTGGAGGTCGCCGCGCTCGTGCGCTGCCACCAGCTGCTGGAGGGCCTGGATGGCTGAGCTGCCGGTCAACCCGCTGCTCGCCAGCCAGGGCACCTACCCGTTCGTGCGCCTCACACAGGCGAAGGCGCAGGCGGCCGCCCGCGGGGTCGAGATCATCGACCTCGGCGTCGGCGAGCCGCGCGAGGAGACGCCCGCGTTCATCAACGACGCGCTCGTGGACGCGCTGCGCGCCGAGCCGGTCTCCACGTACCCGCTCGCCGTGGGCCTCCCGGAGCTGCGCGAGGCCGCGGCCGCGTGGCTCGGCCGGCGCTTCGGCGCGCGGGTCGACCCCGACACCGAGGTCATCCCCACGTACGGGTCCAAGGAGGCGATCTTCTCCCTCGCGCAGGTCCTGGTGGGCCGCGGGCGCGGGGACGCCGTCGCCGTGACCACCCCGGGCTACCCCGTCCCGGCGCGCGGCGCGGAGTTCGCCGGGGCGGAGGTCGTCTCGCTGCGCCTCGACGCCGAGCACGGCTGGCTGCCAAACCTCGACGCCGTCCCCTGGGAGCGCCTGGTCCTGCTGTGGGTGAACTCGCCCGGCAACCCGACGGGCGCCGTCGCGCCCCTCGCGTGGCTGGAGGACGCCGCTGCGCGCTGCCGCGAGCACGGCGTCGTGCTGGCCAGCGACGAGGCGTACTGCGAGCTGTACTTCGGCGACCCGCCCCCCTCCGCGCTGCAGGTCGCCGAGCGCCAGGGCGTGCTGGCGTTCCACACGCTGTCCAAGCGCTCCTCCATGCCCGGGCACCGGTCGGGCTTCGTGGCCGGCGACGCGGAGCTCATCGGCCTGCTGCGGCGCTTCCGGCCCAGCCTCGGCACCGCTCCGCAGGAGTTCGTGCAGCGCGCGTCCGTCGCCGCGTGGGGCGACGAGGCGCACGTCGAGGAGGCGCGCGCCCGGTACGCCGCCAAGCGCGACGTCCTGCTCCCCGCGCTGCAGGCCGCGGGGCTCGAGCACGTCGGCGGCGACGCGTCGTTCTTCCTCTGGATGCGCGTGCCCGACGGCGACGACGAGCGCCTCGCGGCGCGCTGGCTCGAGCACGGCGTCGTCGTCGCGCCCGGCTCCTACCTCGGCGAGGGCGGCGAGGGCCATGTGCGCGTCGCCCTCGTGCCGACGCTCGAGGCGTGCGAGCGGGCCGCGGATCTTGTGGCACGCTTGGGGACATGACGCCGCCCACGCAGTCCTCCGACATCGACCTGGTCGCCCTCGCCGCCGAGATCGAGGCGCTCTACGACAAGCCCACCGCCGAGCTCACCGAGGAGGACGCCGCGACCGTCGCGCACGTCATCGACCTGCTCGACGACGGCCTCGTCCGGGTCGCCTCGCCCGGCGCCCCCGGCGAGCCGTGGACGGTCAACGAGTGGGCGAAGAAGGCGGTCCTGCTGACGTTCCGCACCCGCGGGATGGAGACCATCGAGTGCGGGCCGTACGAGTACCACGACAAGCTCGCGCTCAAGACCGGCTACGCCGACCGCGGCGTGCGCGTCGTGCCGCCCGCCACAGCGCGCCACGGCGCCTACCTCGCCCCCGGCGTCGTGCTCATGCCCTCCTACGTGAACATCGGGGCCTGGGTCGGCGAGAACACGATGGTCGACACGTGGGCGACGGTCGGCTCGTGCGCGCAGATCGGCGCCGACGTGCACCTGTCCGGCGGCGTCGGGATCGGCGGCGTCCTCGAGCCGCTGCAGGCCGCCCCCGTCATCGTCGAGGACGGCGCGTTCATCGGCTCGCGCTGCATCGTCGTGGAGGGCGTGCGCGTCGGCAAGCGCGCGGTCCTCGGCGCGAACGTCGTGCTCACCGCGACGACGCCGATCATCGACATGCGCGGCGAGCAGAAGGTGGAGATGCGCGGCCGGGTACCGGACAACGCGATCGTCGTGCCGGGGACGCGCACGAAGAAGCTGCCGGCCGGCAAGGCGCGCCTGCCCTGCGCCTACATCATCGGCGAGCGCTCCGCCTCCACCGATCTCAAGACGTCGCTCAACGACGCCCTGCGCGAGCACGCGGTCAGCGTGTGAGGCGATCCTCGCCCACGCGGCGCTGCTAGAAATTTGCACATATGCCTCTCCTCCTGCCTGCGGTCCATGAGCTGGACGCCGAGCCCGCCCTGCGCTTCGGCGACCGGGAGCTCTCCTACCGCGAGCTGCGCGACGCCGCGGCCGCCGTCGCCGAGAGCCTGCATGGGCTGCAGCGCGCCGCGGTCTGGGCCGAGTCGACGCTCGAGACGTGCGTCGCGGTCGTCGGCGCCCTGTCCGCCGGTGTCCCGCTCGTCCCGCTGAACCCCAAGCTCGGCTCCAGCGAGCTCGCCCACATCCTCGGCGACTCGAGGCCCGAGGTCGTCCTCAACGCGCCCGACGGCGCGCTGGACGCCGTCGAGGATCCGCCGCCGATCGCCCCCGTCGACCTGGGCGCGAAGGGGTCGGCGCTGCCCTCCGACGAGGGCCTCGACGACGACCACACCGCGCTGATCATCTACACCTCCGGCACGACCGGCAGGCCGAAGGGCGCGCTCATGCCGCGCCGCGCGATCTCGTCGAACCTCGACGCCCTGGCGGACGCGTGGGTCTGGACCCGCGAGGACCGCCTCGTCCACGCCCTGCCGCTCTTCCACGTCCACGGCCTCGTGCTCGGCACGCTCGGGCCGCTGCGCCTCGGCGGCCACCTGCGCCACCTCGTGCGCTTCGACCCGCGCGCCGCCGCGAGCGCGCTGGCCGAGGGCGCGACGATGCTGTTCGGCGTCCCGACGATGTACCACCGCATCGCCAACGAGGCCGAGAGCGACCCCGCCGTGGCCGAGGGCCTGCGGCGCGCGCGGCTGCTCGTCTCCGGCTCAGCGCCGCTGCCGGCGCCGCTGTTCACCCGCATCGAGCGGGCGACCGGCCAGCAGGTCGTCGAGCGCTACGGGCTCACGGAGACGCTCATGAACACGGCGGTGCGCGCGGACGGCGTCCGCAAGCCCGGCTTCGTCGGCACGCCGCTGCCGGGCGTCGAGCTGCGGATCGTGCTCGACGAGGGCGGCGACCTGGAGGACTTCGACGGCGAGACGATCGGCGAGGTCGCCGTCCGCGGCCCGAACGTCTTCACCGGCTACCTCAACCGCCCGGACGCGACCGCCGAGGCGATGCGCGACGGCTGGTTCTTCACGGGCGACCTCGCGACCCGGACGCCGGACGGCTACGTGCGGATCGTCGGGCGGCGCTCGACGGACCTCATCAAGACCGGCGGCTACAAGGTCGGCGCCGGCGAGATCGAGGTCGCGCTGCTCGAGCACCCCGCCGTGTCGGAGGTCGCGGTGACCGCGGGGCCCGACGAGGACCTCGGCGAGCGCATCATCGCCTGGGTCGTCGCCCAGGACGGCGCAGCGCCCGACCCCCAGGAGCTCATCGACCACGTCGCGAAGACGCTCGCGCCGCACAAGCGCCCGCGGGAGGTGCACTTCGTCGACGAGCTGCCGCGCAACGCGATGGGCAAGGTCGTCAAGCAGAAGCTGACCGTCTCGTGACCGCCGCGGGGCGGCTCGTCGTCGAGCGCCCCATCGACGGGGTCAAGCTCCTGCGGATCGACCGGCCGGCCCAGCGCGGCGCGCTGTCGCAGCCGATCCTCGAGGCGCTCTGCCGCGAGTTCGCCGGCGCCGACGAGGGCTGCATCGTCCTCACCGGCACGGGCGAGGTCTTCTCCGCCGGCTACGACCTCGGGGAGATCGGCGACCCGGTCGACGGTGACGTCGCCGACGAGCGGATCGCGCCCGAGCGCGTGCCCGCGCTCGAGGAGCTGCGCGCCTGCCGCGTCCCCGTGCTCGCGGCGCTCAACGGGCCCGCGCTCGGCGGCGGGCTCGAGCTCGCGCTCGGCTGCGACGTGCGCCTCGCCGTCTCCGGCGCCTACCTGGCCGCGCCCGCGGGGCGGCTGGGGCTCGTCTACTCGACCGGCGGCCTGGCCCGGCTGCTGGCCGGGATGCCGCCCGCGGCGGTCGCCGAGCTGTTCGTCCTCGGGCGGCGGATCGAGGCGCCCCGCGCCCACGAGCTGGGCATCCTCACCGCGATCGTGGAGCCCGACGAGCTGGAGGGCGCGACGCTCGACGCCGCCCGCGAGGTCCTCGCCCAGGCGCCCGGCGCCGTGCGCGCGAACGCCAGGGCGCTGCGCGAGCTTCGCTGCAACCCGCCGCCGGCGGTGCTCGACGAGCTGGCGGCCGCGCGCCACGCCGGCATGCGCGGCGCGGAGTTCGCCGAGGGCGTCGCCGCGTTCCGGGCGCGCCGCGAGCCGCGCTGGGGCTCCTAGCCGGCGCTACGCCTCCGCCAGCGCCGCGACGAAGTCCTCGTCGAGCTGCGCGGCGAACACGGGCACCGCCCAGCCGGCGAGGTCGACGTGCAGGTCCTCGCCGACGTCGACCGTCAGCTCGCCGCCGTCGAGCCGGACGGTCACGGGCGAGTCGCCGCCGCGCAGGACGTGGGCGACGGCGGCGCCGGTGGCGCCCGTGCCGGACGAGAGCGTCTCCCCCACGCCGCGCTCGAAGATCCGGGCGCGGATGACGCCCGGCCCCAGCTCGCACCACCAGGAGACGTTCGTGCGGTTCGGGAACATCGGATGGTGCTCGATCGCCGGGCCGAGCGCCGGCAGGTCGAGGGCCTCGAGCGTGTCCGGGCCGTCGACGCGGATCGCGCACTGCGGGTTGCCGATCTCCACGTGCGTGTACGCCCAGCGCCGGCCGCCGGCCTCCAGCTCGCCCTCGCCGCGCAGCCGCGCGCGGCCCATGTCGACGGTGCAGCGCGTCTCGGACTCGATGCGCGGGCGCAGCTCCCCCGCGATCGTCTGGATGGAGAACTCGCGCGCGTCCGTCCAGCCGCGGCGGTGCAGGTACATGATCGCCTCGCGCGCGCCGTTGCCCGACAGCTCGGCCTCCGAGCCGTCGGGGTTGAAGATGCGCAGGCGCGCGACGAACCCCGGCGCGTCCGGCGCCGAGAGCTGCAGGACCCCGTCGGCGCCGACGCCGCGATGGCGGTCGCAGAGCAGGCGCACGCGCCCGGGCGTGAGCTCGAACGGCAGCCGCGCCTCCTCCACGACGAGGTAGTCGTTGCCCAGGGCCTGCCACTTCTCCACGCGCATCGGCCCGGCACCCTACGGGAGCAGCTCGGCGGCGACGTCCTCGGGGCTGCGGCCGGTGACGTCGACGAGCTCGACGCCGGGCAGCTTTCGCATCCAGGTCAGCTGGCGCTTGGCGTATCGGCGCGTGCGCGTCTTCATGGCCTCCACGTCGCCGGCGAGCAGCTCGGCGAAGCCGAGGGCCTTGCGCGCGGTCGGCGAGGCGCCGGCGGCGTCGGCGCGCCGCACCTCCTCGACGGCGCCCGCGGCGACCATCGCGTCGACGCGCGCGCTGATGCGATCGGCGAGCGCCGCGCGGTCCATCGTCAGGCCCACGAGCCGCGTCGGGTGGCGCGTCGCGCGCGTCCACAGCTCGCCGCCGTCGTCATGCGCGATGCCCTGCTCGTGCAGCTCCAGCGCGCGCACGATGCGCGTGCGGTCGGTCGGCATGATCCGCGCGGCGACCTCCGGGCGCGCGGCGGCCAGCCGCGCGTGCAGGGCCCGCGGCCCCACGGCCTCCAACTCGGCCATCAGGCGCTCGCGGACCCCGGGCCGCGGCGGCGGGCGCAGGTCCAGGTCGGCCAATGCGGCCCGCAGGTACAGCCCGGTCCCGCCCACGACGATCGGCGTCGCGCCCTCGGCCAGCAGTCGGTCGATCTCCGCGTGCGCGAGCCGCGCATAGGCGCCCGCCGACCACGTCTCCGTCACCGGCAGGAACGCGACGAGGCGGTGCTCGAGGTCGGCGCGCTGCGCGGCGTCGGCGACCCCGGTGAGGGTCTCCAGGCCCCGATAGACCTGCAGCGCGTCGGCGCTGACGGCGACGGGGCGCTCGCCGCGGGCGCGCAGGCGCCGCGCGAGCGCGACGGCGACGTCGGTCTTGCCGACCGCGGTGGGGCCGAAGAGCGCGAGGACGTGCGGCACGGGAGATATGGTGGCGGGAGTGCCCGTTCGCATCGCATGCGGCATGTCCGTCGCCACCGACCCCCGAGAGGCCGCCGGCGAGGCGGCGCGGGAGGCGGCCGGAGGCCTCGACGGCGCGGGCGCCGATCTCGCCGTGGTGTTCGCCTCCGGGACGCACCTGCTCGCCCCGGAGCTGATGCTCGAGACGGTGGCGGAGACGCTGACGCCCGACGAGCTCGTCGGCTGCGGCGCCAGCGGCGTGGTGGGCGAGGCGCGCGAGATCGAGGACGGCACGGCGATCACCGTGTGGGCGGCCCACCTCGGCGACGGCACGGCGACGGCCTTCCACGCCGAGACGCAGGAGCTCGAGGGCGCCATCGCGGTGCTCGGCATGCCCGAGCTGGGCGGCGCGGGCGGCGCGCTCCTGCTGCCCGACCCGACGTCCTTCCCGCTCGACGGGCTGCTCGCCGAGCTGACGAGGCAGGCGCCGGGCGTGCCGATCCTCGGCGGCGTGGCGAGCGCGGGCATCGACGAGGGCTCCACCGCGCTCTTCCTGGGCGACGAGGTGCACCCCGAGGGCGCCGTCGGCGTGCGCCTCGACGGCGTCGAGGTGCTGCCCCTGGTCTCGCAGGGCGCGCGCCCGATCGGCCCCGAGCTCACGATCACCTCGGCCGAGGGGCAGATCGTCCACGAGCTGGCCGGCCGCAGCGCGCTGCTGAAGCTGCGCGAGGTCATCGACGGGCTCGACCCGGTCGACCAGGCAGTGCTCGGCCAGGGCCTGCTGCTCGGCATCGTGGTCGAGCCGAGCAAGCCCGAGTACGTGCAGGGGGACTTCCTCGTCCGCAACCTGCTCGGCGCCGACCCCGACACGGGCGCGATCGCCGTCGGCACGGTCGTGCGCCCCGGGCAGGTCGTCCGGCTGCACGTGCGCGACGCCGCCTCCGCGACCCGCGACCTGCGCGAGGCGCTCGGCCTGCGCCGCGCGGCGCTCGGCGGCGCCCCGCCCGCCGGGGCGCTCGTCTTCACGTGCACGGGCCGCGGGCGCGGGATGTTCGGCGTCCCGCACCACGACGCGACGCTCCTGCAGGACGGGCTGGCGGGCGCGCCGTTCGCCGGGTTCTTCGCCGCGGGCGAGATCGGGCCGATCGACGGAGCGAACTTCCTGCACACGTTCACCGCGACCGTGGCGCTGTTCGAGTAGCGGTGCAGCTCGCTGGGAGAACGATCCTGCTCACCGGAGCGACGGGCGGCCTCGGGCGCGCCATCGCCACCGCGTTCGCGCGGCGCGGCGCGCGGCTCGTCCTCAGCGGACGGCGCCCGGAGGTGCTCGAGTCGCTCGCCTCCGCGCTGCCCGACGCCGTCGTGGCGCCCGCCGACCTCACCGATCCCGCGTCGGTGCGCGCCCTCGCCGAGGCGCACCCGCACGTCGACGTCGTCGTCGCCAACGCCGGGATGCCCGGCTCCGGGCGCCTGGAGACGTTCACGGAGGAGCAGATCGACCGCGTGCTGGACGTCAACCTGCGCGCGCCGATCATGCTCGCGCGCCTGTACGTGCCCGGGATGTGCGAGCGGGGCTCGGGGCACATCGTGCTCATGTCCTCGCTCTCCGGCCGCGCGCCGGTGGCGGGCGGGTCGCTCTACAGCGCGACGAAGTTCGGCCTGCGCGGCTTCGGCGCGTCCCTGCGGGCGGACCTGCGCGGCACCGGCGTCGGCGTGTCCGTCGTCGCGCCGGGCTTCGTGCACGAGGCGGGCATGTTCGCCGAGAGCGGCGCGGAGCTGCCGCCGGGCTTCCGGACCGTCTCCCCCGAGCAGGTCGCCGACGCGACGGTCGCCGCCATCGAGCGCGACCGCGGCGAGGTCACCGTGGCGCCGCTCGAGCTGCGGCTCGGGACGGCGCTCGCGTCCGTGGCGCCCGAGCTCGCCTGGAAGGTCTCCACGAAGCTCGGAGGCGACCGCATCGCCGAGCGCATGGCGGAGGGCCAGGCGGACAAGCGCTAGCGGGCGCCGGTAGAACCGGCCCATGGCTCGCATCGACCCTCCCCTGGTCGCGCGCACCTGGCGCGGCCGCACGCGCGCGGCGGACGCCGACGAGTACCTCACCTACCTCCACGACGAGGGCGTCGCGCCCATCCGGGCGCGCGAGGGATGCCTCGGGATGCAGCTCTTCCGCCGGATCGAGGGCGACGTCGCGGAGTTCACGACGATCTCGTACTGGCGCGACGTCGAGGCGATGGCGGCGATGCACCCGGACGGCACGGACGACATCCGCCGCGTGTGGCACCTGCCGCGCGACCCGGAGTTCCTGCTCGAGCTCCCCGAGTTCACGGAGATCTCCGAGCTGCACGCGAACGACTGGAACGAGGGCTAGGCGGCGCTCTCCACGCGACGCGTCTCCGGCGCGACGGCGGTCAGCACCTCCGTGGCGAGGCGCGGGCCGTCCGCCGCGCGCTCCGGGGTCGCGGCGATGCGGACCACGATCTCGTCCCCGTCGAGCTCCTCCAGGGTGACGCGCGCGTCGCCGCGGATGGGCGTCTCGACCTTCTCGTGGATGAGGTTCTGGACGTCGATCGGGGTCACGCCCGGGCGCAGCCGGGCGCGGACGTCGACGCCGTCGGGCTCGTGCAGCGGCGTGACGGCCTGGCCGAGCACCGCGCTGTTGGGGACCATGACCGTGTCCTCGCCGCTCGCGAACGTCGTGTACAGCAGCCCCAGCGAGCTCACGACGCCCTCCACCTCGATGCCGCCGCCCTGCAGGCGCACGCGCTCGCCCACGCGGAACGGGCGCGCGCTGAGCAGCACGGTGCCGGCGAAGAGGTTGCCGAGCGTCTGCTGCGCCGCGAGGCCGATGACCACCGCGGTCAGCGCGCCGCCGAGGGCGAGCGTCTGCGGCGCGAGGCCCGCGACGCGCAGCGCCACCAGCAGCGCGATCACCACGGTGAGCAGGCGCAACAGGAAGCCGATCGTGCCGGCCATGCCGGGGTCCATGCGCCGGAACAGCGACGGGCCGAGCGCCTGGCCGATGTTGCGCGCGAGCGCCCAGCCGAGGATCACGAGCACGATGACCGTGACGATCCGGACCGGGATGTCCAGGCTCGCGCCGAACAGCTCGCGGCGGAGGCTGTAGGCGAGCAGCGTCCCGGCCAGCAGCGGGAAGAGGACGAGGAACTCCAGGCGCGCGCGCTTGGCCGCCCGCGCGCTGAGCTGGCGGGCGAGGCCCACCTCGCGCCAGTTGTGGCTCTTGGTGTCCATGAAGCGCTTCATGCGGGTGCCCCACCGTGGGTGACGCGCGCGGACGCCTGTGTGATCGCGGTCACATGCGCAGGCGTGGGGTGCGTCCGGGCGACGTTCGGCCCTGCGGTTGGCGCGTACCCGCGTGCGCGCCCGTCATGCGCGGCTTGCCTCCGTCCGCCCGGCATGCGAACATCTGTTCGCATGCGCTGGGAGAACCTCACGACCGAGCACGACGCGCGCGCCCGCCTGCCCGGCTACGCGAGCCCTGCCGTCGTGCGCCACTTCGACGCGCCCGAGGCCCTCGACATGCGCTTCTACGAGGTGCAGGCGAAGTCCGCGCTCAACCGCGTCCCCGACCGCTCCGCGATGCCGTTCCGGTGGACGATCAACCCGTACCGGGGCTGCTCGCACGCCTGCCGCTACTGCTTCGCCCGCCCGACGCACAGGTACCTCGACCTCGACGCAGGACGCGACTTCGAGCGCGAGATCGTCGTCAAGGTCAATGCGCCGGAGGTCCTGCGGCGCGAGCTGGCGCGGCCGTCGTGGCGCTTCGAGCACGTCGCGATGGGGACGAACACCGACCCGTACCAGTGGGTCGAGGGCCGCTACAAGCTCATGCGCGGCATCTGGGAGGCGCTGCGCGACGCGCGCAACCCGTGCTCGATCCTGACGAAGTCGCCGCTCGTGCTGCGCGACCTGGACCTCCTGCGTCAGGTCGCCGAGGTGACCGACGTGAGCGCGGCGTTCTCCGTCCCGACGATCGACGAGCGCACGTGGCGAGCCACCGAGCCGCACACGCCCAACCCGCGGGCGCGGCTGGAGGCCGTCGCCGAGCTGACGCGCGCCGGCATCCCCACGAGCGTCCTGGTCGCGCCGCTGATGCCCGGCATCAACGACGATCCGCGCCAGGTCGAGGAGATCGTGCAGGCGGCGACGGACGCGGGCGCGTCCTCGATCGGCGGGATCGCGCTGCACCTGCGCGGCGAGGTGCGCGACGTGTTCATGGGCTGGCTGCGCGAGGCGCGGCCGGACCTCGTGGAGCGCTACGAGCGCATCTACGCCCGCGGCGCCTACGCGGACAAGGCCGAGCGGGCCCGGTTGCAGCGGCTCGTCCCGCGCAGCGCCCCGCCGGGCGGCAGCGTGCGCATGCGCGAGCGGCCTCGCCGGGCCAAGCGCCTCCGCGAGCGCGCCGGCGAGCCTCGCCCCCACCTCGAGCGCGAACCGGTGCAGGAGGCGCTGTTCTGATGCCGTGACGGGCCGACAGCGACTACCGTGGCGGCCACCGACCCCGAGAGGTGCCCATGAACGTCGAAGTCGTCACGCGAGGCTCGGTCGCCCCCGACATGGCGGATCTTGCGCGCGAGCGAGTGGCCGCGCTCGAGTCGTCCGTGCGGCAGCCGATCATCAGCGCGCGCGTCGTCCTGGAGGAGGCCGAGAACCCGCGCATCGCGCGCTCGTCACGGGCTGAGGGCGAGCTGCGCCTGGCCGGCAGCCCGATCCGCGGGCGCGTGGAGGCCGAGAACATGACCCAGGCCGTGCACGACCTGACCGCGCGCCTGCGCGAGCAGCTGCGCCGCCACGCGGACCGGCTCGTGACGCGTCAGCGGACGCCGGCCGGCGTCGAGGAGGGCGAATGGCGCCGCGCGGCGTGGACGCCGCCGCGACCACCGCGTTCCTGGCGCCCCCCCGGCGAGCGCGAGGTCGTCCGGCGCAAGACGTTCGCCCTCGAGCCGATGAACGCGCTGCAGGCCGCGGCGGACATGTTCTCCCTCGACCACGACTTCTACCTCTTCCACGACATCGACACCGACGCCGACTCCGTCGTCTACCGGCGCGACGACGGCCGCCTGGGCGTCATCGCGCCCCAGGGCGTCGAGGCCCCGGCCGACGACATCGAGGACATCGTGCGCGAGCCGAGCCGCTACGCGGAGCCGCTCGCGCTGGAGGACGCGGTCAGCGAGATGGACGAGCTCAACCACCGCTTCCTGTTCTTCGTCGACGCCTCCACGGGGCGCGGCGCGGTGCTCTACCTGCGCTACGACGGCCACTACGGGCTCATCGAGCCCGCCGCCTGAGCCAGCTCGGCGTCCAGTCGCGCCACCTCCTCGGGCCGGCACAGCGCGGTGCCGGGCTCGAGGCAGGTGGCGGTGCCCGCCGCGACGCCCAGCCGCGTGGCGGCGGGCAGCGGGCGTCCCTGCAGGAGTCCCAGCACGATGCCGGCGACCATCGAGTCGCCGGCGCCGACGCTGCTGACGACGTCGATCTCCGGCGATGCGAAGTCGGCCTCGACGCCGTCTGCGGTGGTCAGGAACGCGCCGTCGGCGCCGAGTGACACCACGACGGCGCGCGCGCCGAGCGCGACCGCGCGCCGCGCGCCGTCGCGGTGATCGAACTCCTCCAGCTCCTGTCCGGGCGCGACGAGATCGCGCAGCTCCCGGCGGCTCGGCTTGATCAGATCGGCGCCCGCCTGCGCCGCGGCCTGAAGCGCCGCGCCGGAGGTGTCGCACACGAACCTGGCGCCCAGCTCGCGGGCCCGCTGCGCGCAGGCTCCCACCGCGTCCGTGGGCACCCCGGGCGGCATGCTGCCGCTGAGCACGACGAACGCCGGCGAGCCCGCCTCGCCGACGGCGTCCAGGCACGTTCGCCACACGACCTCGTCCTGGGGCTCGCCCTCGACCAGGATCCGGAAGTGCTCGAAGGTGCTGCGGACCCAGATGGTCACCGACCGGCGCGTGTCGGAGCCGGTCTGCACCGGGCGCACGTCGACCCCCTCGCGCTCCAGGTCGGCGACCAGCCCGGCGCCCGACTCGCCGCCCACCGCCACCACCGCGCGCACTGCGATGTCGAAGGCGTGCAGCACGCGCGCGACGTTGACGCCGCCGCCGCCCGGGTGGACGCCGACCAGCCGGCCGCGCAGCTTGCGGTAGGGCACGAGCTCCTCGACCTCGGCCGTGATGTCGAGCGCCGGGTTGAGCGTCACCGTCACCACCGCGGGCGCGGTGCCGGCCGTCCCTTCGCCCCCGGCGCCGTCGGGGGCTACCACCGCAGCCGCGCGGCGATGCCGTCGGCCTCCGACAGCGCGTCCTGCGCCGCGCCCTCCACCGGCGTCACGCGCGCGCCGGTGTCGAGCGCGCGCTCCACGAGGCGCTCGGTCAGCCGCGGGTCCGGCGTGACCGGAGCCTGCCCCGGGCGCTCCGTGCCGGCGTGCAGGAGGCCGTCCGCGTCGACCGACCCCTGGTAGCGCACGCCGGGGTCGTAGATGAGGTGGTCGACGCGGGCCTCGTTGAGCGCCCCCACCACGTCGGAGAGCCCGACCGCGGCCCGGCCCCCGCCGAGCGCCGTCTCGCGCAGGTCGCGCACGAGCTGCGCCTCGCGCTCGGCGTGGTCGGCGCCGAGGCGCTCGGTGAGCGTCTCGGACAGCGTCGCGTTGTCGAGGCCGATGAGCACGCGCTTGTCGCGGATGATCACGTCCTGCAGCCGCGCGGCGAGCGCCTGCGCCAGCGGCTCGGTGAGCTCTTCCCCCGCGCTGACGAGCACGCGCCCCCACCCGCGTTCGCCTGCCAGCGTGGTCGCGGTGCCGCCGACGCGGTCGAGGAAGCGCCGGGTCTGGACCTCCTCGCGGGCGGCGCGCTGCTCCTTCTTGGGCGTGGAGGCGCCCGCGGTCGGGCTGGAGCCGACGGGACCGGACCGTTCGTGCGGCGCCTCGGTGATCACGGGCTCCAGCCGCTCGAGCTCCTGCAGCTCGCCGAGGCGCCACTCCAGCAGCCGCGCCTCGTCCTGGGAGGCGAGCACGATGCCGGCAGGCCGGCCCTCGTCGAGCAGCTCGAGCAGCGGGTGCACGAACGCGGTGTCGTCGAGGACGACCCGGTTGGCGACCGGCAGCTGGCTGGCGATCCGCGTCACGTCCCCGCCGCCGAGCGGGGCGAAGAGCACGCGACCACGCCCGCTCGCCTGGGGGCTGGTCAGCCGCTCGATCTCCGGGCCCAGGCGCCGCAGCGCGTCGCCGACCGCCGCGGCGCGCTCGGCCGGGCCCTCCGCCTCCACGTTGCGCTGCAGCTCGGCCAGCCGGTTGCGGATGTCGATCCTGGCCGCCTGCAGGCCCGGATCGGCGCCCGTGTCGGCGTCGACGTAGACCGAGAGCACGCCGCCCTCGGGCGCGTCGCGGACGAGCGCCGCGATCGTCCCGGGATCGAAGAGTTGATCGGTGGTCAGATCAGTCATCTCGTGCCATCCCTTGTCTCGATCGCAGCGATAGGGACGCCCTGACCGAGCCGCAAGGCCCGGCGGCTCGCCGCGACGACGGGAGCCTAGATGCTCGCGGCGCCGCGGTTGGCCGTGCGCGATGCGGTCGAGCTACACCAGCGCCCGGGCCACGAGCGACAGCTCGCCGCCGAGCGTCTGGCTCGTCGCGTGCGTGATCTGCACCGGGACGATCTCCCCCGGCTGCGCCAGGCCCGTGAAGTTGACGACCTTGTTGTGCCGCGAGCGCCCGCGGAGCTTTGCGGGGTCGGTGCGCGACGGGCCCTCGACGAGCACGTCGAGCGTCCGGCCGACGAAGCGCTGCGCGCGTTCGTGGGCGCGACGCTGGATGACCTCGACGAGGCGCTCCATGCGATCGACGGCGGCGTCGTGCGGCACGAGGCCCTCGGTGAACGTCGCCGCCTCCGTCCCGCGGCGCGGCGAGAAGATGAACGTGAAGGCGCCGTCGAAGCCGACCTCCTCGCAGACCTCGAGGGTCTCGCGGAAGTCGTCCTCGGTCTCCCCCGGGAAGCCGACGATGATGTCCGTGGTGATCGCGACGTCCGGGACGTGCTCGCGCAGCAGCGCGACGCGGTCCATGAAGCGCGCCCGGTCGTACGTGCGGCGCATGCGCTTGAGGATCCGGCTGGAGCCGGCCTGCAGCGGCAGGTGGACGTGCTCGCAGACGCTCGGCAGCTCCGCATGGGCGCGCACGACGTCCTCGCCCATGTGCGTGGGGTGCGGGCTCGTGTAGCGGATGCGGTCCAGGCCGTCGATCGCGTCGAGCGCGCGCAGCAGCTCCGCGAACGACCGGCGTGGCCGCAGGCGCGTGCCGTACGAGTTGACGTTCTGGCCGAGCAGGGTGACCTCGCGGACGCCGTCGGCGACGAGGCCGCGGACCTCCTCCACGAGCTCCTCCAGCGGCCGCGACACCTCGCGCCCGCGCGTGCTCGGGACGATGCAGTACGAGCACTTCATGTTGCAGCCGGCGGAGATCTGCACCCACGCCTGGACCTCGCGGGCGCGCTTGGCCGGCAGGTGGCCGGTGAAGCCCTCGAACTCGAAGAAGCCCTGCGCGGTGATCGAGTCGCTCGTGAGGAACTCGGCGAGCTTGTGCACCTGGCCGGGGCCGAACGCGACGTCCACGAACGGGAACTGCTCGAACACCTGCTCCTTCACCGACTGCGCCCAGCAGCCGCCGACCCCGACGATCCGCTCGGGGTCCTCGCGCTTGAGGCGCTTGGCCTCGCCGAGGTGGGCGATGAAGCGCTCGTCCGCCTTCTCGCGGATCGAGCACGTGTTGAAGAGGATGAGGTCGGCCTCGGCGCGCTCCTGCGCCTCCCGGTAGCCGAGCGACTCGAGCATGCCTTTCATGCGCTCGGAGTCGTGCTCGTTCATCTGACAGCCGAACGTGGTGACGTGGTAGGTCTTGCGGGGAGCGAGCGTCATCGGGTCGGTCGGGAGCGCTTCATCGAGGCCCAAGGCTAGAGGGCGCGGCGCCGCCACCGCCGCCGCGCCGTCCCGTCACTTCGCGTACTCGACCGCGCGCGACTCGCGGATCACCGTCACCTTGATCTGGCCGGGGTACTCAAGCTCGCGCTCGATGTCGCGCGCGATCTCGCGCGACAGGAGCAGCGCCCCGTCGTCGTCGACGCGGTCCGGCGTGACCATCACACGGATCTCGCGGCCGGCCTGCATCGCGTAGACCTTCTCGACGCCCTTGTGGCGGGTCGCGATCTGCTCGAGGTCGCGCAGGCGCTTGACGTACTGCTCCAGCGACTCGCCGCGGGCGCCGGGGCGCGCGCCGCTCAGCGCGTCGGCGGACTGCACGATCACCGCCTCGATCGTCTGCGGCTCGACCTCGTTGTGGTGCGCCTCCATCGCGTGCGCCACCGCCTCGGGCTCGCCGTGGCGGCGCGCCAGCTCGCCGCCGACGAGCGCGTGCGGGCCCTCCACCTCGTGCGAGACGGCCTTGCCGATGTCGTGCAGGAGCGCCGCGCGGCGCGCGAGCTTGGCGTTCGCCCCGAGCTCGTCGGCCATCATCGCGGCGAGGTTCGCGCACTCCACGGAGTGCGCCAGCACGTTCTGGCCGTAGCTCGTGCGGAACTTCAGCCGCCCGAGCATCTTCACGAGGTCGGCGTCGAGGCCCTGCACGTTGGCCTCGAAGACCGCCTCCTCGCCGGCCTTCGCGATGTGGGCATCGAGCTCGGACTTCGCCTGGTAGTAGGTCTCCTCGATGCGGGCCGGGTGGATGCGCCCGTCCTGCAGGAGCTTCTCCAGCGTCATCCGCGCGATCTCGCGGCGGACGCCGTCGAAGCCGGACAGCACGACGGCGTTGGGCGTGTCGTCGATGATGAAGTCGACGCCGGTGAGGTTCTCGAGCGCACGGATGTTGCGGCCCTCACGGCCGATGATGCGCCCCTTCATGTCGTCGGACGGCAGCTGGACGACCGACACGGTCGTCTCGGCCGCGTGGCTGGCGGCGAGCCGCTGCATCGCGACGGCCAGGATCGACCGGACGCGGCGCTCGGCGTCGCGCTTGGTCTCCTCCTCCACCTGGCGCAGGCGGCGGGCCGCGTCGTGGCGCGCGCGGTCCTCCACCTCCTGCAGCAGGCGCTCCTTGGCCTGCGCGGCGCTCAGCCCGGAGATCTCCTCCAGCGCCGCCTCGTGGTCGCGCTCGCGCAGCGTGAGCTGCTCGCGCTCCGCCTCGAGTGCCCTGGTCTGCTCGTCGAGCTCGCGGGCGCGGCGGTCCAGCTCGGCCGCGCGGATCCGCAGGCGCTCCTCGAGCTCGGCGACCCCCTTCTCACGTTCGCCGAGGACCTGCGCAGCGCCGCTGTCCGGTGCCGGAGCCGGAGCGCGTCGTCTGCCCCGCTCCCTGAGCACCGCGACGATGACGAGGGCCACCGCCAGGATGGCAGCCGCGCCAAGGATTTCCATTGCCGTTCCCTCCCCCGCGTGACGCGCTGCGATGCGCGCACCAAGCGGACGTCACTCTCGAGATGGTTGGGGAGGATCGGGTGACACGGCCTGGACCGTGATCACGGGCGCAAGATGCACGGCGCGACGGCCGCGCGGTCGTGGTCTGAAGGCTGTAGGCAAGTCGAGCGCGACAGCGGCCGACCCCCTGGGAGCCGGGCCGTATCCCGCCCTGCGTGAGGCTGTCGGGACGTTCAAAAATGCTCAATTTGCTGCACCTTCGGGCTCCGCTCGCGGACCCGATCCAATCTCCTGAGGATATGCCCGGCCCGTGGCACGTACAACCGAACACGTGTGCGGGACAGGCCGCTCGAAAGGATAGGGACAGCGCCCCGCGCGCCGTCGCGCGCCGCTACGACGGCACGAGCACCGCGCGGCCCTGGATGCGGCCCTGCTCGAGATCGTGCAAGGCGTCGTTCACGGCCTCCAGCGGATACTCCGTCGTGTGGAGCCTCACGGCGCCCTGCGCCGTGAGCGTGGCGAGGTCGGCGAGGTCGTCGTAGGTGCCGGCCGCGTTGCCGATGATCGACAGCTCCTTCGTGATCATCGTGAGCGTCGAGACCTCCAGCGACCCGCCGTAGCCGACGATGAACAGCGCCCCGGCGCGCCGCGCCATCGCCACGCCGTCGGCCGGCGTGCCGAACTCGCCCACGAAGTCGAGCACGACCTCGGCGCCATGGCCGTCGGTGAGGTCGAGCACCTGCTGCACCTGGGTGCCGTCGGCGGCGACCGTGTGGTGCGCGCCGACCTCGGCGGCGAGCGCCCGCGACTCCTCGCGCGGCTCGACGACGATGACCTCCGCGGGCGTCAGCGCGCGCAGCACCTGCACCCCGATGAGTCCCAGCCCGCCCGCGCCGATCACGACGGCCCTGTGCCCTGGCTCCAGCCACCGCGCGGCGCGGCGAACCGCGTGGTAGGCGGTCAGGCCGGCGTCCGTGAGCGCGGCGATGTCGCGCGGCCGCAGCGACGGGTCGACCTTCAGCAGCGCGCGCTCTCCCGTGCGCATGAGCTCCGCGAAGCCGCCGTCGGCCGACAGCCCCGGGTTGTACGCGCGCTCGCAGTGGGCGTCGTCGCCGCGCCGGCACGGCCGGCACAGCCCGCACGTCACGAAGGAGTGCGCGATGACGGTGTCGCCGACCTCGACGGACGTGACCGCCGAGCCGACCTCGTGCACCCAGCCCGCGTTCTCGTGGCCGACGATGAACGGCAGCCCGGGCGAGGTGAAGTCCCACATCCCCTCGAGCACGTGCAGGTCGGTGCGGCACACGCCCGCGCCCCCGATGCGGATGATCACGTCGTAGGGCGACCGGATCGTCGGCTCGGGGACCTCGTCCAGGTGCAGCTTGTGGTCGTCGTAGCCGTGGACGCGGGCGGCCTTCATCGTCGTCGCTCCCCCGGTCGGTCGTTGTCGGGTCGGGTGGTCGGCGCCGCCTCAGTGCCCGACGGACTCGGGCTGCGGCTCGCGCTCGAACGCTCGCACGGCCTCGTAGGCGAGGTCCAGGTCGTAGCCCTTGCGGACGAGCAGCCCCAGCGCGCGCTCGCGGTCGCGATCGGTCTGCGGCGCCTCGCGCAGCCGGCGGCGCAGCAGCGCGATCGCCGCGTCGCGCTCGGACTCCACCCCCTGCGCGCTCAGCGCGGCCGCCACCTCCGCCTCGCCGACGCCGAGTGCCCGCAGGCGCCGCGCGATGCGGTCGGCGCCCCAGTCGTCGAGCTCGCGGCGGTCCTCGGCGAAGCGCATCGCGTAGCGCGCGTCGTCGAGGTACCCGGTCTCGATCAGCTCCCGCAGCGCCGCGTCGATCGCCGACGGCTCGACGCGCTTGCCCTCGAGGTGCCTGCGCACCTCGAGGACCGTGCGGTCGCGCCGCCCCAGGTAGCGGTACGCCAGGTCGAGCGCGTGCTGCAGCCGGCGCTCGGCCGTCCCCGGACCACCCACGTCCCGCAGCGCGCCGTCAGGCCGCCGCCACCGTGGGCGGGAGGTCCTCCGTCTCCGCGACCGCGTCTGGGTCGCGCTCGATCGGCGCCACGAGGTCCGTGTCCACGCCGAGGATCGCGTAGATCTTCGACTCGATCTCGCGCGCGACCTCGGGGTGCTCGTCCAGGAACGCCTTCGCGTTGCTGCGGCCCTGGCCGAGGCGCTCGTCGCCGTAGGAGAAGAACGAGCCGGACTTCGAGACGACGCCGTGCTCGAGCCCGAGGTCGAGGATGCAGCCGGCGGTCGAGATGCCCCGGCCGAACTCGATGTCGAACTCCGCCTGGCGGAACGGCGCGGCGACCTTGTTCTTGACCACCTTCACCCGCACGCGGTTGCCGACCGCCTCGGCGCCCTCCTTGAGCGTCTCGATGCGCCGGATGTCCAGGCGCTGCGAGGAGTAGAACTTCAGCGCGCGGCCGCCCGGCTGGGTCTCCGGCGAGCCGAACATGACGCCGACCTTCTCGCGGATCTGGTTCGTGAACAGGCAGAGCGTGCCGGTGC